>LXNJ01001234.1_pt1 | contig 15565 bp, 12 predicted proteins | sample 809081 | NCBI WGS metagenome assembly LXNJ01 (sample SAMN04870510, study PRJNA318959) | sponge metagenome | biome: sponge; feature: marine sponge reef; material: water | host: Petrosia ficiformis | place: Greece: Milos, Mediterranean Sea | collected 2013-05-29 | depth 5-7 m
GAGCAGGCCGGCCCTTTCACGCTGGAGGCCGAACTCTGGTTCCAACAGATTGCACATCGCTGGGCCGAAGAGCTCGCGACCTACGACGCCTTCGAGACGGAGCGTTTCCTGCGGTACTACCGGGACATGGCCCCGGCGTCGGCCCTCCGCCTGGTCAGGGCAGTGGCGGAAGCCGGCGGCTAAACGCAGGTCCGGTCGGACACCCCGCCGCAGTGCAGGAGGGCAGCGACCCTCGGGCTACTGGTCGCCGGTCTGGACCCGCATCCCGGGAGTGGCGAACTGGAGCCCGCCGGTGACCACCGCCTGGTTGTCTTCCAAGTCCCCAACCACGAAAACCTCGTCGTTGGCGCGCAGCAACACGCGCACCGGAACGATTCTCAGGGTGCTGCCTTCGCCCACCGCCCACACTTCGTCGCCGCTCTGCAGGGCCGCTCGCGGAATGCGGAAATAGGGTTCGTCCGAGAACCCCTCGATCTCCACGTCGACGAATTTGCCTACCAGCAGGGGCGGGTCCGCATCGGCGGAGCGGCTCGCGATCCCGTAGGGGTCCGGCACGCGCACCACTACGTCGATGGTACGCGTCTCCGCGTCGAGAAAGGACTCGCTGCGGTCCACATATCCGTCCCATTCGTATGTGCTGGTGCCAAACCGGGCGCTCACCCGGGCCGCCACGCCGCCTTGCCCGCTTGTGTTGCCCAATCGCCACAGTCCCGGAATCAGCGCCGCGTCGGCGTCGGAGAGCGGCACCGCCACCTCTGCCGAGCGAGAGGCAAAGAGTCGCGCCACGGGTTGGCCGGGGCTGACCACCTGCCCCACATCAACGGATTCGTTGCGGACAAACCCGTCGAAGGGTGCCACCACCTGCGTGCGCGACAGTGCGAGATTCGCCTCGGCGAGCCGGCCCTCGTCGCGGTCCACGGCCGCCCGCGCGGCCGCCAGCTGGGGCTCGCCCAGCGTGAGTGGATTCGCCTGTGCCCGGGAGGTCGAGCCGATACGCCTGGCGTACATCTCGTATTCGGCCCGGGCTATCGCGGCCTGTTCCTCTTCGCGGAGCACGGCCACCCTGCTGGCTGCCAGGGCGGCTTCGGCCTCCTGCACCCGAACCCAATAGTCGGCTTCTTCGATACGGAAAAGGGTCTGGCCCTCGCTGACGCGGTTCCCGCTCAGAAACCCCGGATCCACCCAGACTACCCTGCCGCCCACCTGGGGAGCGATGTCCACCTCGGCGCTGGGACGCACCGTCCCGAACCCGTGCACCGGAATGGCCCCCGATCCAATCGACGCCACGCCAGTCTGGGCGAAGGGGATCCGCGGTGGCGGCTCCCGGCTCTCCGGCTCCGGGGCCAGCGACATGAGCAGCGCCACGGCTGCCGCCGTACCCAGGAAGATCAGGATCACGGGCAGGGCGCGGAACCTGCGGGACAGCTTACGTAGCATATTGGTTCACTCCCCGGGAAGGTGGGCTTGTTCGTGTTGGACCGGCGAACAAGTCCGGTGTGTTAAGACCCAGCTCGCTAGGTTAAGTGAATTATCCCCAACTCGGCAAGTTTGTTCCCGCCCGAGGCGGAAGGGAGCCTGCCCAGGGGTTTGGCGCTTTGCCCCCTCGTCTAAGGGCAAGACCCCGGTCTTTGGAACCGGTAATCCAGGTTCGAATCCTGGGGGGGCAACTGTATGACCGACGGCAATCCCGGCAGCGAGCGGTTCGAGAGTCTGGATGTGCTCCGCGGGTTCGCGGTGCTGGGTATTTCTGATCATGAATATCCAAGGGTTCGCCATGCCAGGCGCGGCGTATTTCAATCCCGCGGCCTGGGGTGGATTGGTCGGGACCGATCTGGCGGTCGGGTCGCCGGTGGCCCTCGGGTGCTGGCCCGGTAATGACCCCCAACCGACTGGCGTCCGAGAAGAGCCCCTATCTCCTCCAGCACGCACACAATCCGGTTGACTGGATGCCTTGGGGCGACGATGCGTTTGACGAGGCCGCGAGGCGGGACGTGCCCGTTTTCCTGTCGGTCGGCTACGCGACTTGTCACTGGTGCCACGTCATGGAACGGGAGTCCTTCACCGACCCGGAAGTGGCGCGGCTTCTGAACGAACTGTTTGTGCCGGTCAAGGTAGACCGGGAGGAACGACCCGACGTCGATGCCGTTTACATGGCGGCGTGCCAGATCACGACCGGAGGTGGGGGGTGGCCGCTGACGGTGCTTCTGACGCCCGACCGGAAGCCGTTTTTCGCCGGGACGTATTTTCCCCGGGAGAGCGGACCGGGGCGGATTGGCATGCTCCAGCTGCTTCCGCGGCTGGCCCAAGCCTGGCGGGACCGGCGCGCCGAACTGGAGAGCTCGGCGGACGGCATCTTGAAGAAGCTCCGCCAGATCGAAGACAATACGTTCGCGGCCCCCGGCGCGACCTCGGACGTGCTGGCGCCCGTCGACGGGGAAGCCGGGCACCCGGAGGCGGACCAGCAAACCCGGTCTGCCCTGGACCGGGGATTCCGCGATCTGGCCCGCCGGTTTGACGAGCGCCACGGCGGTTTCGGTGATGCTCCGAAATTCCCCGCGCCGCACCAGTTGCTGTTCTTGCTGCGCCGGCACTGGCGCGGGGTCCCCGGAGCTCTGGAGATGGTGACGCGCACACTTGATGCGATGGCCCGGGGCGGGATCTGCGATCAGATCGGAGGTGGGTTCCACCGTTACTCCACCGACAGCCGCTGGTTGGTGCCCCATTTCGAGAAAATGCTCCACGACCAGGCGATGTTGGCCATGGCCTACACCGAGGCGTGGCAGGCCTCGGGTGATCCCGCCCTGCGCACCGCGGCGATGCAGACCTTCGAGTACGTGGCGCGCGACCTGACCCATTCCGGGGGTGGGTTCTTCTCCGCGGAGGACGCGGACAGCGAAGGGGCCGAAGGGAAGTTCTACGTGTGGTCGGCCGCGGAATTCGACAGCGTGGTGTCCGGGGCCTGCGGATCTGGCTTTGTTGCCCGGGCCCGACGCGCCTTCGGGGTCGAGGAGGGCGGCAACTTCCGCGACGAGGCCACGGCGGCATGGACGGGGCTCAACATTCCGCACCGACCGGGGCCGGTGGACCCGGAGGTCGCGGAGGGCCTGGAGGCGGCGCGAACCGCGCTGCTGGCGGCACGGAGCCGCCGGCCGCGCCCGCTGCTGGACGACAAGGTGCTGGCCGACTGGAACGGACTGATGATCGCCGCGCTGGCGCGTGCGGGGCGCACCTTCCAGGAGAGTTCGCTGACATCTGCCGCGGTTCGCGCCGCCGATTTCGTAGAGGAGCACATGCGCGACGGAGACGGAGGCCTGTTGCACAGGTGGCGGGACGGCGACGCGGCCCTGGTTGCGGGAGCGGCCGACTACGCTTTCATGGCCTGGGGCGCGATTGAGCTTTTCGGCGCCACGTGCGATCCGAAATGGATGACCGAGGCCGAGGCGCTGCTGTCCGTTCTGCTGGAGCAGTTTGAGGACACCGAAAGGGGAGGGTTTTTCACGGCCTCCAGAGCTGGCACCGAGTTACCCCTGCGGCAAAAAGAGCTGTATGACGGTGCGATCCCCTCGGCCAATTCGGCGGCGCTGTACGTACTGGCGCGGGCGGCGCGGTTGACCGGTCGCCAGCGATGGCACCGGGCAGCGCGGAGGTTGGTGCGCTCGGTGAGGAGAGCGCTGGAGCACAGTCCGACAGCCTACTGCATGTCGCTGGCCGCCCTTGACCTGACGCTGGGCCCGTCCGAGGTGGACCTGCAGTGGTTTACCTGCCCGCTGCCGGCTCCGCGGCCGGTACTGCGCCCGGAGCCGCGAAGCTAAGTTCCGACCCAACCGAATCTCCCGTCGGTTACGGACCGCCGGCCGGACGGAGTAACCATCGGAGAAACGAAGCAATGGAACTGAACGACGTATTCTGGGGCAACACGATTGGCCGTTGGCTGACGGCTGTAGGCGTGCTGGTCGTGGCTTTGCTGTTCTTGCGAATCCTCCGGGGTGCCGCGCTTGCCACAATGCGCCGTGTCGCATCCAAGACGCAAACCAGCCTGGACGACCTGGCGGTGGACGTGCTTCAAGCGACCAGCTGGTGGCTCATGGCGGTCGTCTCACTGTTCGGTGCATCGCTGGTTCCGGACCTGAACCAGACCCTTTCATCGGTTATCTACCGGGCAGCCCTCATCGCCCTTTTCCTGCAGGGAGGCATCTGGGGAAGCGCCGCCCTGGCCAGCTGGAGCCGGCGGTACATCCAGGGCCGCGAGGGGCTGGACGGCTCGGCCGTCACGACGATGACCGCGCTTTCGGTAATCGGCCGGATCTTCGTTTGGGCGCTCGTGTTGCTGCTGGCGCTGGACAACCTTGGCGTGGAAGTGACCGCACTCCTGGCCGGGCTGGGGGTGGGTGGTGTGGCGGCGGCACTGGCGGCCCAGAGCACGCTCGGCGATTTGTTCGCGGCGCTGTCCATATTCCTCGACAAGCCGTTCGCGATCGGGGACTTTGTCTCTGCCGGAGCCCATTCGGGCACCATCGAGCACGTGGGTATGAAGACGACGCGAATCCGTAGCCTGACGGGCGAACAGGTGGTCGTCGGCAATTCGGATCTGCTCAATGACCGGATCCGGAACCTGGGCCGGATGGTACAGCGCCGCGTGGCCCTGGAGATCGGAGTGGTCTACGACACCCCGCTGGAAACCCTCCGCGCCATTCCGACCTGGATCGAGGAAATTGTGACCGCGCGGCCGCAGGCGAGATTCGACCGGGCCCATCTAACCGAACACGGACCGTACTCCATCAATTTCCAGGCGGTCTACTACGTGGAAGTGCCCGATTTCGAGGTGTACATGGACGTGAGGCAGGAAGTAGCCCTGACCCTTCACGAAAAATTCGAGTCGGAAGGGGTGGAATTTGCCTATCCGACACAGGTCGTTTACACTCGGCCGGTTCCGTAGAGGCTTGACGAAAGGACCCTCGGCGGGATACCGTCCCCGCGCCTTGACTTCCAGGGACTCCCCTGCCGAGCCCCGTTACTCTTCCCGAAGACCTTTCCGAACTCCGCCACTCCCGCGCCAACCACTCAGCCAAGAATGAGCCCCGACGTGATTGCCGCCAGTGACCCCATGCTGCTTCTGTCGGGCACGGCGAACCCCGAGCTTGCCGCCAACATCGCCGCGGCAATGGGCGACGACAGGGTAGACCGCCGGATCTGCGATGTAACCCAACGGCAGTTCACGGACGGTGAGCTGTTCGTTCGGATCAACGAGAACGTGCGGGGGCGGGACGTGTTCATCATCCAGTCCACGAACTCGCCGTCGGACAACATCGTCCAGCTGCTTCTGCTGATTGACGCGGCCAAGAGGGCGTCGGCAGCCCGTGTAACTGCGGTGATTCCGTATTTCGGATACGGACGGGCGGACCGCAAAGACCAACCCCGGGTGTCCATCGCCGCCAAGCTGATGTCTAACCTGATAGTGGCGGCCGGAGCGGACAGGGTTCTGTCGATCGACCTCCACCAGGCCCAGATCCAGGGGTTCTTCGACATCCCCATGGACCACCTCTATGCCGCGCCCGTGTTCCGCAACTACTTGTTGTCATTGCGGCTGGACAAGGTGGTGTGGGTGGCCAGCGACGTGAGCGGCGCCAAGATGGCCCGCAGCTACGCCCGGCGCCTGGGGGGGGACTTGGCCATCATCGACAAGCGCAGGCCCCGGGCGAACGAGGCCGAGGTGCTGGACATCGTTGGAGAGGTGGAAGGCCGCGACTGCGTGGTCCCCGATGACATGATCGACACGGGCGGGACCGTGGTCTCGGCCATCCACTGCCTGAAGGAAAAGGGCGCACGCGACATCTACGTGCTGGCAACCCATGCCGTGCTTTCGGGCCCCGCCGTTGACAGGCTCAGCGCCCTGCCGGTCAGAGAGATCATCGTTACCGACACGGTGGAGATTCCCCCGGAGAAGAAAGCCAGGATTCCCACGCTGAAGGTCTTGTCGGTGGCCAGCCTGCTGGCCCAGGCGATAGAAAACACCCACACGAGCCGGTCGGTGAGCGGATTGTTCAACTAACTGCTTGCCCGGCTGTTTGACTGACTGTTCACTGAGGGGCGATTCCCAACCAGAAGGACGAAGTTGATGAGCGATAAACCCGAGCTGCGCGCCCTGCGGCGCGCGGATACAGGAAAGAGCGCTGCCCGCGCCCTGAGACGTGCCGGCAGACTGCCCGTGGTGGTGTATGGGGGTGGCAGGCCCAGCGAGGCTCTCTCGGTCGATGCCCGGGAGGTTGAGACGTTGCTCTCGGGCGTCCAGAGGGCCACCACCGTGATTTCCCTGAAGGTGGAACGGCGCAAGCCCCGCCAAGTGCTGATCCGCGAGGTCCAGAGCGAGCCAGACCGGGCCGATCTGCTGCACCTTGACCTGCTGGCCGTCTCCGAGTCCGACACGGTGCGAGTGCAGGTGCCCATCCGCCTGGAGGACACCCCCGCCGGCGTGAAACTGGGCGGCATCCTCCAGCAGGCCCGCCACGAGGTGACGGTCGAGTGCCTTCCCGGCGACATTCCTCCCGAGGTCAAGGTTAGCGTGAGTCACCTGGAAATCGGGTCGGGTATTCACGTTTCCGACCTGGATCTTCCAGGCGTGACCATCCTCGATGACCCGGCCATGACGGTGTGCACAGTGGTGCCGCCTGCCCTGGAGGAGGAACCCGAGGAAGAGGAAGAAGTGGAAGTGGAAGAAGGGGAGGAGGCCGAGGAGGCCGAGGACGAATCGGACTGACGCCAGAGCGGCGCCGGCCCGCGTGGTCATGGCGCTCGGAAACCCCGAGCGCCGCTACCTGGACACCAGACACAACGCTGCGTGGTGGTTCGCCGACCGGTTGAGCCGGCGTTGGGGCTGCCCGCCGTTTCGGGTGTCCGGTTCCACTGCGTTCACCGCGAGACCCGACTGCGCGCCCCCGGTTGAGATTCACAAGCCCCTTACCTACATGAACCGGAGCGGCGAGGCCGTGCATGCCCTTACACGGTCCGGACGGCTGCGCGGCCCCCGAGACCTTCTTGTGGTGGTTGACGACATCGCCCTCCCGCCCGGGCGAGTGCGGCTGCGACCCGGCGGATCGGCCGGGGGCCATAACGGACTCATCTCGATAGCGGGGGCCCTGCAGTCAGATCGTTACTGGCGGCTCCGGTTGGGGGTGGGACGTCCGGCGCGGCGCGGCGCGGACTTGGCAGCCTGGGTGCTGGCTCCGATGGAACCGGCCGAGGAAGAAACTTTGCTGGGCGGCTTTGACCGGGCAGAGCAGTTCGTAGACGAATGGTTATCCAGAGGAAACATTGAGACCGATCCAAGGAGGGATTAGGTGCTCTCAAACCTAGATTTTCTGGTGAACATCACCTACGCCCACTGGCTGGGCATCGCCGGGCTGTTGTTCTCGTTCGCGCTATACATGTATGTGCGCCGGCAGCCGTCGGGTTCAGACGTGATGAAAGATCTGGCGGCGGCCATCCATTCCGGGGCGATGGCGTTTCTGCGCCGTGAATACATGGTGCTGGGCCCGTTCGTCGTGGTCGTGGCCCTGCTGCTGAACTTCCTGGTCGGCAGCAACACCGCGGTGGCCTATGCACTGGGGGCGGTTTGTTCAATCCTGGCGGGCTTCTTCGGCATGAAGGCCGCCACGGCCGCCAACGTGCGAACTGCCGAGGCCGCGCGCGCCGACGGGCAGGCGAAGGCACTGCGGGTCGCTTTCTCGGGCGGAGCGGTAATGGGAACGGCTGTTGCAGCGCTGGGGTTGCTGGGAATTGGCCTGGTGCTTGTGGCCTTTGATCCCGTGGCCACGGGGTACAGGCAGTTCGGCGAGATCATCTCCGGGTTCGCGATGGGGGCTTCGTCTATCGCCCTGTTCGCCCGCGTCGGGGGCGGCATTTACACCAAGGCCGCTGACGTCGGTGCTGACCTGGTGGGCAAGGTCGAGGCGGGGATCCCCGAGGACGACCCCCGCAACCCCGCCACCATTGCAGACAACGTTGGCGACAACGTTGGCGACGTGGCGGGCATGGGTGCCGACATCTTCGAGTCCTACGTGGGTTCTGTCATCGCCACGGTCGTGATCGGTGTTACCAGCCCGTTGATCCTCGAGGGGGCAAGAGGCGATGCCCTGGCGCTGCCGGTGATGTATGTGATGGCCGGTTTCCTGGCGAGTGTGGTTGGCGTTCTGTCGATCCGCGTGCTGGAGCGCGCCAACCCCGCATTTGCCCTGCGCTGGGCCCCCATTATCGGAGCCGGTGTGTTCTGGATTCTGGCCTGGTTCATCACGACCGACGTGCGGGTCATCGACCCGGCGACGGCAGGCACCTGGGTGCTATTGAACGAAAACGCGGGTCCGTTCTGGGCCATGCTGTTCGGGTCGCTGGTCGGCCTCGCCATTGGGTTGGTGACCGAGCACTACACCGCCGCGGGACCGATCCAACGGATTGCCAAGGCATCCGAGACGGGATCCGCCACCAACATCATTACCGGGCTGGCGGTGGGAATGGAGTCCACCCTGATCCCGATGCTCCTGATTTCGGGGGCGATTTTCCTGGCGTTCAGCTTTGCCGGGCTGTACGGGATCGGAATTGCCGCCGTTGGCATGCTGGCCACGGTCGGCGTGACCATGTCGGTTGATGCGTACGGCCCGGTCGCCGACAACGCGGGCGGGATTTCCGAGATGAGCGAGCTGGGGCCCGAAGTTCGCAAGGTCACCGACTCGCTCGACGCTCTCGGCAACACCACCGCGGCGATTGGCAAGGGCTTTGCGGTGGGTTCGGCGGCGCTGACCGCGCTGGCGCTGTTCTCCGCCTATGCCAACGCCGCCGGTCTGAGGGAGACGGGAATCAACATCGTCGATCCGCTGGTGGTAATTGGCCTGTTCATTGGAGGCGTGACTCCATTCTTCATCGCCTCGCTGACGATGACCGCGGTGGGGCGAGCCGCCGCCGGCATGGTGGCCGAGGTGCGCCGTCAGTTCCGGGAGATTCCGGGGATCATGGAGGGTACCGCCAAGCCCGACTCGGCGCGGTGCGTTGACATTTCCACGCGGGCCGCGCTCAAGGAGATGGTTGTGCCGGGACTGACGGCCATCGTCGTGCCGATTCTAGTCGGCAAGTTCCTGGGTGTTGAGGCGCTGGGAGGCGCGCTCGCGGGTGCCACGGTGAGCGGCGTGCTTCTGGCGCTGTTCATGGCGAATTCCGGAGGGGCGTGGGACAACGCCAAGAAACACATCGAGAGCGGAGCGTTCGGCGGGAAGGGCAGCGAACCGCACAAGGCCGCGGTTGTGGGCGACACGGTTGGCGACCCGTTCAAGGACACCTCGGGCCCCTCGATGAACATTGTGGTCAAGCTGATGGCCGTGGTGTCGCTGGTACTGGCACCCTGGTTCATGGCGGGATGAGTGTGACGGGACTAGCTTTCCTCCAGTAATTCCAGACATAATCCTGGGGGGCTGCGCTCCCCGGGGCAGCTCCTGCCGCGCTGGCGCCATTGCCGTCGCGGCCGCGCAGACCAAAGGAGACACGATGCGCGAATACGAAATTGTGTACATCTTCCGGTCCACCCTCACTCCAGAGGAAGTGGATCGGAAGCTGGCCCGTTATCACGAGGCCGTTTCCGAAGCAGGCGGGGGAGAGGTTACCGCCGTCGTTCACTGGGGCCGTCGCAAGCTCGCCTATCCGGTCAGCAAGCAGAAAAACGGCTATTACCTGGTTACCCGCTTCACGTCAGGTCCCGATGGTCTTTCGGCGTTGGAGCGACTGCTCCGCCTTGAGGGCGATGTTCTTCGGTTCCTTATTGTGCTTGCAGAGGGAGAACTCTCGGTGGCTTCCCCACCGATGGATGGCGAGGGCGATGCGGAGGGCGAGGCAGCGGATGGCCAGGACGCCGAAGGCGAAGGCGGTGAAGACGAATCCGACGACGACGAGTCCGCTGATGAGGACGGATCCGGGGATGACGAATCCGCTGACGAGGATGCCGGCGAGGACGAATCCGGGGATGACGACTCGGGGAACGACGACGCAGGGGCGGACGGCGGCTCCGAAGACGACGGGGGCGAAGACGACACGGAGGACGAGGCCGATTCTCCGGTCGAGGAGGCTGAATAACAATGCCGATAAGGAAACCTTGCCGATTCTGCGCCCGTGACGGCGGGCCGGTGGACTACAAGGACGACCGGGTACTCGAGAAGTTCCTGTCGGATCGCGGGAAGATCCTGCCCAGGCGGGCAACGGGGAATTGTGCCAAGTGCCAGCGCAAGGTGGCTCTGGCAATCAAACGGGCGCGGTATCTGGCACTCTTGCCATATATCCGCGGCTACACCGACTGAGCGGAGGAGGAACTAATGGTCAAGCTGATTCTGACCAGGGATGTCTCCAACCTGGGCCGGGCCGGAGACATGGTGGAGGTGCGGCCGGGGTTTGCCCGGAACTACCTGATTCCGCAGGGTTCCGCCCTCGAAGCCACCCCCGGCAACCTGCGCCAGTTCGAAGACCGGCGCCGGCGGATTGAGCGCCGGGCCCGTCGCGCCCGCAAGCAGGCCGAGCTGAGGGCCCAAGACCTGGTGGATGTTGAGATTACGTTCCGGGCCAGGGCCGGTGAAGGCGGCCAGTTGTTCGGGTCGGTCACCGCGGCCGATGTACAGCAGGGCCTGGAGGACGAAGGCGTGAAAGTAGACCGCCGGGCCATCGGCCTTGAACAGCCCATCAAGAAACTGGGTGTCTACGAAGTGCCGGTCCGCCTGCACGCCGAGGTGGAGCCCGCCGTCAAGGTGTGGGTGATTGCGGAGGATTGACCCTGGACGCCCTGCCCTTTGGCGTAGTCTGGGAAAGTCTGGCCGCCGGGGGTGAACCTGCTCCAGAGCTGAGTACGGTCGCCGAGGCTGCCCTCGAGAGAAATGCACGGGCGCCGACCGTTCTGGACCTGCGGGGAATCTCGGATGTCACCGACTTCTTCGTGATCCTGACCGGCGATTCCGACACCCACACCCGCGCCATATGCGAGAACATCCTGGACCGGTCGCGCGAGGCGGGTTACCGCCCGGAGGGCGTGGAAGGCCTGCGCGAAGGGCGGTGGGTGCTGGTCGATTTCGTGGGCTTGGTGGTTCACGTCTTCTTGGGCGAGGTCAGAGATTTCTACAGGCTGGAGGGCCTGTGGGGCGACGCTCCGTCGTACGAGTTCAAATGACTGCGCCGCGCCGGGCCTTGGCCGCGGCCTTCGTGGCTGCGGCGGCTGTTGCGACGCAGGGGTGTGACTCCGGGCCGCAGGTGCAGGGCGAGGTGTTGGAGGGAGAAGCACTCGTGGGCGGCGAGGAGCTGTGGCGGCACGGGCTGTTGGTGGTGCCCCGTGCCGGTGGCCGGGCGGAGTTCAGGACGCTCCAGGATCCGGGAACGGTTATCTGGACCGGACGGCTTCGACTCCCCCCGGTGGCCGCGGCCCGTTCCGCGGGGAGCGCCGCCGTGCTGGTCTCCGGCGGGCGCGCCTACCTCTACCACGGTGCTCCCGAATCGCTCGACGACATCGGCGCGGTGCCGGACGACTTCAGTTGGGTGTCGTTTCGCGGAGGAGTGTCGTTGGTCGGCCAGTCCCGGGCCATTGTCGTTTACCGGGACGACGGAACGGGAGATTCCGACGGCGCGGTCAATGCCCGCCAAATTCGGGCGACGGGCGACGCGGCGGGGGAAGTGATTTGGGCCGCGGCGGCCGAAGAAGGTGCTGCCGTGGCACTGGTCGAGACCGAAAACGGCCGCCGGCTGGTGAGGTGGGGTATCAGCGGTTCCGAACCCGACACGAGCATTGTGGTGGAGGGGACCCTTCCGGCGACGCTGGCCGGTTGGGGGGGAGAGGTGCTGTTGACCCGCGGCGACCGGTTGGACCGGTGGTCGATAGGGAATCTCCAGCCGCTGACCTCCGCCTCGACTCCCGACGGGACGGTGGACCTGGACGGTGAACCCGGTTGGCTCGCGACCTCGCCCTCCGAGCACCGGGTTTTGGTGGCGCGCCCAGCCGACCGACGGATCGACATTTATGACCGGTACGACTGGGGCCGCGTGGCTTCCATCAGGACCGAAGGCCCCGTATCCGCCCTGCGCACAAGTCCGGTAACGGGGCAGCTGCTGGTTTTCGCCGGCGAGGCGGCGTGGTTGGGCACGGTCGAGGGCGATGATCCGCGGCGACTTCCGGGCGAGTGGAGGGACGACCTGCCACTGGCGCTTCTGGGAGGGCGGGCGCTGACCGTGGACGGGGAGCGCCTGGTGCTGGCCGGGGGCGGCTCCCACGACCCGGCCGCGGGAGATCAGATCGCCGGCCCGCCCGATGCATGGTGGCTGCCGCTGCGCTGGGGGCCTCGTCTGCCGGTGGCATCGGCACCCGAGCCCGAGCCCGTTGACGAGGGAGTTGCTGAGCTGGGCGGCCGGACCATCGGGCTCCTGACCATGGGCCGGCCGGCCTCGGCTGCCCTGGCCGCAGTCCTGGGGGGGCTTCCGGGTGATTCGGCGGAGGACGACCCGGACAGCGATCCGGCTCCGCCGGGCCGGGTTGGCGAGCCGGCTGTCACCGTACCGGGGCCGGGGTGGTACGCCGTGGCACGCTCGTCGGAAACCGCCACGGACCTGTTGGGCTTGCGCGACTCTCTGCTGGGAGTCGGTTACTCGGTAATCATCGCACCCAGGAGAGGGCCGGGCGGCCGAGTGACGTACCTGCTTCTGACCGGCCCCTACGATCAGGTCGATGCCGAAATGGCGGCGCTTGAACTGCAAATCCAGGCTGGCATCGACGCTTGGGTGTACGAGGTGCTCCGGCGGCGGGAGTTCCGGTGACTCGCGCCGCCGGGCACACCCCGCCTGACGCCGGGGGCGCGGCCCGGGCCGGTGCCCTTGGACGCGGACTGGCCCCGGAGGCCAAATCGGTTGTGCTCGTTTACCGGGCGGGCTCCGAGGACCAAACCGCACCCCAGGTCGATGCCTTTGCCGCCGGAGTCGGCCACGGTCGCGAAAACACTCTTCTCGCGACCATGCCAACAGCCGGTCGGTCGCTGGACGCGTTGCTGGGGGCGGGGGGGGCGGAGGGGCTTCTCTCGGTTCTCCACGGGCATGCCCGTTTCAGGGATGTCGCGGTGATCCGGGCCGGAGGGGCTTACACGTTCCTGCCTGCCGGATCTCCCGAAAACGTGGAAGAGTCTCCGGCCGAATTCGGCGAGAGATTGGCCGAGTTTGCCAACCGGGTCAGGGTGAGGGGCGGGAATCTGTTGGTTGTGTGCTGCGACTCCGAACCGGTTCCGCCGCGGCTGGCGGAAGCGCTGGACGGGATTGTGGTGTTCGGGGGAGCCGCGGCGACGGTTGGTGGCGGGTTGGAAGTACTGGCGGAAATCGTCGAGCCGGAGGCCGAACCAGCGCCCCCGGCTCCAGAGCCAGAGCTCGAGCCGGATCTGCCGCCGGCCGAAGCAGAGCCCCTTGCCGAGCCGGTCGATGCGGGCCCAGAACCTGAGCTCCAGCCGGTCGATGCCGGGGAGGAGCCTCAGCCCGAGCCGGATCTGCCGCCGGCCGAAACCATTCCCGAGGCGGAGCGACGCCAGGGAGGTCGGTTCTTCCGCGCGGCCCTGCTTGCCCTGGTCGCGTTGTCCGCGCCGGTCCTTGCCCTGCTCGGGGGCGCGTTGTTCGACCGAATTGCCAGTGCCGTGGCGGGCGCCCTGGACAGCGCTGCGGGCGATGTCCCGGCAGCCACCGCCCCGGGCCCGGGAGACGGTGCGCCCGAAGGCTCGTCGGACAGTTCGCCCGAAGGCCCGCCGACCCCTGCCGGGGATCCCGCGCCGGACACGGCGTTAGCCGAAATGCCGGGCGATTCGCTAGCGGGTGTCCTCTCGCCGGCCGATATCCCCGTAGCGGGCGGGTGGTCGGTGTTGGTCGGCGGATACCCGACCCTCGCCGCGGCGAGGCGGCACTTGGCCCGACTCGACCCGTCGGACCCGTCGACCCGGCCTCACTTCATTTCGATTTCGCGGTTGTCGTACGGGTCCGAGTTCCGCGTGTTCGCGGGGGCTGCGGAGACCTTTGAGGCAGCGCTCCCCGTGATGGACCTGATGGTTGTCACGGGCCTGATGGACGCCTGGGACGAATGGTTTGTCCGTCCCGCTCCGCTGGGGTTCGCGGTAGGGGCGTTCACCGACACCCGGGCGGCCGGCGAAAGGGCGGCGGGCTTCGACCAGGCCGGAGCACCCGCATACGTGGTCCGGGACGCCCTGGACACCGCGCTGTACCGCGTGTTCGTCGGCGCCTTCGAGGACTCGCTCCAGGCCGAACCCACCCGTGCCCTGCTGCAGACACTCGGTGGCGAAGAGGCGGCTCTCGAGTCCAGAGGTCCCTTCGTTCCGAGAAACGGCCAGATCTTCGTTCCCGGGGGGCCGGACCGGTGAAGCTCCGCGCCATCACGATGCACGGGTTCAAGTCTTTCGCCGACAGGACCCGCATCGAGTTCCACGATGGTGTTACGGCCGTGGTCGGCCCCAACGGCTGCGGAAAATCCAACATCGCCGATGCCCTTCGGTGGGTCTTGGGGGAGCAAAAGCCTTCCGTGATCCGGGGCAGCAGGATGGAGGAGACCATTTTCGGAGGCTCGTCGGACCGCCGGCCCTTCCAGCGGGCGGAAGTGGTCCTGGAAATAGCCAACGAGGACGGGGCACTGCAGGTTCCGTATGCCGAGGTCTCGATTGGCCGGACGGTTTACCGGGGCGGGGAGAGCGAATACGCCCTGAACGGGTCACCCTGCCGGTTGCGCGACATTGTGGACCTGGTCCGCGACACGGGCCTCGGAGCCACTGTCTATGCGTTGATCGAAGGGCGCATGGTTGACGCGATCCTCTCGGACAAAGACGAAGATCGGCGACAACTCTTCGAGGAGGCAGCCGAAGTTGGCCGGTACAAGGACCGTCGGCGCGCGGCACTGCGGAAGCTGGAACAGACCGAGGCCGATCTGCGCCGGATTGACGATCTCCTGACCGAGCTCCAGGGGCAGGTGCGCTCGTTGGCCCAGCAGCGGGGCAGGGCAGCGCGGCACGAAGAGATCACGTCGAAGCTGATGCGGCTCCAAGTGGCGCTTGCCGACCATGAAATCAGGGAGTCATCCCAGCGGGCCGCGGCGGTGACGGCCGAACTCGGTGCAATCCGGGAGAGGACACCGGATCAGGCGACCCTCGATTCGGAAGAAGCCCGGGCGGAATCCCGTCGCACCGCGCTGGCCGAGAAACGCCGTGCGTTATCAGGCCTGGCCCGCGAGGCGGAAGAAGCCAGGCTCCTGGTGGAAGAGACCGAGCGCCGCCGCTTGCTGACCGACGAGAAGCTGAACCGGGCCCGAGAAGACTTGGCCGGAATCTCCGCCAGAGCCGAGCAGGCGCGGGATGACCACCACATGCTCCAGGTCAAGCTCAAGGCTGCCCGGACCGCAACCGAGGTGGGTGCGGAGGAGTTCGGCGGTCTGGCCGAAGTAGAAGAAAACCTGTCCCGCGAGGCCGCGGCAGCTGCCGGCGCGTTGGCTGCGGCCGAGACCGAGCTCGAGGCCAGGCGGGGGGCC
>LXNJ01001235.1_pt1 | contig 15552 bp, 14 predicted proteins | sample 809081 | NCBI WGS metagenome assembly LXNJ01 (sample SAMN04870510, study PRJNA318959) | sponge metagenome | biome: sponge; feature: marine sponge reef; material: water | host: Petrosia ficiformis | place: Greece: Milos, Mediterranean Sea | collected 2013-05-29 | depth 5-7 m
AACTCCGCAATGCGCGCTAATATCTTGCCAAGATGGCGACGCGGAATAGTGCCATCCATACAGTAATAGTCAGGAGAAATTCGACCGACCGCAGGGAACGCTGCCTTGCGTCCCTGCCACAAACGATCACGTTCTTCCGCTTCTGTCGCTCTTCGCGGATTTGCAGCTCCATGCGCCTCCATGAGTTCACTGATAAGCTGAGCATCACCGCTGACTTGCTCACTCGTACCGTCAACCTCGCACAGAAGGATCGTTGCAGCGTCTCGTGGATAGCCTGCGTGGGCGAAATCTTCTGCAGCTTGAATCGCGAGTGCGTCCATCATCTCTAAACCTGCCGGAACGATTCCTCGTGCGATGATCGCAGCGACACATTCGCCAGCAGATTCAACATCATCGAACGCTCCAAGCAACACTTCCTTCCTAGGTGGTGTTGGCAACAGTTTGACGGTAACTTCAGTCACGACGCCTAGCATGCCTTCGGAGCCTACGAACAATGGGATTAATCCCACACCTGCATGTTCGTATCCATTCCCGCCAAGGACTAACTCATCGCCTTCAATGGTTTGCACCTTAAGACCGAGAACGTTGTGTAGCGTTAGGCCATATTTCAAGCAGTGGACGCCACCCGAGTTTTCCGCCACATTGCCGCCGATACTACAAGCAATTTGCGATGACGGGTCGGGGGCGTAATAGAGATTCTTATCAGCTACTGCCTGTGAAATTGAGAGGTTTGTGACACCGGGTTGAACCGTCGCGGTGCACCCAACATCATCGATCTCGATGATGCGATTCATTTTCGTAAGAACGAGCAACACACCTTTCTCGTGCGGTAGCGCCCCGCCTGAGAGACCCGTTCCTGCGCCTCGGGTTACTACCGGTACTCCGGTTTCATGACAAATCCGCAGAACTTGACGCACATCGTTCGTGTCCCGCGGCAACGCAACGATTGGAGGTCGTTGACGATACGCCGTCAAGCCATCCGTTTCAAACGGTGCTGTCGCGGTCGGCTCAGTAAGTACACATTCACTTGGTAATGTGGACTTGATCAGTTCGATCGCAAACTCAAGCGACATGTTTAGCCGCCTTAATCAATTCGCGTGTGTATGACCGTAAGCTCACCGAACAAATCGCGAGCTAATCTTGACGGGTGTGACCGATCTCTCGCAAGCGTTGCCGCTCACGACGTCGTTCCTCCCCTTGTCGCGACATTCGCGCACGATCCTCGGGTTTGATCTCCATGTAGCGCTGTCGCCACTCATGCGTTCCCCAGTTATTGGGATCTTTAACGACGGTTCGAGGCTCCGAGACTGTCTCGAATAATTGCAAAGCTGCGCCAACAATGCTCCGTTGCATTTCCAGATCGTACGGCTTACCACATGGATTCCCTAGCGGAAAGTCAACGAAATAAAACCGCGGCACGCCGCAGTGCTTGATGATGTCAATGGCAGATCCAAGAATTACGGTTGGAATGCCACTAGCTTCAAGGTGTCGCGCTGTCAGTCCAACGGACTGATGACACACCGGTCACAAAGGTACCAATAGTGCTACATCGGCCTGGTCTTCTCGACAGCGACGCAGAATCTCAGGCGCGTCAGTCTCGCGCGTACGACGCTGACTGTATTCGGTTGGCAAGCAATGAAAACGCGGTGCGACGCTACCAATCGTTCCGAGGTTAGCGAACTCCTTCAGTACCTGCGCAGGCAAATACGAGCCTAAATCGTCGAGATGGGTCGCTTGCTTATCCCACGCTAAGTCTTTTGCAAACAGGTGCGATGGCAATTCGTCGATCTCACCAGAGTCCACGAATCGTGGATCGGTCAGCAGTCTGTCATATCGTGATCCCGTTGTAATCACGGCGAGTCGCGAGTCGCTGAGCGACTTTTCTAACGGCGTGAACGGAACATCTTCAAAGTGTGCCCATTGATAGGCACGCTCGAATCCTTGCGCCTCGTAGTAAAGGCGCGTTCGTTCCATGTAGTGAACAGGCTGGGTTTCGTGCATCGAAATATCATACTTAGGGTCAAACTCGCACTTTTCGCTAAACAGACTTCACCCCTTAATTTAGTAATACGCATTAGGACTCGATCTTGCCACACTCAGTAGTTTTAAAAAACGGCACCTTAGTCAACGAAGGTCGCGCGATTGAAGGCGATTTAGCAATCGCAGGGGAACGAATCTCTCAAGTCGGCGGATCCGCATCGGGTCGTACCGAAATAGATGTCAATGGTGCATGGGTAATTCCAGGCATGATTGATGACCAGGTTCATTTCCGAGAACCTGGGTTCGAACACAAAGGGGAAATCGCGACCGAATCTCGTGCCGCTGTCGCAGGTGGAATCACGAGCTACATGGAGATGCCGAACTGCATTCCGCAAACCATCAGTGAAGATGCACTACGCGCCAAAATTGCTCGCGCGCAAGACGTTTCGCACGCGAATTTCGGGTTCTACCTCGGCGCGACTAACGACAACCTCGAAGCAATCAAATCAGTCGATCCGAGTCTCGCCTGCGGTGTCAAAGTGTTCATGGGAGCATCGACTGGCAACATGCTGGTCGACGACGAGGAGACCCTGCACGGCATTTTTGCGTCTTCACCGATCCTGATCGCCACGCATTGTGAGCACACGCCAACGATCGTCGCAAATGAGCGGGCGGCTTTAGCCGAATTTGGTGAAGACATGCCGCCGAGTCAGCACCCGCTTATACGGTCCCGTGAGGCATGTTTCAAGTCTTCTGAGATCGCCGTATCGCTCGCTAAGGAACACGGCTCGAAACTGCACGTTTTACATCTCACGACAGCGGACGAAATGGCACTCTTTGAACCAGGTCCGATTCAGTCAAAGCGCATCACGGCAGAAGTATGTGTTCATCACTTGTTCTTCAATGACGCTTGGTATGAATCTAAAGGTTCACTGATTAAGTGCAACCCGGCGATCAAACGACGCGCCGACCAGCTCGCGTTGCGTAAGGCTTTGCTTGAAGATCGCATCGACGTGATCGCAACCGACCACGCACCTCATACGGTCGAGGAAAAACAACAACCTTTCGCCTTAGCCCCCGCCGGGCTACCACTAGTTCAACATGCACTATTGGCACTGTTCGAACATGCGATTGAAGGCGTGTTTGACGTGCCGACCGTTGTCCGAAAAACTTCCCATGCGCCAGCCCAGCTCTATGAAGTTGAGAACCGCGGCTATCTACGCGAAGGGTATTTCGCCGACATCGCGGTAATCGACAGTGCACAAAGCACATCGGTTGATAACGAACCCATTCTCGCGAAATGCGGGTGGTCGCCTTTCTCTGGCATCACGTTCGCGTCACGCGTGACACACACGTTCGTAAATGGAAGCTTGGTATACGACGGGACGGGGGTTACTGACACACCCGCTGGACAAGCGTTGACCTACGAACGTTCGCACTAGCGTCGATTAACAACACTGACGCGTAGATCGTGCGAACCGTCCTCGCGCGTGTATTCATAGTAAAAGTAAAGCTGCTCACCAGCGTCCTGAGCATAGACATAGCGCACACAACCGAAGGGCGAACGCACCCATGGTCGATCCTGCGCTAATCGCTCGTACTTAATTCCGTCCTCACTCCAAGCTAGCCCGCACCACTCTTCGTACGTGTCGTAAAACCCGCGACCTCCGTCGTATAACGCTAGCCACCCGTCGTTCTCCTTAATGACTGAGTTGATTCTCGCACGCCGCCCGTGCCACGTGTCGCTATTTGGCGGCTCAAACACGCGTCGTATCGACGTAAAGTACTTGCCGTCCGAGGATGAAGCAAGAAAAGTGGCATCTCCCCCGCCAACGTAGGTCGTGTCGCCGTCCTGACGAGGTGCACTGCGACTTCCTCCTGCGACAAACACGAAGTATTCACTGTCGCTGACGTATACGACGGGATCCTTCAACGATCGCTGACCGAAGGCTTGCGGCTGAAACACCGTACGACGACCCTGAACGCTGATCGAATCCAGTTCCTCACCTTCAAGTAAGTCGATGCGCCAGTAGCGCGCACCTTCGACTTCGTAGGACACGTAAAACTTCCATCGACCATCCAAGCCACGCACGCAGTGTCCGACTTCAATTGACGATGCTGCGAATTCGTCCTTCGTCGCTGACCATACGTCCGTGAATTCGATACCGTCCGTGCTCGTCGCTAATGCGCAACGCCCTCCTCTGCCTTTCTCTAACGGTGTGCGCTCGCGATAGAACAGAACGAATTGATTGGATTGTTTATCAAACGAGACTTTATGACCACCAGTCCAATAACCGTATCCAACACCTGGAGGATCCCGGATGACGGTTCCTTGCGTTGGATCGAAGCGCAGGTGATCAAAAACCGACTCTGACGGAAGCATGAGGTGTCCTTACAAAATACTCAAATCTCAATACGAAGTGCGTTCAAGATCCAGTCGACTGATAGCGTTTTACTCCGTAAAACCAAAATGCGAGGCAAACCGCGAAGAAAACGAATCCGGCTAGAGGCGCAAGAGATTGGGTCAAGAGTGTACTACCGAGAGGATCGGGAATGTCAAGAACGCCTACCATCGGGAAGTACGCGACACACGCAAGTGGAACGACGTAGGTGAAGAAGTTGGTGAATGACTCCTTGTATATTGACATCGGATACTGAGCCGTTTCCATACCTCCGTGCGAGATGGTATTGAGAATTTCCAATGTCTCAATCGTCCAGAAGCTCATCGTCGCGCGTACGATCTGTATCGCGTAGAAGAACGCGTACATGCTAGAAACCGCGAATACGTATAGCGCAATACGTCCCGGCGTCCAATCAATGTTGAGCGTGATTAGCGCATACGTTAGAACGAGTATGCCTTGAAGTAATTGCCCCAACTTGTGTAACGCGACTTCGCGTGCGGCAACCAGGATCACAGCACTCGCTGGTCTCACTAGGACTCGATCGAACTGCCCTGTACGAATCAATGAAGAGCCGAACGTGTCAAAGCCGCGTGCGGTGATATCAACGCTTGCGAAAACGATGTTGATCGTGCCGTACAGAAAAGCCACATGGGCGACCGACCACACGCCGAGACTACCGAAGCGGTCAAACAATGCCCAAATCCCGATGGCTTGAACCATGCTGGTAAGAAAGGTGCCCAAGACCATGAGGAAAAAGGCACTACGGTATTGCATCTGGCCGCGAATAGCGATCAACATCAGCCGCCCAAAAAGTTGCAGTCCTGAGATCATCCGCCTTGCACAACCAAGCGCACGCGCGCAAATGAGATCAGACTGTAACCAGCCGCAATCAAGACAACGACCCAAAGTAACTGCAGCGTGATTTCTTGAGTAGCCATCGAAAGGGGGATATCGCCTGAATAGATACGGAACGGTACGTCACACAAACCGCGGAACGGTTGCCAATGCAGGAATGGCTGCATCCAATCGGGAAACAGGGGTAACGGAACGATCATGCCCGAAAATACCGGGACCACGCCGTACATGAACGTCGACAATCCCCTCGCCTCGATCAGCCAGAACATCGAGATCGTGATCAATATTGTGATCGCACATGAGAGCATCACGGTGGCGATAAACGACACTGAGAACATCAACCCATGAGCTATGCTCGCTGGTGACGGTAACGCCCACTCAGGTAAGCCGATCATCGGTAGAACCAGTACCGCAAAGATGACGCCGGGGATCATCCTCAAAAGCGTCGGTGCAGTTCGGAACGCGAGTGTGCGAGCAAACCAGAACCAATAGAGATCTAACGGTCGTAGCAGTTCATACGCCACACCGCCGCTGGTAAAAAGTTCCTGAAGCTCCGGGTCGTGATTCCAAGGTAGAAGTCCAATCAACACCTGACCTAACCACACATACGCAACGATTGCAGTGAATGTCATAGGAGGAGTCGTCACAGCGACGGCGTAAAACGCGCCGAGCACCATCAATTTGATACAACCCCAAAAAATCTGTGTCGCGACCCCTGCGAGCGCTGCTACCCGATACTGCAAGAGCATGCGAAACCGAGCCGCGACGACGGCTAAGTAACTATGTAGAAGAAAAGGCTTCATCCGTCATGTCGCGTTGCACTTAGTCTGAGGGTCGGGGAACTGTCTTCAACTACTGATCAACGCGTTCCGCTTGGTACATCGACGCGACAACACGCTCAATTGGTGGGTGCGTAATCAACAGATCTTTCACGGGGTAGAGACGCAACACTTCGTCAACGAACCGTGGCACATCAGACTCAATGCTAAACAGTATGTGCGACTCCGATCGTTCGACCACGAGTGACTCGTGCGCCGAAGCAACCGAGGTTATCGACTCTAGCTCAACAGCGACGTACCGGCTGTCACCATAACGATCGCGAAGATCCGCAATCGTGCCGTCTAGGAGCAGTCTCCCGTCATTCAATACAAGGATTCGGTCGCAAAGCGCTTCAATGTCATCAAGATCGTGCGTGGTAAGCAGCACGGTTACGTTCTGTTCACGGCAGATCTTCTTGATGAACGCTCGCACACTCAGCTGCGATACCGCATCAAGTCCGATGGTTGGCTCGTCCAGAAACAGGATGCTCGGATTGTGGAGCAACGCAGCGGCAATATCGCAACGGACGCGTTGACCGAGACTAAGTTGCCGAACCGGAACATCCAGTAAAGATCCTAGATCAAGCATGTCGATCAATTCGTCGCGATTGCTCTGATAAATAGATCCAGGAATACGATAGATATCTCGCAAGAGGTCAAAGGACTCGATGACAGGTAGATCCCACCAAAGCTGTGTCCGCTGACCGAATACGACACCAATGGTGGCAACGTGTTCCCGCCGTTGCTTCCAGGGTACTCGACCTTGTATCTCACATCGTCCGGAAGTTGGTACGAGTATTCCCGAGAGGATCTTGATTGTCGTGGACTTACCGGCGCCGTTCGGACCGATGTAGCCAACGAGTTCACCCTCATCGATTAAGAACGAGACCTCACGTAATGCATCGACGGAGCGGTAACGACGGTGCAAAAGGCCACCAAACGCTCCCCATAAACCAGGTTTACGTTCCGCGATCCGAAACGTCTTGCTTAGTCCTTCAACGAGAATCTGCGGCACAGTAGATTGTCAGGTCCACGAATCAAGGTTTCGTCGCGACCGCGACTATGCGACGCTTTCTCTTTCTCGCAGATCTGGCAGGACATACCCTTTGGCTTGAAGGTTTGCACGAACCGTCTTCTTATCCATTTTTCCGGTGGACGTCAACGGAATCTCGTCGACAAAGAGCACTTCGTCAGGTAACTGCCACTTAGCGAACGAGCGCGCACAGTGGTCAACCACCTCTTCACTCGTTACATCCGCATTCGGTCCGAGAATGACAAGCGCGACTGGGCGTTCTTCCCAGCGAGGATGTGGTTGCGCAACGACGCACGCTTGTTGTATTCCGTCGATTGAGACAATCGTGTTTTCGAGGTCGACAGACGAGATCCACTCACCGCCGCTCTTGACTAGGTCTTTCGACCTATCGGCAATAATCAAATATTCGTCTGGGTCTATCTTCCCAACGTCGCCCGTAATGAGCCAATCGCCATGAAATTTATCCGGTTGTGGATCGTCGAAGTACTCATGGCAAATCCACGGTCCTCTTACATAGATCTCCCCGATCTGTTCACCGTCATGCGGGAGAGGCTGATGGTTCTCGTCGAAGACGTCCAGTTCCAGACCGGGCATGAGCAATCCCGCCTTACCCATATCCACAAAGCGTTCATCCATTGGGCGGTCGGCGTCGCCATGCTTGGCAATTCGCCTCGAGAGCGTCCCGAGCGGACTCATCTCGGTCATGCCCCATCCTTGAATAATCTCCACGCCGAGCGTTTCCCAGTACCACTGAATTAGCGAAATCGGCGGCGCCGAACCCCCACAAGTAAGACGTTGAAGGCTTGATAGATCAAACTTTTCGGGGTTAGCCTCGATCTCAGCGCGTAAACCTTGCCAAATCGTCGGGACACCAGCCGAAAGTGTCACGCCTTCGTCGGCCATCAACTGAAGTAAACGACCTGGTTGCATATATCGGTGCGGGAGAACTTGCTTACATCCGAGCATCAGCGCCGCCCAAGGCAAACCCCAACCCATCGCATGAAACATCGGCACAATCCCGCACAACGTATCTGTCGCTGACAGATTCATCGAATCAGTCAAGCTGATGGTCATGGTGTGCAAGTACTGGGCTCGATGTTCGTATTCGACGCCTTTCGGGTTGCCGGTGGTTCCGCTGGTATAGCACAAGCCAAGCGGCGCATACTCGTCGAGTTCAGGCCATTCGATTCTGGTCGGATATCCGCGAATGAAGTCCTCGTAAGTCACAGCATTCGGCAATGACGTTGACGAAATGTCGAAATCCGATTCCTCAACAATCACGAATTGTTCAACTGACGGTAACTTGGGTTGAAGCGACTCCATGATGGGTACAAGGTCTTCATCAACCAAGATCAATCGATCGGCGGCATGGTTGATGATGTACTCAAGATCTCTTTCAGACAATCGTGTGTTTAACGTGTGCAGTACGGTTCCCATGCCAGCCGTTGCGTGATACGCCTCGACGTGTTGCGAGCTGTTCCACAGAAATGTGCCGATACGGTCGCCAATTCCGATGCCAGCATCCTTCAAAGCGCCGGCTAGTTGGTGCGCGCGCGCACTTGTCTCCGCGTACGTTTGCCTTCTCGTGCCAAACGCCGTCGCTGTCACGATTTCACTATTCGGTGAAATCGTTGCACCACGCTCGATGAGGCGCGACATTAGGAGCGGTGTACGTTGCATTCCCATGGTATGAACTCGCGTTGGTCGGGTCTAGTTACTCGGAATGTTGAGTTGTGATTCGGCGGTCTGTCGAGCCCATTTGTAGTCGGCTTTTCCGTTTGGTGCTCGCCTGACTTCGTCGAGTAGTAAGACCTGTTTAGGTAGTTTGTAGCCCGCTAAATGCTCACGCGAAAAGTCGATCAAGGCAGCGTCATCAGTCTGCTCACCTTCGCGTAGTGACGCGAGCGCAACGATCCGTTGGCCAAAACGATCATCCTCCACGCCTACGACAAGGCAGTCGTCGACTGCCGGATGTTTCTTGAGCGCTTCCTCGACCTCCTCGGGATAGACCTTCTCACCTGCAGTGTTGATGCAATTACTGCCACGACCTAACAACGTAATGGATCCGTCAATCTCGACCGTCGCAAAGTCACCGGGAAAACTGTAACGTGTGCCATCCACGGTTCGGAAGGTGGCTGCCGACTTCTCTGGATCCTTGTAATAGCCGAGCGGTACTAGTCCGCTCGTAGCAAGTTTCCCAACTTCACCACTACCCGGTTCAATTTCTTGGTCGTTGTCGTCAAATACCTTGACGCCAGGCTGTAGTTTGAATTTCGCAGTATCCGCGGGTTCGTCACGAGTCGCAACCGACGAACCCATGCCTCCCTCGGTCGATCCCATCGCATCAAGAAGCGTCATGTCGTGATGCTCGAGCAGTCCTTGCTTGACTTCGCGACTCCACATGACACCGCTCGAAGTAATCTGTTTTAAGGAAGTGATGTCGTATGCGCGGTCAGCCCTTTTTGCATCATTCAGCGCTTCTAACATCGGTCGTGCAAATGCGTCGCCAACAATGACCAAGGACGTGACTTGGTTGCGTTCAACCTCGCCCCAGAGCAGATGTGGGTCTAAGCCAAGTTTTGAGATTGTGACGATCGTTCCACCTTGCAGTAACGGCACCAACGTGCCAAGCCACATTCCTGTGCCATGCATCAACGGACACGCAGGTAAGCAAATTGGAGTTAACTCGCGATTTCGTAGTTCACGTACGACCTCGATCAAATTCTCGGTCGTGTCCGGATTAGGTAAATCTAACGCTCTAAGAGCACCCAGCATGACGCCAATGAACTGTCCATGGCTGTACATGACACCCTTCGGCATACCGGTGGTTCCACCCGTATAGAGCATGTAAACATCATCGGGTGAACGTTCTCTGGCGGGCAACGGCGACGCTTCGCGAATGCCACGTTCGTATTCGATCGCATCATCTATCAGCGATTCGGTACCGTCATCAATCTGAATGAATAACTTGACGTTAGGCAGATTTCTGCGAATCTCCCAAATTCGTGCCGCGTAACATCCTTGGAAGAACACCGCCACGGCGTCCGAGTTTTCAAGAATGTAAATCAACTCTTCGGCTTTGTAACGATAGTTGACATTTACCGGACACCCGCCAACTTTGAATACCGCGTACTGTGCTTCGATGTATTCATTCGAGTTATGTGCGTATATCGCGACTTTGGAGTCGTGACCCAACCCGTGCTTCACTAACAGATCTGCGAGGCAAGCTGCACGACGGTCATACTCACCCCATGAAACTTCTCGATCGCCGCAGATGAGCGCGGTGTGGTTCGGTTGATCTTGAGCAACAGCTTCCCATGCGGTGGCAAAGTGCAGAGCCATATCACACCCTCCTAAATGAAGCGGATTATCTAATTTGTTGCGCGATGTATACCCATTCGTGCTAAACGCTTGCCGTAAGACGCATAGTCAAATTCACCACGATATGGTGTTTTTTGCATTTTCAGGTGAAACAGCGATGCTCTCGACGTCTAAAATGTAGAAATTTACTCTTTTATTTCAATACTATAAACGTGACTAGTGATTTGAAACGATTGGCATGGAATTTGTCTCATCTATAGCAAATACATCAATTTCGACAAAACATGCGAAGGTTTTCAGTTCATCGGTTTAACGAACGTAGCATCTTGTTGCTGAGCATCGTAATGCTGACCATTTGCTTTCTATTAAGCTTATGGGGTGCACCGAGTGAGACAGTTGAACCACTTCAGGCGCACATGCAAGCAGCATCGCTGTTTGATATGCTAACAATCTGCTCGTAAGGCGTACGTACATGTTCAATTGGGAAGATAGGTTGCAAAACCTGTGGCAAGCCACTCAAGATCGATTTACCACGCCCGATGCGGTCATTTTGGGCGTATGCTCTTATCTAGCCAGAAAACTAGGTATACCAGTCGCAGCCATACGTGTTGTGGCGATTGCATGCGCGTACTTCTGGCCGCTGATCACAGTCATCGCTTATATTGCCGTGCGGTTTTTTATCGATCCTGACGAAGAGGCAATCTAGATATACGCGGCTGGTGCAGTTCACTGGACCCAGACGTGATGTCATTAGGCGGCAGCTTTGCCCACTGCATTGGAGCCGACGAAGAACTGGGCGATAAACTCGGCGAGTAAGTCGTTGTCAGTTTGGTGCTTCAAACTTTCGAACGCCTGTACCGACCGTTCACCTATGCGGTGCTCAATGACGCGCAGAATGCATTCCAGATAGCTCACGGAAAATTCTGGATGCGGCTGAATTGCTAGGACGTGATCGCCGATCAGAAATCCAGCGTTCAAGCAGAAGTCATTCGATAACACGCGTCGTGCACCCGGTGGGAGATCAACAACTTGGTCTTGATGGCAGCAGGGCAATGCGACTTGGTCTTGATGCCTGCCGACGTGATCTCCCGCGGGCCATGTCATAGGTGTGTACACCAACACCCCACCCATTGGACCAATTCTCCACCTGACCGCCCAAGGCTTGCGCGATAGCCTGATGCCCAAAGCAAATTCCAACGGTCTTGATCCGCGCCTTGTGGAGTCGGCGAATTAAATCGAATAGTCGTTCGATCCACAGGTCGTCGTCATAAACCCCTCTACGACTTCCGGTGATTAAGTACCCATCAAATTCGCGCAAATCCGACGGCTCAACGCCAAGATGCACGTTGAAGGCGGTTGTCTCAAATCCGGCGTGTCCAGAAGATTCAAGCATTGAGCCCATCATGGACGCCAAATTGCCAAATCGAGGTTGAAAAACGGCTTCTACTTCATCCGCTTGAAGTATTGCAATTCGCATTGAATTAATCTAGATTCGCTATTTCTCGCCCACGCGGTTCATGTAGAACGTATGACTTGGCATACCGGATAGAAACGGACCACTTGAATAAGCCATGTTTCCTTCGTTATTGCCGTTACCGATTGTTGAACCAAACGGCGACACCACACGTATCGTGTCCTCGTTCATCCACTCTAATTTAATGTTTCCAGCTTTCGCTTTACGCCAAGTCGAAAATAAAAGATTGCCCTTTCGGCTAACTTGCCGAATTAGTCCGTTTCGAGGGCTATCTTCGATGTAGCGATACGCAAGTTCTTCATCGATCTCGATCTTTGCCATCCGTGAACCTGAGAGCGTCGCTTCATACACCCCAGGTGCGAACTTAAGAGTATTCGCTGTCGCTTTAGACTCGGCAACCGTACACCCGCTGGTCACGATCACAACCAACGTGATCAATAGCAGCGATCTGCCAAACCCGTCCATAGCTTTAACAAGCCACCATGGTCTCTTGCTCTGATTTGCATGTGCTGTAAACATCGGGATTCTCAATGCATGAATGCGAACATTTGACGACGATATCGTTTCGCGAGCGGCGAATCCGACCCTAGCAAATTGAGGATTCGAACCATCGTTTCTCGACCAAGGTCGTCACGGAAACTGCGGTCTCGACGCAAAATAAACATCGCTTGCTCAAGCGCTTCTTCGTATCGTCTTAGCGATGCAAGAACGATACTGTAAGCATAGCGATTTGAGAGGTCATCTCCATTGGATTCGATGTTATTCTCTAACTCAGACAGCGAGCCCATTCCTGCCGCTTCCTGTGCGATCTCTAGCCGCGTAGCTGGTCTCGCGCGGTCTACGAAGTCATCAGGTATCGTAGCCAATATCTGTTTGGCCGCCTCCAAATCTCCTTTGAGAATCATCACATCGGCACATTCAACTCGAAACGAATGGTTCGTTGGTTCTTCGGTGATGGCTTCCTGAAGGACTTGAAGCGCAGTTTCCCAATCTTCGCTAGCAATACTGGCCGCGATGCGTTGCTTCAGCGCATCGGCACTAGATTGCGTGAACGGATCGAGAAACTCCCGCAGTTGTTGCTCTGTTTGTGGTCCGTCAAGACGAGCCGCGATTTGACCTTCTTGGATCGCTCGAATGCTTGGCAGGCTTTGAATCTGGAGTTGTTGAGCGATTTGCGGATTCGCAGCAACATCGACCAAACCGAAGATGACCTTACCTGCATACGCAGGTGCTAGAGCAACTAGATAGTCTTTGGTGACAGCCGACGGCTCAATCTGATCCGCCCAGAAGAGCAGCACCACAAGGGTGTTGTTAGATTGGTCTACAACTTCCCGGAAGTTCTCAACAGAGACGTCTACTACCGAAGGTTGGTCGTCCATGTTTAGGAGGTTTCAGCACAGGGCGATGGATTCTACCTAGCACTATATTCGGACAGCGCTGATGAGGTATGCGAGTCGAAGTGAAGTGACTGCTCTAACCGCGGGTCGCAGAACGCCTTGGTTAGGCGCGTAGCTGTTCACTGAGAGCCCTGTACCGCAACGCGAGACACGCAGGTAAAAGGTGCAGCAATGCAGCGGAGTAGACAACGAACTAACTAAATCAGCTTCGAAGAAACAAAGTCCTGAATACCCCTATTTGTGTTCATCACTGAGACTCGCTCAAAGCTCAAGACCAACAGTAACTTGGAAGCGGCGCGCGTCCACTAGAGGTACCTCTCCCATAGTAAGTTCTGGAATTTCGCACCTGGGTCGACTTCTTTCTTCATTGCGATAAATTCGTGAATCTCAGGGTACGCCTGTTCAAATTGATAACGTGAAGCATGGAGTCGATAAGGCAGATAGTAACGACCACCATTCGCGAGCGCTACATCAATTAACTCGCGTGTCCAAGCCTCGGCTGCACGTCGCGCTCGATTCGTATTACGTTGCTTGTAGTACAGTACGAACGAAAACACCTCTGAGGGAGCCCACTTTAACAACGAAATCTCATCGCGAGGAGAATGGCGGATTGATACATTGAGCGCATTGACTTCATTTCGAGTTAAAACGCGCGTCATCGAACGCACAAATGGCAAGAAATTGTTAACCGGAATAAAGTACTCCTGTAGTAAGTACGTTGTAAACAGTCGAGTTCTCGGTTCTAAGGAGTCGGTATCTAGGCTAGCCTCGTAATTACGCCAAACGACGGCTTCCTGTTCGAAAAGCTTGTCCTCCACGCCTTTTCGAAGACGTTTCCCACCAGGCAACTCCGACACGGCCCACAGCAGATTCATATTTCGGCTGTAGTCTTGATCACGCGGTCTCATGCGTTCGACCTCGGTTACAGGGTCATCCGTAGTCGTCCAACTAATCAGCCGCGGTTCAGTAAAGCCCCGGGGTCTTAGGTCGGCGTTGTGCAACACGATTTTCGAGTTTTTGGCGACGTATTCGTTGAAGTACTCAGGATAGGATTCGAGTTCGATTTTCTCGACAATCCGTCGCAATCGCGTGTTCTGGTCAAGATTGAGCTCGACTTCCGTCACGACGCCAAGTCCACCGTAGCCGCCAAACAATGCTCTAAACAGCGGCGATTCAGGTGTTAACTCATGGACTTGGCCTTCTGCGCTAACCATCTGAATTGCTCGAACGGAATTCACCAGTGGTCCTTTGTTGATGTAGCGGCCGTGGCAATTTACGGAAATCGAGCCGCCGATCGTGAAGTTGCTGAAGCTCTGCATGATGCTCACGGATAAGTCGTACTCGTCAATCGCGTCCAACAGATCACGCCAGGTGGCTCCAGCTTGAATTCTGACTGTTCCTTTCTCGGGTGCGAGCGCTATGACTCTATTCATGCCACGCATATCCAAGTGGAGCGAATCTGGAGCTGCGACTTGTCCGCCCATACTGAAACGTCCTCCGCCTATTGAGATGGATCCTGACCAGTCACGAATTGCTTCACTCACATCGGTCGTGGAATTCGGGTGTTCCTCTGCGGCTACGGATACAGCAGTAAGGCCGGAATAATCTCTTACCACCCGTTCCGTTGTATTAGGTCGTACCGAAAAATTTGAGGTGATTACCGCGCTCGCAACCGCAGTCGTAATTAACTCCCGTCTATTCATACGATCTGTCCCCTATAGCCTTCAAATCGATACTTCATTGGAAGCAACTCCGACTTTTCTCGTTAATTTCACGTTTTAACTGACCTGAGCCACATTATGTTGTCCGCTTTCATCGCGCTATGTCGTACGCTTATAGACCAGAATGACTGCAGTCGAGCGTGTCTCAAGTGCTCCACATGGTAGTCAAGAAATTTACACCTATTCTCATGACTGTAGGGTACACACTACATTGAAATGGTTTAAATATCGACGACGAAAGTCAGCGATCACGTTTCTAGCAACCGGGAATCATTCGAGCTCTCGATTACCTGTGGGTCTCAAACTGCGGTTGCTATTCGCAAATTGGTATCACCGAAAGGACAGTTCCTCAATGATGGAGCAAGGCGGACCGCCTTCGTTCTACTCGCCGGCACAACCGGCCGATATCGAAGGAATTGAGATAAATCCCGATGCTCTTGCCATCGACGGCAGCGTACCGCTCGGTTTCGAGGCTTATGTTTGGTTGCCGAATCCAGCGTGGAAGTGGGTAGAACCTGACCACGAAGGTGCGATCGCGATGGAAGCGAGTG
>LXNJ01001236.1_pt1 | contig 15547 bp, 14 predicted proteins | sample 809081 | NCBI WGS metagenome assembly LXNJ01 (sample SAMN04870510, study PRJNA318959) | sponge metagenome | biome: sponge; feature: marine sponge reef; material: water | host: Petrosia ficiformis | place: Greece: Milos, Mediterranean Sea | collected 2013-05-29 | depth 5-7 m
GATGGTGGCCGCGAGGGCGCTGACCAGGGCCTGAAAATGGGTGATGTCGCCGGTTTCGTTCGGGTCGTCGTATTTCCCGCGGATGATCTCGATCGAGTGCTTGAAGTACCGGAACGGCATGAAGCGGGAGTACAGGAGAAGGAACAGTCCGCCGCCGATGAGCAGGTACAACAGGTACGACCAGGCAGTATCGGCGAACAGGACGATACCCCGTTCCACAAATTCCATGAATCGCCTCCTCTGTGGCGCGCTGCGATGTTTTAAGGCTGTCTGTCGAACCTATTTCTTGGTGAAAACAAGGGTCCCGCTGTTGAGCCGGGAGGTGTCTGGAACGTTGGCGGCGACCAGTACCTTGCTGCGGGGTACCAGGAACACGGTATCGGCCCGGCGCACGGCCTGGCGGCCGGCGCTGTTCAACGCGACCGGAGCGTTGTAACGGACGAGCACCCGCGTTCCCGGCGGAATGCGGGACCATCGGCGGACCTGCCTGCCATGTTTTACCGTGCCCTTCGGAAAGATGTAGTAGGTGTCGGACCGCCTGTAGGCGGGACCGGCAATGTCGAAGGCCGTAGTTCCCCGTACGATGACGGGCACGGTGGCCGTGACCGCCTGGACGTCTTCGGTGCGATCGCGGTTGAGATAGATCTTCGTTCCGACCGGGATCCGGTCCCAGTTCCTGATCTCGTCCCCGCGCATTACCGTCCCCTTTGGAAAACGATACACCGTCGTTGCGGCGTTATATTCGCCCCGGGCGATGCGCCAGGCCGAGTTGTTCTTCGTAATGACGTGTTCGGACAGTTGGGCGACCGCCAGGTCGTACTTCCCGCGGTCGACGAGGCGGACCCTGGCGATATCGATATCGGGATCCGGTATGAGGCGTCCCGCCCGCACGTCCGGGTCGTACAGAATGCTGTTGCGCGGATCCTTCGAGGTCAGGCCGGCCCTCGCCCGGCTGAAGTTGAACACACCGGGATCCTTCTTGCGTCCGCGGTGGGGCCGTTTTACCCACCTGTTCGGCCTGCCGTAAGCGACGCGGTAGTGTTCAAGCACATGATGATCGGGTATTTTGTACACCCGCTGCATCACTTCGATCAGCCACTTGAGGGACTCGTACTGGGCCGCGGTAAAGGGGTCGTTGTGGTATCCTACCAGTTCAATGCCGATGGAATGGCTGCTGATGTCCCTCAGCCCGTTCCACATGCTCAGTCCCGCGTGGTGCGAACGGTACTTCTTGTCCAGGATTCGATAAATGGTCCCGTTCCGGGCGACGAGGTAGTTGGAATGCCCCCTGCGGGAAAGCGTCCTCAAAGCGCTTCTCAGGCCCGATTCCGTGCTGTGCAGAACGATAAATCGGGTTGATTTGCGGAGGCGCTTCTTGAAGGACCGGGGCAGGTGTTGCTGGTAATCAACGACCCGGGGCGCCGCGTGGAGTTCCACCGGTTCGAGGGAAGCGGGCCAGAGCAGGGTCAGGCAGATGGTCCAGACCGGCAAATGGACCAGCGCGAGGGATCTGTATTTCTTCGGTGTCAGGACCATCGTGTACGTATGTTAATTAACACACGTGATTAGTACTACTATTTTTTGCATCTCCTAATCGCTGTCGCGCGTAAGCGGCTTGCCGCCACGCGTTTATTCGACGGATCATCCGCTACCAGTTCGTGAAGGATCCGTCCTCCCGCTGCAGCATGTGACCCCGGGCTGGGCGGTACGGCAGAAGCTTCGCGGCGTCTTCGTCGAATTCCACCCCCAGGCCCGGACGGTCGGGCGGCAGCAGGTAGCCTGCCTTCCATTCGACCTGGACGGGAAAGACATCCGGGAGCATGCCCGGCAGACTGGGCAGTTCCTGCACGCCGAAGTTCGACGACGCCAGGCTCAGGTGCAGACAGGCCGCCGTGGATACGGGTCCGAGCGGATTGTGCGGCGCCAGGTCGATGTAGTGGGTCTCGCACCATCCCGCGACCTTCCGCGCCTCGGTGAGACCGCCGACGAGGCACAGGTCGACGCGGGCGTAGTTGATCAGGTCTTCCTCGATCAGTTCCCTGAATGCCCACTTGCTGGTATAGTGCTCGCCGACGCCCAGGGGTACGGCGACGTGCTGCCGGAGCATCCGGTAGGACGCCGGGTTTTCGGAACGCAGGGGGTCTTCGATGAAGAAGGGCCGGTAGGGTTCGACGGCGCGGCAGAAAGCAATCGCTTCCGGGGGGTCGAGACGGGTATGGACGTCACAGAGCAACTCGACGTCGTCGCCCAGGGCTTCCCGAAGAGCCTGGAACTGCTCGATGCCCTTGCGTACCGCCCTTGTGGGCTCCAGCACATTCCCCTCGTGAGGCAGCCCCCAGCGGATGAACTTCCACCCGTCTTCCACGCGGCTCCGGGCCTGGTCGACCAGTTGCTCGGCCGGACCGTCGCCGCCGCAGTGGGTATAGCAAACCACCTTGTCCCGGCACCGGCCGCCGAGTAGCTCGTAGACGGGTACCCCGAGGGCCTTGCCGTGGATGTCCCAGAGAGCGATGTCGATGGCGCTGACCGCGGCGGAAAGGGCGTGGGCGCCGGGAAAGAAACTACCGCGGAACATCACCTGCCAGAGGTGTTCCCGGCGTGTCGGGTCCTGGCCGACCAGCCTGTCCCGGAGGGCAAGGACGATCTCCTTGACGGCCAGCTCGCACCAGGTCAGGCCGCTTTCACCGATCCCGTAGATCCCTTCGTCCGTTTCCACCTTGACGAAGAGGTAGTTTCGGCTTCCGCCCCAGACCGGAAAGACTTTGACGTCGGAAATGCGCATGGGTATCGCGGACTCCCGCTTCCTGCCGGGAGGCTGCTACTCGATCCTAACTGGAAATTTGCTTTTTGTTCCTTACCGAGCCTACTTCTCGGGCTCGAAATCCAGGGATGCGGAGTTCATGCAGTACCGGAGACCCGTGGGCCGCGGCCCGTCGGTGAACACGTGGCCCAGGTGGGCGTCGCATCGTGTGCACAGCACTTCGGTGCGGACCATGCCGAAACTGCGATCCGCCTTTTCATCGATGTTCTCTTCGGCGACCGGCTCGTAGAAGCTGGGCCAGCCCGTTCCCGAATCATACTTGGTCTCGGACGAGAACAGCGGCGTGCCGCAACCGATGCATTTGTATATACCTTCTTCGGAGTGCTTGTCGTACTTGCCCGTGAAGGCCCGTTCCGTGCCCTTCTCCCGGGTGACGTAATATTGTTCGTCCGTAAGTTGCTTTTTCCACTCCTCTTTGGTCTTGACCACTTTATCCACCGTAACGGCTCCTTTCTTCGTTCCGTCGGAAGCGACCTCGACGATGGTCACTTTACCTGCCGCGCCGGACTTGTCCTGGGCCGCCGCTTCGTCTTGTATCGCCATGCCCGAATCGCACGCGGTCAAGAAGACAAACGTGGTTGCGGCTGCAATGATTCTATACATGACCCACCTCCCGGTCAACGAACGTGATTCGACGGGCCGGGGGCCAGCCGGGGCTGGCCCGCCCATGGCCGGTGTCGGCCGTGCTAGCCGGCGCCCATCTCCTGCACAAGCGTCGCCTCGGCCGTGGAAATCCCGGGGACGGGAAAACCGGCGCACAGTTCCCTGACCTCGTCATGGATCGACGACAGTTTCTCGTCGTTTCCGTGGTTTTCGATCGCCGTGTCGACCCAGCCGGCGATCCTTTTCATCTCAGGTTCCCTCATCCCCCGCGTCGTGGCCGCCGGCGTGCCGATACGGATCCCGCTCGGACTGAAGGGCGACCTCGTGTCGAAGGGCACCGTGTTCTTGTTCACGGTCAACCCGGCCTTGTCGAGGGCGGTTTCGGCGTCTTTGCCTATAATGCCCTTGTTGGTCAGGTCCACCAACACGAGATGGTTGTCGGTCCCGCCGGAAACGAGATCGAACCCGTGCTCGAGCAGCGCCTCGGCCAGGGTCTTCGCGTTGGCCACGATCTGCCGGGCGTAGTCCTTGAACTCGGGTTGCATGGCCTCCTTGAAGGTCAGCGCCTTGGCCGCCGTGATGTGATCGTGGGGGCCGCCCTGCAGGCCGGGAAACACGGCCCGGTCGATATCCCTGGCGTATTTCTTGTGGCACATGATAATCGCGCTGCGCGGACCCCGGAGCGTCTTGTGGGTCGTCGTCGTGACGACGTCGGTGAAGGGCAGCGGACTGGGATGGACGCCGCCCACGATGAGCCCGGAAATATGGGAGATGTCCGCCATGGGCACGGCTCCGGTCTCGTCGGCAATGGATTTGAACGCCTCGAAATCGAACTGCCGCGGATAGGCCGTGGCGCCGGATATTATAAGCTTCGGCCGGTGTTCGAGGGCCAGGTCGCGGACCTCGTCCATGTCGATGCGGCCGGTCTCCCTCCGAACCCCGTATGAAACCACGTTATAGGACTTGCCGGAGTAGTTGACATGCAGCCCGTGGGTCAGGTGGCCGCCCTGGTCGAGCTTCATGCCCATGATCGTGTCGCCGTATTCCAGCAGGCCGAACATGACCGCGGTGTTCGCGGGACTGCCGGAATAGCACTGCACGTTGACGTGTTCGGCGCCGAAGAGTTCCTTCGCCCGCCTGCGGGCCAGGTTTTCGATCTTGTCGATGTATTCCTGCCCGCCGTAGTATCGCTTGCCCGGGTACCCTTCCGAATACTTGTTGGTCAGTACCGAACCCATGGCTTCCAGGACGGCCGGCGAGACGTAGTTTTCCGATGGGATGAGTTCGATCCCGTCCCGCTGCCGTTCCCGTTCGGCAACCAGCAGGTCGTACAACGCTTCGTCTCGTTGCCGTACGGCGGAAAACTCCTGCATTATCGACTCCATTCCTGCGTCTGCGTGTACCGGCGAGGTCCCGCGTCTGCCTAAACTGTAAAGGTCCCGTGTCTGCGTGAACCGGTGAGGATCGACGCAACCGATCCCAACCTGTCCCGGATCTCTTGCCATGGGACCCGGTTTGTGATCCACCCACGTTCCACAGCCCCAGGAACCCCATGACTTACGGATTCATGGTAAGGAAACCGGGCGTGACTTGCAAGCAAAAAGGGACGGGATTGCCATGGTCCGGCGCGGTTGACCGGGTGCGGCTCCGTGGTGAATTCGGGTGCAATCCGATCGCTGAGACATGAAGTCAACCAGCGAGGTGTTTAAGTCAGGTCAATTTCGAAGGAAAGCATAACGGGGATCGTACGGGGGTTTGTCTCGCTGAAATACAGTTCGAGATATTACCTGTGATCTATACTAATACAATAAGATAGGTCGCACCCGTCGGAGATCACGTCATGTAATCTGAGGTGCAAGTCGGCCGACGCATGTCTGTTGCCGGGCGACCTTTGCTTTTCGTATCATGGCGATGTCATCAATCCGCCGCGAAGGAGCCTGCATGTCAGGACAAGATCAACTGGACGTACCGTCGACCCGGTGGGACTTCCTCGTCGAACGCCTGAACAAGATCGACAACCGCCTGTCCGCCCTCGAAGATGCCCAGAAACACGTCGCAACGAAGATGTGGGTCGTCGGGACCGGGCTGACGACCATTGTCGTTCTCACCGGACTGATCATCAACCTGTTCAACTACCTCAAGCCCTGATCTGCGCTTCGAAACGTTATTTCTGCAGCATGCCGGCGGCGCTGACGACGAAGGCCGAGAGGAGCACCACCGTGGAGAGCACGCCCAGCACAAGCATGGCGGGCCGGGTTCGGTAGGCCGGGGGCAGCTTGAAATTCAGGTATACGGCCGCGAAGCAGACCAGGCCCACGCCCATGTTGGTCGCCAGGAGGGCGACGATCTGCGTGATCAGGTCGAAGGTGATGTCGCTCCAGATCGCCACGGAGGAAGAGATGAAGAACCAGATCACGATGAGGGCCTGCAGTCTGCGGTAGGAATAGGAAGCGAAACGTGGCCAGACGGCCGTAAGGAATTCGTGGGTGAAACGGGTCAGGGCTTCAGGAATGGTGGCAAGCGTACCCCAGAGGGCCGCGAGAATGGCCACGTAGTACACCGGGATGAGGGCCGCGTGGATCTGCGCCCAGATGGAAGACTGTCTCGTCAGCAGGTCCCACGCGTTGCCGGGCAGGACCGTCTGCCTCGGGTAGAGCACGACCGCCCCGGCGATCATGAAGGCGGCGGTGACGACAAAGAGCACGACCGCCCCCATCGATACGTCCCACTTGAGGGGAGACAGCAGCACGCGCATGCGCCTCACCTGCGTGGCATCCTCCCGGAGATAACCGATCTTCAGCGTGCCGTCGATCCGGCTGCCGAGCCGTGCAATTGCGGGGTTTCCGGTCAGGCCCCAGCCCCGGTGGGCCACCCATCCGGAATAGGCCAGATAGGTGCTCAACGTGCCCCCGACGTAGCCGAAAACGGTGACCAGATTCAGGAAATAATGGTCCCTCGCCGCGACGGGCGCCCAATCGGGCGGGGCGGGCAGGTTCCCCATGGACAGCGTACCGAGCAGGATGCCGCCCAGACTGGGCCAGACGATCACCGTGGCCAGGATGGTACCGGAGACGAGAATGCCGCAGATGATGATCTGCTGCTTCTCCAGGAAATCGTAGGAGGTGAGCAGGCTCAACCCGATGGCCAGTCCCAGGAACACCGTGGTGACCAGGTTCTCCCAGAACGTCTCCGTGGGACCAACGGGCAGCGATTCCGAGAAGATATGGACGACGAGATTCCCGCAGGGTTTGGCGACTGCCGTCAAGGCGATGCTGAGGGCGAGCAGCTCGATGGTAAGCAGCGCCAGGATGAACCAGCCCCGGGGACCCGGCAGCCGGGCGAGCATCCGGCCGAAAGGCTGGCCGCTCACCGCCGTGAAGCGGCCCAGCAGGTACGTCACCGCAACGCCCTTGACCAGTACGCTCAGCAGGATGAGCCAGAGGAGGCCGTATTCCGCCCAGGCGCCTACGCCGGTGACGAGGATGGTCTCTCCCGCGCCCACGGCCATGGACGCCACCAGCGCGGCGGGTCCGAAGAAGCCGAGCATGTGCCTGAGCTTCTTCCACGACCACGGTTCCGCGTAAACGCCGCCAGGTTCGGGAATGGACAGGATTTCTGAGGATTCGGGAGAATCTGTTGAATGGTTCATGGAATTGAAATGATATGATCACGAAGCCGTCACATCAAGTATATATGCTGTTGATGTGCCTATATATGCTGTTGATGCGCCATGTGACAGGATGAATTTCGGGACGGGTGCCGCAGACCGGAACGCGGGTCCGGCGCAACCTTCATGTTCCTGTCCACAAATCTCTGTTTCAACAGGAGTCGACTTTGTATAATCAATCCATACACTCTTCTTGTGTCGATGTGGATGACCCACCAGCCATTCACCCATCTTACGGATCTCGATCCGGCTGTTGAAAGGAAGCCATCCGATGGCCACCGGCATTAAAAAGACCTCAGACAAAGCCGACGGGACTGCGACGAGGTCAGTAGACCGGGAAGCCCTGTCCCGCCGGGCCTTTATCAAGCAGGCGGCCTTTGTCGCCGCGGCGATGGCCGCCCCATTTCCCGTGCTGGCGGACCCGTACGCGCCGAAGACGCAGTCCTCCGCGGGGAACGCAGTGCGCCCGGTCCGCGTCTCCGGACGCGTCATGTCCGGAAGCTCGGGCCTTTCCGGCGTGGCGGTCACGGACGGACTGACGGTTACGGCAACGGACGCGGAAGGACGCTTCGAGCTCGTTTCCAACACGCTTCAGTCTTTTGTATCGATCTCCACGCCGAACGGATATGCCATCGGGCAGAATCCGAGCGGCACGGCCTCCTTCTACCGGCCGATCACGCCGGACGGGTCGGGGGAGATGGCCGCTCGCTTCGATCTCGCGGCGCTGGACGGATCGGATGAACGCCACGGATTCCTGGTCCTGGCGGACCCGCAGACCCAGGATGCCTACGAGATGGACCTGTTCCACGCGGAGACCGTGCCGGACGTGAAATCGACCGCCGCCGCGCTCGACGGCCGCCGGTTGTTTGGCGTGGGCTGCGGAGACATCATGTTCGACGATCTGGCCCTGTATCCCGAATACGAACGGGGCGTGCTCCGAATGGGCATGCCCTTCTTCCAGGTCGTCGGCAACCACGATCTGGACTTCGGGCCGTCCGACGACGGTTCCGTCCGCACCTTCTGCCGCCACTTCGGCCCCAACTTCTATTCCTTCGACCGCGGGGAGATCCACTACATCGTGCTCGACAACGTGTTCTGGCACGGCCAGGGCTATATCGGCTACGTGACCGACGATCAGCTCAACTGGCTCGCCCAGGACCTAGCCCTGATCGAAGCCGGCAGGACCGTGGCGGTGTTCAACCACATCCCCCAGTACACTACGCGGCATCTGAGGACCGGAGCCGACAGTCCGCCCATTTCGTCCACGACCGTGAACCGCGAGCGCATGTACCGGCTGCTTGAACCCTACCGGTCCCACGTATTTTCCGGCCACGTGCACGAACACGAGCACATCTTCGAAGGCGGGGTGCACGAGATCGTCCAGGGCACGGTCTGCGGCGCGTGGTGGAGCGGCCCCATATGCTGGGACGGGACGCCCAGCGGGTACGGCGTCTACGAGGTCGACGGCCCAGATATCCGATGGCGCTACAAATCCACGGGAATGGACGACAGCCACCAGATGCGGGTCTACCCGCGGGGCAGCGATCCCGGGGCGCCGGACGAGATCGTCGCGAATATCTGGGACTGGGAGCCGGAATGGCGCGTCGTCTGGTATGAAGGCGGCATGCGGAAGGGCGCGATGGCCCGGAGACCCGGCACGGATCCTCTTTCGGAATCCCTGCACCGGGGATCCGACCTGCCGGAACGCCGGCCATGGGTGGACCCGGTCACCACGAATCACCTGTTCTATGCGCCCGTGTCACCCGAGGCCGAGCGGGTCGTGGTCGAAGCGACGGACCGCTTCGGCAGGACGTACACGGCTGAAATGGGCGGAGGCTGAAATGGGCGGAGGCTGAAGCAGGCGAATCCGGTCCAAGACGGACCGAATCACAAACCGACAGCAGCGAATGGTAAAGCCCGGTGAGCAGGAAACAAGGGCGGAAAGACGACACCAGATTAATGGGAGCACACCATGGCGGGCAACGGGCTGACCAGCCCCTTCGATATCGACGATCCGGACTACTTCTGGCTTAAGGGCAACCTGCATTCCCACACCACCAATTCCGACGGAAGACCCCCACCCCAGGAACGGTTGGACGGCTACGTAAACCAGGGCTACGACTTCCTGTGTCTTTCCGATCACTACGATATCACGCGGATCGATTCCGTCAGTGCGCCGGACGATTTCGTGCTGGTTCAGGGCGCGGAGCTGCATCCCGAGAATCCCTTCGGCGGACAGACCCACCATTTCCTGGCCTACAACATCGATGAAGACATGGACTCCAAGGGCATGCCGCCGCAGCACGTCATCGACGAGGTCCGGCGGCAGGGCGGCTCGATCTGGCTGGCCCATCCCCACTGGAGCTCGGTCAATATCCTCCGGGACACGCTGCCGCTGCACGGACTGGCCGGCGTCGAAGTCTTCAACACCACCTGCCGTTGCGCCGGGCGGGGCGAATCCTCGGTGCACTGGGACGACTGGATGGACCTGCTGGGAAGGCCGATTCCCGCCCTGGCCAATGACGATTCCCATGCGCTGGAGTCGGCCGACCGGGACACCTATCAGGGCTGGAACATGGTGAAGGTCAGGGAACGCTCGGCTCGGGCGATCATCGAAGCGCTGGAGCGGGGCTGCGCCTACGCGAGTACCGGACCCGAGATCCGTGACATCCGGTTGCGGCGCGTCGAGGATACCGGCGAAGGGATACGCATCGTCGAAGCGACGGTCCGGTGTTCGGAAGCCCGGCGCCTTCACGCCATCTGCGATTCCACCGGCACGGAGTACACGGAGAAAGGCGGCGGCACGTTCGAAGAGGCCACCTTCAGGCTCCGGGCCAACGCCCGCTGGGCACGATTCGAAATCATCTCGCCGGAGGGCGACAAGGCCTGGTCGAATCCGGTGGACCTGTCGAAAGTCGGCCGGTGATACAGCGTGCCAAGGGACGGCCGCGGTCGACCTTTGGCCGATAAGAAGCTACGGGAGGTCCTGCCGGAGCATGACCTCGGCGAGCATGACCGCCGAAGTCGAGGCGTTGTCGTTGTAGTAGGTTACGAAGCGCTTCGTTTCACGGGCGTCGTAGGGGGCGAGATTCTGCGCCCACCGGAAGCCGATGGTCTGGAACATCAGCCGCGCGCTGATAACGACCTCCTGAACGCCCGGCCGGGCGGCAAACCGGTATCGGATCCTGTCGCTTCCGGCCCGGAAATCCGCATCATTCCTCGCGATTCCGTGCACCATGATGGCTGCATCGGCGGTCGTCTTGTCGAACCCCTCGGGCAGCACGCGGTTGTCCTTTGCGTAGGTGGCCGCCGTAAGGAGTCCCGTGGTGACCCTGCCCGATCCATCCGCGATGATCGGTTCGTAGATCTGCACCTGGCCGGGATCGTCGATCACCTGGTAGTGCGGCTCGAAGGCGTCCGCGTCGGCGTCGTTGTCGTTCCCCTCGATGCTTCCGTCGGAGCGCATGGCACCCGATTCGAACAGCAGGTTGCCGTTGGTGTCGTGCACCGCAAGGTGGATCCAGACCCTTCTCGACGGGTAGGCCGTCGGCAGCTTGTGGCCCGCCAGGTTGGTCACCTCGAGATCGATAAGTACGTGTTCCTCCGCGCGGGAGACGGCCAGCACCTCCAGCCGAGCAGTCGCGGTCTGCAGGTGATCCCGGGTCTCTTCGGCGGCGCGCTGCAGGTCGCTCGACGGCGCGTTCACAAGGAGTTCGTCGCGATACTTGTCCAGCAACTGCAACATGAACGCGTTGCCTCCCCGGAAGACGTGCCGCGAGAAATTCTCCCTGGGCTCGCCGAGTACCGAGGAGATCGGGGCTGGCGAGGTCTCCGGCATGTGGCAGTCCTGACAGCTCTGGGACGCCGCAAAGGCGCTGTGCTTCCACTCCAGGTAGGGCGTCTGCTCCGGAAACCGGGCGACTTCACGCCCCTCGGCGTCGAGGCTCGCCGTGAACAGGGTATGGCAGGTGGCGCACAGCTCGGACTGCTGGATGTGCGTGGAACTGTCGGGCACGAAACCGGTGGCCGACTGCATGATCCGGAGCAGTCCGTCGTCCACGTCAAAAGGCCCGAATATCTGCGGGTCGGTGCCGGTATCCGAGCGGATCACGAAGTTGCCGTCGAAACTGGATTCCTCGCCGAAATTATCGGGACGGATCTGGTGGCAGGCGGTGCACGATACCCCGTCGAGCGCCAGTATGGCGCGCTCGTCGCCCCGGCCGGCGGCGTCGATGTGCTGGAAAACCTTACCCAGACCGCCTTCCGCGCGGGCCAGCGCCCGCGCCATGGGCATATGGCAGGTCGAGCAGGTGTCCTCGATCTCGGCCTGCGCACCGGGGTGGTCCGTCACCTCGCGGCGCACAGACGCCTGCCAATAGGGGTCGCGCGCCGAATGGGCCATGATGGACCCGCGCCAGACATGGCCGATGGATACGTTCCGTCCGTCCGCGTCGGTAAGATCGCTGTGGCAGGCGATGCACTGGTCGGAAGTGGAGAAGGTACTGTGATCCACGGTTTCCGCCACGACCGATGCGCCCGCAATCCAGGCGAACAAGCCAAGCGACCCCAGTGTGATATACCCCCACAACCCGGCCCACAACCTGCCCGCGTAGCTACCACCCATCGAGGAAGCCTCCGTCGAACCAGTCCCACAGCAGGTACATGACGATCTGCGATTTGCGGCCCTGCTTATTGACGACCGGAACCCGCACCCCCACGTTGAGCAGGATGTGCTGGCGCGTGTTGAGCGCCACCTGCATTTGAGGTACCAGGTCAAGCGTGACGTCGGCCCCGGACACCAGTTCGCGGGAAGCGAGCAACTCGACCATGGGACTCCAGGCCCGTCCGAACTCGCCATCCGTTAAAGTGCTGCCGATCGCAGTCCGGACGATCCCCTTGTCCTGAACGTCCCCCGTTACGGCGAAGTCCACCTGCAACTGGGACTGGATAAAGGCGTCGCCCGGCAACAATTGAACGAAAGAAACGTGGGGCTCCAGCTTCGTCGAGCCGGCACCGAATCCGTCGTCCTCATCCCCGGTGGGCAGGACGACCTCGCCGCCGATGCTGAAGGCGTTCCCTCGATCCAGATTATGGTAGAGCGCATACCGGTAGCCGGCTGTCAGGTCTCCGATCCCGATCTTTGCCCCGCCGTCTCCCGGGATTTGGCGGCGACCGAAGGGAGCTTTCAATTCGATCATGCCCCGGGGCCCGAAACGTTTTTCGTACACCGGTTCGACAATTACGGCCTTGCTGTCGTCCGTGTCCATCCTGAGGTTGATTACGGTCTCGTCCTCCGGGAACGCCTTCTCGGTAAACAGGGGCTTGGGCACGTTGAATTCGCCGCGAGGCCAGTTATCGTTCGTGCAGAAGGTGCGTACATGGCCGAGAATGGCGTAGATCTCTTCGTCCGTGAGGGCATCCCCGAAGGCCGGCATCATCCGGTCGAACGCCCGCACCGGACCGCCTTCGTGAATCACGGCGTGCCAGTCCGGGTCGGGTTCGCGGGATGCAAATTCGCAGTCGGTGAAGTCCGGAACCTCCAGCTCGAACCCACGATCTTCGATCGTGCGCCCCCGCCCGTCCGAACCGTGACAGGCCGCGCAGGCCTGTTCATAGAGTCTGGCTCCGTCGAGTCTGGCTCCGTCGAGTTGGTCGGCGAAGGCAGAACGCGCCATGACCAGGCTGACGAGACAAAGCAGTGCCAAAAACCCCTTATAGGGCATACACAATCCCCGCGACAGGTCCCGCGACGACATTAACTGGCTTCGCATTACACGCAACGAACCGGCCGGCCGAAAGTACCGCCTTAACAATGACACGTTGAGATAAACTGGGTATTATATTAGACGAACTAAGGAGGGGAATTCCTGCGGTTTTAATTCAGACCGCCCGTTCGATCCTGACGCGTTTAACCCCTTCCCGCCGAATGCGGTAGCATATCTCGAAGAAATCGGTCGTATCGCCGGTCATGCGGGCGAAGAGATTCACCGCGACAGGGCCGTCCGGCATATTGGGACGCCCATCCCTGCCGTAGAACCAGCAAAGCTCGGTGATCCCGTCCAGCCAGCCGTGCATGACACCGGGTTCCAGGCGGAAGTAGCAGATATCTCCCGGCAACGTGCGGCTCGTCAGGTTCTCGGGGGGTATGGTGATGTCGCGGGACAGGAAGTAGGCGATCTCGCTGCCCGAGTACACGGCGTGGATGCCCTCTTCCTCGAGAGGAAGCGCATCCCAGACCGCCTGGCAGGTCTTCGGGGCCTCGTCTTCGAGCAGTTCGGCATCGACGGAAACGCGTTCTTCGACGAAGGTCAAACGGATTGTTCGAGGCATGGCGAGCTTCAGGAATTCCTTGAGTGATACGGGTATAGTTGCGCGAAGCTGAACTACAACTTGAGGAATATCCCTATATCCCAGGCGGGAGCATCCAGCAGATTGCGCGCGCCCGTGTACTTCGTGACCCCCGCGGTGATTCCTGCGTTGGACTTGACGTAGAAGTTGATTTCGGGACCGAAGGACACGTACTGCTGGTCGTTCAGGGTCCACTCATCTCCCGTGCCGAGGGCCTTCACGCCGCGAAGCCACGCGGATACTCCGATGCGCTCGTCGATCATGAAACCCGCTTCCAGGGCATAACGCAATTCGTCTGAAAAGTCGCTCTCCCGGTTGTTGAAGCCTATTTCGCCTTTAAGATAACCCGGTGTCGGCCACAGGGAATGGCCGACCTGGAGCGAAAACAACTGGTTGAATTCACCGTCGCCCGTGAACAGGCCGACTTCCTGTTGTTCGGAAAAGGAATCTCCCAGCGGCAGTCCGGCCATGACCTGAAGGCTCACGACCGTGGCCCGGTTGGTGAGCAATCCGATCCTGGCTCCGAGCTCCCAGTCCCCTGTACCTGATTTGGTATCGCCCCCGGGCCCATCTTCACTGATGCGTTGGTAGAAGGGCATGTAACCTACAAGCGTCAACCGGTCTACAAGGCCGAATTCACCGTAAAGGCTGGTTGTATAACGGCCCTGGTCCGTTATGTCTATCTTGTCTCCTGACGGCTGAAAATACGCATCGCTCTTAATCACCTGCTCGTTCAGCTTGAAATATCCCTTGCCCCTGGGATGCGTCCATCCACCAGCGAAGACGGTGCAGGTATGAAGGACGAACCCCACAAGCATTGCGGCGGCAAAGATGATTTTCGACATGGGCAACCTACAGTTTCAGAAACAGCCCGAATTCCCAGGCAGGAGCGTCCAGCATGTTATGGCTTCGGGTAAATTTCGACATGCTGGCGGTTATTCCCGCGTTGGGTGTAACGTAGAAATCTACCTGGGGTCCGAAGGACAGGTACTCGATATCATTGCGTCCGTGAAACTCTTCGTCCGTTCTGTCGAGGGCTTCGACACCGCGCAGCCAGAGCGTTAAGCCTACTCGCTCGGCTAACGTGTATCCGGCCTCTACACTGTACCGAAATTGGTCAGCATAATTGTCATCGGGATTGTCACTGCTCTCTCGGTTGTTGTATCCGATTTCACCTTTCAAGTAGGCGGGTACGGGATAAAGCGAATGACCTATTTGAAGTGAAACATGCTGGTTGAATTCTCCGTCTCCAGTCCAAAAGATGATATCGCCACCCGAATCGCCCAATGGCAATCCAGCCATTGCTTGCAGACTGACTACAGTCGGCCCGCCGGTGAGCAGTCCAATTCTGACCCCAACATCCCAATCGCCGATCCCTGACGATGACGGAATCCCATCCACATCCGCGCTGAAACTTGTATAAACTGGCATGTAACCAACCAGAGTAACTCGGTCGAGAAGACCGAATTCACCATACAGGCTTGTCGTATATCCACTGACAGTGGTGGGTATATCATGAGACTCGCCGTTTGGACGTGTAATTGCATCTGCCCGCACTACCTGCTGGCTTAGTTTGAAATACCCCTTGCCCCTGGGCTGAGTCCATCCGCCGGCGTGGGTGAAGGAAGTATGGCTGACAATCACCGTAGAGATTAAAACCGTAGAGATTAAAAAGGAATAGACTAACCTGTTCATGAATTTTGCTCCTTGAAAGACTAATTACTCAGTGAATTCGAGGAGATTCGTAAGTTAAACGCCCTGCAATAGAGAATGACGTAGTCATAGGAGTCGATATCCTTGCCCGATGGAGGTGTAAAAGTACTCGTAAAACTCGTCTTGCCTGTAACTTCACCGAAACTGCGCGCAGTGTTGGGCAAAGATACTCCCACGGCCCAGTTAATGTTCGGATTCTCGGAAAGAGCCAACCACGTATCAGGCGCAGTGCTTCTAAGACCGGTTATTGTCAGCTTGAGTTGCCCGCCAGCAACTTCACTTAAGACTACCGTCCCAGCAGCTGAATAACCGCCCGAAATCGTACCAGTTCGGCTTTTTAACGTCGGCGGCGGTGGCGGCGGCGGTGGCGGCGGTGGTGGCGGTGGGGGCGGCGG
>LXNJ01001237.1_pt1 | contig 15530 bp, 12 predicted proteins | sample 809081 | NCBI WGS metagenome assembly LXNJ01 (sample SAMN04870510, study PRJNA318959) | sponge metagenome | biome: sponge; feature: marine sponge reef; material: water | host: Petrosia ficiformis | place: Greece: Milos, Mediterranean Sea | collected 2013-05-29 | depth 5-7 m
ATTTCGGCGTCCATCGCCGTAATCGCGGTTTCCTGCACCCACTCGCCGTCTGCCTGACGGAAGACGTACACGGCGCCTGGACGGTAGAGGTTATCCGGTTCCCCGACAAAAATCCGGTCTCCGGAAACAAGAACGGATTTGCCGAATCCTTTCTGGGCATGCGCTGTTCCGACAAGGCAGATAGATGTCAGGAAAGCAGCGAGAAGCATGCGGTAGCTTTGTGTTGCCATGGTCTCGAAAGATGTGACGGATGGATGGTGCTCCGGGGGTTTTGGCATAGCGCCGTACGTACAGCGCCGGTATGGATATATAACCCTGTGCGCGGCGTACGAAAAAATACCTGACCACATGCTATGAATGGACATTCTTTTCGTTCCGCGGGAAACTCTGTATCCTGTACATTATACTGAATTAATCGCTTTCCAGCGTTTGCTGTTCTTCCGGTTACAATCATGTTTCGAACGCATTTTTCGTTTTTCGTTCTTTTGTGCGCTCTTGTATACGCCGGGTGCGGCTCGTCCGAGGAGGGACCGGTTGTTCCGGTGCTGCATATGCAGGAATCGGGGACGGACGAACTTCTCATTGGGTTGCACGCGGTATCCGACCGCATTGTATGGGCGGCGGGCACGGGGGGGAGCTATGCATGGACGGATGACGGCGGCGCTATCTGGCATGCCGGCACGGCGCCCGGCGCCGACAGCCTCCAGTTCCGGGATGTGCATGCCGTGAGCCTCGACGAGGCCTATCTGCTCAGCATCGGGCCGGGAGAGGATTCGCGCATCTACCGGACCGTTGACCGGGGCGCTTCATGGCAGATGCTCTTCCAGAACGATATCGATGCGGCGTTTTTCGATTGTTTCGATTTTCGGGAAGACGGATCGGGGTTTGCGTTCAGTGACGCGGTAGACGGGGAATTTCCGCTACTGTATACGGAGGATGGCGATGTCTGGCGGGTGCTTCCCGAAGGAACGCTCCCGTCCGCACAGCCGGGAGAGGGTGGCTTTGCCGCCAGCGGGACCTGTTTGATTGTGCTGGATGACCAGGCGGTTCTTATCGGGACCGGCAATGCAGCGATGCCGCGAGCGTTCAGGAACGAGGAACGGGGCAACGCCTGGACAAGTAGCGACGTACCTCTGCCGGGAGGGGAGGCGGCAGGGGTGACCACGCTGGCCTTCCGGGATGCGCGACATGGCGTGGCGCTGGGCGGGGATCTGACCGCCCCGGAGGCTATACAGCAGAATGTCGCCGTCACGGATGATGGCGGCTCGACCTGGCGGCTTGCTTCCTCCCCCGGATTTCCCGGGGCGGTATATGGCGCAACGTATGTTCCCGGCGGCATCCTTATAGCGACGGGTCCGGGTGGAGCAGCCTTCTCTGTGGACGATGCGCAAACCTGGTCGCCGCTCGATTCGCTGACGTGGTGGAGCGTGGATGCGGCGAGTCCGGACGCCGTATGGATGGTGGGGCCCGAAGGGCGTATTGCACGAATTTCTTTCCGACCTGCGCCATGAGCGAGGATGCCGTGCACTGCGAGGTCACCGACATTGCCCGCCACCGGCCTCGTTTGGAACAGGACACGGTCCGCCGGATTCTCGCCGAGCGGTATGGCGTGTCTGCGCGTCTCGAAACCCTGCCCAGCGACCGCGATCTCAATTTCGCCGTGTATACCGGCGAGTGCAACGGATCGGCCCGCGATTCTTCGTCCTGCGAACCTTCCTTTGTATTCAAGATCGCTCATGCGCTCGAGGACAGGCAGGTCTTGCAGGCGCATCATGCCGTCATGCGCCGCCTTGCAGGCCACGGACTGGCTGTACCTGCGGTCGTTCCGGCGCTCGACGGCGAGGATATCCTACAACTATCCGACGAGCAAGGCCGCCGGCATTTCGCGCGACTTCTTTCCTGGTTATCCGGCGTGCCGCTTGCTTCGGTACGCCCGCGCTCCTGCGATTTGTTGTCCGACCTTGGGCGATTCGTCGGGCGGATGTCCTCTGCGCTGACGGATTTCAAGCACCCCGCACTTGAACGCTCGCTGGTTTGGGACATGGCCCGTGCCGCAGAGACCGTTACCGAGCGGATGGAATTTCTGGAGGCGGGCGAACGTGCGCTTGTCGAACCGTTTCTTCGGCTTTTCCGGGATACGCAGGCTCTCTACGGCGGCCGGTTACGCCGTAGTGTCGTGCACCACGATGCGAACGACTGGAATGTGCTTGTCAATGGTCCGGAGCACCGAAACCGCCGCGTTGCCGGACTGATCGACTTCGGGGACATGCTTGTTTCGTTCGCGGTGGCCGATGTGGCCGTTGCTGCGGCATACGGCGTGCTTGGCATGGCCGATCCGCTTCGCGCCGCCTCTGTCATTGCAGCAAGTTGCCACCGGGCATTTCCGCTCGACGAGCACGATACGAGCGTACTGTTTCCCTTTCTTGCAATGCGGTTGTGCGTCAGCGTGTGCATGTCTGCGCACCAGCAGCGTATGGAGCCGGACAATGCATATCTAATGGTCAGTCGGAAGCCTGCGCTTCGGACGCTTACCCTCCTCAGAGATGTCCCTCCGCGTTTTGCGGAATACGTTTTCCGGCATGTCTGCGGGTACGAACCGTGTCCGAACGGGACCCGCATTGCCGCCTGGCGTCGCCGCAGCAGCAGGGGGACGTTTGCCCCTGTCGTCTCTGCGTCGCCTTCCAAAGCGGTGACGTTCGATTTCAGTACGCAGAGCTCGGAATGGACCTTCAGAAATCCGTTGGACCCGGAGCGGTCAGCCCGGCAGATCCAGCGCAGGATGCTTGAGGAAGAAGCGGGGGTCGGCATTGGGAGGTACGCTGAAGTGCGCCTCGCATACCGGGGCGAGCAATTCAGGACGGGGTCGCAGATGCGCACAGTGCATCTGGGCGTCGATTTGTTCCAGCCGCCGGAGAGTCCTGTTTTTGCGCCGCTCGACGGCGTGGTGTGCAGCGTAGCGGATTACGATAATTCCTACGACTACGGTCCCACTGTGCTCCTCGAACATGCCCTGGAAGGCGGCCCGGTGTTTCACACATTGTACGGCCACTTGTCCCGAGATTCCATCAAGGGATTACAGATCGGTTCGGTAGTGCGGGCCGGGGAAAAAATCGCCGAGATCGGGACATCGGACGAAAACGGTGGGTGGGCGCCGCACGTGCATGTTCAGATCATAGCGGATCGACTGGATATCGAGGGAGCGTTTCCCGGCGTGGCGCCGCCGTGGTGCAAGGAGGTCTGGATGGCCGTTTCGCCAGACCCGTCCGATCTGCTGGGGCTTTCCGCTGAGGCTCGTGCGCCTTTAACGCCAAATGCTCCGGAGTTGCTGGCCCGGCGGAGGGAACGTATCGCTCCGTCGCTGAGCGTTTCGTATCGGGCGCCCTTGTGCATACACCGGGGGCATATGGCGCATCTGTACGACGAGAACGGACAGCCTTTTCTCGATACGGTCAACAATGTGGCGCATGTAGGCCATGCACACCCGCGCGTGGCCGAGGCTGTGGCGCGTCGGTTGCGGGTGCTGAACACGAACACGCGCTATCTCTACGACGAACTGAGCCGCTATGCGGAACGCCTTGCGGCCCGGCTCCCGGATCCGCTGTCCGTGTGTTTTTTCGTAAACAGCGGGAGCGAGGCGAACGATCTGGCGCTGCGCATTGCCCGCGCCCATACCGGATTCCGGGATGTGGCGGCGATAGAACAGGCCTATCATGGTCACCTGTCGTCGCTGATTGCCGTCAGTTCGTACAAATTCGATGGGAAGGGCGGGCAGGGGCGTCCTGCGCATGTACATATCGTGCCCACTCCCGACCCGTACCGGCATGCCGGTTCCGCCGACGATCATGCGACGCTGCTTCGCCGTACGCTGGCCAATGCGCCTGACGGAGTGGCTGCCTTTATGGCTGAGTCGGCAATGGGGTGCGCCGGGCAAGTGTTTTTCCCCGACGGGTATCTCCGCAAGGCATTCGATGCGGCCCGGGAGGCAGGCGCCGTATGCATTGCCGACGAGGTGCAGACCGGGTTCGGGCGCATGGGAGAGACGTTCTGGGCCTTTGAATTGCAAGGCGCCATCCCGGACATCGTGACGATGGGTAAACCCATCGGCAACGGATATCCGTTAGGCGCCGTCGTGACGACTCCGGAATTGACGCGGTCCTTCGATACAGGCATGGAATACTTCAATACCTTCGGCGGTAGCCCGGCTTCCTGTGCGGCGGGGTTGGCGGTGCTGGATGCGATCGAGGAGGAAGGTCTTATGCAGCGTGCGTTTGAAAGGGGCGGGCAATTCCTCGATGGGTTGACGGCGCTTGCCGGAATACACGAGATGATTGGAGACGTGCGCGGCCACGGACTTTTTCTGGGCGTGGAGCTGGTTGCCAGCCGGACATCGAAAGAACCGGCAGGCCAGGCGGCTTGCTATGTAGTGGAGCGGATGCGCGAATCGGGCATTCTTGCCAGTGTGGACGGGCCGTACGGCAATGTGCTCAAGATCAAACCTCCCATGGTCATAGAAACTTTCGGGATTGACCGGTATGTGGAAACGCTGGACCGGATACTACACGAAGATTTCGTGCGTGCCGCCGTTGCTTGCGATTCGTTGACGGAAAAGCGACCTTGATCTTACTATCCGCGACATGGATTTTCCGTCTTGGGGGAGGCATTCATGAACAAGCGCCGCAAAAGAGAAATTGTCATCGCGGTGGGCATTCTGGCGATCTTTGTTGCCGCGATGCTGCTTATAGCCGTGCTTACTTGAAATAAAAAACCGGCGCTGCCCTGGGTGACAGCGCCGGTCGGGACAAAAGGGAAACGATTTGCCTCAGGCCGTTGCCGGCTCGTAGAAGGGGTAGACATCCTTCAGGAGCGTCTGGAGCTTCGTCCGGCCACGGTTGATGCGGCTTTTGACCGTCCCCATAGGCAGTCCGGTGATTTCTGCGATTTCGTCGTAGGCGAGTTGTTGCACATCGCGCAGCACGACCACTTCCCGGAACGATGCCGGAATATCGTCCAGCGCCTGCTGGATGTACTTGTCCTGAATGATGCTCTCCGCATGCTTGTCGGGGGCGAACGATTCGTCCGGCAACTGCATCTCGTACTCTTCGTTATCGCGATTTACGCTCTGGATCGAGTAGAGGCGGCGGCGTTTGCGCTTGCGGTACTCCGAGCGCGCCAGATTACCCGCGATCGTATAGAGCCAGGTCGAGAACTTGGCGATCCGGCGGTACGAGTGCCGGTTGCGGTACACGCGCAGGAATGTTTCCTGCAACAGGTCTTCGCAACGGCGCATGTCCCCAAGAAAACCGTACAAGTAATGGGTTAATCGCTCCGAATACCGTTCGACGAGAATATTGAACGCCGCAACGGAACCTGCCTGGAACTGCGACATCAAATCCTCGTCCGTCATTTCGGCGAGGACCGACTGCCGTTTTCCTGCAACGCTCCGCGAAGTTTTCGTTACGATCTTTTTCTGCAATACCGCCACGTTCTGTTCTGTCAGGTTTTTCCGGGGAATACCTTGCCCCGGTGTTCGATGGTTGCTTCCGTTAGGCAGAAACAAGTCTATCCTGCTAATATAAGGCAATTCCGGTGCAGATTCAAGCCACCGGCTATAGGGAACTTTATGCAGGCAGGCAATCTGCTTCCCCATTCGCCTGCTTGATTCGTCTGTTCGTCGGAACGTCCGGTTCGGAACCGGCAAGGCCTTAACGATACTCCGATCAAAACCGCTTCGCCCGGCGCTTTACTTTCGTGCGTATAGGGATACCATAATGGCATCGTCGGAATTAGCGGGAAACGCTGCGGATTCGGGACAGTGCGGGCGTGTGAAGCGCCCTTCGGGAGGCAGAGAGGGGCACGCTGGCTGCGTCATTCCTCATTATGCGGGGCCTGCCACATTGCTTCGTCATTCCTTGCCAGCCCACCCATCGCAGCTTCTGAACTTCGCGGACTTAATCAGAGTATCGTTAAACGAATTCTTTTTGCCGGAGCGTCTCCAGGTTTCGTCGCACATGTTCTGCAGAGGCGTCGAGTAAAGCTTGTTCCTCGTCGGAGAGCCCGACTTCGAGAATTTCCTCCACGCCGTTTCGTCCAAGCCGGGCCGGCAAGCCGATAAACAGGTCGGTCAGGCCGTATTGTCCGGAGGGTTGCACGGCGCAGGGCATCACACGGGAAAGATTTTTCATGACGGATTCAACCATTGCTGCGGCGGAGGCGCCCGGCGCGTACCAGGCCGAGGCTACCATGAGTTTGGAGATTTCGCCTCCTCCGCCTTTTGTCCGCTCGACGATCGCATGGATCTTTTCCGCGGAAAGCAGTTCGGGCAGAGGAATGCCGCCCACGGTCGTGCAACTGGGCAACGGCACCATCGAATCGCCATGCCCGCCAAGGAGGAGCGCCTCCACATCACGCATCGACACACCCAGTTCCAGAGCAATGAAGGTGCGGTACCGCGCCGTATCCAGCATGCCGGCCATACCCATTACGCGTTTGGCGGGCAATCCGCTGGCCGTATGCACTACGGACGTCATGGCGTCGAGAGGATTCGAGACGACAACGATGATAGCGTCGGGACTGCCTGCCACGAATTGTTCGGTAACCGATCGGACGATGCTGGCGTTCAGTTCCAGCAGGTCGTCGCGCGACATATCGGCTGTGCGCGGCCGTCCCGCCGTGATCACGCAAATGTCCGATCCGGCCGTGTCTTCATAGGCATTGGTCCCGGTGATGAGGGTGTCGAAACCGTGCACGGGCGCGGATTCCTGCATGTCGAGCGCTTTTCCTTGCGGCAAGCCCTCGATGATGTCGATAAGGACGACTTCGTTCACTATATCTTTTCTGGCGACGCAATCGGCAACAGTGGCTCCGACATTGCCGGCTCCGATGACAGTGAGTTTAGCCATGACTTTTTACAGTATTGGATAGATAATAAGGCGCACATTGCTTCTGCCCGAAGGAGGTGGGGCGATGTGGCGACAATATACGCCGCGTAGGGGGTGGAGTCTTTGCGAAAGTTTTATGCAGAAAGACGATCTGGCGGGAAAGCGCCCTGGAGAATGGGGCGGAAGCCGGTGATGTGCTTGCCGCTATGGCTGCCGTCGAGGACCTGACGTCAGTCGAGCGGGCAGCGATCGAAGTGGCCCGGAAAGAAAACCGGCTTGCATACGTGCTGGGCGAGATCGTTGCGCGTCGGGCCGGTGTGGCATGGACTACGCTCGGGCATACCGCAACGGACGTGAATCTGTATGCATACGGCCCCGGTAGCGGCCGGCTCCGCGGGCATCTCGACAATACGGATTTCGGGAAGCGGCTGTTCGAGGCGCTGGCTCTGGAGCCGGTAGTTTTTCCTGTGAACGGTCAGACGCCATAGGCGCTTCGGCGTACGTATTCACGAGGGATTTACGGGATACTATCTTGTCCCGTCGCGGCATTTTGTCTACCTTTTTCCGTCAGGGGTAGATACTGCGCTCCGGGTTCGTCTGCCGCCGCTCCGATTTCATTATATGTTTTCCCAGCTTTTCTTTTTCTTTTTCGCCGCGGTGGCGATCGCTTCGGGGATCGGGCTGATCGTTTCCAGAAGTCCCGTTTCCGGGGCGCTGTGGCTTGTGCTCAACCTGTTCTGTGTGGCGGCTCTGTACATCACGATGAACGCTCGGTTTATCGGGGTGATTCAGATCCTCGTGTACGCGGGGGCGATCATGGTGCTCTTCCTGTTTGTGATCATGCTGCTGAATCTGGCGGCGCTCCCGAAGATGCAGAGCGTGAATTGGAGACTTGTCGTTGCTTTTTTGCTGGGCATGTTCGTACTCGCCCAACTGATGTACGTATTGGCCGGTAGCCTGGATCTTTTGCCGGAACCGACCATGCCGGACGCCGCTTCCGGGTCCGCTTCGGCACTTGGTCAGGAATTATTGACGAGATATGCATTGCCCCTTGAGATCACAGGTATTCTGCTGCTGGTAGCCACGATCGGAGCTGTGCTGCTTGCCCGGAGGAAGTTCGAGTAAACGTTATGGAATTGACTCTTTCATGGTATTTGTCGCTGAGCGCCGTACTGTTTACGATCGGTACCCTCGGCGTGCTTCTGCGCCGCAATGCGATCGTTGTATTCATGTCGATCGAATTGATGCTCAACGCCGTCAATATCACGCTTGTGGCATTCAGTCGGTCCATGGGCGATGTGGCGGGGCAAATGCTGGTTTTTTTCGTGATGGCGGTAGCTGCGGCGGAAGCCGCCGTAGGTCTGGCCATCGTCATTGCGTTGTTCCGGAAGAAAGAGACGGTCGATCTCAGCCGGTTCAATCTGTTCAAGTTTTAAGGATGCTCTGATCAAGTCCACTTTGCTCAGCGCGTCACGTTTGCACGTACAGAACATCATGATTGCATCGTTGAAATCAACGGAAAACACTGCGGATTCGGGGCGTCGCGGACGTGACGCGCCCTTTGGGAGGCTTGGCGAGGAGTGCGCTGGCTGTGTCATTCCTCATTACGTGGGGCCTGCCACGCTGCTTCGTCATTCCTTGCCAGCGCACTCCTCGCAAGCCTCTGAGCTTTGCGGACTTAATCAGAGCATCCTTTAGGTAACGACCCACACGCCTCATGACGAGGCGAATCCGATATGCAAGCGGACCTGCTGGTAGGTCTTATTGTTCTGTTGCCGCTGACAGGAGCGGTCTGCATTGGCTTGAGCGGCCTGTTCATGCCGGACCTGCGCCCTCACGAAGGGCTTATCGGAGGGCTGGCTACGGCGATGGTTGCTATCCCGTTCGCCATAACCGTCTATCTTTTTGTCGGCTATGGAGGAGAGCCGCTGGTCGTCGACTATTACACCTGGATGTCGGCGGGCGATTTCGAGCTTTCGTTCGCATATCGCATCGATGCCCTTTCCCTGCTCATGACGCTGGTCGTCACGGGCGTCGGGGGCGTCATTCATCTGTATTCGGTCGGATACATGCACGGCGACAGGGGATACTGGCGGTTCTTCGCCTATCTGAACCTGTTCATCTTCGCTATGCTGAACCTGGTGCTGGCGGACAATGTGCCGGTGCTTTTTCTGGGCTGGGAGGGAGTCGGATTGTGCTCCTGGCTGTTGATCGGATTCTGGTACGAGAACTTCAGGAATAGCGCTGCGGCGAACAAGGCCTTCATCATGAACCGGATAGGCGATTTCGCCTTCCTGCTGGCCATATTTCTGATCTACCGGGAAGTCGGTGCGCTCGATTTCGGCAGCCTGCTTCAGGCCGTCGATACGCTTCCGCAGCATGTACTCAACTGGGTCGTACTGTTGCTTTTCATCGGCGCAACGGGTAAAAGCGCTCAGATCCCTCTGTTTACCTGGCTGCCGGACGCGATGGCGGGACCGACCCCCGTGTCCGCGCTCATTCATGCCGCCACGATGGTTACGAGCGGGCTGTACCTGCTTGCCCGTTTTTCGCCCGTCGTACTGGAAGCGCCGACCGTCATGGCGGTTATCGCCATCGTCGGCGCACTGACGGCCATTATGGCGGCCACCGTGGCGGCCGTGCAGAACGATATTAAGAAAGTGCTCGCCTACTCGACGGTCTCTCAGCTTGGATATATGTTTGCGGCAGCGGGCGTGGGGGCTTTTTTCGTGTCGATTTTTCACGTGGTTACGCATGCCTTTTTCAAGGGATGCCTCTTTTTGGGGTCCGGAAGCGTCATTCATGCGATGCATGCCGTCGAGCATGATCTGGAGGAAGAAGGTTTGCTCTCGGAGCCGAATGATGGCGAGTCCGAGGGCGTCGTCCATCCGTTCGATCCGCAGGACATGCGAACCATGGGAGGGCTTTCCCGGTATTTGCCGGCCACGGGCCTGACGTACCTTATCGCGACCCTTGCCATTGCGGGTTTGCCACCGCTTGCCGGCTTCTTTTCCAAGGACGAAATCCTCTTCCGGGTGTTCGAGTACGGGTACGACGGCCATACGTATGCCTGGTTTGTCTGGGGGATCGGGATCGTTACGGCATTTCTGACGGCGTTCTACATGATGCGGTCGTATATGCTCACGTTTGAGGGGAGGTCGCGATGGCCTGCATCCGACCGGATACAGCCGAGCGAATCGCCCTGGACCATGACGCTTCCATTGTGGATCCTTGCCGTGTTGTCCATACTGGCGGGGTTTATCGGTTTGCCTGCCGTGATCGAGCACGGCAAATTCAATTGGATTCATCACTGGCTGGGCGCGCCATACGGGGGGCCGGTAGCGGAGCCGCCTGCCGTTGAACATGGCGCCGGGTTTATATGGATTGAATGGGCGCTGCTGATTGTCGGAGCGACCATTGCCGTGGCGGGCCTCGGTTTCGCCATACGGGCCTATGGCGCGCACGGGTTGGCTTTTGACGCGCGCATCGCCCGGCGCCTGGGCGGCCTCTACCGGCTATGGCAGGGCAAGTACTTCTGGGATGGGTTGTACGATCGTGTCGTTGTCCGTCCCGTTTTGCGGTTGGCCAAGCAGGGTTGCGCTGCTTTCGATGCCCGGGTGGTGGATGGCGCGGTAAACGGTCTTGCACACCTGATTGCTTCGGTAAGCCGTCTCGTGCGCCGGATACAAACCGGCCGTGTGCAGCACTACGCCACAATCATCGTGCTGGGCGCTGTTTTCGTTGTAGCGATCATGCTCGCCCTGTGATTTTCATGGACGCCATGTCGATCCCGTATATCACGTCTCTTGTTATTTTCCTGCCCCTTGCGGGTGCGCTGCTGACCCTTATGGCGCGCAGCGATCGCGTTGTGCGGTGGATGGCGCTGGCGACGACGACGATCGCGTTCCTGCTATCCATCGTGCTTTTTGCGGCGTTCGACGCTTCCGCGGAGTTGGCCGGGACACCCCAGTTGGTCGACAGGTTTGCCTGGTTCCCGGACAGCGTAGATATCAAGTACTTTGTCGGCATCGACGGGCTCAGCCTGCTGCTTGTCATGCTTACGACGCTGCTTGGCCCCATCGTCGTGCTTTCTTCCTGGCATTACATAGGCAAGCAGCGCAAGGGATATTACACGCTGCTGCTCATTCTCCAGACCGGAGTCACCGGCGTTTTCTGCGCATTCGACGTATTTCTGTTCTACATCTTTTTCGAGCTCACGTTGATCCCGATGTATTTCATCATCGGGATATGGGGCGGCCCCCGGCGCATCTACGCCGCTGTCAAGTTCGTACTGTTTACGCTGACCGGCTCGCTGCTCATGCTGGTCGGGATTCTCTATCTCGGATATGCAGCGGGCGACGCCGTGAACGGCGGCGTTTTCACGACAGACTGGTACAAGCTGCTGGCGTTCGATACGCCGGTGGGTCTGCAAGCCTGGCTGTTCCCGATTTTCGCCCTTGCGTTCGCGGTCAAGGTGCCGATTTTTCCCCTGCACACCTGGCTGCCGGATGCGCACGTGGAGGCTCCGACGGGCGGATCGGTGATTCTTGCCGGCGTGCTTCTAAAGATGGGCACCTACGGACTCGTGCGCTTTTGCCTGCCCTTTTTTCCTAATGCCGCGTACGATTACGCACTTCCTTTCGCCATCCTTGCGGTCATCGGCATTATTTACGGCGCGCTTGTTTCCAGGGTACAGTCCGACGCGAAGAAGCTTGTGGCCTATTCTTCGATCAGCCATCTCGGTTTCGTCGTGCTCGGTATTTTTGCGTTCACGATGGAGGCTATGCAGGGCGCCGTCATTCAGATGGTCAATCATGGATTATCCACAGGTGCGCTCTTTTTGCTCCTCGGCATGTTGTACGAGCGCCGCCACACCCGCGAAATGGACGATTTCGGCGGGATCGCCCGGACCGTTCCCATCCTCACGTTCTTTATGATCTTCTCGGTGCTTGCATCCGCCGGGCTGCCTGGGTTGAACGGTTTTGTGGGTGAATTTATGATCCTCCTCGGGGCATTCCGGAGCGACCTGATCGGGTATCCCGTGCTGATTGCCGCGGCGACAACAGGCGTCATCCTGGCGGCCGTGTATCTTTTGTGGATGGTCTACAAGACGTTTTTCGGGCCGCTCGACAAGGAAGCGAACCGCACCATGCAGGATATGACGGGCCGTGAGATCGCGCTCATGGTTCCACTGGTGGTGCTTATGTTTGTACTGGGTTTTGCTCCGAACCGGTTTTTGCAAAAAAGCGAACCGGCCACGCAGTTTCTGCTGGAGTCGATTCAGGCAAAACGCATAGCTGCGGAGGATGTCCGCAGCACCCGGGACGCCCCTCGTTTTTTCGGATATTCGTCTCCGACACCCGATTCGGAGACGGCAACGGATTCGCACTCCGACGGGACGCCCGGAACGGGTTTTTCGGATGTAAGCAACTGATCGATCGTATACGCCATGTCCTTCGTTTTCTCTCTTCGTTTCCCGAAATGCATTGGGTTTTCCCGTTGTCTGCCGCTTGCGGCGGCAAGTTTGCTGGCGGGGTGCCTGCTGCTGCCGGGCGCGGCATGGTCGGCGTCGCCCGTTTTGCCGCAGGAATCCGGTGTGGAACAGGTCACTGACGATCACGCCGAGGCTGCTGACGACCACGCCGGGGCCTCGCACGATGAGCAAGAGGCGGCGCACGATGAGCAGGAGGCCGGGGGTCATGCTCCTGCCGATGCCCATGCCGGTGCGGCGGAGCACGGCGATGCGGGGGAAGGCGACCACCATGGCCCGTTGCCTCCCGTATGGCTCGTCCTGCCGTTTCTCGCCTTGTTGATTATGATCGCGACGGGGCCGCTTTTCTATGCGCACCACTGGCACCAACATTATCCGAAGTATGCGGTAGCGCTCGGCGCCATCGTGGTGATCTATTATCTGTTCGTGCTGGAATCGTCGGTCCCCATTATGCATGCGCTGGCCGAGTATCTGTCCTTCATTGCGCTGGTCGCATCCCTGTTTATCGCTGCTTCGGGTATTTTCCTGAGCCTGAATGCGCGCGGCACCCCATGGACCAATTCCGTGCTATTGTTCGTGGGTTCTCTTATCGCCAACCTGATTGCTACGACCGGGGCGGCGATGCTCTTCATCCGGCCCTACATGCGTCTTAACAAGGGCCGCCTGAAACCCTACCATATTGTCTTTTTCATTTTTCTTGTCGCCAATGTCGGTGGCGGTCTCACCCCTATAGGCGATCCGCCGCTCTTTCTGGGTTTTCTGCGCGGCGTGCCTTTTTTCTGGACGTTCACGCACGTCTGGTATATCTGGCTACCGACCATACTGCTCCTGTTGGCTATTTTTTACGTCATCGATGCGCGCAACAAGCAAACAGGGCAGGCTATCGACGCCTCCAGTGGCCTGATGGGTATCGTAGGCCGGAAGAATTTCATATGGATCGTGGTGGTCATTATTTCCGTTTTCATCGATCCGCAGGTTTTCGGATGGGTGCCCCGGTTGCATATAGGCGATGTTCACCTGCCGTTCGGCATTCGCGAGATCGTTATGTTTTCGGTATGCGTGCTCGCCTTCGTATCCGCCGACAAGACCGCCCTTAAAAAGAACGAGTTTACGTTCGAGCCTATCCGGGAAGTGGGTTGGCTGTTTCTCGGCATTTTTGCGACGATGCAACCGGCTCTCCAACTCATCAGCGAGTTTGCGAGCCAGAATTCCGACTCGCTTTCCGTGGGCATGTTTTACTGGGCCACGGGAGCCTTGTCAGGCATTCTGGACAATGCGCCGACATACCTCAATTTCCTTGCGGCGGCAATGGGTAAATTCGGGATGGATGTGAGCGTGGCGTCCCAGGTTGTGGAATTTGCACTGCCCGCAGAGGGAATCGACTCCTGGATATTCCTGCAGGCCATTTCCGTGGCGGCTGTGTTCTTTGGCGCGATGACCTATATCGGCAACGCCCCGAACTTCATGGTGAAGGCCATCGCAGAGTCGAGCGGCGTCGATGTGCCCAGCTTCGTCGGGTATCTCGTGAAATATTCGTTGCCGATCCTGGTCCCCGTATACTTCGTGATCTGGGTCATTTTCTACAGCGGGTGGATAGTCCAGCTGTAAGTAAATTCGCATGTACCCGGCTTCCAGGAGGTTGCATATTCCGATAGCCTATGTCTCGACAACCGCTTTCCAGGGAAGAAATCGATCGGGCTTTGCAGGAGCTCGACGGGTGGACGTTCGAAAACGACCGGCTTGTCAAGCAGGTCGCGTTCGGCGATTTCCGGGAGGCGATGGGGTTCCTCGTCCGGGTGGCGTTCGAAGCCGAAGCGCTCGACCATCATCCGGACCTGCACAATGTGTACAACCGGGTGACCCTTGCACTCAATACGCACGATGCAGGCGGCAAGGTGACCGCCTTCGATGTCGCGCTGGCGAAGAAGATAGACCGTTTGTAAACGGCGTTATATGCGCATTTTCGCGGCTGCGCCCGGAGATGACATGATCCCGATACCATGGAAACAGAACTGATCCGGTTTTTTGACGCCCTTCCGGGGGATATGGTCAAGACCTTGCCCTTGATGCTTGCTACGGGGGTGGGGGTTCTTCTTGTCGTCTGGGATGCTTTCCGAAACAGCATTCGCGAGTTGGCCTGGATCTCCGGCGGCGCCCTCGCAGTCGGGATTGTCCTGGAGGCATTGCAACTCGATGCGGAAGCAGGGACGGCGTTCTACGGGATGGTGCGTACGGGCGGATACGCGTCTTTCGTGAATATCGTGATCCTGTCTGGCGGGTTGCTTACCGTGGCGCTGTCTCCGGCGTACTGGAAGAGAACGGGTCAGGAGTATGGAGAAGTCTATTCGCTGATTCTGTTAGCTACCGCCGGGATGATCGTGCTCGGGACGGCGAACAACATGGTGGCCGTTTTTGTCGGCCTCGAAACGATGTCCGTATCGCTGTATATCATGGCGGGGTTGTTTCGGGGGGACGAAGGGAGTGCCGAGAGCGCCCTTAAGTATTTTCTGCTGGGGGCTTTCGCCACCGGCTTTTTTCTGTACGGGATTGCTTTGCTGTACGGTTCAACCGGCACGATGTATATCCCGGAGATGGCTGCGGGCCTCGAGGCCAGCGGCCAAGTCATGTTGTTTCGGGCCGGCGTGGCGTTGCTTCTGGTCGGATTCTTTTTCAAAGTGGGCGCCGTACCGTTTCATATGTGGACCCCTGATGTGTATCAGGGTGCGCCGACCACGATGGTGGGCTATATGTCCACGGCTTCGAAAGCGGCGGCATTCGGAGCCCTGATTCCGATTCTGCGCGACATCATGCCCGCGGACGGCTGGGCGCCCCTTCTGGCGTCCGTTGCGCTTGTGACGATGGTGCTGGGGAATCTGCTTGCCGTCATGCAGGGTAACGTTAAACGCATGCTGGCCTATTCGTCCATTGCGCACGGAGGCTATATCCTGGTCGGGTTGACTGCAGGAGGAGCTGCCGCCTGGTCGGGTGCGCTCTACTACCTGCTCGTGTATACCCTGATGAATATCGGCGCTTTCGGCGTGATGGCGTTTCTGGAATGGGACGGCAAGGCGGGGCGGGAGCAAACCCTCGATTCGCTGGCGGGAGTAGGTCTCCGCAAGCCCGTACTTGGCGTTACGATGGGATGCTTCATGTTCAGTCTT
>LXNJ01001238.1_pt1 | contig 15526 bp, 14 predicted proteins | sample 809081 | NCBI WGS metagenome assembly LXNJ01 (sample SAMN04870510, study PRJNA318959) | sponge metagenome | biome: sponge; feature: marine sponge reef; material: water | host: Petrosia ficiformis | place: Greece: Milos, Mediterranean Sea | collected 2013-05-29 | depth 5-7 m
GACAATATCTTGGTGTCCGGCGACCGTTCGGAAAGCCTTTCCCGTTTGAAGGGAATTGAAACCGTGGAGATACATGTGTGCTAGCGCTAATTTCACTGGTTCGGAAAGCCTTTCCCGTTTGAAGGGAATTGAAACGTAACCACTTCGGGGCTATGTATGGCGTGCCTGAGGAGTTCGGAAAGCCTTTCCCGTTTGAAGGGAATTGAAACTCAACACATTCCCTTCTCTTTTTACTTCGTAGTTTACTTCGTTCGGAAAGCCTTTCCCGTTTGAAGGGAATTGAAACATTTATGTGCTCTTACAATAATGAGCGCAATTCCCCGTTCGGAAAGCCTTTCCCGTTTGAAGGGAATTGAAACCTAGCCAGACAACTCTTTGGTTTGCTCCTGCCAAGTTCGGAAAGCCTTTCCCGTTTGAAGGGAATTGAAACAAATACACCAGTCGGTGATTTATGCCATCACCGACGAGTTCGGAAAGCCTTTCCCGTTTGAAGGGAATTGAAACCTGACCTCGTCAAGGGTGTTTAGTATCCTAATCACCGTTCGGAAAGCCTTTCCCGTTTGAAGGGAATTGAAACAACAGATAATAATTTTTAAGCATATGCAATATATGCTTCGTTCGGAAAGCCTTTCCCGTTTGAAGGGAATAGAAACTTGTAATCTCATCATCAACATATCTGTTTCAGTGACTTTGTTCGGAAAGCCTTTCCCGTTTGAAGGGAATTGATAAATTATCTCAAATTCAGGTTGTAAAACTTAGAAAGGAGGAAAGAGTTGATGAAAATTGTTCTTGCTGGTCCCCCTAGATCTGGTAAAAGTTGCTTACGTGAGGGATTGAAGCAGGCTATTCTTGGACTCCAGCGTAACAATTCGGATATACCATATCCTTATGTAATCACAGCGTGTCCGGATGGTGAAGGAGCATGGTTTCAAGAAACCAAGAAAAAATATTCCGAGGTTGCTGACGCCTACAAGGAAGCCTATAAAGGCGAATTCACGCCAGAATTTGTTAATCTTGTTGCTAAGCATGTACGTAAATGTGAGCAACTCTTGACTATGGTGGACATCGGTGGACTTATTAGTACGGAAAATAAAAAGATATGCAAAGGAGCAACGCATATCGTAATTCTGGCTGGCAACGATTCGGAAAGCGGCGAATGTTGGGATGTCCGGATAGCGGAATGGAGAGAATTCGCGGAAGAGTTGGATTTGACTGTGGTGGCAGAGATATTTTCTGATTACCACGGCAAAGCAGATGTTGTTAAAAACGTTGGCTCGGATAAAACCCTCCGCGGAAATGTTCATTATCTTGAAAGAGGAGAAGACATTGTGGATCGTCCAATGGTTCAGGCATTGGCTCGGCATATTCTTACTATAGCGGGCTATCCGCTTACGGGCGAACCTTCTGCGGAATCATCGACCTACATCATTACCCGTGATGATAACGGTATTTTGTGGGTTAAATTCGGCACACCAGGTGATAACACTCAAATCGTCAAAGATGCCGCTGCGCGCTTGGACGCTATGCAAAAAGCAGGCGAGTTAAGCGGTGGTGATTTACTCAAAATCAATGGTCCCGCATCATTGCCGGTCGCTATGTTCCTGGGGCATAGGTTGTCTGACCTGTTTGAGGTGATTGCATGCTTTGATCCGAGGATGGATAAGTACGTCATCGCAATCAGTCGTAGTTCCGACTCTAAATATGCTGTTGGAAATGTAATTGATTAGTTCTCAATACAAATGCAGAGTGCTTTGCAAAGTAGAAAGCGATTGAACAGTGCGCTTCTGCTTTACCGTTTGAAGGGCATTGGTCCGGCACAGGCATCCGCTAATGCTATACGCGTTTGTCTGTCAATGAACTACACACACACAAACAGCGATACCTGTCCATCTACGAGACAGATAAATAAAAAAGGCACGCTTCTAAAGCGTGCCTACATTCATGTTGTTTTCGCGTGGCACAGAGACCTCGCGCTACAGTGTGTATAAAATACGATTAGGATCACATATTAAACGACAATTGTCTTAGGTTCCGACGTTACATCCCCGACAGCAGGCACTTCAATGCGTCCGGCGCAAGCATTACAGAGCGCGTAGTACCGCACTGAATCTTCTGAAGAATCGATAATATCCGCAACAGCATGTTTTAATTCCTCATACTGTTTTCGGTTCAGATGTGCTTCAAACACGCTGTATTGGACACGAGTACCGAATCCTTTAAGTGCTTTCGCAAGTTGACTCCGCCTTCGGTCATCCGGAATATCGTAAGAGATAAGATAGAACATCAAATTTCCCTCCATTGATTATGGCTGAATTAATCAGTTCCCACCATTTTTGATAATAGCCGCTATATTTGGCATATTTCTCATCATCGGTATCGCCAAGCGCGCGGTGCGCCTCTTAATCTGGGTCACTGTTATTTTTGTGATTCTCATCGGGCTTGGTATTATGAAACAATCTGAGTTACTTGGCTGGTTTGAGAATATATTTAATATGGTGGAGTGATAGTGTAGCGGCTAACTCGGAGAAGTAATACCAAATTACCCAAAATCGTAGGGGCGGGTCTCTGTGCCCGCCCGTGTTCTCGGCAGTGAAAACAATACAAAACTTGTTAATTTGGTATAATGCGATACTGTCCGTGTCCGAATGCTGTGTGATGCCCGATGTGTAAATACTCGCCAAGATAGATGAACGGCAGGAACGGTGTCAACTCACCCGTAAAGCGAACCTTCCCGATAAACCCATCCATCGGAATAGAACTCTCTGCACGATAAGAGTAACGGTTGGACTTGAGCCAGCGGAAACGGGATTCGTGTGTAATAGCACGTGCAGCATCAATCAATGCATGTGCGTCCACATCTAAATCCTCTCTACAATGAAAATAACTCAAAAAACGGATACGTCTGAGAAGGTTGCGGATAAGATGTTCAAATGTTAACGCGCTTGTCCATCGACCATCAACCTTTATACTGGTCGGTGTGAGAAATTCAAGTTCAATTGCATCGCGGTTCTGAGGTGTGCCTTCCAATACATCTGCCAACCCAAGAATAATGCCATCATCAGCGAGCATCTCAGTTTCTGCGGTGTAAATCGTCTGGCTGTTAGGGCTGCCATGCACTGAGAGGCTTTCGATCTTGTCAAGAAGACACTGCCCGCGCTTGTCTCGTATACCGATGCGCCGTTTGCCTATCTCACGGAAGGTAAACGCTATCCACGGCAATAGGTTGATCGCCTCTCCAATGAGTGTCATACTGCAGACGAAGGTGTCGTCTGGTGCAAAGTCTGTTTTCTCGGTGTGCGGCGGTTGTAGGATGAACGGATGCGGCGCATAGGGCTGTCCGCGTAGGATGGGACTGTCGGGTGGAACTGGTGTTTCAAAGCATTTGGAATAGATACACCGATTCGGGTGTTGACACTTTTGTTCACACGTTTGCGTTTCTCCGATGCATGCGATGTGGCGGAGCAGGTATCCGAATCGACTGCGAAAGATGTTGCCTTTGTAGCGTGACATCTTCAGTGGTTCTTGGACGGTATAGGTGAAGCGGTAGCGGGCAAAGCGGAAGTTTTTGAGCATGATTGAGACTGAATTCTATAAACCTGATCAACCTAACCTATGCGATATTATTTTTATGGACAAATTTCTCAAATTCGTTGAAGAGGTTTTGAATACCTTGGATTGCATCTGTTGCACTTTTGGGTTCTGGTGTGATACGCATCCCACAATGTGCAAGGTCGTTTCGGATGTCCACACACTGATCCCAAAGTTCGATAGTGGTAACATCCATATTAAGTTGTTGGGCAATTTGTGCAAGTTGTTGTGTTATTTGGGTATCTCGATTTTCTACTTGTTCCTTTAACATTTCTTCAACCTTTTTCCTTTTGGAATAACTTAACCAATGCCCTTGACCATTGCGGCATTCCCATGAAATCAACCATTCTCGCATTAAAGTAATCGCTTGGAGATAGTGCTGATTTTCAACGTACCATTTGATTTGAAAATACTGTTCCTTAAGAGTTGGTTCTTTCTTTTTGTGCGGTTCGTGAACTGCCATTTGTTGATAACTTTGCTTTAATTGGTCAATCAACATTTGGAAAGGGGGTTGTTGCGAATCACCAAATGGCAAACCGTTAAATGTCATCGCTGCTTTCTGTGCTGCAAGCGTTCGGCTTGTGAGAAGAGCATCAGATAAACTATTCAGCGTATTCTTCATTTTTGGATCAACATTCAAAGAAGCAATAGGGCGTGCATCACCATAATTTTGAAATACATTGACAGCATTCATCCAGTCAAGGAGTTCTACAAAAGGAGTTAAATCAAAAATAGGTGTCTCATTTTTTTCTGAATTGCGTGCCTCAAAAGCCCCATAGATAATATGTTTGAGCTGGATGTTTTTGACTTGCCGGAGGTATGCAGCGACAATGAAGATAAGTAACGGAATTGAGCGAAAGGCGTGTGTAATATCAAGGATAATTTTATCATTCTCGTTAACAGTGTCGGCACATTTCTGAAAAATATCCCATAGATCGTTTTCTGAGTTTCCGTCTGGAATACTTTCTACTTTGAGTTTAGAATCCAGTTTTTCAATAAGAAATTTCAAGTAGCCTTTTTCATCTTCCTCAACTTTCGGTGTGACGAATACAATAGTTTGGTCTGGATTATAGAGATTGGTAACTGCATCAGGAAACAGATGTGTTTGAAAACTTTTAGATTTGTCATGCTTGATATAGGTTGTAGTCTTATAACCTTTTTCGGGACCGAGTCCAAGGAAAGTAAGAATTTTTAACATTATGTTTCTCCTTCATCTAAAGGTTTCCAATAACATAGGTAAAATTCAAGATCGTCAATTGAAAGTTGAAGCGTTTCTTTATCAGCAGGATTTGCCACCCGTTGACGCAACTTTACAATTAGCATTGTGTCACCAGGGGTCAACGTTGCCTGTTCACGTGATACCTCAACTTCAATACCTGTTATCTGCTCAATGAGTTGAGCAGTTTTGGGATATCCGATGAAACTTTGTAGGTTATCCGATGTAGCGGCATCTCGTAGTTCTTTTATGAATGTTGCTTCTGTAATTCGTTTTAATGTATACATACCCTCATTGGGCATGACTGCGGAATTGAGTAGTAGGATCATGAGTTACCTTGTTCTTTTTGATTCCTTTCAGGCGGATTTTCCCCATTCGTCTATGTCACGTTTGGAAACAAGTATCGGATCGGTACCAACAACATTTGTGCGAGAGTGATAATAGAATTCAGAAAATGGATCAAAAAACTTAGAGTCGGTAAGAGCAATTGTCTCATTAGGATCAGACGTGACAGCATTGATTATCGTAGTTCCGTATGCATCAACTTGATACTCACGCATTACAATGACTTTCGGATAGATTTCATTGTCAGATAAAAGGTTAATAAATTTCTTAAAGAACATTTCCATTCTCTGTTCCATCTCTTTTTCAGGGAGAGTCCTATTCGTTTCATACTGATTAACGGCATAGTTCCAATTTGTTTCCCAAACCTCACGCGTATGACTATCCATGTCTTCTAAATTGCCTATTACTCTCTTCTCATGGTTAGTCCAAGATTCAGAATCTATGACATGTCCACTACCTACTAAGTTGCGGTATGTCCTAAACATGCCAATTTCTGCTATCAGACTTGAGGTTAAGGGCACATCACATTTGTAATGCAATTTGCAATAACTGGAAAATCCTTTAGTGTTCCGAATTAATTCCATTAGATCTTTTAGCCAGCTATATAGATGTCCTAAAGATTTAGAAGGCATTTTGCGGTAGTCCTCAATAAGTTTCTCAAGTACATCAATTGGATCTTCTATCTTACCAGTCTTATCAGTATCTTCGTCATCTTCGTCATTCTCAGGCTCATTGACAATCTCATATTCATTTGGTGCTTCATATCTCATTATATAACTGTAAAAAAGGAATAGATGTCGCATTATTTCATCAACTTTCTTAGTCATTTCTTTCGTGTCATCTTGTAACTGATTAAGTTCTTCCTTAATCTGATATAATCCGGTAGGTTCAACTTTCCTTTTAAAACCTAATTCATGTAGTATTGCCCCAACCACATCTACTTCATCTCTGGCGACATTGTATTCATTCACAGCAATCTCTTTAAGCAACTCTCGGAAAAAATATGTCTCCAGAATGGTATAAGGGTTGTTAACACGAACAAATTCTTTCATCCAGGATTCATCATTCATGTTCAGGTTTGGAATATCCTCCAAAATTTTGTCAAGGTTTATCTGTCTGAGATGAGACTTCACAAACTTCTCAAGTTCTTGTCGAGGATCCTGGCCTTCTTTTGCTTGATCATTTATATAAAAATCTTCGGGATAATACATCTTCAACCTCTATACAAACAAACGCTATCTAAGGAACTACATTGGTTACGTGTCCATCCTCATTGATTCCAAGCACTCTCAACCTAACTTGTGCTCCGACCACACCCGGATAATACGGTCGTTCAAAGATAAGTTCTTCTTTATTATCGGTATCCAGTTGAACTGTAACTTTAAATCCATCCTTTTTTACAATTGTCGCATTGACTCTGTCACCGACTTTGATTTTTGGTTTTACTTTTTCTTCTGGCAGTGGAAGGGGTATTATATTCGGTTTCTGTGCTGTCCGCTCTTGTTTTGGTTGCTGGGGTCGTTGTTCTTCTACGGCACGTTTTGGTTCAATTCGGTAGTATCGCATCAACCGCAGACTCCAACCCAGTATGAGTAAAAGTTCAGTTGTGTCTTCTATGTCATGGAGATGTTCTTCAAAGCTTTCTTGTATGTTCCGATAGAATCGCTGTGTCTGATGGCTTCGGATTAGTGCGTTACGGGTGCTTGACAAGCGTTGAACCAACGATGTCAATCTATCTTTTATATCACTCTCTGCCTTGTTCTGCCGCACAAAAGCAATGACTTTCCCCAACTCATTCGGGTCAGTGCCTCTGTCAACTAATTCAAAAGCAATGTCATGAGCACTAGACCACTGTTTTTCTTCCATTAGATGCCTCCGTTAGTATAACCCAGTAGGGCAGTTGCGGTCATTTGGATACTTGAGGATCTGTGCAAGTTGGGACAATAATTCCTGCTGGATGAGTTTATCAGTTTCGGCATCGTTCACACACGTCTGCATCCACGTCTCCAATTCTTCATTTGTCCTTGAAGTATCTTGAGGAACATCCCAATTCAAGTAGCGGGAACCAGTATGTTGTTGAACTTGTATCTCATCAATCTGGAAATCAATTGACCCGAAACAGACAGGTTTCGCTCCACCGATTTTGAGCTTAAACGAATGTTCTGGATGATGTCCTAACGCTGTAAAGAGTAGTCCCCACTCGGACTGTTTAAGGTTGTCCACTTGCATAACGAAGCGGAATTGTGTTTCTTTTTCACACGCTTCAACGGGTGTGCTGCCAGTAGCCACTTCACCGTGCATGTAAAACTTACGTCCCGGTACCTCCCGCATACTTCTTTGTCCTCGTCCTGGCGCATAGAGTTCAGGGACATGTTTTGTAACGATGTCTCCTTCTATTCTGGGAGCATCTTGTATAGAAATGTTTCCTTGAAACCCCATTGCACCAAACATTCTGCAGGCTACGCACAAGTTTTCTTTCTGTCGACATTCAGAAAACCATCTCGGCATTGCGCGACGGACTTGGGTCGAAACTTTACTGAGACAGCTTTCAGAGATTGCTTCAACAACACTTCGGATTGCTCCTTTGAGTGAACTTCCGGGAATTACGATGTTGCCGCCAGTTTTCACTGCTGTTTTAATGAGTTCTACATCATCACCGATGTCTATAATGCCACTGCCGATATATATTGGCGTGAGTGCTTTAATAGTGCCGTGAATCCTACCTGTTGTGCGGTTATGTTGGTAACGGTCATGTCTGGTAGGTCTATCTCTCTTGACACTACTCGGTAACTGTACAAAAGCAAAAGGTTTTGGTGCTGCTTGTTCTTCTTGTCTGCCGCCAGAGCCACCGCGTTGGTATTGTCCCATAATTTTAGTCTCCTGATTTCTGCACAAATTTGGTGTATCGTGTGAAACGGATAGTTTGAGAATTGTGTTCTTTGTATTGGATTACCTTGACACATGGATATTTACACCAATCCATTGGATAGTCAAGTTCCCGAGGAATACGCGTGTCTCGCCACGGTTTCGTTTCTCCGCCACCGAGTAGATGGACGTCTTGGGGATGAGTTGTCTCCCATTTGCCTTGTTCAGTAAAACCTTCCGGTAAGGTATCTTCAGATAACCAAAGCAAAGTGTAACCGGTGTTGGTCTTTTGCCATCGGAGTTCGGCTTGACTCCCAAATAACCTGCCGCGTGAGAACTTCTCAATCTTGGCAGTGTCTGGTGTGCCTTTTTTCCAATCGGTGATTTTATTGGGTCTTTGAAGTAAGTAGTATTTAGTCTCACCAAATTGGAGTCGTGTCAATAGGTCATTGAGTGCTGACACATCAGTCACCTGTCTTGTAGCGACGATTGCTTTTCCCATGTTACTGATCCTCTTCAAAGATGTTTCGCCATGAATTGACACATCCACGCCATAATGCTGAGATGTCACCCTCGTCTTCAAATGTCAACGTTGCACCGAGCCCGTAGGCATCTGGTTGTGCTTCGACTCCCTCCACTTCAACGGTATCGGACTCTGGAAATCCATAGGCATCTGCATCGTTGACAAGTTTTCCAGCACCTGCAACGACGTTCTTGTTGAATGGATCAACAGGATTTCCCAGCATACGCACCTGTTCGTTTCCTACAATGGCGGTTGGGTAGTGGATTTCAACTTTATTGACTTTCATGTTCACCTGTCCTAAACCGCGCGATTTTGCGAAACCGATGCCGATACGTTGTTCGTCAAAATCACGGATTGCCAGTGCGATGAGTGCGAGTTGTGAAGTTGTGAAGTTTTTTAAGTTTATTGTCGTCGTGAATGTTCCGGCAGTCAACACCTGAAAGTTGAATAAAGCACCGGGGACAGCAGAACCAAAGATGCGATCAATTGCGACGCCGTTTCGCTCCTCTAACTTTATTTCTGATGGGTCAACAGGATAGGCATCAGTAATATTTGCCCGTGCGGAGATGTTTGTGCTACCGAAGATTTGACATATCGTGCATGTCCTTCTGTAGAGAGTAGCACTGTTTTCCTCCTCCAGATTTCTACATGGTGAGTTTCGCTTTACAGGATCACATGCTGAAACATTTCCACCAAGAGTCCGGACAATTCGTTCACAATGTGCGCGTATTGCACCTTTCAGAGAGGAACCGGGTAGATAAACGCTTCTATCGCCACCATAGTACGTCTCCACGAACTCCATGTCAGGCTTTGTTGGGTCTGCCCCTTGGTCGCTTGCTTTGATGAGTAGCGGTCCAACAGGAGAGATCGTTAATTTAATCGTTGCTTGGTTGACAATCCGCTTGTGCATCTGTTCCCTCCAATTGCGTATCTATTCTATCTTTGAATGCCTTTATCCACGATTCCCAGTTTGCATCATCGCCTTTATCGTCTTTGGTAAGATAATCCATAATTTTTGTCTTGTCAATGTAGTGTGCGGAGTCCAGCGTTAGTGTGATAACACCGAGTCCGCGACTACTCGCGCCGCCGATAGTCAAGTCACCTTTCTTATAAGCAGATAATCCCAAGTATAGCATACCGAGTTGCCATTCGGTTGCATTGTCAACGATTGCGTGAAAATTGAAGGGAGTGCCTGCGGGGACGACTTCAAAATCGTAGAGATGGCCTCCGACAGCAGTTTCAGTATCACGGTCAATTGCGACACCGTCCCTTTGTTGATACTGACCGAACCATAGGTCTTTTTGCACGTATAGGTCTCGGATTTGAAGTTTGGAGGCATACCACAACGAACCGAAGAGTTTGCACACCCAGCATGTATTGTCTAATATCAACTGGTCATTTCGTTCCTCTTTAAGAGTTTGCATCTCCTCTCTTGTGATACATTGTTCATCATTGTTCGTCGGGTTGCAGACGATTTTTTTATCCTCAGAAAAACTTCGGAGGATGCTTTCTACATAAGACCTTAGCACACCTTTGAAGCTTGAGCCGGGGATATACGGAGCACCTTCAGCATCTCGCACAACGGGTAGGTCTGAGCCGATAACCGCAGTTGAACGTCCCGCACCAACACGAATTGCCGTTTGTGTTTCTACCGTGCCCTGCAGATTAAGGCGGGATTGGAATTTGTGAAACATTAGTTGTTACCCCCTTCTTTCGCCAAATAGACCTGATAGCGAGCAAGGTTACCTAAGTAAAGCTGCATGAGTCTGAGATGGACTTTCTGAATCTGATCTTTGTTCGGTGGATTATTTGAATCAATAGATTTGACGATATTCTCAGCATCAGTGGATAAACCATCAATCTTTTCTACTAATGCGGTAGCGAAAGTTGTATCTCCGTCAGCAGTATCTTGCCACATCCGATTTGCACCCCTCCGACCGAGTTGATAACGGATGTAGTTTTTGGTGACTTCAATGCCACTTCCTGGATCTGTTGCGACGTTCAGCACATTGCGGAAAGGTGATTTTTCCTTAACACGTGCAAGCTTATAACTTTTTGACAAGGCCTGCATCTTCGGTATGATTTCTTCCATCTGCAAACTGATTGCGCGTTCTATTTTTAGATTGGTTTGTCTTTCATCGGTGTTTTTATCTGTTGGATTCATTCTGTGTCCTCCTTGTTGTTGTTCAGTGTGTCTCGTGTGTGAAGGTGGAATGGGTCGCAGATTGTTATCTGTCCGAATCCCTCTTCACGTCGGTTGCCGATGCCTGTGTTTTCAAGGTTTTGTAATGCGGGTAGCCATGCGTCAATATTCGTTGTGTGAAATACAAAGACACTGCCGATATTGGTTATGAGTTCCGTTTCTTTAGGCAATCCCCACGCAGCATTCCAACCGCCTGCATATCCATAACTGGCGAAACTACGGACGCATGCTACTTCAGTATTACAGGCTACTTCAGTATTACAGGCAGCTATGTCCTGCAACATCCTCTCGGTGAGAACCATACTCCGTTGCCATCCATTTTCTGCTGTTAGAATGGCTTCTGATTGTAAGTTGACGGTAAAGTAGCTGCCATCACATTCACCAATACTGGTATTTGATAGACACTTATATGCCTGCCATACTTCTGATAATGCTTCGTTGAAGTTTTTAATCCGTTCGCTGAGGGGTTCAGAGGACGATTTTTTTCCCACTGCGATGCTGACGTGTCCAAGTCCACGTGAACTTCCGCCACCCAATCGCATTACCTTATGCTCTAAGGTCTGTGCGACTTTATCTACGAGTCCAGATGGCACTCGGACGGAACCGTGTAAAACCACCGGTTTGCTTTCTTTCTCATTCTGTGACTCTGCTTTTCCATCTTTCACGATGACAGGATCAATCGCAGTTAGATGATACAGTAGACCTTCCTCAGCGACTTTTCGCTGCCTGTTGATTGCCACGCGCGTGAGGAGTCGGGTGTTGAGGTGTCTCTCTTTGTGAGAACCGGTTGCATCTTCATAGAATCCACTATGTGATTCCACTCGTCCGCAACACTCGGGACAATTCGGTTGATACATCCAATCTGCTTTTTCAGAGACGATTCTCTCCATAAGTGTGTCAAAAACACCGTGCTTCCCATCGGCAATAAATCCTGGTGTATCCTTACAACTTATGGCGGTTGCTGGCAAGACATTTGCGGCGGGTGTGCAGTTTCGGAAGATAGCGGCATCATCCTCAATGAAGATTTTGTTGAAATCGGCATCTAGTTTGTTATTCTCTAAGTCTGCCAACAGTTCATTTGCCAGAGCACCGCGTATTAAGCCACCGCGGATGTAATTGAGTGCTTCAACGGCTTGTCCGGAAGGTTTGCGTCCCCCCGTGATAATTGGAGATTGTAGTGTAACCTGCAGCGATAGTTCTGTGAAATCATCATTGGTATTTAGCGATTCAGTTTCAGGCGATTGTGTTTCGGTGTCAGGCGATTGTGTTTCGGTTGTGATGCTTAGCCATCCGAGTCCGCGGGTTTTACCTGAGCCGATGGCATGGACGTATTTCAGTCCTGCAGTGAGGAATTCAATCTGTTTGCCTGTGATGTTGTTGCTCAGTAAGACATCTCCAGAGAATTTAAAGCCTGCGTTTGGGATGCTTGTTTCTGTGAAATAGAGACGTTGATCTTCTGCGACTCTGCGATTGCGATTGATGGTTACACCGCTCCGGATTGCTGTTGTTTCTATCTCCAAATTTGTATCATGTATGAGATCACTGATAAATATTTTTGATTCCGATTTAGGTGAACCGAAAATCTGACAAATGATGCAGTGGTTATCCTGCATTGCTTTAGTATTTTCGTTTACAAGTTCTTTCTTTGGACGCGGACACATATTCTCGGCTCGCGGACTGTTGCAAACAAAGTGTTTCTTCTCACCTCTGGCAATTGCTTCGCATGCGTGTCGCCAGATACCTTTAAGTGTTGAAGCAGGGATATAAAGTTTGCCGTCGGTGGTTTTAACGGTTGCCTTATCAGTACCTGTATCGCTGGAGCCGCTATCACCGATACAGAGTGCGGAATCAATTGTGGCTGTGATTTTCCAATGTTTGTTAGTTGTTTGTTTAATCAATGTCGTTGTCCTCTGTGTTATCATCAGGTTTCTGAATAAATTCATAAGCCTCAATTAGATCCAATAAAAGCGTTTCATATTCATGTGCTTTTAATTTCTGATACCACGGACCGAGGTTGTTATTAGATACGCCGTGCCAGTTCTGTTCAATATACTTTTTGAGTATGTCTCCGTGCTTTTGTTCCAGTCGGCTGCGGAAGTATAGATAATCAAGCGTTGATGTTGCACGCCCAAGTTTAAGTGATTCCCGTAGTTGGTAGAGTTGTGAGTTTGGAAAATTCTCCTTCTTCAAGTCTTTTACGGTTTTAATAAAGCCTGATAGTTCGTGCAATGTGTAGGGTCGCATCGTGAGTGAGTTATCAGTTTCTGTCTTGTAAGCGTTTTTGCGGAAATCACTGAGATTGCTTGTAATCATTGAAATGGATTTGAGGACGAGGAAATCAACGGTGCCGCCACGGTATCCGACATCATCTTTTATCAATGTCTTTGCTCTACTCTTTGCAGATTTGAGTAAGCTTGCAGCGAGATGTTCTAAGAACGCAACAGGTGTATGTTCATCGGCTATGACGAAACCGAGTGATAGACTGAAAACGGGTTGCATCTCTTGTGCATCTACTATCCATTGTTCTGACCGGTAACGTTGTGATTTTTGAACTTCGTCTTTTTTCGACTCAGCCCATTTCGCACGACTATTGAATTGGCTATCAAAGTTTGTGCCGATGGCGTGAACGATGTCAAATGCATTACTGCCCGGCACGATCAGGAGCAGGTCGTCTCCACCAATGCTAATGATTTCAAATGGCAGGACACCCGCATTGGTAGGTTTAAGATGATCGGTAAGTGTGTCGAATGCTGCCTTTTGCATAGCGACAAAGACGCGTTCCGAAAACTGCCGATACTGTGCAGGCGATGCGATCTTCTCCAAATATCCACCCATATTGTTACCATCAGCATAGATAAAAGTGATGAAGCCTTTAGGATTACTTGCGTCAGCAATGTCTGCAAGGTCTTGAGGACCACCGACATCTTCATAAGGTTGGTCTTCGGTAAAATACTGTTTCGCTTTTGCAGTAACTTTCAAATAATTCTTGAATAGCGTACTCCAGTCATTAAGATTCCATCCACCGTTTTCCTTTTGGGTTGCGGGTTGCCAACCAGAGAGTTTACTCAAATAACGATCAATATTGCCTTGTTCCTTTGATTTATCATTTTCTTTTTTTGTAATACGTCCAATAACATATTTTCGTGTGCATGCTTCACAGAGTTTACGGGGATCGTGGAAGATTGCAGGTCGACGTTCACAACTTTCACATCGAAGATGATATGGGTCTATTTCAACGTGTGCGGGTAGGTCGCGTCGTGTTTTCCGGTTTGGCGTTATATTTCCTTCACGCCGTTTCATCTGCGCGCCTGCCAACCTGGCTGTCAATTCACCAAAACATTTGCGCTCCAAGAATTCCTTGTTAGAACTGCCATAGTATGTCTCCATAAGTGTTTTAGTATCCTTTTGATCACAGGCAGCCCGATAGTCTTCAACCCAAAAGTTTGTGGGATTCAAGCCATATTGTAGTTCAAGTAGATTGAAGGTGTCTCCCACAGCGACACTGTTCGCGACGAGAGTTTCTTTCGTATAAATACACTCAATTTCATCAGCAATGTAGTGCACTACAGAAGCGGGTGTAAACGCCAAAGTATTACCACCTGCTGCATAGATGATACATTCTGGTGCGGTGAGTTTGTGTCCTGTGCGTTGGTTAAAACTCTCACGGATCTGATTGTATCGTTGCTTGTCTTGTGTGGCTTTGCGTCCGAAGAGTGCTGGCACATCCTCCAAGTTTATTCTGTCCAGTAATGCGCTTGCCCCGCGAATTTCGGGGAGTTTTGCGGACTCCATAAAGTATCCCTTAATCTTTGTCGCGCCACCTAACACAAGCCCGATCTGTTGTTTTTCATCTTTAAGGGGGTACTTGTTAAATTCAACCTTATCCGGACAGATCCGTTCAGACGCTGCAGTCTTTGATAAAAACACGATACGTTCATGATTATTTCCATCTTTATTAGGTTCAATCGGTTTGTGTCCTGCCCATAACGTATCGTAAACTGCACCGAGTTCATCATCGTCTTTCCAAGTGGCGGTCAATGCGGATAGGCGGAGATAATCTATAGTTTCTATATCGGATCTGAGTTCAGTGTCGTAAGCCAAGCAGTATGCAATTGCGGATGCTGTGAGGGAGTGGTCTGCAACGGTCGCGCCGGGAAGTGAACGACAAGGCAGCCATCGGAACGGATGTGAACTGTCTTTCCCCTGCCATAATGTCTGAAGTGGTGGTAGCAGTAGATCCACCATGCAGTTGACACGTTCAGTTATCGTTTGAGCTGTCCAACTACCAATGTGTGCAATAGTATCTTGGACGACAGTGTTCCAGTCTTTTTCAGTAATGCCAAATGTATCTTCAAGTATCAAATCTTCCCAGCAATAGTGGGCATTCTCAATCTGTTTACCTGTTTTCCAGTCTCGTGTCATAAACTTGTCCTATTTTACAAAATCATATCGGGACAATTTATTAACTCATAAGTTATAAATCTTGATTTCCCAATTTAAAACCTATCATACCATAATTCCATTAATCAGCCAACTTAAATTTGAAATAGCAGGGCTATTTAGTTTTAGGATTTTTACACATTTTTGTCGGGAAGTCGCGAGCTGGAGATCTCTCCTACAAGAAGAGGCACATGGAATAATAAGCGAAAATATGAAGAACTAAATGACCCTGTTGAAATAGATAGAGCCTACACTCCGCAGTTGTTTAATCAGATTTTGAGTATTTATGTTATACTCTTTATATCTTGCATATAAGGAGGTAATATCATTACTCAACCTACTTTTA
>LXNJ01001239.1_pt1 | contig 15525 bp, 10 predicted proteins | sample 809081 | NCBI WGS metagenome assembly LXNJ01 (sample SAMN04870510, study PRJNA318959) | sponge metagenome | biome: sponge; feature: marine sponge reef; material: water | host: Petrosia ficiformis | place: Greece: Milos, Mediterranean Sea | collected 2013-05-29 | depth 5-7 m
CGTGAACCACTTGGCCTGCGGCGGGTCCCAGTCCAGCACGTTCCGCCAGGGCTCGAACCAGTCCAGCTCGGCGGCCCGCGCCGCCCAGAAACCCAGTCGATCGGCGGCCGCCTCACGGTATGGCGCGTCGGAGCTGACGTTGGCGGCGGCGGCAAAATCGGACGGTGGCGAAAACCTGCCAGTCATGAGGTCAGTCTCCTTCCGCCTGTCGCCGTAGGTTGAGGCCCCGTGACCGACCGCACTATTCTGACCCTGTTGATCATCCCCCTCGTCCTTTCATTCGTTTTTGGGATCTGGGTTGGTCTGGGCTTCCCCGGAATCCCCGAACACAAATTCAAGAAAAACCGTGTGTCCCGCACCCCTCCCGTGGGGTGGCTGCCGGGCGCGGGGGTGTTCACCAGCCGGTCGTCCGCGCGGATGCGGGCGAAGGATCCCGTTTCCGCGGAAACGTCTGGAGACGATGGGGACGAGATTGAGGTCCGGCCGCTACGAAAAGCCGGGCACCGACCCAAACGGGCCGATTTCAGCCGGGGCCGCCGTTTTCGTTGAAACGCCGGTCGCTTGCCAATTCGTTTGCGACGGCCGACTATTCTCCGCGGAACCGCCGGGCGGTTCGGTCTTGCCCCTCACCCTCGGTTGCCCGTGAATCAGCGGTCGCCCGATAATCTCAGCCAACGGAGAAACCATGAAGGCACCAGCATCCATTGCGGACGCCACTTATCCCCTGCTCAGGGCAGTGACGGGTTTGATGTTCTGGCAGCACGGAGACCAGAAACTGACCGGGTGGTTCAACGGTGAAGGCGGGGCCCTATCGGGTTTGGGCTCGGGGGACGTCGGGTCGGTCGCGATCGCATTGGCGGGGATCCTGGAGTTCTTAGGGGGCCTGCTGATTCTGATCGGCTTCAAGACGCGACAGGTTGCCTTCGTGCTGGCCGGTCAGATGGCGGTCGCCTACTGGTGGAGGCATTTCCCCGATGGGTTCTGGCCCATGGGAAACCGCGGTGAGCTCGCTGTCCTTTACTGCGCCATTTTCCTGTATCTGTGGACCAAGGGAAGCGGGAAATGGAGCGTTGACGCCGCACGTGCCAACGGCTAACGAACCGTCGGACAGTCCGGCCTCCGGATCGTCGTACGACCCGGAGGCAGTAGAGGTCCGCTGGCAGCAATACTGGGACGAGCGGGGAACTAACTCGCCGGATCTGGATGCTGCCAGGCGTCCCTTCTTCAACTTGATGATGTACCCCTATCCGAGCGCCGAAGGGCTGCATGTCGGTAACCTCTACGCGTTCACCGGCGCGGACATCTACGGGAGGTTCCGTCGGTTGAAGGGCGACGATGTATTCGAACCCATCGGCTACGACGCATTTGGAATCCACAGCGAGAACCACGCGCTGAAGGTGGGCCGCCACCCGATGGAGCTCATCCCGGCCAACATCCGGAATTTCGAACGCATGCTGCGGGCCGCCGGCCTGATGACCGACTGGACCCGCACGGTCGATACTACCGATCCGGGTTATTACAAGTGGACCCAGTGGCTGTTCGTGCAGCTGCACAAGGCCGGTCTTGCCGAGAAGAAAGAGGCCCCGGTCAACTGGTGCCCGTCCTGCCAGACCGTCCTGGCCAACGAGCAGGTGATTGCGGGGCGCTGCGAACGCTGCGACGCCGCCGTTGAGCAGCAAGAGCTGAGCCAGTGGTTCTTCAAGATCACGGAATACGCCCAGCGGTTGCTCGACAATCTGGACTGGATCGACTGGTCGGAGACGACCAAGACGGCGCAGCGCAACTGGATCGGACGGAGCGAGGGGGCTCGGTTGCGCTTCCCGGTGTCGGCCGGGCAGGGTGGTAAGGGGGCGGGCGACTTGGCGACCGTGGAGGTTTTTACTACCAGGCCCGACACGGTTTTCGGAGCCTCGTTCATGGTGCTGGCCCCGGAACATCCCATGGTGCCCGAACTGACTGCCCCGGCCACCCGTGATGCCGTGGAGTCATACCGGCAGGGCGCGGCCGGCATGGATCTGGTCGAGCGGAAGAAGCGAGAGGGCGCGGCCAAGACAGGCGTGTTCACGGGTGGCCACGTCCAGAACCCGGCGATCGGCGAGGACATTCCGGTCTGGATTTCCGACTATGTGATCATGGACTACGGCACCGGGGCGGTGATGGGCGTGCCCGGCCATGACCAGCGCGATTTTGAGTTCGCTGTCCAGCACGGGTTGCCGGTACGGGCCGTGGTGTGCCCCCGGGCGCAGGTGCCGGAAGGTGTCGATCCGCGGGATTTCCTGCCGGACGCCGGAGACGGGGCGTTCATTGAGCACACGCCCGATGAGGTTCTTATCAACTCGAGCCAGTTCAGCGGGATGCCGGCCGACGATGGCGGGCGGCGGATCGTGGCTTGGCTCGGGGAGCGTGACCTGGCAACGCCGGAAGTCAATTTCAGGTTGCACGACTGGTGCATCAGCCGGCAGCGGTACTGGGGACCGCCAATCCCGGTCATCAACTGCGGCGCGTGCGGCGCGGTGGCCGTGCCCGAGGAAGATCTTCCGGTGGAGTTGCCCTATTTGGAGGACTTCCGACCGACGGCTTCGGGTGCATCGCCGCTTGCGCGGGTGCCCGGTTTCCGGGAGGCTGCGTGCCCCAGATGCGGCGGTCCGGGAGAGCGCGAGACCGATGTAATGGACACATTCCTGGACTCGGGCTGGTACTTCCTGCGCTATCCGTCGACGGAGTTCGACGACAAGCCCTTTGACGCGGCGCGCACCGCGGCCTGGCTTCCCGTGGGCAGCTACATCGGCGGCGAGGAGCATTCGGTGCTGCATCTGCTGTACTCGCGGTTCCTCACGATGGCGCTCCACGATTTGGGGCATCTGGATTTCGAGGAACCGTTCGCCCGGTTCAGGAAACACGGCCTCCTGATCAAGGAGGGGGCCAAGATCTCGAAGTCGCGCGGGAACGTGATTCTGCCCGACGAGTACGTGACCGAGTTCGGCGCGGACGCGTTCCGTATGTACCTCATGTTCCTGGGGCCGTTCCAGCAGGGAGGCGACTTCCGGGACGAGGGGCTGGCCGGCCCGCGCAGGTTCCTGGGCAAGCTCTGGGACAGCGTAGTCGCCGCCACGGCTGCTTCCGAGACCCCTGCCGCCACCGGCTCGGGCAAGAACTCGCTGGATCCAGGAATGGACCGCGCCCTGCATCTCCTGATCAAGCAGGTCGGAGAACACCTGGAAGAACTTCGTTACAACACGGCCATTGCAGCCGCGATGGACTATTTGAACCGAGTCCGCTACAAGGGCAGAACGCCTTCGGTGGAAGAGGTCCGCCCCCTGGTGGTTCTCGTTGCCCCGATTGTGCCCCACATCGCCGAGGAGTTGTGGGTCATGCTAGGCGGTGAGGCGAGCATCTTCGACAACGCCAGGTGGCCCGACTACGACGAAGCCAAACTGGCCGTGAACCGGATCCAGGTTCCCGTGCAGGTCAACGGGAAGCTCCGGGCCACCGTTACCGTGGCCACCGGTGCCGCGCAGGACCAAGTTCAGGAGTTGGCGGCGGCCGACGCCGCGGTATCCAGGCATTTGGAGGGCGTCGAGATTCGGAAAGTGATCTACGTGCCCGACCGACTCATCAACTTTGTGGCCAACTAACCGACCCTTCCTGGCTCGGGTCGATCGAGGTCGGTGAACCCCCTTCGGCGAACAGATACCGGCGCACCTCTTTGTAGAGGAAGTCGCGCGCGGCGGGATCGTGCATCCTGAGTCCGAAGTGATTGATGAGAAGCATCTGGCGTCGTTTCCAGTCTTCCCAGCAAATGGAGCAGATCTCTTCGATTATTCGGCGCCCGAGTTCGTGGGGGAACGGGGGCCGCTCAACTCGGCCGCCGCCGCTCTTGCCACATCGCTGGCAGGTGAACGGGGTGCTCAACGCGCCTCGCTTTCGTCGGGGGCAAGAAGGCTCTGGAGCGCTTCCCAGGGGTCGCGCCCCTCGGCGGTTTCGGTGATTTCCCAGACTGCGGGCATGAGCTCGCCGTGCCGGGCGTAGACAGTTTCAAAATCGTCCAGGCCTCTGTAGTACAGCAAGCGTGCGATGACCCAGGCGTTGTCCAGCTGCCCGGGGTCTATCGAGCCGAACCGCCCGCCCAGCGCTTCCCGGTATTCCGCTTCCCACCGCGCCGCGGCATCCGCGAAAACCTGCCGTTTTTCGATGCGCTTTTCCGGGTCCGGGGCGCCCGAGTCGTAGACTGCTCTCAAGGGCTCGGCCACCGACTGGAAGAACCGGCCGAAGATCCGGGCATCCTCCCACCGCTGGCGGGCTGTGGCGCAAGCCGGCGACGTGGCTTCGGCCGGGTCGGAACTGGCTGCGGGCGGGCGGGACCGCACGGCGTCGCAAAAAAACGCTATGGCACCACGATACCCGACAAAATTGGCGAAACTTTCGTTGAAGTCCGCCTGGCCGGTGGGGTAGTACGTCGAGTGCAGGATCTCGTGGATAACTGTGTTCGCGAGCGACACGCTGTCAGCTCTGAGCGTAGGAGACAATATGGGATCGGGGAACCAGCCCAGCGTTGAAAAAGCGGACACCGGGCTCACCCTCACGTCCCAGCCTTCCCGCCGCAGTGCCTCGGCCTCCGCCAGGGCCCTGTCAAAGTCAAACCACGCCTTGTAAGGGAGGGCGCCCACAATGGGGAAGTTCCACTTTTTCCACGTCAGGTCCAGCTCGGCGGCCGCCATTACCTGCAGAGCCAGAGTGTCGCGGTCCAGTTCCGTAAAGTCGCGGTAACTGTTGCCCGCCCTCAGCCCCAGGTCGCGGACGGCGAAGTCGCGCACGTCCAGCACGAGGCGGAGTTTGTCACGGGTCAGAGCATCGACAGTGGTGTCGCGGAGGACGGCTTGAATCGGCCGGCGGTTGGTGAGGATGCGGGCCTCTTCCCACCCGGCCCGGAGAATGTACCCGGCGGAACAGCCCGCACCGGCCCACGTCACGGCGCAGATGGCACAGATTCTCAGGGCCCGGTTGAAGCCGGGAAAACTGCCGATAAAACCCCGAAAACATTCCCGCGGGAACGTCCTGAGGGCGGTTCCGACCGCCGCGGTTCTGGCCATGCGAGGGCGACTCAACTCCAGGCCTGGCCGTGGACTCCGGCCGTCCCCGCGCGGCTCGAAGCCGCCGGGGCGATGGCGCGAATAATCGGCCCCGAAGGCGGCGGCGACATCCTGTGGCTGCACGGTGCGTCTGCGGGAGAGCTGTTGGCCGCGGTCCCTGTTGTGAGGGCGCTGCGCCGAAGGCGGAAACTGCGCCTGCTCGCCACCGCCGGCTCGCCGTCCGCCAAAGTGGCGTTTGCCGCTCTGGAGCCGGACTTCGGCGGACCACCGCCCCTGGCCTGCCGCCGCGACTGCGAGAAGGCGTTCGACGCGGTGCGCCCGGGTGTACTGGTGCTTCCGAGGGGAGATGTGTGGCCGTCGATGGTCAACGCCGCGGTCCGCCGCGGGGTGCCGGTGGTCATCACGGGAGGGGTGGTTCGTTCTCGCAGCAACCGCTTGCGAACCCCGGCGCGCCAGCTCCTCGCGCGGTCGTACGCCCGACTCTCGGCTGTTGGGGCCGCGACAGCTGCCGACGCCGAGCGCTTGGCGAGGCTCGGGGTTTCCCCGGATGTCACGGTCGTGACGGGTGACCCGGCCTTCGACTCGGTGCTCGCCTCCACCGCGGAGACGGCAACCGACAACGTCGGGGGTCCGCTCCGGCTGATTGCCGGTTCGACGTGGCCCGAGGATGAGGCGGCCTTGATCGCGGCTTGGGATCGTCTGTCCCGTGGCGCGTCCAGCCGACGCCAGCTCCAGCTCGTGCTCGTTCCCCACGAACCAACCCGGCGGGCGGTGGCCCACCTGACACTCCGGTTGGAGCGCGCGGGACACGGTTGCACCCTGTGGAGCGAGCGCCCGGACGTTTTGGCGGGTGCAGGGGCGGAGGCGCGGTCTGCCGGCGTGGTCGTGGTGGACAGAGTTGGCATCCTCGGCGACCTGTACGGGTCAGCGAACATGGCCTACGTGGGCGGAGGACTCCCGCGCAAGGGCCGGCTTGGTCTCCGAGGTCTCCACAACGTGCTTGAGCCGGCGGCCGCGGGCCTGCCCGTGGTTTTCGGCTGTCGTCACGACCGGGAAGACGCGAGGGGTCTCGAAGCGGCGGGCGGCGGGTTCTCGGTGTCGGGCGAGAGTCTGATACCGACCCTTCGCCGATTGCTCGATCACGCTGCCCGCCACGATGCGGGGCGTCGTGCCCGGCAGTACGTGCTGGCCGGTGCCGGCGCTGCCGAACCAACGGCTGACCTGATTGAGTCCGTTTGGCCGGAGCGCCCGCCCGCATCCACCCGCTGAAAAAACCGCGACCGGTCTCGCCTCTTGAGGAAAGTCAGGCCGCCGCCGGCCGGGCGAACTGAAGCCGGTACAGCTTGGCGTAGAGTCCCTCCCGCTGGAGCAGCGCGTCATGGTCGCCCGACTCGGCGATCTTCCCGTGGTGCAACACCAGAATCCGGTCGGCTCCCTGCACGGTTGAGAGGCGGTGGGCGATAACGATACTGGTCCTCCCCTCCTGCAGGCGCACGAGAGCAGCCTGGATTTCGGCCTCGATCTCCGAATCGACAGAGCTGGTCGCCTCGTCAAGGAGCAGGATCCTGGGATCTCCCGCCAGAGCCCGCGCAAACGAAACAAGTTGCTTCTCGCCGACCGAGAGCTTGCTGCCCCGCTCGCCCAGCTTGGTACCGTACCCGTCCCGGAGCCGGGTCAGGTGCGAATCCACGCCCACCCGCAGAGCGGCCTCTTTCACCTCGCCCTCCGCAATCCCGGCACGGTCCAGCGCGATGTTCTGACGGGCTGTACCGGAAAACAGGAAAACGTCTTGTTGAACCAGCCCGGTCTGCCGGCGCAGGTCTGCAAGGCTGTAGTCGCGGATGTCGTGCCCGTCAAGGAGTATGCGCCCTCGTTGCGGTTCGTAGAAGCGCAGGAGCAGGCTGAACAGAGTCGTTTTCCCGGCCCCCGTTGCCCCGACGACCGCCAATCGCTCCCCGGGTTCGACAATGAAACTCACCCCGCGCAGGACCCACCCCTCGTCGCTGGCCCCGTGCCGGCCCTCGGCGCCCTGCCACAGTGCCGCCCCGGCCGCCTCGGCAAGTTCGCCGTTGGTCCCGGCGTCCTCCTCGGGGCTCAGATACCGGAACCAGACGTCCTCAAACTCCACCCGGCCCAAGACTGGCCGGTCCGCCAATGCGATCGGCTCCCTGGGGTCAGCGATCCCCGGCTCCTCGTCCAGCAACAGGAAGATCCGCTCTGAACTGGCCATCGCGCCCTGAAGCACGTTGTATTTCTCTGACAGGTCCTGAATGGGCCGGAAAAACCGCCGGGCATATTGCAAGAACGCGGCAACGACACCGATCGTGACCACACCTTCCAGGGCACGGCCGCCGCCGTACCAGAGAATCAGCGCCATCGCCGTCGACGCCAGGAGCTCAACGACCGGGAAGAACAGGGCGTAGTACGTAATCGACCGGAGGTGGGCGTCCAGGTGATCGGCGTTGGCGGTTCTGAAACGGTCGCGGGTGGGGCCCTCGTGGCCGAACAATTGCACTACCGTCATCCCCGTGAGACGTTCCTGCAGAAACGCGTTGATCCTGGCCAGGCGCACCCGAATGTCGCGGTAGGCCTTCCTGACCTTGGACCGAAAGACCATCGCACACAGGAACAGCAGAGGCAGCACGGCGAATGTGACCAGGGCCAGTCGCCAGTCCATGAGCAGCATACCGCCCATGATGAAAAGCACGGTGAACACGTCGCCGAACACGGTCACCACGCCGGACGTGAACATTTCGTTCAGGACCTCAACATCGCTGGTCAGGCGAGTCATCAGCCGGCCGACCGGATTGCGGTCGAAGTAGGCGGGCCGGAGGCGCTGCAGCTGGTCGAAGATCTGCCGGCGCAAATCCAGCATCACGTTCTGGCCGATCCACGTCGTAAGAATTGTCCGTCCGTACTCAAGGAGCCCCGACAGAACCAGCGAGGCGATGAACAGCAGCGAGAGGTTGCGGATCATCCCCCAGTCGCCCGCGGGGATCGCCTTGTCGATTGCTTCCTTTGTTAGCCAGGGACCAACCAGCGCGAGCCCGGACGCTACGATCAGCATGAGCACTGCCAGCGCTGCCTTGGTCCAATAGGGACGGAGGTAGCGCAGCAGGCGGCGCATCAGTCTGGCGTCGTACGCCTTACCGAGGCGCTCGTCCTCTCTGAATACTTCAGATTCCATTGGACGGGAAGGTACCGGCAGGGCAGCACCTCCGCTAACCTACAGGATGCCATCGAACGAACAGACCATTCGCGTTTTTGGGGCCCGCCAGCACAACCTCAAGGGCGTGAACGTGCAAATTCGGCGAGGCGCCCTCACGGCTGTGACCGGGCCGTCCGGCTCGGGGAAGTCCAGCCTGGTGTTTCACACGTTGTACGCCGAGGGGCAGCGGAAGTACATCGAGTCGCTGTCCACCTACGCAAAGCAGTTCCTGGAGCGGATGCCCAAGCCCGCCGTGGACCGGATCGAGGGCCTGCCCCCGTCAGTGGCGATTGGCCAGGGCAACCAGGTTCAGTCGAGCCGCTCCACCGTGGGAACCGTTTCCGACATCTACGACTGCATGCGGCTGCTGTGGGCTCGTTCCGGGATTACGATTTGCCCGCGCTGCGACAGACCCGTGCGCCCCGACTCGGTCTCTTCGGCCACCGCGGAGCTATGTGGTGTGGAAGCCGGGCGGCGGGTCATTGTCGCGGCTCCCTTTGAACCCGTGTCCGGTCTGTCGCGGGCCGCGACGGCCGCAATGGGGATCCGGTCCAGGGGGTTTCTTCGGGTCATCGCCGACGGGCGGGAGGTTTATCTGGGCGACTTGGGTACCGACCCGCGGCCCGATTCAAGCCACGAGAGCGTGGTAACCCCGCTGGCCGATGCGGACGAGCTACTCGTGGTGGTCGATCGGCTGACGGCTCCGGGCGACCCGGAAGCCCCCGCCGGGTCTGGCCGGGAAGCGTTTGGGGCGTTTCGCTCTCGGTTGGCGGATTCGCTGACCGCCGCTTTCGCCGAGGGCAGGGGCCGTGCCTTGGTCCTGGAATACGTAGCGGCCGGTGCGCCAATCAGGCGGCCCTTTGACCTGAGGCATCGATGCGCCGAATGCGGTGACGAGTTTCCCCATCCCGAACCGAACCTGTTCAGCTTCAACAGTGCGACCGGGGCGTGCCCCGAGTGCAAGGGGTTCGGTGCAGTGCTGGAGTACACCGAAGACTTGATCGTGCCGGATCCGGGGCGTTCGTTGGACAAAGGTGCGCTGGACCCCTGGACCAAGCCCCGTTACAGCGGGGAACGCAGCAACGTGAGTGAATTCGCCGGTGCAGCAGGAATCGACACCGGCTGCGCCTGGCGCGACCTGCCCGAGGCTGATCGCCGACTGTTGTTGGAGGGCGGCCGGCGTGAGGGCAAGCGTTTTCGCGGAGTCGTCCCGTTCCTGCGGTCGCGTGAGCGCAAGAAATACAAGCCCTATATCCGGACGTTTCTTCGGCAGTACCAAATGCCGCGGCAGTGCGACGCGTGCGGCGGCGGCCGGCTGCAGCCGGCCGCCGCCAACGTCAAGGTAGGCGGACTCGCCATTTCCGACGGTGCCGGCATGACGATTCTTGAGTTGCACGACTGGGTCCGCGAAGACATGGGCCTCACGCCCTTTCAGCGGGGACTCGCGGCGACCGTGCTTGAGGAGATTCGGTCACGGGCCTTCTTCCTGGTGGGGGTAGGGCTGGGTTATCTGGCGCTGGACCGGCAGGCCCGGTCTCTGTCGGCGGGCGAAATGCAGCGGATCAGGCTGGCGGGATGCCTGGGGAGCGGCCTCACGGACACGCTTTACGTGCTGGACGAGCCGACCACCGGTCTGCACCCGGAAGACACCGAACGCCTGAGCGCGGCCCTGCAGTCGCTCGCCGACCGCGGCAACACCGTGGTCGCGGTGGAGCACGATGCGACCGTCATGCGCCAGGCTTCAGAGATTATTGAACTGGGTCCAAAGGCCGGCGCGGACGGCGGAGAAGTGGTTTTCGTCGGATCGTGGCAGAGCATGTTGGAAGCGGGCTCGGCCACGGGCAAAGCGATGGCGGTCTCTGCCGGCTGCGGGTTCAGCGGCGGTGCCCGGCTGCCCGGCGACGGCCGTTGGGGGTCTCAAAACGTTCCCGCGGAAACGTCTCCGGACGTTCCCGCGGAAACGCTTCGACTGACCGGGGGCAGACTCCACAACGTGCAGGGAGTGGATGTCGAGGTGCCCCTCGGTGCCCTGACCGTGGTTACCGGTGTGTCGGGATCGGGCAAGTCCAGTCTGGTGCGCGGAATCATCTGCCAGGCCATGCAGACCAGGCTGGACGGCGACTCCGGCGCGAAGCGTTACCTTGGCGACCCGGAAGGACGATGGACCGCCTTCGAAGGGGGCGAGGAGCTCGGGAGGTTGGCGGTGGTGGACCAGTCGCCCGTGGGCCGCAGCTCCCGGTCCAGTCCGGTCACCTACATCGGCGCGTTTTCGGAACTGCGCCAGATGTACGCCGCCCAACCGGAGGCGCGGCGGCGGGGGTTCGGGGCAGGGCACTTCTCGTTCAACAGTCCGCTCGGGCAGTGCCCGCAGTGTCGGGGCACTGGTGAAGAGGTCATTGAGATGGTCTTCCTGGCCGACGTCAACGCGCCCTGCGAGCGGTGCCGGGGCAGCCGGTTCCGACCGGACGTGCTCGAAATCAAGGTCCGCGGCCTGTCGATCGCGGATGCCCTCAACCTGACCGTGAGCGAGGCCATCAGGTTCTTCATTCGCAGCGACGCGTTCGGGCGCAGGTTGTGGATGCTGGCCCGCGTGGGTCTGGGCTACTTGAAACTCGGGCAGCCGGCCACCACGCTCTCGGGGGGCGAAGCCCAGCGGCTCAAGATCGCCCGCGAACTCGGCGCCCGCGCCCGCGGCGGCGGGCGCGGGCGCGGGCGGAACAAAGTTCTGTACGTGCTCGACGAACCAACGGTCGGCCTCGGCGCGGGCGAAATCAACGGCCTCGTCGATGTCTTGTCCGGCCTCGCCGACGGCGGCCACACGGTGCTCACCGTTGAGCACAATCCGGCCTTCATCGCCAGGGCCGACTGGATCATCGACATGGGTCCGGGAGCGGGTGCCGGCGGCGGATGCGTGGTGGCCCGGGGCACTCCGGCCGAGATTGCCGAACGAGCCGACACGGCCACCGGCAAACACCTCGGAAAATGGGCCGCCGAAGCCAGCGGAATCGTTCGCGAACCGGCAGCAAAGAGCCTCATCTGAGAGTAGTTTGGAGGGTTATTCCAGACCGGTTTTGCACCCCGCCGGGCGACAACGCCGCGAGTCTTCAAAGGACGCCTTCCCGCACGGAGTTAAATGGACGAGTCCCAGGGTCTCGATACCGGCGACGACCAGACCAGAACGCTAGAAGCCGAAATGCGCTCGTCGTTCATCGACTACTCGATGAGCGTGATTGTGCAGCGTGCCCTCCCCGACGTTCGGGACGGCCTGAAACCGGTCCACCGCCGCATCCTCTACGCGATGCTGGAGGCCGGGCTTTCCAGCAACCGACCGTACAAGAAATGCGCCACGGTCGTGGGCGACGTCCTCGGCAAATACCATCCTCACGGCGACGGCGCCGTTTACAATTCGCTCGTCAGGATGGCGCAGGATTTCTCGCTCCGCTACCCTCTGGTCGACGGCCAAGGCAACTTCGGGTCGGTCGACGGGGATTCGGCCGCAGCCTACCGCTACACCGAAGCCCGCCTAGCGTCGGTGTCGGGCGACATGCTCGCCGACATCGACAAGGAAACGGTTGACTTTCAGCCGAACTTCGACGCGCGCCTGGAAGAGCCCGTTGTGCTGCCGGCCGCAATCCCCAACCTGTTGGTCAACGGCTCGTCGGGCATTGCGGTGGGAATGGCCACCAATATCCCTCCCCACAACCTGGGCGAGGCGGTGGAGGCCTGCTGCAAGCTGATCGACGATCCCACGGCGACCGTAGACGACCTGATGGAATCGATGCCGGGTCCTGACTTCCCTACCGGCGGGCTCCTCCTGGGAACCGAGGGCATAGCCGACACCTACCGCGAGGGGCGCGGGAAGCTGATCGTCCGAGGGCGCACGGAGATCGAGGAACGCCGGGACAATCGGACCAGGATCATCATCACCGAGATCCCGTTCATGGTCAACAAGGCCCGGTTGGTGCGGCAGATCGCCCAACTGGTCCGCGACCGGCGCATCACCGACATCTCTGACCTGCGCGACGAATCGGGGCGCGACGGCATCCGGGTAGTGGTCGACCTCAAGCGCGGTGCCATGGAGCAAGTGGTCCTCAATCAGCTCTACAAGCACACCCAACTTCAAAACCACTTCGGTGCCATCCTGCTCGCCCTGGACAGGGGCCGTCCCAAGGTATTGGGCCTCAAGGCACTGCTCGAACGGTTCGTGGCCCACCGTCACGAGGTCGTTGTGCGGAGGACCGAATTCGAGCTGGCCGCGGCCCGCGACCGAGAGCACGTCTTGGAGGGTCTTGTCATCGCCGTCGGGGCGATAGACAGGGTGATCAAGATCATTCGGGGATCCCGCGATGCCAAAAAAGCGTCCCGAGCGCTCCGGGAGGAGTTCGACCTGACCGAGCGCCAGGCGGGGGCAGTGCTCGACATGCGGCTGAGCCGCCTCACCAGCCTGGAAACCGAGAAACTCGAAGAGGAACTGCGTACGGTCCGGGCCCTCCGCGAAGACCTGGAGAGCATCCTCGGTTCCCGGACGCAGCGAATGTCGATCGTCAAGGACGAGCTGCGCCAGTCTGCCAACAAGCACGGAGACAAGCGCCGCACCGAGATTCTCGGTCACTACGCCCACCTCTCCACAGTTGACCTGATTGCCGACGAACCCACGGTCGTCACGTTCTCGCGGGGCGGGTACGTGAAGCGCACCGAGCCCGGCGTGTACCGAGCCCAAAGGCGCGGTGGCCGGGGAATCCAGGGGATGGGCACGAGGGAGGACGACGGCGTCGACAGGCTGCTATTGACGTCAACCCACGATACGCTGCTCGTTTTCACCGGCGGCGGGCGCGTCTACCGCCTCAGGGCCTGGGAAGTGCCCGAGACAAGGCGCGCGGCGCAGGGGAGGCACGTGGCCAACCTGCTCAAGATGGAGAAGGGCGAGAAGATCGCGGCGGTCATCAACGTTCGCGGCCTGGGCGGCGGACAAACCCTGATGTTCGCCACGCGTCGGGGTGTGGTGAAGCGGGTACGGTTGGACTTGTTTTCGAATGTCCGGGCCAACGGGATTTGGGCTTGCCAGCTGGCTGACGGCGACGAGCTGATCGACGTCCAGGTGACCGACGGTGATAACGATGTGATGCTGGCCACGCGCAAGGGACGGGTCATCAGGTTTCACGAAACCGATGTAAGACAGATGGGCAGGATGGCCCGCGGCGTCCGCGGCGTTACCCTGCGAGGCGATGACATTGTGGTGGGATTGGTGGTAGCACGCCGGGACGCGACTCTGCTCACGGCCACGGTCGGCGGGATCGGGAAGAGGACCCAGCTTGCAGAATACCCGCTGCGCCGCCGTGGCGGTTTGGGTGTCATCAACGTTCACCCCAAGGCCGGGCTGGGGCACGTAGTGGCCGTGCGCGAGGTCGAAGACGGTGACGAGTTGATGCTGGTGACCCAACACGGGGTCATCAACCGGCAGCCCGTCTCCGAAATCCGGGTGATTGGTCGCTACACGCGGGGCGTGCGCTTGATTGCGCTGGACAAGTCAGATACCCTGGTGGACGCGGCCCTGGTTCCGCCTGACCCCATGGATGGCAACGGTACCCTGCCGGAGGGCGACGAGCCTCCCGCCGACGGTGGTGAGGTCGCCCCGGCGGTGGCGGAGGAGTCCGCGGTGGCCGCGGGCGAGGGGGTCGCTCCGCCTTCCGGCGATTCCGGGTGACCGCGCCCCACTTGGTTTCACTGCAGGACATTCGGGCGGCGGCGGGCCGAATAGACGGGGCGGTTTGGCGGACGCCGCTCATCCCCGCATCGCTGCCACCAGGGAGCCCGTCGGGCGGCACCGGTGCCCGGATTTGGCTCAAGTGCGAAAACCTCCAGCGGATTTGCGCCTTCAAGGCCCGCGGCGCCTACAATTTCGTGAGTCGCGTTTCGGCGGGAACGCGGGCGAAGGGGTTGATAACCTATTCATCGGGCAACCACGCCCAGGCCGTAGCATTCGCCGCACGCTCGTTCGGTGTGTCGGCCCTGATAACCATGCCCGACGACGCACCCGGGATAAAGCGAAGGGCGACGGAAGCCCTCGGCGCCACCGTGGAGTTTGCGGGAACAACTTCCGAATCGCGCCGTCTCCGCGCCGAGGAGATTCTGGACGAGGAGGGGGGAGTGATGGTGCCTCCTTTCGACCATCCCGACATCATCGCCGGTCAGGGCACGGTCGGGCTTGAGATTTGCGAACAAGCCGAGGCCCTTGCGAACCGGTTGGACGAACAGTCGCCAGCCGGACCGGATGTCGTGCTTGTGCCGATTGGTGGTGGCGGTCTGGCCGCCGGCGTGTCCACCGCGGTCAAGGCACTTCGCCCCGAGGCAAGGGTTATCGGGGTTGAGCCGGAAGCCGCGGATGCGATGCGGCGTTCGATCAGGCAGGGTTCGGTTGTCACACTGGACAGTGCGAACACGGTGGCCGACGGGCTGAAGCCTCTCCGCCCCGGTGATTTGACCTTCGCCCACTGCAGGGCGCTACTGGACGAAGTCGCGACCGTAACTGACGAACAAATCCTTTCGGCTGTCGGGTGGCTGCACAGGCGACGCCTCGTGGTGGAGCCATCGGGTGCCGCGACGGTGGCGGCTGTTCTTGGCGGGGCCGCACCGTCGGCGACGGCTGCCGCGGCCGCGGGGGGGCAGGTGGTCGCGGTACTCTCGGGAGGGAACATCGAACCGACACTCCTGGCGGACGTAATCGCTCGCTGATGGCCGACTACCCCGGATTCCGTCTGGACGTTTTGCGCGAAGGCCAGCCGATTATTCGGGAGGCGGAGGTGGCCGCCACAGGCAGGGGCCTTGAAGTCGACGGTGAACAGATAGACTTCCACGGCGTGTTCGCCACGGCGGTGCGGTCCGGGCTGATGTTCGTGTTCGGCGGCGACTGGACGATGGTCCTCCAGGGGGCTCCGGACGACATTCAAGAACTGGAAACCGACCTCAATACGGCCATCGACGCCGACGCCCGGCAGGCCGCCCTGACTCAGGCAGCCGGCGAGGGCATTGTCTGCATTGTGGGGACGGCGGTAACGGGGACGGTCCAGGGCACGGTGATCGAAGGACCCCACCTCGCCCTCATCACAAGGGTTGGCCTGCACCTGCTGGCTCACCGGCACCATTACACGGTGAAATGGCCAGTCGAAGAAATCAGGCTGGAAGATCCGGTGGAGGCCGGCCCCGCCGGCCCGGCCCTCCGAGTCACCA
>LXNJ01001240.1_pt1 | contig 15520 bp, 17 predicted proteins | sample 809081 | NCBI WGS metagenome assembly LXNJ01 (sample SAMN04870510, study PRJNA318959) | sponge metagenome | biome: sponge; feature: marine sponge reef; material: water | host: Petrosia ficiformis | place: Greece: Milos, Mediterranean Sea | collected 2013-05-29 | depth 5-7 m
CCTCGACAGCCATTTCGAAGAGCGCCTGGACCGAGCCTTCGGGAATGCGCTTGAACGTTCTTACCGCGATGGTTACGAGAACGAGGACCAATACGAAGACAAGCAGGGTGTTCAGCAGGAGATCCGGCTGCCTGACGGGCTGGGGGATCCAGTCGGCCAGCGGACCCAGCAAAAGAAATAACCCATGTAGAATCGAGTAATGCGCTTCACCGCTTCCCCCCTCCGACGCCATCTTCAGAGAGAGGACACTCGACCACGGAGTAGTCAAAGGATTACCTCCTTACCGATACGACTGCTTCTGGTTGTCCAGCGCGGCGGTCCAGTCGGCCCGCTCTGTCTCCGAACCCTGTCTCATGACCAGGGCGAGGCCGCACAGGGTCAGCGTGAGGGGAATCATGGACACGCCGGTCAACAATCCGATGGGGTGAAACCAGCCCGCCGACGTCACCAGATACAGCACGATTCCCAGCAGCGGAAGCTTGGCCAGCAGCAGCAGGAACAGCCGGTTTCGGTTCCGCTTGATGTGCGCGCCGGCCGTCATGTAACGGCGGACCAGCCAGGCCGTGATATAAAGCATCGACAACCCGATCAGCGATCCGACAAAGAAATTGACGGAGAACAGGTCCGCACCCGCCACGCGCGCGGCGATAACGCCCACAATGGTCAGCACGGCGCTGATCCGGTAGACGCGGGACAGGAACCGCCTCAACGGCTCGCCGGCGCTTCCGGACGGGGTACCGTCGCCGGGTCCGGTTTCAGTACCCGGTACCCTGCCGATCGATGTTCCGCCATCATGCTCAGCGCTTTCCGCCATCTCTCTCCCGCTCCTCCGCTTCGATCTTTCTGTTCAGCCGTTTCAGCGTCCTCGCCATTTCCAGAAACCCGGCCACGACACCGAGCATGGCGCCGACGACACCGCCCCAGGGATCCCACTCAGGCCAGGCCAGTTCGACCTGGTGACCCAGAAAATACCCTATCGCGGTGGCGAAAACCAGGGTCAGGCCGATTACGGCAAGCTCTCCGGCTTCCCTCATGTACTGCCATCGGCCCTGCGTATTTCGTTTCATATCCCATTATTCAACGCTCGATCGGGTTTCGAACACCATCCGCACGACCTTCTCCGCTGTCCGCACGGCCTTCCCCGCCGTCCATACGGCGCGAAACGGCGTCATTGTCCGACATGGCCGAGTTTCCGTGGAAGACCGCCCCCTCCTCTATGACGAGGGACTTGGTTTTCAGGTCGCCGACGAAGGTGGATTTGCTGCCCAGGAGTACGTGTTGGGAAACGGTAAGGTGACTCTCCACGTAGCCATTGATAATCGCGGTCTTGGACTCTATGGACGATCCCACGATCCGGCCGGACTTCCCGACCTCGACACCGTCGGTGGCTTTCACATCGCCGTTCACGGTGCCGTCAACCCGGATATTGCCTTCCACGTCTACCGAACCGTTCACTTCAGTGCCCTTGGCAATGATCGTCATACCGCGCTCCCGGACTCGTACAGCGCCCGATGATCTGAACATGTTATCGCCGCGTTCGCACGCTCACCAGCAGATCGTCCCACTGGATGACCTCGGGCAGGTAGCCGCGAGGATCGACGGGGGCGTTATCCTTCCAGACCTCGTAATGCAGGTGCGGCGCCGTACTGCGGCCCGTGTTCCCGACCAGGGCGATGATCTGCCCGCGGCGGACCAGTTGGCCGTGGTCGACCCGCAGCCTGGCGTTGTGACCGTACCGCGTCGCCAGGTCGTAACCGTGATCGATCTCGACCAGCCAGCCCAGGTCCTGGTCCCAGTCCGCGAACGTCACGATCCCGTCGGCGGTGGACAGGACCGGCGCGCTTTCACGGGCGGCGACATCCAGGCCGAAATGCGGCGCGACGATCGATTCGTCCCCCCGTTGAAACTCCCGCGTCACCCAGCCCGCGACCGGCCATATGGACGGCAGGTACCGCAACGGTGCCGAGCGATCTCCGGCCGCAACAGCCTCGGACCCCGCGGGCGGGCCGCCGTCCGTCAGAAAGGGCAGCCCGTCCCGGCTGGCGGCCGGGAGTCCGTTTCCATCTTCCGCCCGTACCTGGTAACCTGAATCGAACCGCTCGATTCCGGCCAGCCTCCGTATGCTCCGGTGGGTCTCTTTCAACTCCTCCAGCTGCCGGGTCAGTTCCGCGGTCTTGTCCTCCAACGACGTCATCTGCGCTTTCCAGGTGTTACCGAAAGTAACGTCGACCAGACTCGCCGGCAGGGCCAGAAGAACCACCGGCGCAAGCAAGCCGGCGACGAACACCCCGACGAGCAGGCCGAACAGGAACCGCGGTATGCGCAACTCGCGCGTCCGCCCGGATCGTTCAGAGACGAATACCAGTGACATCCAGTGCATTCTGAACATGCTCAATACCACCCGGGATAGGCATCTCCGTCCCTGTTCCGCCACCCCTCGCGGCGGAATCGGCGCAACAGGATAAATATAGTCCACAGGCCTGAAATGTCAAAGGATATCGGCAAAATATCGGGGCTGGAAAGACGTGGCGTGTATCCGGGGTTCGATAGATCTCACAGGCGGACTTTCAGCAGTTCGAGGATGCGGTTCAGATCATCCGCGGAATAGAACTCGATTTCGATCTTCCCCTTGTGCTGCCTGCGATTGATGTTCACCTTCGTTCCGAGTATGCGCTGCATGATGGACTCGGCGGCCGCGAGGTCGTGAGGCTTGCGCGCCGGGGTGCTTTCCCGCTTCTCCTCGTAGCGATTCTTGACCAGTTCCTCCACCTTGCGTACGGACAGGCCCTTCTTTACGATCCGCTTGCACAATTCGGCCTGTTCCGCGCGGTTTTCGAGTCCCAGAAGCGCCCGCGCGTGACCCATCGAAATCTCGTCGGCCAGGAGGCTCTTCTGGACCTCGGCCGGCAGCTTCAACAGCCTGAGCGTGTTGGCCACCGTCGTCCTGTTCTTCCCCACGCGGGTGGCGACTTCTTCCTGCGTGAGGTGGCATTCTTCCTGCAGCCGGAGGTATGCCCGGGCTTCGTGGATCGGATTCAGGTCATCGCGCTGGATGTTTTCGATCAGCGACAGTTCCATCATTTCTTCGGGGGATGAAACCGCCATGACGATGGCCGGTATGGTCTGGTAGCCCGTTTGCCTGGCGGCCCGCAGCCTCCGTTCCCCGGCGATCAGTTCGTACTCCTCTTTCTCGTTTTTCCTGCGGACGGTGACCGGCTGGATAACGCCCTTTTCGAGGATGGACCGGGCCAGTTCGTCGAGCCTGGCCTGGTCGAAGGACTGCCGCGGCTGGTAGGGATTGGCCGAAATCCGGTCTATCGGCACCTGGAGCACGCTTTGCCGGTCTTCCTGGTCGTCCGGTAGATCGGGAATCAGCGCTTCAAGCCCGCGCCCCAGCACTTTCCTGGCTGCCATTGGCCATCACCTCTCTGGCTAGATTCATGTAGCTTTCCGCTCCCGACGAGAGAATATCGTAGAGGATGATCGGGCTGCCGAAGCTCGGCGCTTCGCTCAACCGAACGTTTCTCGGGATCGTGGTCTGGTAGACTTTGTCCGCGAAGTACTGCTTGGCTTCCGTCTCGATCTGCCTCGAGAGGTTGAGCCGCTTGTCGTACATCGTCAGGAGGATGCCTTCTATCTTCAGGCTCCGGTTCAGATGCTTCTGGATTTTACGGATCGAGTTGAGCAGCTGCCCGAGTCCCTCGAGGGCATAGTACTCGCACTGAATGGGGATCAACACCGAATCGGCGGCAGTCAGCGCGTTCAGGGTGAGGAGACTCAGGGAGGGCGGGCAGTCGATCAGGATGTATTCGTACTCGTCGCGTATCGGCTTGATGGCGTCTTCCAGCTTCCGCTCCCGGGCGATGGCCGATACCAGCTCGATTTCGGCGCCGACCAGCCGGCGATGGGCGGGGACGACGTTGAGCGAGGGAATCTCGGTCTGCTGGACGGCTTCCTCGATCGGGCGCTCGTCCAACAGCACCTCGTAAATCGTCACGTCCAGCGTCCGGTCCTGCAGGCCAAGTCCCGATGTGGCGTTCGATTGCGGATCCAGGTCGACCAGGAGGGTCTTCTTTTCCGCGACCCCGAGGCAGGCGGCCAGATTGACCGAAGTCGTCGTCTTGCCGACCCCGCCCTTCTGATTCGCAATCGAAATGACCTTGCCCATGAATTACCCCACAGCGGAACGGATCAGCACTACGGCGTGAGCCGCGATGCCTTCCTCCCGTCCAGTGAATCCGAGTCTTTCGGAAGTCGTGGCCTTGATCGACACGCGATCGTCCGGCAATCCGAGGGCCTCGCCGATCCTGCTGCGCATCAGCGGCACGAAGGACGACAGCTTCGGACGCTCCGCCACGACGGTGGCGTCCACATTCGATACAGTATAACCCGATTCGCCCAGTGCGTCAACAATCCGTTGGAGCAGGACGAGGCTGGAAATACCCCGGTATTGCTCGTCGTCGTCGGGGAAGTGTTTTCCGATATCCCCCAGCGCGGCGGCGCCCAGGAGGGCGTCCCCTATGGCGTGTGAAAGCACGTCCGCGTCGGAGTGCCCCCGCAGCCCGCGTTCGTGGGGAATGGTCACGCCGCCCAGGACGCAGGGCCTGCCGTCCGCGAATGCGTGAACGTCGTAGCCGGTTCCTATGCGAATGTCGTCCATGGCCGGTGTCCTTTGTTGCGTTTCCGGGGTCGGGTCACGGTTGGAGCCGCCCCTGGCGCCGCAATATGCGTTCCGCGATTTCCAGGTCTTCCGCCGTGGTCAGCTTGATGTTGTCGGGGCTGCCTTCCAGGACCCGCACCACGTATCCGGCCCGTTCCACGAGTTCGGCGTCGTCGGTCCCGGTATAGCCCTCTTCCCGCGCCTGTTCATGGGCTGTCCGCAGGACCCGGTACGGAAAGGTCTGGGGCGTCTGCGCCCGCCACAGCGTCGAACGGTCCGGTGTCGCCTCGACCTTCCCGTCCCGGATGATCTTCATCGTATCCGTGGAAGGAGTGGCCGATATCACCGCGCCGTACCGGGCGCACCCGAGGACGGATGCCTCGAGGGCCTCCTGCTCGACGCAGGGCCGCGCCGCGTCATGAATCAGCACGGACCCGGTGTCGCCGTCAAGGGCCATGAGTCCGAGGTAGACCGACTCCTGGCGCGTGCTTCCGCCGGCGACCACTTTCGCCAGCTTGGGGCAGGCGCCGGCCGTCTCCGAAAACAGCGCTCTGCAGGACTGTACCCGGGCCGGCTCCACCACCAGCACGTAACCGTCTACGGCGGGACACGCCTCGAATACGGAGAGGGTGTGGGCCAGGATCGACCTGCCGCCGATCATGATGTACGGCTTCTCCGTATCCGACCGCATGCGCAGGCCGAGTCCGGCGGCGGGGATGATGCCCATGACGGGTTTCAACGCCTCGTCCTCCTCAGACGATCAGCATGGCGTCGCCATAACTGTAGAAACGGTACTTCTCCCTGACCGCTTCCTCGTATGCGGACAGGATCAGTTCCCTGCCGGCAAAGGCGCTGACCAGCAAGAGGAGCGTCGACTTCGGGAGATGGAAATTGGTGAGCAGCGCGTCCACCAGCCGGAATTCGTGGGGAGGATAGATGAAACACCGGGTTCGCCCCTCGTACCGGCGCGGTTCCGATCCTGCTCCGGACGCGCCGTCGCCTCCGGTACCGTCGGCCGCCATCGTCTCCAGGGTGCGCACGGCCGTGGTTCCGACGGCCACCACGCGGCCGTCGCTCCGTCTTCGTCGAATGGTCTCCGCTTCGCGCGCCTCGACACGGTAATACTCGGCGGCCATTTCATGGTCTTCCACGGCGGCGGTTCGGATCGGCTGGAAGGTGCCCGGTCCGACGTGCAGAAGGACCGGCACCACGGCCGTTCCCCGCGCCCGGATGCGGTCCAGCAGGGGAGCCGTGAAATGCAGTCCGGCCGTCGGCGCGGCCACGGCGCCGTACTCCTCCGCGTAGACCGTCTGGTACCGGTCCCGGTCGGTCGCGTCCGGGGCGCGGCGGATGTAGGGCGGCAGCGGCGTGCGGCCCACCTGCTCGGCGACCCGGACCACGTCCACGTTCCCGGCGAAACGAACATGGCGGATGTCCGGACCGGGGCCGTCCTCCACCGTGGCGGCCAGGGCGCCGTCCTCCAGTTCCAGGCGCGTCCCGCTTGCGAGCCGGGCGCCCGGTTTCAGCAACGCTTCCCACAGAGTCGGCGCCACTTCCCGGACCAGCACGACTTCCACCCTACCGCCGGTTTCCGGCCGCACTCCCCGAAGCCTCGCGGGCATCACCCGCGTCCGGTTGAGCACCAGCGTGTCGGCCGGGCCCAGGTAGTCGACGATGTCCCGGAAGATCCGGTGCTCGATCGATCCGCTGCGCCGGTGCACCACCATCAACCGGGACGCGTCGCGGGGTTCGGCGGGGTACTGGGCGATCAGGTCTTCCGGCAGTGCGTAGTCGAATTCGGCTATATTCACGGATGATCGAAGGTCTGTCCACCGGACCGCCGAAGCAAAAGCCCGGACGGACCGCCGAAGCAAGGGCCAGGCCAGGCCGCCGCGCGCATCGGGCCGGCCGTCAGTCGAACAGTCCGGCCTGCGGCCTTTTGCCCGCGGTGAATCCAAGGTGCCCGTACGCCAGTTCGGTGGCCACTCTGCCGCGGGGCGTTCTGTTGATCAGGCCCTGGACGATGAGAAAAGGTTCGTACACTTCCTCGAGGGTTCCGCTTTCCTCGCCCACGGCCACGGCCAGCGTGTTCAGGCCCACGGGGCCGCCCTCGTACTTCTCGATGATGGTCGTGAGGATCAACCGGTTCATGTCGTCCAGGCCCATGTGGTCCACGCCCAGCATATCGAAAGCGGCCTTCGCGGTATCCCCGGTAATGCGTCCGTCGCTTTTTACCTGGACGTAGTCCCGCACCCGCTTGAGGTACCGGTTGGCGATGCGGGGCGTTCCCCGGGACCGCCGGGCGATCTCCATTGCGCCGGCATCATCGGTCTCGACGTCGATGATTTCGGCAGCCCGCGTAACGATCAGAAACAACTCTTCCGGGGTGTAGAAATCCAGGCGGATGGGGATACCGAAGCGCGCCAGGAGCGGGGCCGTCATCAGTCCGGTGCGCGTCGTCGCGCCGACCAGGGTGAAGTGGTCCAGGGTGAGGGAAAGGGAACGGGCGCTCGGTCCGCGGTCCACCAGGATGTCGATCTTGAAATCCTCCATCGCCGCGTACATGTGCTCTTCCACGACGTGGTTCAGCCGATGTATCTCGTCGATGAAGAACACGTCTCCCGGCTGCAGATTGGTCAACAGGCCCGCCAGGTCGGCCGGCTTGTCCAGCACGGGTCCCGCGGTCTGCCGGATTTCCACGCCCATTTCATTGGCGAGAATGGTGGCCAGCGTGGTCTTGCCCAGTCCGGGCGGACCGTGGAGCAGCACGTGGTCGATGTGGTTCTCGCCCCGGGTCTTCGCGGCCTCGATGTACAGTTGCAGCTCCGCCTTGGCCTTTTCCTGGCCGGGAAATTCGTCGAACCGGCCCGGGCGCAACGCGCGGTCGAACTCGGCATCCTCGTCGAACCGGTCCGGGTCGGTCAGCGGGTAGTCCCGTTCGTCCATCTACCGCCCTCCCTGGTCCTGCAACGCCGATCGGATGATCTCCTCCGCCGCGGGCGTTTCCGGGCGCTCGGACATTACCCGGACGACCATCCGGCGCGCTTCAGATGGCTCGAAGCCCAGGGCCACGAGGCCCTTGATCGCATCATCTGCTTCGGGCGCCTCTCCCGCAGGCGCCACCGGAAGCGTCTCGGCCTTGCCGGCATCCATGGCGGCCATCCTGTCGCGCAGTTCCATGATCAGCCGCTGCGCGGTCTTCCGGCCAATCTTTGGCAGCGACACGAGCTTGCCGATGTCTTCGTTTATGATCGCGGCGGTAAATTCGGAGACCGTCGTCCCGGACAGGATATTCAGGGCCACGCCCGGACCGATGCCGGGCAGGGAAATCAGCATCTCGAAGAGACGCTTCTCGTCCGCGGTGGCGAACCCGTAGAGCTGCATGCCGTCTTCCCGCGTGTGGAGCACCGTTTCCACGCGGACGCGGGAGCGCGGCGGACCCAGGGCCTGGTACGTGGAAAGGGGAACGTCCATGTACAGGCCTATGCCGCCGACGGACACCGTGATGCCCGCCGGCTGCTTGTCGACCAGTTCACCTTCGACGAATGCGATCACCCGCCTGAATCCTTCCGGATATCCGATAGTGGTGACAAAGCGCGACCGCCGCGGCGTCCGACGCGTCTTCCGTCATGGGCTCCCGGTCGGGGTCCCGGTCGAGATTCAGCATGGCGCGTACCATGAACTGGACCTGCTGCTTCGAGGCGCCGCCTTCGCCGACGATGGCCATCTTCACTTCGCGCGGCGCGTATTCCCAGACCTGCAGTCCCCGGTTCGCCGCGGCCAGCAGCGCGACCCCGCGGGCGTGACCCAGTACCAGGGCCGCCTTGGGGAACCGTCCGCCGAAGGCGGTCTCGACGGCCAGCATTTCCGGGCGGTGCCGGTCAATGACCTCGCACAGGCCGTCGTAGATGACTTTCAAGCGGTCCGCGAGGGCCTTTCGCGACCCCGTCCGGATTATGCCGCAGTCCATGAGCCGGCAGTGCCTGCCCCGGGCGTCGATCACGCCGTATCCCGTAATCACGCTGCCCGGGTCGATTCCGAGGATGATCATGGATACCCGCTACCCGTTCATCGCCTCCAGCATCTTTTCGTCCATGTCGAAATTGGCATAGACGTGCTGGACGTCGTCGTGGTCTTCAAGGACCTCCATCAACCGGAGCAGCTGTTCCGCTTCCTTTCCCACGACCGCCACGGTCGACTGCGGGATGCGACCTATTTCAGAACGAAGGGGCGCGTAGCCGTTTTCTTCGAGCCGGACCTTCACCGATTCGAAATCGGAGACGGAGGTCAGCACGTCCAGCGTATCCCCCTCGTCCAGGATGTCTTCCGCGCCGGCGTCGAGAGCGACCATCATGACCTCGTCCTCGTCGACGCCGCTCTTGTCCAGGACGATCGTGCCCTTCTGGTCGAACATCCAGGCCACGCAGCCCGATTCCCCCATGTTGCCGCCGTTCTTCGTGAAGGCGTGGCGCATCTCCGACGTGGTCCGGTTCTTGTTGTCCGTCACCGCTTCCACCAGGAGCGCAACGCCCGCCGGCCCATAGCCCTCGTAGACGAGTTCCTCGTAGTGCACACCGTCCAGTTCACCCGTCCCCCGCGCAATCGCCCGGTCTATATTGGCCTGGGGCACATTTTCCGTCTTGGCCGCGAGCACGGCCGTCCGGAGCCTCGGGTTGCTGTTTACCGAGCCGCCGCCCTGCCGCGCGGCAATGGTGATTTCCTTGATGACCCGGGTGAAGATCTTCCCACGCGCCGCGTCTTTCTGTTCCTTCTTGCGCTTTATCGTGCTCCACTTGGAATGACCCGACACCTTGCCTCCTCAGGGGATCCTGACGACCCGTTTCCCCGTACCCGTGTTATTGGACGTGTCCCTGGCGCGAATGGCGAGGGTATGTTCGCCGGCTTCCAGTCCCTCCAGATCGATCTCGAATTCCTCCGTCTTCGAATCCGTTACGCCGTCCCCGGGATGGACCACCAGCCAGTCTCCTCCGTCGATGGCGTATTCCACCCGGTACAGGGGACTGGCGCCGTCCTGGACCATGAAGGACAGCCGGTCGTCCGCCACGTCGATCCGGGACACCCGCGGACCGGTATTGTCCACCAGGAACGTTTCGCTCAGGTATTCCGCCTCCAGCGCCTGGTCCGGCGGATTCGAAGGCGCGTCGCTGGCTACGACGCGGATGACGTAGCTTCCGTCCGGAAAGGTCTCGGAGTCCCAGGAATAGGAAGGGACGCGCCCTTCCGAGTCCAGTAGTTTCCAATGCTCTTCCGCTTCGCCGCGGAAATAGATCTCGTAGGACAACCCATCCCCGTCGGGGTCGCTCGCCTGGACCGCGACGGCCCGCATGCCCTTCCGGTAAGCGGGGGCGCCGTTGGAGGCCTGCTGTCCGAGGCTGCCGCCGCGACCTCCGACCTGCGCGGCGATATCCGGGGGAAGATCGTTGTTCTGTTCACCGGAGCCCGCCGGGGCATCGCGCAGGTAGACCCCCGGTTCGTATACCGTGACCGAATGCACCCTGGGCGGATTGTTCCGCGTAAGATAGGCGGCCGAAACGGACAGGACCGAGGGAGCTTCTTCGTTCTGCGTACTCAGTACCGCCTTCCATTGCAGGTAACGGGCGGGCGGGCAGGCCAGGGCTTCCCCCTCCGAATCGGTGTAGGGACCCGTCCAGTCGCTCCAGGTCTGGTCCGGGGAGTCCGTATTGCCGGACCGCGCGTACAGACGGACGGCCGTCCCGGGGGGTTGCGCGTCCTCCCATCGGATACGCCCCCACCGGGCGCGGCCCCGGGTGTCCTTTACATCGGACTCGTACTCGCCCTCGCCCACCGGCCGCGAACGCAGGTGATACAGGTTGCCGCGGTTACTCGTTGCCGCGACTACGCCACCCGCCCCGACCGGCATCAGCGCCGTGACCTGGGATTCCTGCAGTTCGTTCAGCAAGGTGCCCCGCCCCCGTTCCCGGACACTGTAGAGCCTGCCGCGGGGGCCGGTTCCAATGAGCAGTTCACCGTCCCCCCGTACCGCCATGGACAGGCCGAGGTCCGTCTGGGACCGCCACCATTCTTCCACCCGGCCATCGGGATCGATTCGGTAAACGACGCTGCCACCCGGGCTGAAACCACGGCCGGCAGGCAGGTCGATCCCCTCCACCGAAGCCGTCACTTCGACCATGCTGAGCGCCGGCTCGCCGCCCTGTTCCCCGGCAGCGCCCCGGGACGGCGGGGGCATCGATGAACCGGCCCGGCCACCCCGGCGCGGCTCGCTCTGCGCGGCGGCAAACACGTTTCCGTCTTTGTCGACCCGCAGGGTGCTCACTTCGCGGTAGGGAGAATCGTAGAGGACGGAGAGGCTTCCTGAAGACGTGATCCGGTAGATCCGGCCGCCCGGCTCGGTACCGGCGACCAGCCGGCCGGTTCCATCCACGGCCAGGGCCATGACATGGGCCTCTTCCAGCTCCGCCAGGACCTGCCCCTCACCGTTTTCGTCTATACGATAGATGCGACCCTGTTCTCCTGTTCCCGCGTACAGGTTCCCCTCCGCGTCCAGGGCCAGCGACCAGATGTAGCGCGGGACATCGCTCGCGGCGGCATCGCCCGCGGGATCGAAAAACACCGAGTGGGACCCGTCCGGGTCAATCCTGTAGATCCGGCCGTCGGGAAAGGTGGCGGCGTACAGCCGGTCATTCCGATCGACCGCGACGCTGCGGATTTCCAGCTCGTCCGCATCGAAGACCACCTCGGACGCACCGCTGGAATCGATTCGGTACAGCCTGCCGTCGTTTCCCGTACCCGCGTACAGGTTGTCCCGGGAATCGGATGCGAGACACCATATCAGGGGCTCGTCGCTTTCGAAGAGGGGGTCCAGGACCGGCGACAGGGTCAATCGGCCCTTGGCGGTAATCGAAACGCCCCTGGTCTCTCCCTTAAGAAAATCCCCGTGTCCGGCCTGTTTCCAGATCACCGGCGTCGACGCGGCAACCACACCCGCGACCAGCAGAATCACCGCGGCCATCAACAGAACATACCATCTCTGGGCCTGGTTCAAAAATGACTCCTATCGCTTAACGGTCAGCCGGCTCCAGTTTTGCCCGGCTATGACATAGTCCGTTCGGATCGTTTCTTCGGCCACCACCTTCTCGCGGATCGGGATGAAACTGCCTTTCGTCCGCTCGGAATTCATGACGGCGAGGACCGATGGGGGCAGGCCGGGCATCTCCCTCCCCTTCACGATGCCGCCCGCGCCGGCCTGGAACATCTTCAGATAGATCCGGTTTCCGGTGCGGCGGTTGTTGAGCAGTTCGATCAGCCGGGGACCGTCCGTGGGACGGTACCGCTGGGGGACGGCATTCAGATCATGCCGGGTGACGGCCTGGTCGGACCCTACCAGCACCTGTACCGGTCCATTGGATATGTTCTTGGGGATGGCCACGTCGATCCGCTTGACCAGCCGGTCGCCCCGGTAGGGCCTGAGGTATACCCTGACCTCCAGCGTGTCGCCCGGCTTCAGAACCTCCGATCCGAACCAGACGTCTTCGATGACGGCCGTCCTGCGTTCGTCCGACGAATCGATCTCGATTTGCACGGACTCGAGCATTGGGGTAACGAACCGGTTGTCCAGCAGCAGGTTGAGCACGCCGCTCACGTCCCGGACCAGGGCCGACAGGGACGCACGGCCGGAGAACTGGTCGTCGATAATGATATCCGGGTGGCCCCGCAGGACAATCCTGCCGCCCAGCGATATCGTCCGCTCGCCGGCCGCCCGGCCGTGGGCGATGATGGTGTTCACCACCGTCATGTTCACCAGCATGGGCGTCCAGCCCTTCGCCATCATCACGTCGAACCGGTAGTTCCGGTCCGGCGTGACGTCATCGCCGTAGGAAAGCTCCACCGGTATCATGGGCGCCGTATCGCCAAGTCGGCCGTATATACCGTTCGTATGATCCCACAGGACCGAACCGACTTCGTCCGCCACGGCGCTGATTTTCGTGGATCCGGTCTGATCCGGAATGACCGTGATGATTTCAGCCCGGTTCATCGGAACGTTCAGGGCGCCCGTCCACAGGAAGGGATGTCCGAAGGCCAGTATGGCGTCTTCATCACGCCAGGTGACCGTCCCCGTACCGGCGACATTGAAATCGCCCCGGATCAGCTGTGCGCTCACGGCAGATCCGGGCTCCAGGGCGGACCGCGCGCCGCGCGACGACGTTCCTTCCTGCTCCGAAGCCGTGTCGCCGCCGCCCGAAACCGTACCGGACGCCCTTCCGGGAGTTCCCCCGCTCACACTGCCGCCGCCTGAGACCGGTACGAGTCCGCGCCGGCGCAGTTCCTCTTCGAAAAAGTGCACTGTCATGGGATGGAAACCCGAAAACACCATGGGCACGGCGATGGGCTGGAGACTCGACGGACCCGGGGGTGTTCCCCCGCGCCCGGAGAACTCCGCGGCGGACCGGTCCGCGTCCGGCCATGGGAATTCCCCATCGAAGGACGCACCGTTCGGCCCGGGACCACCCAGGCTACCGCCCATTCCATTGAGCGGGCCGCCCGGAGTGTTCCGTCCCGGCAGCGCATCCGCGTCCACGACGTCCCGTATGGCCAGCATGTGGCCGATCGGCGTGATGCCGCCGATGGGTTTCATCGGAAACTGTCCGAACCGGTAGGCCAGCGCGCCGACGAGTTTTCCGTCGATGTACACGGGGCTGCCGCTCATCCCCGCGATCACGCCGGCTTCGTCGACGTAGGGTCCTGAAACCCCTACCATGATGATGTCGTGGTCCGTGTAGAAGGTGTTTTTCATGACGCCCAGCACTTCGACGTCGAAGGTGTCGATCCTGGCATCCTGGAAAACCGAAAGGCCGTATCCGCGCATGCCCGGCTTTACGTCATCGATATCCATGAACCCGCCGGCCGACTGCCCCCCGGCCGGCGGAGCGGCGGCAAGCAGACAGGCGAAGAGCATGGGAAGGCAGACTGTTCGTTTGAAATCCATGGGGGTGGCTGCTCGTTTATCGGGGGCGCGGAACACCATGCGAAACATGTGCAATATAACGGCTCGCGGCCTCTACTGGCAACTGCTTTGTAGCAGGCGCGGACCGATTGCTTCTGCATCGTTAACGAAAGAAATCGCTTGACTTATCGCGATGGATCTTCGAAGTTCAGACAGCGGCGTACGGGTCCGGATGGAACGGATTATCCCGACCCTGGCATGATTTGATACCGGTCCGAAAATCCGGAAAACGAGAATCCGGAGAACAGGTAATCATGAATCGTCCCGGGCGCAAAAAGTCTTCCGATCAGAAACTGGTGCCGATCTGCAATATGACCATGTCCGAAACGCGCAGTCAAATCGGTGCGATTGCCTCCCAGATCGTTCAGTCCTACGACACGATCGGCGGCCTGAACCGCATCGACGGCAAGAACCTGCCTTCCCGGGAACGGGTCTACGGCATCCTGAAGGACATGCTTACGCTCTGCTTTCCCGGTTACTTCGGCGCCGAACCGCTCGTGACGAAGAACGTGGCCTTCTACGTGGACGGGTTGGTGGACGCCATCTACATCTGCCTGAGAGAGGAAGTGACCCGGAGCCTCATGCACGACGCGCAGTGCAAGGGCAAGGACCCCGTGGCCTGCGAGGAGATCGCCGACAGGATCGCCCTCGAGCTCCTCGAGGCCGTTCCCGGTATCCGGAAACTGCTCATGGGCGACGTGGAAGCCGCCTACGATGGCGATCCCGCGGCCAAGAGCCACGACGAAATCATCCTCAGCTACCCATGCGTGGAAGCCATCGCCACCTACCGGATCGCCCATGAGCTGTATTTGCGGAAAACGCCGCTCATTCCGCGGATCATGTCCGAACACGCCCACAGCCGTACGGGGATCGACATCCACCCCGGCGCGAATATCGGCACCCGCTTCTTCATTGACCACGGTACCGGCGTGGTGATCGGAGAGACCGCGCTGATCGGCAAGAACGTCAAGCTCTACCAGGGCGTGACGCTGGGCGCGCTGAGTTTCAGGAAGGATGAAGGCGGACGTCTCGTCAAGGGCGGAAAGCGCCACCCCACCATTGAAGACGACGTGGTGATCTACTCCGGCGCGACGATCCTGGGCGGCGAAACGACCATCGGCCACGATTCCGTCATCGGGGCCAACGTATGGTTGACGGAACCGGTGCCGCCCCATTCCAAGGTCACCATCGGAACCCCGCGGCTGGACGTGGTGAAGCACAACGCCCGCACGGCCTGACGGGCCCAGCCCGGCCTGACGGGCCCTGACCCGGCCTGACCCCGGCCTAACCCCGGCCTAACCCCGGCCTAACCCCCCATTTCCGCGATGTATTTCTCTGCCTCCATGGCGGCGGCGCAGCCCGTTCCGGCCGCCGTTACGGCCTGGCGGTACACGTGGTCCTGCACGTCCCCGCCCGCGAACACGCCGGGAACGCTGGTGTGCTGCCTCCGGTCGGTCAGGATGTAACCCTGTTCGTCCAGGTCGAGCATATCCTTGAACAGGGCCGTATTGGGGGTATGGCCGATGGCGATGAACAGGCCCTCGGCGTCCAGGTTGCCGACCCGGTCCGTTTCCAGTTCCCGCACGCGCACGCCGGTCACGCCGGCGGCCTCTTCACCCAGCACCTCGTCCACTACGGATCCCCACCGGAACGCAATCTTCGGGTGTTCCCGGGCCCTTTCCTGCATGATCCGGCTCGCTCTCAACTCGTGCCGGCGGTGTATGATCCAGACCCGGCTGGCGAACCGGGTGAGGAAGAGGCCTTCCTCCATGGCGCTGTCTCCTCCGCCCACTACCGCGACTTTCCGGTCCCGGTAGAAGGCGCCGTCACAGGTCGCGCAGGTAGACACGCCCCGG
>LXNJ01001241.1_pt1 | contig 15514 bp, 16 predicted proteins | sample 809081 | NCBI WGS metagenome assembly LXNJ01 (sample SAMN04870510, study PRJNA318959) | sponge metagenome | biome: sponge; feature: marine sponge reef; material: water | host: Petrosia ficiformis | place: Greece: Milos, Mediterranean Sea | collected 2013-05-29 | depth 5-7 m
CATTGAAATTCACAGGCGCCAATTCTGCTGATTTTACTTGGCATTAATATGGCCTGTAAGTAAACAAAAGGACTCGGTTAAACCAACCAGAATTGAGTTGTATATTTCTGCTAAACCTGCGTGTAGTGGCAATTCTAGCCTGTCTTTAACATCAGAAAGTTCGTTTTGGTATCGTGAATGTGATGAGATGTGGAGGTTTGCTATTCTAAAGTCATATAGAACGAAGAAAACTGCCATAATGCTTCTTATGTCTTCATTGGGAGATATCAACTCCATCAACATCTGTAACAACTTCAAGCTTCTGAGTTCTCTTGGATTACCATCCAGGGAGACTACAAGACGTTTCAGTGAATCCATGTCAAATGATTCAATGTAAATCTTATTGAGCGAATCTGCAACGTGTCTACTTACTCTTTGAGTATCAACAAGTGGTTTATTCAGTGATCTTGCTAGATCGATGACTTCTTCATCAAGGTGTGATATTTTCACTCCATACCTTTTGGACACAGAATTGAGGAATTCTGAACGTGCCTTAAATAGTTTGTCTTCAATGGACAACTCAGGAAAAATGCAATCTATTTGACCATCATAAAACTCACATCCGACCGAATGGTCTGAATCGATGTTCTCGGACAGAAGGTAAAACTGCTCATGTTCAGGAAGTTCTGCGATATCCCCGAGCCACATTATTACCTTTCCGTTTTTGTTAAGTCCGAATGGAATTGAATATTGATCATTCTTAAAAATATCACCATAACTCGATGAACAAAAAACCAGTTGATAATCAGGAGATTCATCGTACTTCAGTAACACTTCTTTATTAAAGAAAACAGGAGTTAAGTAACCATCGTCCTGCTCCCGTGAAAGACCAGGAATATAGTAATAATCGTCGGAATCGTACTTAAAAGGTACTGTACACAGGTGGAAGTTTTTGTTCGTTTTTCGTCTCTTTACATTTACAGTTTCCTGGTGGTTTTCAAGAGCCTCTCTGTGTTTCTCGATTATCGCAAACCTTGTAAGTTCAGGTAGGTATTCCCTTGAGCAATCTACACAGCGTAACACCGGCAGATCATAAATACAGAGCTTTACCCCACTAATTGTCTCTTTGTACACTGAGAAATGAAGATCGAGATAGCTCCCGCATTCATCACATTGCAGTCGTTGTGCATGGTGTAAATTCGGAAACAGATCAATGATATTCACAGATATACCTCCAATATGAATCAGGTACACCAGTACATCGGATGTAAAACGACTTCTGTGTACGCAAGACTTGTGAATAAATGGAATCCATGATAAGAACGCGTCCACCCGGTTTTAGTTTGTTGCAAAGGTTAACTGTAAACGATTCATTTGCCGATTTGTAACATTGCTGAGCATGAATCCGACCATCGCGGAATAATAGAATCGATTTTCCAGGTAAACGTAGGGAGCATCGGGCTTGATGAATCCTGAGATCGACCCATCATCACTGTTTTTAGTACAGCCAATGGTTGATTGGATTCTCGATCACCTTAAAGAATGATAGCAAATTCATTTTCTACAACATGATACAACGTTTACGTTAAACAAATTGAATAATTGAATGTCACCTAGCATATGATACAGTATTACCTCGTTTCCCATCATGCAATACGCTCTGTTGAACGGTCGAAAAAGCGTTCCCGTCAAGGGTACGAGAGGTACTTGTCCCATTTGTAACGCTCCGATGGTCGCTAAGTGCGGCACGCGCGTGATGCATCACTGGGCTCACAAATCCCGGCGAAACTGCGATCCTTGGTGGGAGAATGAGACTGCTTGGCATCGCGAGTGGAAGAGCCACTTCCCAGTGTCATGCAGGGAGGTGTCACATACGGCCACTGACGGTGAAGTGCATCGAGCCGACATCAAGACACCGACCGGAATTGTGATTGAGGTACAGCATTCGGGAATGTCTGACAGTGAGCGCGAATCTCGGGAGGCGTTCTACGGTAATCTCATATGGATCGTTGACGGCAGGTCCTTCCAGAAAAGATTCCACCTCGGATGGATCTTGCCCGACCCAAATGCCGACGGGTTTGAGGACATCATCTGGTCTCACCAAACCAGAGACTCGATCCTTCGCTCCGTGGAGTCGACGGGCACGGTTTCACAGTTCTGGCGCATTTCCGCAGAACGGAAATACTACCCGGATCTCACAAGAGAAAACATCAGGGCGACGATGGCACCTAATCACCTTGTCCTGGCTCACAAAGGAGACGACATCAGCGACCGGGTCTTTGCGAACTACCTTGGCCATCATCAGTTCCACTGGACCAGTCCACGACGGACATGGTTCGATGCTAGATGCCCGGTTTATATCGATTTCGGTGAAGAGGTTCTTTACCAACTCTTGCTATACGATGATCAGGTGGGGCATTGCGTTCGTATAGTCACAAAGCAGAAGTTGATCCATGACGCGATGGTGGAAAACCGTGCGGAGGACATAGCCACCCGATTCTATCCAATCAGTTGATTTGGCGGGTCGACCAATCCGAGGATTGGCAGTCGACACGATGTTCTCGATCATTACAGTAAGAGTGTCCGCCCAACTTGCAGAACTTATTCAGGTTCTGTGCCATTGCCTGCTGCTGACTCGCCGACAGGGATACTTTGACAGTGCGACTTCCCGGCAGTGTCAGCCCCTTGACGGCTCGCTCATGCGTTCCCTGGCCTGCCGGCTTAATTCAGGCAGATGGTCGTCGTTGGCCATGACCTGCTCCAGGTGACGCATGCGATCCGGAGAAGCGGTGCGGATCATCGCCGCGCCGTATGCTTCATCCAACCAGAAACGGGCCCCGCCGCTGATATAGTCGCGCAGTTCCGGGATGAGATGTTCGGGATAGCGCTGGCACAGGTTCATGGTGAACATGCGCCGGCGCGTACCACCGCCGAACGCTGCATGCTTGGTGTTGTGGTTAAAGCAGACGATGTCGCCCGGCGAGGTCTCCAGCGCCATTGCCGGCACATCCCGCGGATCCGTATCCCACAAAGACGAACTCTCTCCGACATGCTGCTGCAATGCGTCCGCATAGACGTCATCCCGCCTGTGGCTGCCGGGAATGACCCGCAGACAGCCGGTGTCCCGCGTTAAATCATCCAGGTAAAAGGCGATTTTTATATGCAGAATCTCCGGATGCCATCCATCGGAGTGCCACCGGGTATCTCCAGCGTAGTAATTCCCATCGCTGCCCATATAGTTGAAATCGTCGCCTAGCAGACTGGTAGCAATCCCCCTGATCCGTTCGTCGTCCAGCAGCGAGGAAAGGCGTTCATGCTGGTCGATGAACGGTACGATGCAGGAACGGGCCTTGCCGTCGTGCGGCCGCCCATGGTGACCGCCTCCGCGACTTGCCCACACCTCTTCGAAGTCGTTGACGATCTCGTCGATGCGATCATTCAGCAAACCCGGAAAACCCAGGTACCCGAACGTGTCGAAGAAGGCGAGTTGCTGCTCGGTCAGATAACTCATAACCGGATACTCCTTGAGTTTATGGATTGGGAGGAGAGGTACAGATGAGTACGACCAGGGTTTCTGTTCCCGTGTTTTCTATTCCGTGCAGGCACCCGGGATAGACGACCGGCACGCCATCCTGGGCATTGACGATCATGGGATCCGGCGGCGTCTCCGGTTTGGGGATATCGGGGATTTTGGCCAGGTCATCGCTGGTGTATCCTTTGAATTCTGTGATCTTCGCCATATGATCGACGCTCCTTATTGGCGCTGCCTGGAGATATTCAGGAGCAGGCGGCCTGTTTATAACCTCTTAGAGCTCTGGTACAGGGTCAGCATTCGGCGGGTTCAGCCGTGTGATCGAAATCGTATTCCAGCGTATCCCCCAGGGGCACATAGCCGATCTTCTGATAGATGTGGTTGGAGGCCGGATTCGCCAGATCGGTAAACAGGCTACAGAACCTGTACCGGTCCGCAAGCAGTTTCTTCGTCAACCGGTAAACGCACGAAGTCGCGTATCCCCGGTTTCGTAACGCTGGCGGAGTGTAAACCAAAGTGATGTTCGCACCGTTTTCCATGGCCCGCGACTGCCTGGCGATCGACACCGGTCCATCGTGATCCCAGATGTACAGGCTTCGCTCCGCGATGTACTTCTCCGCGTTGCGTTCCGCTTTCTCCGGATTGGATTCCTCCCCTATCGCCTCCCGGGAGAACGCCGCGATCCACCGCGCCATCAGGCGTTGGTCCGCCGTTTCCGCCGGTCTCAGCCTGCCCGGTGCGAGCGGTACGTCGACAACACTGCGCGCTTCGAATACCCGCAGCCGCTTTCGCGGTACAGCCGAACCTCCCGGGAAAGCCCGGATCCACCGTTTCGAAAAGCACCGGGTTTCGGCCTCCGGTCCCACCACGCCGGGCACATGCACCTTCCTGCTTCGCAGGTGCTGGACAAGGTGATCCACGGCACCATCGATTTCCGTGTCGAAAATGCTCAGGACGATTCTATAGGGCGGCGTCCTGACCGCGACGCCGACCGGATTGTCGTTCTCCAGTACGCTCAGGAGCAGCGGCGGATCGTCGCCGTAGTAGTGAGGATCCCTGGCCAGCGTGTGCGCCAGGCCGAAGGGCAGGTTGTTCTCGCTCTCGCGCCTCTCCAGGAAGGCGCCGGAAAGCGCCAGGAGTTCCTCCGCGTGAGCATGCTGCACTATTTCGTACATGGCGCGGCCTCAGGGCAACTCGTATCGGATCCACCACCAGTAGTTGCCGATATGTACCTTGAGGTCCTTCGACAGGGGTTCGAATACGCGCCTCAATTCATCTTCGGTTGGATCGTTCTCCACCATTACGTACTCGGACCCGTCGGACAGTTGCCGGGTCATGAACTGATCATGCTCGCCTTCCACCCGGAACAGTCGGCTGCGGGCATCCGGACTGGTAGGCCTGGAGGAACGCATAAAAACGGTCGCACCCCCTTCGAGACGGTCGTGGAATCCGCCCAGCAACTCATCGTATCTCGAAGAAGGACAGACGTGGAAGAACCCCGATACGAATCCGCCGTCGAACCGGCCGCGCACTCCCGCCAGATCGAAGGCGTCACCGGCCCGATACGCTACATTCTCAGGAATTTCGCCTGCCCTCGCCGCCTTCAGCATGCTGGGGGCTATTTCGATACCGAGGACATTCGTGGCGGTTTCCGCGATTTCCCGGGTGGCCGTCCCGGTACCGCTTGCGATCTCGAGTACGCTTCTGTCTCGCATGGCTTCCTGCGATTCCCGCACCATCCGGCGGTGTTCTTCAGGGAAATCGGGCACGGGACCCCGCGGTACCCGGTGGGGCATGTCCCTCAGCGCGAGTCTTCGGTCGTAATAGGTTACGGTCGTCTCATGCAGGCTTTCCGACCGCAACGCGCCGGACCGCTGGAGTTCTTCGGCTGACAACGTTTCATCCATGTTCATTCCGCCTGGACAGGAACTTCCGGTTGACGCGGATCAGCTGCGCATCGCGCCGATTACGCCGAGATAAAGCTCGCCCTCGTGTTGCACGGTGAAATCCATTTCGCAGGCGGCAGACATCCGGTCGAAATCGGCCGGTTCGAAGTATCGCTTGTAGATTTCGAATGGCCTTCCGTCGTTTAGCGTGCGAATCGTCGTACCTTCTTTGGGACGGGATTTTCGAAAGTGCGACCAGATGGAGTCCATGATGAGGACCCGGCCGCCTGGTTTCAACGCGTTCCTCAGTTTTTGAATAAACGGGGCCATCTGCGCGTCCGTGAGATGACTGAGGAAGAACCCCACCAGCACGGAATCATAGATTCGCTCGTCCAGGGACACCTCGAGTGCATCGGCCCGGACAAACTCGGCGATCGCGTCCACCCCGTGTCCGGACGCCTTTTCGCGTCCCTGTCGAAGCATGTTGTCCGACTGGTCTACGAGCGTTATCGCCGAAGAGTTGGCGGCGTAGAACTGAAGCCAGTAGCCGGTTCCGCAAGGTATGTCCAGGATGCGGCCGCGACAGTTTTCCCGGACGAGGTTTGCCAGAAACCCGGCCTCCTCCTTGTAAAGCTCGGGATCCGAAACCGTACCGGGCGGCTTGCCCATGGTGTAGATCTCGTCGAACTCGGCCGCCCGTTCGTTGTAGTAGTCATTCATGCTCTGCCGGAGCTGCGGGTCCATTGGGAAGTCCTGTTTCTGGTTGATGACCGGGAACCTGCAAAACACTGTCCGGCCCTACAGGCCTGGGCGTATCTCCGTTCCAGTAAAAAACGACGCACCAGATCTCGAACTAAATTGAAGAATCAATCGTCTCCCGGTATATTACAACGTGGACCGATACAACGGTAGTGCAATTGCCCCACCCTCTCCCCTGCATTGGGCGATATTCTCTTTCAAGGTAAAATACGATACGAATGGCGGCCGTTCTGCTCCACGGTCACTGATTCGGGATCAGCAGGTATCATCAAAGGAGAAGCATGATGCGATCGAATGATGAAGCACCTGGCGTCCAAAGCGGATGCCGGCATACAATGGAACGCCGTCATTTCCTGAAAACCGCCGGTCTGACTGCCGGGCTGGCAACGTTCCTCGGCCCGGATTCATTCCGGGGCGTCGAGGCGGCGGTAAATGAAGTCTCGGATCTCACGCCGCAGCAGGCCGCCCGTGACGAAGGGCTCTGGCGCGAAGTCAAGCAGGCGTTCACCATCGGCCGAAGCCCGATCAACCTGGACAACGGCTATACCTGCCCCTCGCCCCGCGTGGTCACGGAAGCGGTCGTCCGGTATATCTGGGAACAGGAACAGGGCCCGTACGGGCTGTACGTTCAGAAAGCCAGAGACCAGGTGGGTGGCGTCAAGAAGTCCCTGGCCCGCCTCTTCGGGAGCCGTCCCGATGAAATTGCCCTCGTCCGCAATACCACCGAGGCGCTCAAGACGGTCCTGTACGGCATTCCCCTGAACCCGGGCGATGAAGTTCTCACCACGATGCATGACTACCCCTCCATGGTGAGTGTCCTGCGGAACCGGGAGAAGAAGGAGGGGATCAAACTGGTCGAGGTGCCGGTGCCGTTTCCCGCCGGGTCGCTGGATGAACTGGTAATGGCCCTGGAAGGGGGCATTACGCCAAGGACCCGTGTGATCCTGGTGTCCCATGTCACCTACACCTCCGGCCAGGTATTCCCGATCCGGCGTATCAGCGACCTGGCCCATCGGCACGGTATCGAAGTCGTCGTGGACGGCGCCCATGCCGTCGGCCAGCTGGATTTCAAGGTCTCGGACCTGGGGTGCGACTATTACGGCACGAGTCTGCACAAGTGGCTCAGCGCGCCGAAAGGGACCGGCATGCTGTACATGAAGCGCGAACACGTCGAAAAGATCGAGCCGCTGTACGGCCCGGCCAGAAGCCGCCGGTACAACCCCAGGACAAGCATGCGGAAATATGAGTCCGTCGGCACCCAATCCCATGCGCCGTACCTCGCCATCGGCGAGGCCCTCGCCTTTCACAACGCCATCGGTCCGAAGCGCAAGGAAGAACGGCTCCGGTATCTGAAGAATCACTGGGCGGAACGGCTTCGGAAGCATCCCAGGATCCGGGTTTATACGTCGACGGCCCCTGAAATGAGTTGCTGTATCGCCGGGGTCGGGATTGAAGGGGTCGATCCGACCGGGATGCGGGACTATCTCTGGGACGAACATCAGATCCAGACATCCCGGGGCCGTTACGACCGGGAGGACCCCAGCCGGCAGTGGGTCCGCATCTCGCCGAATCTCTACACCACGCTGCCCGAGCTGGATTACTTCTGCAACGCGATGGAAGACGTGGCGAATAACGGTCTTCCGGAACCGTACAGCAGCTACGAACCTGCCGAGGACTGATTTCGCCGGTAAGATGTCATAGGTGAAGCCGCGTATCCTTTTCCGATTTTGAAGTGGCTCAAGGTCCCGCGGGACCTCATGCTCGGTCACAAAAATACCTTGCAACGCGGTTGTACCGGTTTTATCATTTTGATTCATCACAACAGCTTCTGACGTGGTAACAATCGATACATTTCGAATACCTGATGTTTAAACCGTGCTTTCCGGTATAATCAATGTAACGGCCCAGGTGCGGGTGCCGGACGGCGGTGGGATTCAGGCACAGGATCCTTCACGGCTCATTTGATGACGAGGAAATGTATGAATGTGCGTGACGGTAACGGTCAATCCGGGAAAGAACCCGAGTCTCCTTTGCCGTTGATGTCGCGGAGGACCTTGTTGCGCCGCGGCCTTGCCGGGCTGCTCGCGGTTTCCTTTGCGGGAAGAACGGGCTTCGAAACCATATTCGGAGGAGCGAACATGGCGTCAGCACAGGAAGCGGGTGGTGGAACCGTCTTTGAAGGCGCGACGGATGATGAAATCGTCCTGGGCATGTCGGCCGCCTTTTCGGGTCCTTCCAGGGGACTGGGCAGCGAGTTGTACCGCGGAGCCATGGCCTATTTCAACCACGTCAACGACAACGGGGGCGTGGCCGGTCGCAAGATCACCCTGAAACTGTACGACGACGGATATCAGCCGGATCCCTGTGTCCGGAACACGATGAAGCTCATGCTCGAAGACAACGTGTTCCTGCTCTTCGGGTACGTGGGCACGCCGACCGTAACACGCGTGCTGCCCCTGCTGAAGAAGTTCCAGGACGAACAGGTCTACCTGTTCTTCCCCTTCACCGGCGCCCAGCCCCAGCGGGAGCCGCCCTATGGTGATTTCGCCTTCAACCTTCGGGCTTCCTACAGGCAGGAAACGGCAGGACTCGTGAACAATTTCCTCGCCTCGGGAAAAAGAAAAATCGGCGTGTTCTACCAGGCAGACGCCTATGGCCGAAGCGGCTGGGCCGGGGTAAGGGCGGCCCTCGACAGGCACGGCGAGCGGCTCGCGGGCGAAGCGACCTACCGCAGGGGCCAGCGATTCACGGGCAGCATGCGGGAACAGGTGGATATCCTCAAGGCCAATTCCCCGGACGCCGTCATCTGCATCGGGTCCTACGCGGCCTGCGCGGCCTTTGCCCGGGACGCCGTTGACCGCGACCTTCGGGTTCCCATCGCCAACCTCTCGTTCGTGGGAAGCGAAAACATGCTCCAGTTGCTCAGCGACCTGGGTGAGGACGTGGAGACCTACTCCCGTTATCTTGTCAACTCCCAGGTGGTCCCGAGTTACGAGGACACGACCATTCCTGCCGTTCGGGAGTACCGCGAATTGATGGAACGCTACGATCCCGCGGTTCCGGAGGAGCTCGTACAGGAGTCCTACAACCCGTTTCCACAGAGCTTCGTCAGTCTCGAGGGATTCCTGGACGCCAAGCTGATGACCGAGATCCTGCGGCGCCTGGGAGGCAATCCGGACAGGGATGGGTTAGAGGAGGCGGTGTTCTCGGTCGAAAACTACGATCTCGGGATCGGCGAGCGGGTCTCCTTCGGGCCGGACCGCCGACAGGGGTTGCAGACCGTCTACTACACCGTCGTCCAGGAGGGCCGATTCGTGACCCTGGACGACTGGCAAAGCTGGCTATCCTAGTATGAAAATACAGAAGCTGTTCCAGCGCACCCGCTTCGGGATCTTCCTGCTCTTCGGCGTCATCGTCCTCTGTACGTCCGCCCTGTGTATATACACTGTAGATACACAGTTGACGGCGGAATACGAGACCAACAGCCAGAACATCGCCAAGAGCGTCGCCGACGCCAGTGTCGACATCCTGCTCAACCGGAACCTGGCAACGCTGCAATCGATGATCGATCAGTTCGTCGAAATCCAGGGTATCCGGTATATTTACATCACCAGTGAGGACGGCGAGTATCTCGCCCATACCTTCGTGCCCGGCATCCCCGAGCAGATACTCGCGAGCGATCATTCGAATCTCGAACCCGTGGAGCGAAGCATCCCAGGACTGGGTGATTTCCTGGAGGTCGGCAGTCCCATCCTGGCCGGTGTCGCGGGCACGGTGCACGTCGGCATGGACCAGGATGAGGTCGCCCTCAAGATCCAGCGCGCCATCGGCCAGCAGGTCATCCTCATATGCATTTTCCTCGTCGTGGGCGTCCTCGCTTCGATCTGGCTCGTCAATCTCGCCGCGAAACCCCTTGCCGAACTGCTCGCCTACGCCGTCAACATCGCGGGCAACAAGGAAACGGAAGCCACGGCGGACGACCTCCTCGGCCGGGACGATGAAGTGGGCGACCTGGCCCGTCTTTTTCAGCACATTTCCGGTAGATCACCCGATTCCGGCGGGCCAGGCGCGCCGCCGGAGAAGGCACGGTAGGAGGGACGGGCGATGCGCATTCCACGAAGTGCCATCGCGCTCTTCTGCACCGCGCTGCAGATCTGCTTCGGCACGGTATACGCCTGGAGTTTCTTCCAGACGATACTGGTACGCCAGATCGGCTGGACCCACACCGAGACGGCCTGGGCCTTCAGCATCGCCATCTTTACCCTCGGCGTATCGGCCGCATGGGCCGGCAACATGCTGCCGAAGATGGGCCCGCGTAAACTCGCGCTCATCGGCAGTTTCATGTTTGCCTGCGGGTATCTGGTCTCGGGCCTGGCGCTGCAGCTCAACTCTATCCCGCTGTTCTATCTCGGATACGGCGTGATAGGCGGAGCGGGCATCGGGCTGGGATACGTGACCCCGGTCGCCACCGTCGCGAAGTGGTTTCCGGACCGCAAGGGACTGGCCACCGGGATCGTCGTCATGGGCTTCGGCGTGGGGGCTTTTCTGCTCAGCAAGGGCCTGGCGCCCTTCCTCATCGTCAGGACCGCGGGCGCACTGCCCGAAGTCTTCATCTGGCTCGGCATCATCTTCGCCCTGATTCTCATCCCCTGCAGCCTGGCGCTGACCGATCCGCCGCCGACCACCACGGGTTCGGCGACCACAACGGCTTCGGAAGAGGCCGACGAACCGAAGCACGCGCGCACCTACCTGGGCACCACGCAGTTCGTCTTCATGTGGATCGTCTTCTTCTTCAACATCGCGGCCGGGATTTCGGTCGTCAGTTTCCAGTCGGAGATCCTGCAGGAAATCTGGGGCCTGGCGGATGATTCCATCGAACCGACCACGCTGGCCGAGTACGGCGCCACGCTCATCGCGGTGAGTTCGATCTGCAACGGCCTGGGACGGCTCTTCTGGGGACTGCTTTCCGATCGATTCGGGCGGGTTACGGTCTTCAGAGTGCTGCTCGGCAGCCAGATGGTGGTCTTCGGCATACTCATGACGGAGACCAACCCCTGGATCTTCTCCGCCCTGGTCTGCTACGTGCTTCTCTGCTTCGGCGGGGGTTTCGCCACCATGCCATCCTTCGTCCTCGACGTGTTCGGCACGAAGAAGATGTCCACCATCTACGGCGCGGTGCTCACCGCTTGGGCCGCCGCGGGAATCTTCGGACCGCTGTACGTGGGGTACCTGAAGGACGTCTATCCCGACCGGGCGGTCATGTACTGCTTCCTCATCGGGATCCTCATGCTCGGTACCGGGTACCTGTTCTCCTACCTGCTGAACGACGGCCGGATCCGCCTGGGGCGCACGACGCTCGAAACCACGCTGCAGCGGTACGGGATTACGGTTCCGGGCCGGAGTTGAGGCGGCGGACAGCGTATTCCCAACTTATCCTTCAAAATAAAACGACATTAACGAAGGGAGCATTATGCGAAGACTGGGATGTGGGTTCATGATGGTCTTACTACTGGGGCTGGTTGCATCCCCCGCCGTAGCGCAAAGGCTCGCGGGATCTGTCCACGTGGGAACGCTCGGGATCGGGGCGCAGGTCGCGACGCCACTCGGGAACCGGATCAACCTCAGAGGGGGTTTCGATTTTCAGCCGGTCAGTTTCAATGTTCCCGTGGAGGATGTAGAGTTGGATGTAGAACTTCCCTCCGCCACCGTGACAGCCGTGTTCGATCTGTATCCGAGCGAAAGAGGCTTCCGTCTGAGTGCGGGCGTGCTCTACTTCGGGGGATCGATCGGACTCGAGGGCGCTCCGACGGAAGACGTGGAGTTCGGGAACAGCGTATACACGACGGGCCAGGTGGGAACGATCCGCGGCTCGCTCGGAACCTCCAGGTTCGCCCCCTACCTGGGCCTGGGTTGGGGAAATGCTATCGGGGCCGGTTTAGGCTTTGCACTGGATGTCGGAATAGCCTATCACGGGACGCCGGAATTCAGCTTGGAGGCTACGGGTCCCGCGTCCTCGGACCCACAGTTCAGGATGGACCTGGATGCGGAGGCCGAATCGGTCAACGAAGACATCCCCGGCGTCGCATCCATGTATCCAATCCTGAAACTGGGCCTCAGCTACGGGTTCTAGCCAGGATCGGTTGGGGGAGGTCTGGGACGTACTGCTTCCCGATCGCGCTCTGCCTCAGTCGCCGTTTGCAACGTTCACAAGGAGTTCACGTCCATTCAGCGGCTGCGTCGGTCGATTGTTGTTATGGACAATGGCCTGAAATTCAGCCATTTGCGTATCCGAGAACTCAATAGGCATAGTCAGCACGAACCACTTTACGCCTTCCGAACAGGGCGGGGTAGTCAACGAACCGTCGTAACGATAGGTCTGCCTGTCGCTCGGAAGCAAATCGTCGGCATTGATCGCGGCATCTTCAATGCGGTTCGTTGCGCCCGGCGTGTCCGGCAAATGCGCCCACAGGGTGTTAAACGCTGCATTGTCGTTGCCCCGCTCGATCAAAACCCCGATTACAGCCAGCGTTCCTTCTTCATTTCTGTGAACAAGGTGCATCTCCATATCAAAAGATCTACCAGCCACCGTATGTTCGCTTGGGGCGTGGAAATGGAACTGCAATAGCTCATACTCTGTACCATCGACTTCAATCCGGTTTACTTCGGTAGGCGCTACTTCAATCGTGTGGCCGTTGTTATGGATATCCATTAACACCGGCCGGTAGTTGAAGAGGATATCAGACAGTTCTGCCGACACGGGATCCACAAGGTCAATGGGCGATTGAAGCGTTCCCTCGGCACAAAGCGCATAATCGGGGTTTAACTCACCCCAGACGTCCGGTCCGTTCTCTTCTTCGTAGCCCCACGCTACCTGCTCTGTACTGGATGGCGGATTCTCTGATTCTGAACAGGCATTAATACCGATACCGATCATACAAACAACGATTACCGATTTGAGTTTTCTCATTTTGTTGTCTCCTTTTTAAAACCTCATTTCAGGACATGCATCGGATCTTGCAAACATAAACCTGATTGAGGGGCCTGCCCTCAGTTTCCACCTACCCCTAAAGTTGCGGGCAACTCAGCCAGCGACGTGATCTCATGGTCGGCTCTGACCTCAGCGTCGTTTGCCGACCCTTCGCGATTCAGCCAGACCGTTTGCGCTCCGGCCTCATGGGCGCCCGCAACGTCGTTCTCGAGCGAATCCCCCACGTGTAAAAGCTCGTCCATCGGACAACCGGCTTTCTGTGCGGTTATCTCAAAAATCCTCCGATCGGGCTTTCGAACACGCACATCCTGCGAAAAGACCACGAAGGCAAAACGTCCCTCAAGCCCGCACCGCTCGGGATAACTGTTCCCGTTCGACAGCAGGCCCAGCTTGTAATGAGGCGCCAGTTGGTCGAAGGCTGGTACGACATCGGGATACAGTTCAGTGTCTTCGAAGCGATGTTTCAGGTATAGCGTGTTCAGATGAGCAGCCATGTCCCGGTCGGGAGAGCCAATGCTTTCAAGCGTCCGTTCGAAAGCGAGCAGCCTGATTTCCTCGTGGTTCCAGACCTCCCCTGCCACTTCTTCCTCTACCTGGTTTCGGATGGCAATCATTTCCTCCACAGAGAGGTCCCGGGCGCGCTGAGACGGAACCAGCGTGCGCAATTCGAGCAGGGCCTGCCTTAGCGAATGCCTCATGACCTGCTGAAAGTCCCACAGGGTCATGTCGCCATCAAAGGATATTGCGGAAATCGTCAATGTTAATGCCTCTACGAAACGGACGGTACTTCACGGTAGATCAAAACACTTCACAGAATGTCAGAACATTCAAGGCTTCTTCGCGATAGAGAGAATGTGTGCACTCACGCCAGCAAGAGAGGATTCCGTCTCGACAAGTTTCAAGAAAGTGAGCATCGTCTCGCGCTTTGACGCATCCGCCCACAGTTCATCGAAATCACTAAGAAGCCACGCCGGGCCTTCCAGTCCAACGGTCTCCACCAGGTTGAATCCCGCATCCGTGATCTCTTCTTCAAATTCTTCAGGCCGGTGGAAACAGGAAGTGGTGAAGTACCGGGGATCCATTTTCGGATTTTCGTGGCGCCCTTCGTTCAGGTCTTTCAGGACTATCCTGGAAAACACCGGATCGAACAGGTATCCCTTTCTCATGCCGTCCAGGAGCGAAGCGAACCTGGAAATGGCCACACAGAAAAGGACACCACCCGGTTTCAGCACGCGAAGGGATTCCTCAAGGGCCTCGATTCGGTTTTGCCGTTCCGGAAGATGGTACAGCGGTCCCAATAGCAGGACCGCGTCCACGGAATCCGACTTGAAGTCCAGGGTTCTGGCATCGCCAACCTCCGCGCTCTTCAGGATTCCGTCTTTATCGCGTTCCTTTGCCTGCTCGATGTGGAGCGGGACAATGTCCAGCAAATGGACTTCATAGGACTGCCCTGCCAGCCAGAAGGCGTAGGCGCCCGGACCGCCGCCCACGTCGAGAATGCGAGCCGGCGGGGCGGGCAGGTATTCCCGAAGGATCTCCCTGGTCCTTTCGCCTTCCAACCGGGCGGTACCCCGATCGAGACGATCGGATTCGTGCTCAAGATTCTCGTAATACCGGATTACGCTTCGGTCCACCATACGCTCTCGATCGGTATCTGGCCCTAACGGCTATGTCGGTCCAAAACTCTGAGCTCAATCGGTCGAAACCCGCCTGGGCAATTCCACCGGAGCATGTACGGGCGAAGGTACTTCACTGATTTATCTGCTTTGAAATCCAGATCTCTTCCGGACATCCTGGGTTATCCGTTCTGGACCGCTTGTACACCCTGAAACCGTACTTCCTATAGAAATCCCTTGTCACTTCGTAGGGTTGGTACGCTACACTGTCTCCGAGTGTATAGGTCGCAAGTTCATCTATTCCCAGTTCCCGTGCTTTCGTCTCCGCGGCTTCCAGTAATCGGCTGCCAAGTCCCTGTCTCTGAAATCCCTTGTCTACCGCGAGCCATCCGATGTGAAAACGTCCCTCCGCTACGTACAGGGTAACGAATCCAACGGTCCGATGTGACGTAACAGCCACAAAACCCATTTGGTGTCGTATATCAGTGGGAACAGCCTTGGTACGGGCGGACTCGTCAAACCATTCCGGGAGGTTCTCTACGATTCCGAGAATCCCCTCGTAATGTTTCGTATTAATAGACTCGATTCGGGTCAAATCCTGTTTACCCAGCATCTTGATGAAGCCATAATGGTTAGTACGGAACATTACCAGTATAAAACACTCATTGGGTTCCAAGTTATAGTGTAAATTAACGACTAATCAGTGGTACATCTAATGTTATAAATAAGGCGGTGCAATTGTTCGCAACTTAAG
>LXNJ01001242.1_pt1 | contig 15499 bp, 13 predicted proteins | sample 809081 | NCBI WGS metagenome assembly LXNJ01 (sample SAMN04870510, study PRJNA318959) | sponge metagenome | biome: sponge; feature: marine sponge reef; material: water | host: Petrosia ficiformis | place: Greece: Milos, Mediterranean Sea | collected 2013-05-29 | depth 5-7 m
CGATTTAACGGCTTGGGTCTCACAAAATCGGGCTTAGAAAGCCTTCCCACAAGAGAAAACCCAACATTTTTTTCTTAAGTTGACGCTTATGGGTTTCGCGTTCGCTCTACCCGACCTACAAAATTATGCAATCAAAACGTATAGAAATGGTATAAAGATTCACATTTCTAATCCTGAAAATCTTGTAATCCTGTAAATCCTGGTTCAGACAAATTCCCATGAACAAACCTCCAAAAATCGGTGTCGGTGTAATCGGCACGGGACGCATCGGCAAACTCCACATTCAACACCTCTCCCAAAATATACCCGATGCAGAACTCATAGCGATTTGCAGTTTAGACACCGAAACGGCACAAACCCTTACTGAACAGTTCAACATTCCTCAGATAACTTCCGATTATCCAACCCTTTTAAGCAATTCACAGATTGATGCGGTTATTGTTGCCTCTTCAACGGATACACACGTTGAAATATGCCAAGCTGCAGCCGAGGCAGGAAAACATATCTTTTGCGAAAAACCGATTGCCTTAGATTTGAAACAGATTGACGAAACGTTAACGATTGTTGAAAAAGCAGAGGTAAAATTTCAGGTCGGTTTTAATCGCAGGTTTGATACGAACTTCATGCGGGTGCGCGAGGCAGTCACCTCTGGTGAGATAGGTGAACCGCACATTTTGCGCATCACAAGCCGTGACCCAGCCCCTCCGCCGATAGAATATGTCAAGCTTTCGGGTGGGATTTTCCTTGACATGACGATCCACGATTTTGATATGGCGCGGTATCTCATTGATGACGAAGTGGTTGAAGTTTATGCCGTAGGAGACGTACGTGTTGATCCAAAGATCGGTGAGGCAGGAGACATTGATACCGCAGTAATTACGCTGCGCTTCCAAAACGGAGTGCTCGCGACAATTGATAACAGCAGAGAGGCTATCTATGGCTATGACCAGCGTGTAGAAGTTTTCGGCTCAAAGGGAATGGTTGTAGCTGGAAATCCGCTGACAAATACAGTAACTTTCAGCGGGAGTGAAGGGAGTAGCGCTGCATCGCCACTATATTTTTTTGTTGAACGCTATAAGGAAGCGTATCTATCGGAGTTGCATGCGTTTATAAGATGTATTAAGGAAAACACACAACCACCAGTTACAGGTATTGATGGTCGCGCCCCTATTGTGATGGGTTATGCCGCATTAAAATCGCTGCGTGGAAATCGTCCTGTTCTTTTGTCTGAAATCTTGTAGTAAGAGGAAAAAGTCTACTCGTGACCACCAACTTCTCCAACTTCAATTTCAATCTCATCACGGTTCCGAATCCGTTCCACAAGTCCGTCGCGTATATCCACAATGCGGTCAGAGACATCAAGCATTTTCAAGTCGTGTGTTGCTGAAATCACGGTCACACCCTGTTCTGTATTCAATTGCTTGATAAGGTCAATAATCTCGCGTCCCGTAATCGTATCAAGGTTTGCCGTGGGTTCGTCAGCAAGGATAATGCTGGGGTCATTTGCAAGTGCTCTGGCAATGGCAACACGTTGACGCTGACCGCCAGAGAGTTCATCGGGAAGGTGATACATCCTATCGCCTAAACCAACCTTATCTAACAGTTTTTCAGCTTTTTCATTCCGTTGTTTATCGGGGATACCAGCAAAAATCATTGGCAACGTTACATTGCCGTGTGCGGTGCGAACGTTCAATAAGTTGTAACTCTGAAAGATATAGCCAACACGGTGACACCGAAATGCTGCGATCTGCCGTTGTGAAAGGTGCGACATATTCTGTCCATCAATGTACACTTGTCCCTCAGTTGGTCGGTCAAGCGCACCGATCATGTTAAACAAGGTTGATTTACCGGAACCAGAAGGTCCCATCAATGAGATATATTCTCCGCGTTGAATTTCAATATTGATACCGTCCAAAGCACGAAGAACATTTGAACCCATTCGGTATTCTTTTACGACATCCTCAGTTTTTACAACAATATCCGGCATAGTAATTCCTTCTGTCTGTTCCCAAACTACAATTGCGATTATGTAATAAATTTAGAATATCTATATTTCTTCTATTTACAGCGTTTGTAGTCGCGCAATTCATTGCGCCTCTTACATTCAGCTCCTCTTCCTTCTTCCTGTAGGAGGGCTTTATAAGCCCGATACTGAATGTTTTTGATGAGATTAAACCTCAGTCCGCATTGCTTCAGCAGGTGGCAATTTCGCTGCACGCCATGCAGGAAACGATGACCCGATAACAGCCAAAATCATTCCAAGCACACATCCAAATAGAATCAGCAACAACACGCCAAGTTGGAATGGTCCGTTTTCTGGACGCGCAGGCAACAATGGGAAATAAAAGAACAGATCAAGCCCGTAGTTTTTCAAGCCTAAAATGACAGCACCCAGCATCCCAATCAGTGCACCAATGAGTGCGCCAGCAAATCCTTGGAAACCCGACTCCAATAAAAATAGCCGTACGACAAACCCGTCCAGCGCGCCGAGACATTTCATCGTGCCGATTTCACGGAACCGCTCTGTCACTGCCATCAGCATAGAGTTGGCAATTCCAACTACACAGACAATTAAAGACATAATAATAAGCCAGACATCTTTAGTTGAAATCCCCTGGTCAGATACCTCATCCAGATTAGTAATCGCTGAACTTCGCCCGCTCTCCTGAAGTGCAAATTCTATTTCGTTATTTGTCCAAACGGAAACGAGAAAAGCGATGCCAAGCGTGATACCGGCTGTCGTAATAACAGAACGACCAAAACGGATTTTTAGGCTTTGGAAACTTATCCGTAGCGATTCTAAAAATGGGAGATCTATCTGTTCTTCAATAGGTGCTTGCTGATTCAATTCTTATCTCCTGAGTTTTTGCTTATAGGTGTATTATATCAAATATTCAGTTTTTGGTCAAGTTTTGTTTATATGCTCTTCCTGTAGGAGCGAGCTCCAGCTCGCGACCTCTTCCGTCTTTTTCTTGTAGGAACAACCTCCAGCTCGCGACCTCTTTCCGTCTTTTTCTTGTAAGAACAACCTCCAGCTCGCGACTCCCATCATTCCATCCTGAACTTACATCTCCAATACGGATACTCCTGTGCTTCCTTTACTAATCCCTTCCTCACAGGATTTTCATAACAATATCGAATGGTTTCATTCAACGATCCATTTCGTCTTATTCCATGTTCATAATAAGTCTCTTGCCAGACAGATCCGCTTCGTCCTAATTGTGTGTTAATCTGCTTCGCTGTGAAACTTTTGAACGATTGCATGAGTCTGGATAAGGTTTGTTCGCTTCTTAATTGGATGACAGCATGGATATGGTTAGGCATCACAATAACACAAAAACATCTGAGACGCTCATTAGATTCTAACCATTCAAAAGATTCAAAAATAGTATCCGCAATCTCGGCATTTGCAAGAATAGGTTCTTTGTTAATAATGGATAAAGTCAGGAAATAGTAAGCCCCGGGTAATGAGTATCTGCCTTTTCGTAATTGACGATGTCCTCTGTTTGGGATTTGTTTCATTGTGTTCCCATTCACTAATTGATGTGAAACATCATGTACAGTGCGTTAATAAATAAAAGTCGCGGGCTGGAGCTCGCTCCCGCTGAATGCCATAAGCGCATTCAGCGTTGATTCACAGGAAGAAAGCATTGGATTATGACAACCGATTAATAAGCGCAGCACTATAGCCAGCACCAAACCCGTTATCAATGTTGACAACAGTAACACCAGAGGCACAACTGTTTAGCATACCAAGCAGCGCCGCGAGTCCGCCGAAACTGGCACCGTATCCAACGCTTGTTGGCACAGCGATGACAGGACAATTAACTAAACCACCAACAACGCTCGGTAATGCCCCTTCCATACCTGCAACTACGACAATAACACGCGCATTCAGAAGTTTTTCGTGATTACTTATTAGTCTATGTAATCCGGCGACCCCAACGTCATAAAGACGTTCAGGTGAATTGCCCATCATATATGCGGTTTCAGCAGCTTCTTCAGCTACAGGTAAATCAGAAGTGCCAGCAGAAATAATCAAAACTCCCGTCTTACCTTCTACATCAGATTGCAAAACTGAAATTGTTCGTCCGAGTTCGTTATAACGTGCTTCGGGATGGAGTGCTTTGACTGCTTCGGACATTGAGGGTGTAGCGCGCGTTGCCAGAAGTGGGTGTCCAGCATTGAGGATATGTTCGCTGATTTTCGCAACTTGGGCATCAGTTTTCCCTTCGCAGAAGATGACTTCAGGAAAACCGGTCCGAAGTTGTCTATGGTGGTCAATTTTAGAAAAACCGAGGTCTTCAAAAGGGAGGGTGCGGAGAGATTGAAGTGCATCACTGACCTCAATCTCCCCACTTTTGACCTTCTCAAGGAGAGTTCTTAATTTTTCAACTTCCATACCGTTGAAATGAATGTAATAGTGTGTTAGAAATTCCGCTACAGACAAGTAAAAGTGGTATCTACAACTTCAGAAATGTGCATATTATGCTTCTTCAGTTGATTTCTTACCAGATTTCTTATCATTGTTAAGTCCAGGAATCGTATCAGTGATTTTACTTCGCACTTCGGAAGAAACTTTTTTTCCAGTTTCAACTGCGGATTTTACCTGACTCGTTGCATCTTTAACACGTTCTTTGCCGACTTCAACGAGTCCTTGTACACTTTCCTTCCCTTGATCCACTATGTGCTGCACATTTTCTTTTGCTGCATCACCAGCATGTTGAGCGAATTCCAGTGTCTTATCTTTTGCCTGAGCAGAAGTATCTCGGATTTTCTGTCGAGTCTCTTTACCAGGTGCTGGCGCATAGAGTAGACTAATTACCGCACCTGTCAAAAAACCGGTGCAAAAAGCAAAAATCATTGTCAATCCATTGTTACGTCCATCGTTACTCATGAGTTTATCCTTTCTATATATAAGTGTAAGTCGTTAATATAATGTTGACTTACCACGTTAGGATGAAATTGTTCATTCCTTTAGTATATACGTTTATTTCAGATATTTCTTTTCAATTAAGTGGATATTCGTCAATCTTTTTTCAATTTTTTACCGACATGCATGTTGAGCAACATTCTAATGAAACAGTTAATTTCCAAAAGTGCCCCAAATTTACTACTCAACAACGACTTCAGATTGATCCATCGAAGTTTCCGTTTCCGCTTCGTCATTTTGTACAGATTCTACAGTCGGTTGAGATTCATTGTTTTCAGCATTAGGTTGAGTTGCGCCATTTGAATGAGATGATTTATAAAGTCTGTCCCAGCCTGCTTTTAACCCATGCCACATGCTCACAATATCTGCAAGTGAGACCGCGACTTGATTACGGAAATACGCTGCTTGTTCAATGGTTTGACCTGAAAAAGTAGATACTTTTTCTACAAGTAACTCAAGTTCCTGCACACTTTGATTCAACGTTTCCGTCAATTCTTGCACGTTATGTAAAGTAGGTTGCACCTCATTTTCGCTAATCTGCTGTATTGATGCTGTAACACCGTTGATATTTTGTAGCAGTTGAGGCAACTCTTTGTTGATCTCTTTCACAGTTTGACTAACGTCTGTTATGAGTATTCCAACTTCTTGATTGACGAGGTTTTCTGTAGAATTAAGCGTGTTCTGAATACTACTTAGAGAATTTCTTAAACTACCGAGTGTTGCACATAAATAGCCAATTAAAATAGTTAAAGCAATTAGCGCTACACCAAGACTGCATTTCCAAAAAATTGAAACAATAAAACTCCATTCCATGTGTTTTATCTTCCCTATTCTTACGCGTTCGCAAAATGGTTACAAAGATGAACCAATTTCAAACGCAAGTTCATATTACTGTTGTAGTTGGTTTTCAATAATTTGAGTAGTCGCAGCAATCGCTGCGTCTACTTTACCAAGGTTTCGACCGCCGCCTTGTGCCAATTCCGGACGACCACCGCCGCGCCCATCAGCAATTTCGGTTATCGCTTGTATGAGTTTGCCAGCATGCAAACCGCTATCTGTTACAAGATCAGATGTTACACCAACAATAAAGGCTGCGTCATTTCCTGTAACTGAAGCGAGGGCAACAACACCAGATTTCAGTTGATTTTTAAGCGCGTCCACCATCTGCCGCAAACTATCTCTCTCAGTTTTGTCTATCCGTGAAGCGACAACCTTCACACCTTCAACAAGCGTAGCACCATCAACTAATGTATCAATGTTCGAGAGTGCGTTCTGGCTTTTCAGTTTTTGAATTTGCTGTTCCAATTCTCGTTGTTCCTGAAGCAGTTGTTCAATTCTTTCAGACAAACCGGTTTTTGGCGTTTTCAGCAAATTGGCAACATCTGCAAGCAGTTCCTCGTCATCCTGAATAGTTGTAACAGCAGCACTGCCAGTGAGCGCTTCAACACGACGCACACCTGCGGCGATACTACTTTCACTCATCAATTTGACGTAACCTAATTCTCCCGTTGCTTCAACGTGTGTGCCGCCACATAATTCTACGCTATATTCACCTGCTTTCACTACACGCACAATATCACCATATTTATCACCGAAGAAGGCTAAAGCACCCTTTTCTTTTGCTTGATCCAACGGCATTTCGCTAATGTCAAGCGTGTCATTTTGACGAATCTTCTCGTTGATGTATGTTTCAATTTCACGCAGTTGCGCCGATGAAACGGCTTCATAATGGTTAAAATCAAATCGTAATCTTCCTGCTTGAACGAGTGATCCTGCTTGTGCAACATGCGTTCCGAGAATGTTTCGCAATCCACTATGAAGCAGATGGGTTGCGGTGTGGCTCACTGCTATAGAACTACGACGTGCGCTGTCAATTTGTGCCTTAACTTTGGTAAAAGGCGTAATCTCACCTTCAATGACTTTGCACTTATGCACGAACAGATCAGGAGAAGGTTTTATCGTGTCAAGCACAGCAAGTTTCGCTCCATCGCTTTCAAGTGTCCCCACATCGCCAATCTGTCCCCCTGATTCGCCGTAAAATGGTGTACGATTGAGTAAGACTGATACCTCATCATCTTGCTTTGCTCTTGCAACAGATTCTGTTCCTGCAATCAGTGCTACAATTTCTGCATCAACGGTGTGTTCAGTATACCCAACGAATCCTGTGCTACCAGTCTCTTTAAGCACTTCTGCGTAAACAGCGATTTCATCGTCTTTCGCACCACTACCTGTTGCTTGCCATGCAGCACGCCCGCGCGCACGTTGTTCCGCCATGCTGCCTTCAAAACCGACTTCATCAACAGTGAAACCTTCTTCGCGCGTCAAAAGTTGTGTTAGATCAAGTGGAAATCCGAATGTATCATATAACTCAAATGCACGTTTGCCATCAAGTTGGGTTTCACCTTCCGCTTTGAGTGTGTCAATTGACTGTCCAAGCATCTCTAACCCGCGTGCAAGTGTTTGATGAAAACGATTCTCCTCAGCCTGAATAGTGCGTGTGATAAACTCCTGTCGTGGCAAAACATCTGGAAAAACATCACCAAGCAACGCAACGACTTTATCAACAAGGCGATAAATGAACGGTTCGTCCATCTCCAATTTTTTGCCATATAACACAGCGCGCCGCAGAATTCGACGGATGACATATCCCCGTCCATCGTTAGACGGCATTACGCCATCTCCAATGGCGAACGTTAAACATCGGATATGGTCAGCGATTACGCGGTGTGGTAGCCCACTGATGTCGTGTGAGTAGGCAGTCTCAGTCATATCCGAAATCGTATCCAGAAGCGGCGTAAACAAGTCTGTCTTGTAGTTTGAATCAACTCCTTGTAGTATTGAGGCGATTCTCTCAAACCCCATGCCCGTATCTACGTGAGTAGCAGGAAGAGGTTCAAGTGTCCCATCCTGGTCCCGATTGTATTGAATAAAAACCAGATTCCAAAATTCTAAGAATCTATCACTTGTGTTAGGACCAGCGTCGGGGTCGTTTGCAGTTTCAGGAAATGCTTCAACCCCTAAATCAATAAAAAGTTCACTACACGGACCACAGGGACCGGTCTCACCCATTTCCCAAAAGTTGTCTTTATCACAACGGCGAATACGGTCAAGCGGCAGGTTAGTCTCTTGAAGCCAAAGTTTTTCTGCATCATCGTCTTCAATGTACACCGTTGCCCAGAGCAGCTCTGCCGGAATTTTCCACAACTCCGTTGCTAATTCCCATGCGAATGCAATAGCTTCCTGTTTATAGTAATCTCCGAATGACCAATTTCCGAGCATCTCAAAGAACGTGTGGTGACTCGGTGAATGTCCTACCTCTTCCAGGTCGTTGTGTTTCCCACTGACTCGCAGACATTTCTGTGTGTCTACCGCTCTTGTATATTCCCGTTGTCCAATTCCAAGGAAGACATCCTTGAATTGATTCATACCCGCATTTGTAAACAACAACGTTGGATCATCAACAGGAATTAACGAAGCACTCGGGACAACTGTGTGTCCTTTTTTTTGGAAATATTCTAAAAAACTTGCTCTGATTTCATCTGATGTCATATTTTAACCCGCTCCCGTATAAACCCAATTATAGTTTATTTTTACGCAAGAAGTCAAGGCAAAATAATTGCATATTGTTCAATTGCGAATTATAAAACATTTTCAATCACTTGTAAGATAATTTCTGATTCAAACCCACGGCGTGCCAGAAAACCGTGTAATCTCCGTTTTGCCACATGAATTGGCAAACGTTTATAATGTTTCACACGTTTTTGGGCAATTTGCAGTGCTGACCTTGCCTCGTCCTCAGTCTTAACTTCAGTTAAAACCTGTTCCGCTGTCTGTGGGTCAACCCCTTTGTCAATGAGTTCCTGTTTTAGCACCGTTCGTCCGCGGGGATTTGACTTCTGCCGCCGTTGTATCCATTTCTCAGCGAATAGCCGGTCTCGAATATGCCCTGAATTAATCAATTCCGTGATGATTATATTTATTGTTTGTTCTCTAAACCCTTCTCGTTCAAGCTGCTGCGTCATTTGGGTTTTGCTGTAAATGTTCTCACGTAGTAAACCGAGTGCATAATTTTTAGCACGCATCGCTTCGTCTGCTGCGATAAGCTTTTCAATAGTCTGCGATTCAATTTCTAAACCGATCCGCAGACCTAATTTTTCAACAAGATTAGTGGGTATTATGACAAAAGGTTTGTTGTCTAAAAAGAGTTGGTAGTGTGAAGGAAATTGACTATGTGACTGAATATCGGTGATTTTCTGCTTCATCTTGTATTTGGAAGCACTGCTGGGTATTTGTGATATTATGTGTAGATGTCCGTTGGGTAGAGCGAAGCGAAACCCAACAATGCAACCGTCTTGGAAGTAATTAAGAGTTGGGTTTCACTCACTTCTCTGGAATTTCGGCATTAAATGGAAAATAAATCACGCTTTTATGTCGGATTTTATTGTATATCCCGTTCTACCCAACCTACAGTGATTATTGAATTATATTATCAAACTCACGTTCATATTAGGAAGCACTGCTGAGTTTTCGCTGGTATTTGCATAATGTATAGACGGATATGAACCGCCTATACATCTATTTTGCTAACAGGTTTTTAATTAGATAGACTGAGACTTGTGGAGATAACAATATTTATTCTCCACCGTTAGCACCTGCCCAAAGCGCACCACGCTGAAGAAGAGTACTGAACTTCTCATGCTGACATGCTGCTGGGTCGTGTCCGAGTGCAAGATAGAAAACTTTACCTTCACCCCAATTCTTAGTCCAAGCAACAGGCATCGCTTCGCCTTTCCACAATGCTGAAGCAAGCACATGATTACGCGGGTCATAATCGAGAATATACTGTTCATCTGTCACGACGAATTCGTCAAGACCCTGCGTGATTTCGTGTTCATTATCCACAATACTGACCTGATAGTCACGATAACGTGGATGTGTTGTAAAGTATCCACCGACCATTGAACGATATTCTGGGCATCCGCGGAAAGAATCGGCAGCTGAATGTATGCCGACATAACCTTTTCCTGAAGCGACATAGTTTAGCAACCCATTTTTCTGGGCATCCGAAATTTCACCGACCGTATAATAGAAAACGATGAGATCGTACGGATCTAAGTTCGGCGATACCAGAGCGTCGAGATCGTCCTCAACTGTAGTAATTTCAAATTCATCTCGCTGTGAGAGTGATTTCACAATTTCTTCGCTGCAGCCTTTCCAATTATGAATTGCGCCACCTGCAAAAACAAGTGTATTAATCTTTGCCATTTTTAGCCTCCTTGATTTATGATAATGCTATTGTAGCATAAATACATCAAAATTACAAATTGTGTTCACATGAGGGGTGTGTAAATATTTGGCTACAAAGGTTCAATTTGCAATGATTACGCGGCGTTTTCCACTGTAGGGCGGGGTCCGGGGAATGCCAAAAGGCATTCGGACCCGGTGAATGACTAAATGTCGTTCATACCGTTGATTTCTTGATTTGGTGCCCGCTTGTTGTTTGAATACATCAGCAATGGCGGGACACAGAGACCCCGCCAAATACCAAAAAGCGCATTTGGTGTTGATTTGGCCCTACAAGGTTTGACGGGAATTATCCCCTAAATTGACGCCTATGGTACGGTTTCATTACCGCACCAGACTGACTCCTAAGAACAAACATGTTCGTAGGCCCGCAATTCATTGCCAAATACGCGTATGGTATTTGTCGCCTCGGACATTCTGTAGGAGCGAGCTCCAGCTCGCGACACTACCTAATCCACATTATCAATGTAAATCCAAGATTCAGACAAAAACTCGTAACGACTGAAAAACATTCATAAATCCATCTAAGATGAAACTTCCTTATAACCTTTTGGCAAAGGTTTTCCAGCAACAAGCGCAGATTTAAGTGGGCGGACATGTCGGCAGCTACCACGATGGGTGAATCCGGGACAATCACACGTTATATCTGCTCCGACTACCTCCAACGTGTAAAACTTACCCTTTTGTGATGAACTTTCGGCATGATATACGGTTCGTTGTGGACCGGAGAGCACTTGCGCTAAAACACGGATGGCTTCTTCAGAATACGGACGGAGTTGCTTACGGGTTGCTTCTTGTAAATGTGAGGTGTTCTCTTCAAGATATACATCACCTGCTTTTTGAAGCACGTCATGGATATTGGATTCCTCAATTTTATTGGGTTGAACAGACAACGCATTCATCATTCGTTTGAGTTCACTAAGAACATCCAACTGAAGCGCAGCCTCTCCACCCGGCACCATAATTGAGCCTTCAACGATAGCGTCCATCAATGCCGCTTTTGTTTCTAACACTGTCTTAACAAACGAATCTACCGTGCCATTCGCAATCATATAGGTAACGTTGACAGTCCCGGTTTGCCCGATGCGGTAAGCGCGATCCTCCGCTTGCCAATGGTTAGCAGGAACCCAATCCAAGTCGTTGAACACAACCTGCCGTGCAGCAGTCAGATTTATACCGACTCCTGCGATGTGCATGTTGGCTACAAATAATCTGATGTTATCATCGTTTTGAAACCGATCAACTCTGTCCTGTCTTTGGTTCGCTGGCACTTCACCAGATACATAAACCGCTCTATCCTTGAAATGCTGTCGGAAACGTTGCATAGTATTGAGGAACGATGTGAAGATAATTACCTTTTCACCCTGTTCCAAAGCATTTTCCACAAATTTAATAGTGTGGCGGCACTTAACAAACGCGATTGCTCGGCGCACTTGGGTTATCCTACCCATGCCAGTTCCTAAATCCGTAGTATCTATTGATTCATCTAATTCTTCGCGGGATTCTGCTGATAGACCAAGAGATTCTGGTAATCCACCAATGGCTTCTGGAGTCTCAAATTTAGATAAGAATTCTTGTACTAATCGATTGTAGTGCTGGATTGCAAAAGGGTGCATTTCAACGTCCATCCATGTTCGTACTTTAGGTGGAAGGTCTAACACCTCATCTTTTGTACGGCGCAGCATAACACCGTGTAGTTGTACGGTTAACTCCTCAAGATTACTGGCACCATCTGCCACTAACCCGAAATCTCCCTGATATGCTTCACAATAACGTTTAGCAAAACTGAGAAAACTCTTTCCAAGCGGATGGTTCAGAATTTGCAACAAGGGGAAAAGATCGCGGGGACGACTTGTCATCGGGGTGCCAGTTAAGGCATGAACTACTGGATCATTCTCAATTGATTCAACAAGTTTAGCACCGTTACGACTCCGCTGACTCTGATAATTTTTCAGGTAGTGAGCTTCGTCGAAAACAACACCCTTCCAGTCAAATTCAAGCAGTTTGTCAAGATTTTTACCGAGGATTTCATAATTGATGATAACCCAACCGCTATAATCTGTGGAGGGGAGTGGGGCAGGACCAACGATGGCTGGTTCAGCATCTGGAAATACGATTTCGATTTCGCGTGCCCAATTACGTTTGATAGAGGCAGGACAGATGACAAGATAGGGGCCTTTCGGTTCCGCCTCAACCATTGCGATGATGGACTGGCGAGTTTTGCCTAACCCCATATCATCGGCAAGAAGGGCACGACGGCGACCCAAAAGAAATGCAATACCTTCTACTTGATGTGGAAATAAACCTTTAGAAATTTCTTCGGCACGCTTAAAACGGGTTTCCTGCATGCAGTTTTCCTTTTTGGCTGAACATTTCTAACTTGACACTTTATCTATCAACAAGCCAAAAATCTCCCTTACTAACAATACTTAGCTGCTTTAGCATCACCGCACCGGGAAAATTTGGTGCCATGCCGATGCCCATCGCGAAAATCTTTCCGTTACCTTTTGCGTGTTCACCTACCAACGTAAGGTCTGGTGTCGTAATACTCGTCGGAATTCCATCGCTAAAAAGAACAACAATTGTCGGTGCTGATTTGGCAGTCTCTGTCAATACTGTAAGCATGTCATGGTCGGTGCCTTTTGTCCGAATATGTGATTTAATGTCTGCTAAATACGCTGAGGAAACTTCAACTGTATCTTCCGCCACAGGCACAAACTTATCTTGATAGACAACTAATTCGGTACTAAAAGCAACGATGTTAAAACTATCGTGCGGTTCAAGGAACGTCAGCGAATCTCGCATAGTGTCCACAATCCTTTTAAGTTTCCGATCTGCCAAGTTCTGCATGCTGGCAGACAGGTCAACACAATAGACAATTCGTTGCGGTCCCTCTTGTGCCTCAATAAACTTAACCAACCGACTCTTAATACGTTCAGGAGCCTTCTGCTGTTTCTTAACAGGACGTTCAACACCTCTCTGTATACGGGGCACACCTTTGAGTTTGATAGAAGTGGGACCAGGGGCGATACCTTCACCTAAATGGACTTTTTCAAAAGGTTCAAACGCAGTCGGTTCAGCAGCAGACACAACACCTCGGTGTGTTACAGGCTGGTTGCTTGTTAATATCTTCATGTTCGGTTGATTCGTACTCTGCTCTGTTTGTTTACGAATTTGCTGGCGTTTTGGTGGTGTTATCCGCTTCGTTTTCGGTTCTTCCACAGTAGTGAAAATCGCATCAATATTGTCTGCATGTTGACTCGGCGCTACGTTAAACCAAAAAAAGAAGCCAATTACGCCAACGATGAGATGTAAAGCAAATGAGATGAGTAGTGATGTGCTTGATCTTGCTTTCATTTTTATACCAATTCTGATAAATAAAATAGCACTATAGAGATTTGAATTTGCCGTATGTTGAATGTCCGAGGCGACAAATACCATACGCGTATTTGGCGTTGATTTGGCAATGAATTGCGCGACTACAAACGCGTTTTTGTTAATGAAAAGTCATCATTCAGAAATGGTATTAGTTGGTTCCAAAGTTATGATGCAAAACGTAAATGCTGACCATTCTATTGTGCTAATTCCATCTCTCTACAACAACCTTTTTCTGCGTGAAGAAATCAACAGCATCCCAACTCTGTCCATGCAAATCTCCAAAGAAGCTGTCTTTCCAACCGCTAAACGGGAAGAACGCCATTGGTGCAGCGACACCGATGTTAATACCGATGTTCCCTATCTGTGCTTCATAACGAAACTTGCGCGCAGATGCACCGCTGCTTGTAAAAAGACACGCCATATTACCATAACTGCCACTGTTGATAAGTGCAATCGCATCGTCAATCGTTTCAACATGGATAAGTCCCAAAACAGGACCGAAGATTTCGGTCTGTGCAATCTCACCATCCGGGTCAATATTACCAAGAACGGTCGGGCGAATGAAATTGCCGTTTTCACCACCATGGATATTAGGATATCTGCCATCAACGAGAACCCTTGCTCCGGCATCTATGCCTGTCTGAATTACTCCTTCAATTCGCTTCCTGCTTTCATCTGTAATAACGGGTCCCATCTGCACACCTTCTTCTAATCCGTTTCCTACAACTCTGTCCGTGGCAATGTCGCTAATAGCTTTTGGAAACCAATCCCGTGCGCCTCCAACAGCAAAAGCAAGGGATGCTGCGAGGCATCGCTGCCCAGCACATCCAAACGCACTATCAGCAGTAGCATTGACAGTAAACTGCGGATCAGCATCTGGTAAGACAATCAACGGATTTTTCGCGCCACCTTGACACTGAACACGCTTTCCATTCGCGGCAGCTTTAGCATAGATCGCTTTCGCAGTAGCAGTCGACCCAACAAAACTGATAGCACGGATCTCAGGGTGTTCCAAGATTGCATTCACAGTCTCCTGCCCACCGTTAACGAGATTGACAACACCTTGCGGAAGTCCTGTCTGTTCAAGGAGTTGGAATATCTTCTGCATGGTAAGCGGCACTTTTTCAGATGGTTTGACAATGTAGGTATTCCCACAAGCGATGGCATACGGAAGAAACCAGAAAGTTATCATTCCAGGAAAATTGAACGGGGCAATTACCGCACAGACACCGACAGGTTGACGGACCATAAATTCATCAATACCGGTAGCGATGTCTTCCAAATTTGTGCCTTGCATCAACGTAGGAATGCCGCATGCGACCTCAACGTTTTCTATAGCGCGCCGCATTTCGCCTTTCGCTTCGGCAAGTGTCTTCCCACACTCCATCGTAATAGTTTGTGCGATGTCGTCTATGTTTTCTTCTAAAAGGTTTTTTAATTTAAATAGGTATTGAATACGCTGGACAGGTGGGGTGCGGCGCCAGTCGTCAAGGGCAGATGCGGCAACAGTTGCAGCTTGATGCACTTCATCAGCTGGTGACAACGGGACTTGTGTCAAAACCTCACCAGTAGCTGGATTTGTAACATCAAGTAGATTGACTGCCGCAGATTCGTGCCATGCATTGTTAATATAATTCAGGATTGGCTTTTGTTGGTTCATCAAATTCCCCATTTAGGAGCCAGAGGACAGCAACTATATCTATCAGTCTTGAGTCATCCTCTTGTCGATTTTAATTTGTCAGTAAATACATTCCTTAACCATTAGTTAATCGATTAGTTCTGCCCACGTCATAGGTACCCACTACCTAAAGGTAGGGGCTTGTGCTTCCTTGCGACTGCGGTTTTCTCAGAGAGTTGACCGTCTTAGTGTCGCTCCACTTTAGG
>LXNJ01001243.1_pt1 | contig 15495 bp, 11 predicted proteins | sample 809081 | NCBI WGS metagenome assembly LXNJ01 (sample SAMN04870510, study PRJNA318959) | sponge metagenome | biome: sponge; feature: marine sponge reef; material: water | host: Petrosia ficiformis | place: Greece: Milos, Mediterranean Sea | collected 2013-05-29 | depth 5-7 m
CCGATGTCGCGGACGGAGTCCTCGCGAAGTCGATCGTTGTCGAGTTTGAGCCAGGTCTTGCCGTAGCCCCTCGAGCCGCGCACGTTGGGATAGATCACGGCGGCCCCGAGTTCGTTGACGTAATACTGCGTGGTGGATGAGAACGATGGCCTCGATTGGCTCTCCGGACCGCCGTGGATGCTGACGATCACCGGGTGTGGACCCGGTCCTTGCGGGCGGTACACGAATGCCGGTATGGACCGACCATCGAATGTCGGGTAGCGGATCAGTTCGGGGTCGACCAGCCGGCTCGCGTCGATTCCGCCGAGTTCGCTGCGCGTCCATCGGGTTAGCACCCGGGTACGGAAGTCGAGGCTGAACACGTCCGAGGGTGTCGTTGCGGAGCGGAACGTGAACCCCAGGCGGTTGCCGTCGGGATGGAAACGCAGACCCGAGACGATGCCCCGGGGCAGCGGGGGCAGAGCGACAAAACTGCCGTCGGCCAGGTTGCGGGCGAACAGTCGGCTGACGCCGTCTTCGTTCTGCACGTAGGCCATGCGCTGGCGGTCCCGGGAGACCGCGAACGACTCCACGTCCCAGGGCGCATCTTCGGTTAGCACGGCGATGGTGCCGGTGTCGGGGTCCATACGGTGCAAGCGCCTGAACTCGCCGTTCATGTCCGACGTGAAATAGATGCTTTTGCCCGGACCGTAGCGGACCCTGCCGAACGCGGCGGTGACGTCCGCCAGCAGCCGACGCCTGTCCCCGTTGGTCACGTCCACTTCGTAGAGACGCGATTCGTTGACGGAGATGTACTGGCTGACCAGAACGCGGTTCTCGTCGTCGGACCAGTCCTCGATACGCCAACCCACGCCTTCGCCTTCCTGGAGAACGAGGCGGCGACCGCGCAGGTCCTGGGCATGCAGATCCCAGTCCGTGCCGTTGCGTTCGGTCGTGGAATAGCCGAGCCACCTGCCCGTCGGCGACCAGGACACACCCATGTAGCGCGACTTGCCATCGCTGAGGAGCATCGAATCGGCGCTCGTGTTGTCGTACCAGAACATCTGGTAGAACTCGGATCCGCCGGCATCCTTTTGGTAGACGAAGCCGTTCCTGGCCGGGTCGGGGTTCACCGACGCGCCGGCCACGGGTTCCGGGAAAAACGTGATCTGGCGGCGCATGCCCAGCGGCATGTCGACCCGGTGCAGTTGCGTGGTATTGCCGAATCGTGTTGCGATCAGCACGCCGTCGTCGACCCAATCGAGCAAGCTGGCGGACCGGGTGTTGCGATAGCGGTCGAGTCCGGCAAGTACCGACTTCGCGACGTGCGGTACGCCCTCGACAACCAGGTTGGCTGGGGGTCGTGCCGCGGGTTGTGGGTCTCGGCGTGTGCTATCCATCGTCGTGCATCCGGCCAGGAACAGCAGGCAGGAGATCTGGCCGGGAAGCCGCCGGAAGAGCGCGCGCCCATACATGCTCAAACGCCGGTTAGTAGGTTCCGAGACGATCTTCAACCGCGTGGCCCTCGGCGGGAATGAGTATCTTGCGGACAAAGCTGCATACCTCGACGGCGTCCTGGTTGTGGCCAACGGTGCGTACCGTAACAATGCCTTGGCCCGGTCTCGACTTCGACTCGCGCTTGGCGAGGACGTCGGACTCGGCATAGATCGTATCTCCCGCGAACACCGGCACCGTGAACTTTACGTCGTCCATGCCCAGATTGGCGACGGCTTTCTGGCTGACGTCCGTGACGCTCATTCCGATCAGGAGCGACAGGGTGTAGGTGCTGACCACCAGGTTGCGGCCGAACTCGGTGGCCTTGCCGAACTCCGCGTCGAAGAGCAGGGGTGCGTGTTCAGGGTCAGTAGGGTGAACACGTGGTTTTCGTATTCGGTAACGGTCTTGCCGGGGCGATGCTCGTAGACGTCGCCCTCCTCGAAGTCCCGAAGTAGCGCCCGAATGTCTCCCGGTAGCGTTGCGGACCGACCCCTTTGGTGTTGCGAGCCATGGTGTCGGTTACGCCCCGCTAGATGTCCCGCGCCTCGCAGTAGTCGCGCCAGCGGGCGAAGGCATCGGCGATCTCGTTGCCGCGCAACTGGGTCATCGGTTCGATGTTCGGGTGCGTGAAGATGTAGAACTCGTCCGTCCGGATGGCGTGTAGCACCATCTCGCCGACGAGGGCGGGGTCGATCATGCTGGCCCGGATGTTGTCATTGAACGAGTCGCGCTCCTCGGCCGGCAGCGACTCTTCCCACGGACGCGCCCCGTGGATGAAGCGCCGGGGTCGGTTGCGCCCGGCGTCCAGGATGTTGGTGTCGACCATGCCGGGACACAGGACGGACACCCCGATGTTGTGGGGCATGAGATCCGCGCGCATGGTCTCCGAAATCCCGACCACGGCGAACTTGCTGGCGGTGTAGACCGAGAGCCCCGGGATGGAGACATGTCCGGCCATGGAGGCGGTATTCACGAAATGCCCACCCTCGCCGTGCGTCTTCAGGCGCTCGACGAAGGTGCGGATGCCATTGACCACACCGTTGATGTTGACGTCCAGTACCCAGTCCCAGTCGTCGTAGGTCATTTCGTCGATGCGTCCGCCGACGGCTACGCCGGCGTTGTTGCAAACCACGTGGACCTTGCCGAAGCGCGACTCGGTGGCCTCGGCCGCCGCTTCCATGCCATCACGGTCGGTCACATCGACTTGGCACGTCAGGAACTCGGCGTTGCTCGCCTCAAATTCGGTTTGAACGGCATCGAGCGCGGCCTGCTCGATGTCGGCGATGACGACCTTCATGCCGGCTGCGGCGAATGACCGGGCCATGGCGAGGCCGATACCGCTTGCGCCGCCGGTGACAAAGGCCGTCTTGCCCGCTACGTCACGCACGCCCGTGCCTTAATGCTCCCTGCCCGGAAAGCCAGTCTATCATCGGAGTCCAACCCGTTAGTTTGCACGGGCGGTTCGCCGAACTCGACGGCGTTGCACTGCCGCGGCAGTGTTTGGTGGGAATTTTCTCGACGTGTCTTTGTCAAACAACGTTGGGGTGGGGTAGAAAGTCATCATTCGTCTTTGTATCTTACCGCCGCTTCGCCGCGCGCCCGGAAAGGGTGTGCAGCGCCCGAATGCGGATCGCGCCATGGCGAGCGACAGACTTAGCGAAAACGGAGGAGTTCGGTGATCAACGCCGAGGAGTTGACACGCCGGTACGGGGAGACGGTGGCGGTGGATTCCGTCAGTTTCGCCATCGGCGGTGGAGAGATCGTCGGGTTGTTGGGGCACAACGGTGCCGGCAAAACGACGATCATGAAGATGTTGACGGGGTACCTAGAGCCGAGCGCGGGACGGGTCACGGTCGACGGCTACGATGTCGTCGAGGTGCCGGACGCGGTTCAGCACGGGTTGGGCTACCTGCCCGAGAATTGCCCCGTCTACCCCGAGATGACCGTGGTGGAGTACCTCGACTACGTGGCGGCATTGCGGCGCGTCGAGGACCGGGCGGGGGCCCTCAAGGAGGTGCTCGCGGCGACCGACCTTGCGGGACGGGCTTTCGACCCGATTGGAACGCTGTCCAGGGGCTTCCAGCAGCGCGTGGGCGTGGCCCAGGCCATCGTCCACAAGCCGCAGTTGTTGATCCTGGACGAACCCACCAACGGCCTCGATCCCTCGCAGACCCAACAGATGCGCGACCTGATACGCCGTCTGGCGGAGAACGCGACGGTGATCCTGTCGACCCACATCATGCAAGAGGTCGATGCGGTATGCGACCGGGTCATGATCCTGCGTGCCGGCAAGCTCGCCTTGGACGAGCGGATGACGGACTTGCAGCGTAGCGAACGCATGGTGCTGCAAACCGACGCCTCGGCGCAGACGATCGAATCCGCCGTGACGGGGTTCGCCGAGGTGACGCGGTGGGACGGCGGCTACGCCTTCGATGGCGTCTCGGACGATGCCGGCCGGGCGGAGTTGACGCGTCGACTGGTGGGAGCGGGCATTGCCGTGCACGCCCTGGCTGCGGAAAAGCGTGATCTCGAGACCGTGTTCCGGGAAGTGAGCGCCGAAACCGGGGGGGCTGACGATGCGAATTGATACCGTCCGAAGGATCGCCGGCAAGGAACTGGCGCACTTCTTCTCGTCCCCGATCGCCTACCTGTTCCTCGGCGCCTTTCTGGGGGTCACCCTGTTCGTTTTCTTCTGGGTCGAGGCGTTCTTCGCCCGGAATATCGCCGACGTGCGGCCGATGTTCGAATGGCTGCCCGTGCTGCTGGTGTTCCTGGCGGCGGCGCTGACGATGCGCATGTGGAGCGACGAACGACGCACCGGCACCCTGGAACTCGTGGTCACGGTACCGGCGACCAGCACCGAGTTCGTCATCGGCAAGTTCCTGGCGTGCTGGGGGCTTCTCGTCGTCGGGTTGGCGCTGACCCTGCCGTTGCCGGTCACTGTGGCGATGCTTGGAGATCTCGACTGGGGGCCGGTTCTCGGTGGCTACCTGGCGGCGGCGCTCCTGGGTGCCGCGTACATCTCCATCGGTCTGTTCGTCAGCGCCAAGACGGAGAACCAGATCGTCGCCCTGATACTTGCATCGTTCGGGTGCGGCCTCTTCTACCTGTTGGGTACGCCGACGATCACCGAACTCTTCGGCAGCACCATCGGCGACGCGCTCCGTGCCCTTGGTGCGGGATCCCGGTTCGAGTCGATCACCCGGGGCGTGCTCGACTTGAGAGACCTCTACTTCTACGGCTCGGTGCTGGCGGTGTTCCTTGCGCTGAACGTGTACGCCGTGGACTCGCAGGGATGGGCTGCCGACGGCGGCGGCCGCCGGCACATGGAGCGGCGGATCGTGCTGGGACTCGTGGCGGCGAACTTCCTGGTCGCCAACCTCTGGCTGTCACCCGTGGGCTTCCTGCGCTGGGATGCAACCCAAGGCAACCAGTACTCGATCTCCGAAGCCACCAAGAGCTACCTGCGGGAACTTCGCGAACCGCTTCTGATCCGCGGCTACTTCAGCGCCAAGACCCACCCGCTGCTTGGACCGTTGGGCCCTCAGCTCAAGAACCTGTTGACCGAATACGGCGTTGCGGGTGGGAACATGGTCCGCGTCGAAATCGTCGACCCGACGGAGAATCCGGAACTCGAGGACGAGGCCAACACCAAGTACGGCATCCGCGCGGTCCCCTTCCAGGTGGCCAGCAAGTACGAGGCGAGTCTCGTCAGCTCGTACTTCGACGTGCTTGTCCAGTACGCCGACGAATACGAAGTGCTCAGTTTCAGCGACCTGATCGAGGTCAAGGTACAGGGCGAGGCCGATGTGGATGTCCGCCTCAAGAATCCGGAGTACGACATCACCCGCAGCATCAAGAAGGTGCTGTACGGATTCCAAGGCGGCGGTAGCGTCTTCGACAACGTCACGAAGCCGGTCAAGTTCACCGGCTACATCTCCGCCGACGAACGCCTGCCGGATGCCCTGCGCACGTTGCGCGGAGACCTCGACGTGATCCTCCTGGAGATGCAGGAGGAGTCCGGTGGCAAGCTGACCGCGGAGGTCGTCGATCCGGATGCCCACGGTGGCGACGTGGCGCGGGCGATCGCCGCCGACTACGGCTTTCGGCCGATGGCGGCCAGCCTCTTCGACCTCAACACCTTCTATTTCTACCTGACGCTCACCGACGGGGCGACGCTCGTGCAGATGCCGATCCCGGAGACCCTGGATCGGGACGGACTGCGGCGGGGCATCGAAGAGGGCTTGAAGCGCTACGCGGCGGGCCTGCTGAAGACCGTGGGATTGTCCGCGCCGCAGGGCGTGCCACCCTACATGCAGCAGCAGATGCCGCATATGCAGCAACCCCCCGGGAACGAGTTCAACGGCTTGCGCGACGTTCTCGATTCCGACTTCAGCGTGCAGAGCGCGGATCTGCCGTCCGGGGACGTCGAGGGGTCCGCGGACGTGCTGATGGTGGTGGATCCCTCCGGTCTCGACGACAAGGCGGTATTCGCCATCGACCAGTACTTGATGCGGGGCGGCACGGTGGTGATCGCCGCTGGCGGCTTCCGGGCGGTGATGACGCCGCAGGCGCTGAACGCGGCGCCGGCGTTTTCGGGCCTTGACGACTGGTTGGCACACCAGGGCGTGACCATCGATCCGTCGTTCGTCATGGATCCGAAGAACGCGTCGTTCCCCGTGCCGACAACCCGGGAAGTCGGCGGTTTCACGTTCCGGGATATCCAGATGACCGACTATCCCTACTTCGTCGACGTGCGGGGCGATTCGCTGAACCAGGACGTCGCGTTCACCGCGGCGGTGCCCCAGGTTACGATGGCGTGGAGTTCGCCCATCGACGTGGACGAAGAACGCAATGCCGAGCGAACCGTCACGACCTTGATGGCGAGTTCCGCCGCGAGTTGGCGTTCGACGTCCACGGACATCACCCCGAACCTCGACCCCTCGGGGGTAATCGTCTACACGCCCGAGGGCGAGCAGCAGGCGAATACCCTCGCGGTAATGGTGGAAGGCCGCTTCGAGTCGTTCTTCGATACATCCCCACTCGCCGAGGACGCATCGGAACCTTCGACCGATGCACAAGACGTTGCCGAAGGAGAGGACGCCGATGATGAGGAGGAGATCGATACGCTGGGCACGGTCACCTCGGTGGTCGACAAGAGCCCCGAGTCCGCCCGCTTGATCGTGATCGGTTCGGCGTCGTTCGTCGCCGACCAGACCGTGCGCATGATCGGTTCGGCGGACGGCATGATCTACGGCAATTCGAACCAACTCATGGCGAACCTCGTCGACTGGGCTGCCGAAGACCGGTCGCTGCTTGGAATTCGCGCCCGCGGTCACTTCAACCGTACGCTGGAGCCGATGGAAGCGGAGGCGCAGCGGGTTTGGGAATACGTCAACTACGCCGTGGCGCTCGCGGGCCTCGCGTTGGTGTTCGGCCTCAGCCGCCAGCGCCGGTTGACGCGTAGGAACACGTTCCAGGCACAGTTGGAGGCATCGTCATGAACCGTATGAATGGGATCATCAACAAGACGACGCTCGGTGCTCTGCTGGCCATTCAGATCGTCGTCGTCGGCGTGCTGCTCGCGGCGAAGAGCGGTGGCATCGAGGAGCCGGAGCCGTTTCTCCAGTTCGACGCGGCGAGCGTCGACAGCTTGACCGTTTCGAACAACGAAGGCTCGGTGACGGTTTCCAAGGTGGATGGGGCGTGGCAGTTGCCGGACGGCGTACCCGCTGCTGGCTTCAAGGTGGACTCGGTGCTCGAAAGGTTCTCCAATGCCGCAGGGAGTTGGCCGGTGGCCAACACGCGGCCCACGCGCGAGCGGTTGGAGGTCTCGGAGGAAAACCACCAACGCCACATCGTGGTCGGAGCCGGCGACGACACCGTGGCCGACATCTATCTCGGCACCTCGCCGGGCTATCGGAAGACCCATGCCCGACGCGCCGGCGAAGACGAGATTTACGCGGTCAGGTTCTCCAACTACGAAGCCGGCGTGAAGCCGGAGGATTGGTTGGACCGCTCGTTGCTGCAGCCCAAAGGCGAGGTTGCGGCGCTGCGCCGTTTGCCGGGCGTTCCCCTCCCGATCGATCCGCCGGCGGACCCTGTATCGGAAGCGGATGCCGAAGATGCCGAGGACGTGGGGATCGTCGAACCGGTCGCAGGCTTCGAGGTGAGCAAAGACGAGGAGGGCGCCTGGGTGTCCGCCGGTGGTACGGACCTCGACCCGGGCAAGGTCGAGACTTTCGTCGGCCGGTTCAAGGGGCTTTCGGCCACCGGCTTGAGCGAGGCGGCGTTGCCGGAGTCGGCGACGATGACCTTTGTGCTCACGGACGACGAGGGCGAACAGACGCTGTCGGTGTTCTCCCTGGATGACGGCGAGACGTACGTGGCGGTATCGGATCGCGTATCGGGTGCCTACGAGCTATCCAAGTACATCGCGGAGCAGATGAACAAACCGTTCGCCGACCTCCTTCCGGACCCGCCGGAAGACGAAGAAGCCGACGAGGCCGAAACGGCGGCCGACCCCGAAACGGCAGTCGAACCCGAAACGGCGACCGAGTCCGAGGTGGCGGACGCACCGGTCTCGGCCGAGCAAGGCGCAGATCCAGAAGCCGACGACGAGCCCGCGACGGCGGCCGAACCCGAATGACGATCGATCTCTACACCTGGCCGACCCCGAACGGCCGCAAGATCTCCATCGCCTTAGAGGAGTTTGGGCTCGACTACGTCGCGCATCCGGTGAACATCGGCAAGGACGAACAGTTCGCGACCGAATTCCTGGCCATCAGCCCGAACAACAAGATTCCGGCGATCGTCGACGGCGACACCGGACGGTCGATGATGGAGTCCGGCGCGATTCTCCTCTACCTGGCGGACAAGACCGGCAAGCTCGGCGGCACGGATCGCTGGACGACGCTGGAGTGGTTGATGCTACAGATGGGCGGCGTCGGACCGATGCTCGGCCAGGCCAACCACTTCCTGCAGTTCAACGCCGGGAAATCGGACTACGCCGAGAAACGCTACGGCGACGAGGCGAAGCGCCTATACGGCGTCCTCGACCAGCGCCTCGTCGGGTGGGAGTACCTGGCTGGCGACTACTCCATCGCCGACATCGCGACGTGGCCGTGGATCGCCCGTTGGCCTTGGCATCGTATCGATTGGGCGGACTACCCGTACCTCAAGCGGTGGTTCGTCGCCATCGCTTCACGGCCCGCCGTGCAGAAGGGCTGGAGCGTCCCGTTCGACGCGGGCGAAATCCCGCTTCCGTAGGGGCCGCCCTTGTGGCGGCCCGCTCGTTCTAGATTGAAAACCCCAACGCCCGACGTAGAACTTCGGCGCCCCTGCTAACGACCGTGGGGTCCACGTCCTCGGCGACGCCGGCGTTCCAGACCGGTCCGGGCCATGCGGCATCGCGCGCGTATCGACCGATGACGTGGACGTGCAGCTGCGGCACTTGGTTGCCGAGAGCCGCGACATTGATCTTCTCGGCCTTGAAATCGTCGACCAGTATTTGCGACAACCGATCGATCTCGTCGAACAGGACCAGCGCCTGCTCCCGCGGCAGGTTGTGGAAGTCGCGCAAGGCGTCGATGCGTGGCACGAGGATCACCCAGGGGAACCGGTCGTCGCGCATGAGGAGCACGGTGCAGAGATCCAAGTCGCCGAGGGATTCGCAGTCCGCCGCCAGTTTTTCGTGAAGAGTAAAAGCCATCATCATCACCGTTTCGGAAAGCCGCCGACCCAGATCGGGCTCGACCAGGCCAGCGCGTCGTTGGCCTGCTTGACGCGCACGTAGTAGTAGTCGCCGTGCCGCCCACCCGCGTCTTCGACCTCGAATGAGACATCCAGCGCACCCGCCGTGACGGGGCGTCGTAACGTCACCGAGTCCAGGTAGCCGTCGAAGGGAATCGTTCGCGTCAACATGCCACGGTCCAGGTTGCGCAGTTCCAGGACGACCTCGGCCTCGGGCACGTTTTTGTGGGGCCGAAGGCGCGGCGGACCGCCGCCGAACTCGACGCCCGCCCGTAACTTGAGGGTCAGCGTCGCTCCCCGGCGAACATCCTCGAGGTCGAGCGTAATCGTGCTCGTGTCGCCACGGGTGTAGGTAGCGAAATCGAGCCCTCCTTCGTCGGTCACCTCGAGCCGGTGGCTGGTGGTGGTGTGGAAGTCCCCGCCCTGGGCGTCCGCCACACGCGCGCCTTCCAATGCAACTGTACCTCGCCACCACCGCCAGCCGCGTGGGTTGTCGTTGGGATGGTAGGGCATGGAGTCGGAGGCGAAGATCAATTGGAACTCGCCGTCCGAGACGGTCCGGGTTGATGAGTCTGTGAGATAGTCGCGTTCCCAGATGTCCTCGTCGTTCTTGACGAGGGTGATGGTGTCGATTGGGGTGGTACCGATCACGCGGCCCTTAACATGGCGCGCTTCGGAAAACGGCACACGGGATCCCATCTCGCCGTCGTTCAGGGTGACGTCGAGAATGATGCGGTCGCCCGTCGTGGCATAGGTCGACAAGCTACGCATTGCATCGAACAACGCATCCCGCGTGAGCGCCTCGGCGCGCAAGGCGCCGAGGCCGCCCGCCTGAGACAGCCCGCCGGGTTTGGGCGCAGTGTAGCCCGGTTGGCTCAGATGGTTGTCGCTGGCGGCGGTGAAGCCCACTTGGTGACCGTGGTTCAGGTACATCCGCCCGAACCACTCGAACGTACCGTGCTGCGACATGATCTCGACCAACGGCTCCAGCATCGGGTCGTTCAGCCGGTAGTCGCCGGATTGGTGGGCGTGGGGTATCACCACGACGTCTTCGGGATCGTGGTGGGTACGCAGCCCCTGGTAGAGCAGCGACAGGGTGCCGAACTCCTGTGCCGGGATTCGCCGACGTTCATCGGGGGTCCGGAACAGGACGTTGTGATGCCCACCCTGGTAGTTCCTGATCGTCCATTCGTAGCCGAGAAACGCAATGAACTCGCCTTCCTTGGAGTAGCGCCGTACGTTGTCGGCGAGTACGTTCCATTCGAAGTCGTCCATCCAGATGTCGTGCTCGGAATGGGTGACGTAGTCAAGCCGCGCATCGTCCCGGGCCCAGACCATGAACCGGTCCGGGGTGCCGATGCCTTCGGCGAAACCGGAGTGGCCGTGGGTGTCGCCCCAATAGATCCGCCGTAGGGGGTTCTCCTCCACGAGGATCGGGTTGGCGGTCCCCTCGATCGTGCCGTCCTTGGACCGGAACGAGAACCGGTAGACCCCCGGCACCTCGAAGCTCAACCCCGTGAGAACCTGTATGGCATCGCCGCCGGCTTCGATATCCGCGTAGGGCTCGCCGTTGACGAAGACCTCCCAACCCGGAACGCCTGTCGTGGCGCGGTTGCAATAGCGGTCCTCGGCTCGTACCGACAGTTTGAATGGTTCGCCGACGGCGACGACCGACGGCGCGAATCCATGCACGCCGGCGGCACTTGATCCAACAATGCGGATGGGTTGGATAGGCAGGCTGATCAAGAGGCCCGATTCGTCGAACACGAGGTACAAGGGCAACGGCATGCGATCACTTGAGAAGTCGGGCATCAGCAGGCCCCGACCGCCGCCTGCCGTGTCGCCGTAGGTGATGGTCACCGAGTCGCCTTGCGTCAAGCGTCCCGAAGCGACCCGGAACGTCAACGTGTCGGTGGCACTTCGGAAACCGCCGTGCATACCGCGTTGCGACACCGACGAACGCGAGAAGCGCACGTTCGGGTTGGAAGACGCGATTGAGATGTAATTGTCGGCTGCCGGATCCTCGGTCTGGTAGCGGCCAAAATTGGCCATGAAGTGGCGGCTCAGGACGAAACCGCCGCCGGGCAGGATGTCACGCGTTCCAACCGTGTAGGTCTGACGGATTGTCGCGTAGCTGCGCACCTCGTATGGACCGGCGTCGGCGGAGAGGGTGCCGAGTGCGTCGGGGTCGCCATCAAGGAGCGCGAGTTCCCGAATGGTATTGTCGAGTCCGCCGAACCCTCCCACCTGGTTATAGGTGAGAATGCTCGACACGGTGGCATTGACGGGTACGTAACGCCCGGTCAGGGAATAGGCGTTCAACCACTCCCAGAGCGTTTGGGCACGGTCCCTGGCGGTGGCGACGGTGCTCGGTTCCGCCTCGACGGCCGCCTTCAGGTCCTCGACCTTGGCGCGGTGTTCCGGCGACAGGTAGTCCTCTGCTCCCGCGACGGCAAAGGCGAGACATACCGAGATGATCCCGACCGTGGTACGTCTCACGACTGTGCCTGGGCGTTTACTAGCGCCTCGAAGTGGTCGATGCGGGGCTCCATCATGGCCAGCGTGTCGCGCCAGAAATCCGGCTGCGTCAGGTCGACGCCGAGGTGCTTGTCGGCCAGGTCTTCGGTGGTCATGCGCCCGGTATCGCGCAATAGCGCTTGGTAGCGCGGGTAGAACTCGTCCCCGAAGGCTTCCCGCCGGGCGTAGACACCGAGGCTGAACAGGTACCCGAATAGGTAGGGGAAGTTGTAGAAGCTCAACCCCGAGATGTAGAAGTGCAACTTGCTCGCCCAGAACATCGGATCTCCTTCGCCAATGCTCTCGCCGTACCACTTCTTCCAGGCGGCGCTCATCATCGTTTTCAATTCCCTGGGTAGCACGGGCCGCTCGGCTCGGGCGTCGTGGAAGTTGCGCTCGAACTCGAACCGGGTGGGGATGTTGAGAATGAACGTAACCAGCGCCGCCGCTTCCTCCCAGACGATGTCGAGGGCGGCGGAAGGGCTGTCGGCGCGACGCAGCAGCGCATCGCGCACGATGGTCTCGCCGAAGGTGCTGGCGGTCTCGGCAATGGACATGCCGTAGCGACGCTGGCTATCGGGAAGGTCGCGCATGACCCAGGAGTGGAACGCATGGCCCAGTTCGTGGGCGAGGGTGATGACGTCGCTACCGCCGCCGGTGTAGGTCATGTAGACCCTGGGCGTGCGCGACTTGAGGAAACCCGTGCAGTACGCACCGGGCCGCTTGCGCGGACCGACCGTCCCCTCGATCCAGTTCTTCTCGGCCATCATGCGAACGAAATCGCCCATCGCCGGTTCGACTTCCCCGTAGGCGCCGGCAATGAGATCGAGCGCTTCCTCGTAGGCGATTGGCCCGCCGGCCTCGCCGTCGGCCACGGGCGCGGGTGCGCGATTGTCCCAGGGCCCGTAGTGGCTTTTTCCATAGGCCTTCGCCTGCAACAGAGCGGCTCGGCGCGCGAGCGGGATACCCTCCTCGGCCACCTTTAGCACGGTATCCAGGGTCTCCTGCTGGATCCGGTTGGCGTGCAGCGGTGCGTCCAGGTAGTGCACCGTGGCCCCGGCCCGTGCCGAGCGCTTCCGGCACATTTCCAGTCGCCAACCGGCGATGGCATTGATGGCTGCTGCGCAGGACTCGGCATGTTCATCCCACGCCGCGTTGATGGCGCGCCAGGCGTTCTCGCGCACCTTGTCGTCCGGTTTCTGCATGAGTCCCGCCGCCTCCGCGATTCCGGTGGTGCGAAGCTCGTTGCCCACGGTCACTTCGCAGGTCAGCGTGCCGGAGAGTTGGTCGTAGAGGCGTCCCCAGGCGTGAATGCCGTCTTCCCCGAGGCCGGTGACCAGGTTCTCCTCGGCCAAGGGCAGGAGTTCATGGCGTCGACGCCGGGAATGTTCGACGCTGAACCGGGCGGGGGCGACCGCAGGATCGTCAAGATAGGACTCGACCACCTCCTCGGGCGCGAGGTCGAGGAACTGTCCCAAGGGTTCTGCGAGTTCGTCGAACCGCTTGTTGATCGACTGCAAGCGCCCGAGAAGTGCCTGCGCCTGCTCGTCCTGGCTGTCGACGCTCAAGCAGCATTCGGCATAGGTCTCGGGATCGCCAACGAGCTTCCGCGCCCGTTCGATGCGTGCAAAAATCTCCCGGGCCTCTCGGATTGCATCGTCGGCCGACTCGATCGTCAGGCTGGCAGCATCATCAAGAAGCGGAATCAGCGCGACGTTGCGCCGCTCGATGTCCGCCAGAAGGGTGCCGACGGTCTCGAGGTCGGCATCGATCTCTGCTGAGTCCGCGGCAGGATACTCGCCCGACAGATCCCAGCCGACGCCTTGGACGACAGGCTCGCTGTCCATCATTGAGAGGGCTCCACTCCGTTCGACGGCTGACTTTAACCGTTTCGGACAACGTTCGCGTGTGTTTGCAGATTGGGTTGCATGCACGCCCCCGGCCCGCCCACGCTTCATGGCAACATCCACCGGGGAGGTCAGATGAAAACCGATCCGCGTCACGTCGCCGAACGCCTCGCTGGCATCTATGGCCATGGCGTCGACTCGCCGCCCACCTATCCCACGTGGGTCGCTTTTCTTGGCCGCTTGGGTCTTGCCGGCGGTGACGCGGAGGTGGTGGCGGACATCGTCCGCCTTGTCGAACCACTTCTCGCGAAACCGCACGCCCTGCCCGCTACGCCACATTCCTTGGCGACGGCATGTTTCGCCGACCAATTGCTGGCCGCCACCGGCGACTCCCGCTACCGCGACTTCCTGGTACACCAGGCGAACCGCTTCGTGCCGGATCCGGATTGCCGCGCGGAAGATTTTTTCTTTGCGGGATCGCTGCTCGGGCGGGCGCATGCTGTCACGGGCGAAACGTCCTACCGGGACCGGTTGCTCGTCTTCCTGCGCTCCGTCGACACCCGTCAGCCGAACGGTCTCTACTGGCATTGTCGCGCATCGCCTTACTTCTGGGGCCGTGGCAACGCCTTCGCCGCGCTTGGATTCGCGCAAGCGTTGTCGCATCTCGGCACTGCGGGGACGGAGGATCTGGCGACGACGCACGAAGAGCACCTGTGCGCGCTTGCCGACCACCAGGACGACTCGGGGCTCTGGCGTCAGATCGTCGACGATCCGTCGACCTACTTGGAGCACAGCGCGACCACCATGGTCGGTGTCGCCATCGCCCAGGGGTTGCGCGGTGGCTGGCTATCGGAAACTCGGTGGCGGCACGTGTTGGAACGGGCTTGGACGGGTGCGGCGGCCCGGATCGGTGCACGGGGGGAACTCGATCAGGTCTGCGTCGGTACCGGGCCGCTCGACTCCCGCGAGGCGTATGTCCAACGACCGTTCAGCACGGGCACCGATTCCCGTGGCGGCGCCATGGCGTTGTGGTTTGCCGTGGAGATGTCCCAACGGTAGCGATCGCTTACCCGTCGAAGGGCGAATCTCCCACACGATTCGGCGATGCCGTCCTACAGGTTTTGCCGGTGGGGTGCGTAATTATCCCGGGTCCCATTTACCGACCAACGAGGACGACCCGTGGAACCCCAAACCGTTTTGGATCGCCACCGCGAACGCATGATCAAGCTACTCAAGGACCTCAAGGCCGCATCCCAGGGCAGCCAGAAGCTGCGCCGGTTCTGCGACCGCGTCTACGACGACCTGGACCAGGTTACCGACACCCCGGCCAAGCGGGACTACCTGCCCGGGGAGGAGATGTTTCTGTGGTGTCACAACGAACTCCTGGAACTCGCGGAAGTGGAACGGCCCGCGCCGCCCACCGATCCCTACCTGAAGGACATGCTCGCGAGGTTGCGCGACTTCGGCGGTCGCTTGGAGCGCAATGAGCCCCTGCCGCCGGGATACGCCATTCATTGGCTGGACGACCTGGACGACGAGGATGTCGATTGGGACGACTGGGCCGACTGGGCCGACGAAGCGGATTCGCAGGAGGACGACGCCGCGGCGACCACCTGAATCCGTCTCGACAGCGAAAAGCCCGAACCCGTGAAGGGCTTCGGGCTCTTGGCCGAAGGGGTGGAACTGGTATACACAGCGGACTCCCTCGCTGCGGGCCCCGGCGGACAGACCGCAACGAACGGTCGATGGGAAATCCATGCGCCGCGGCACGCCGGTCAACAGTGTTTGCGCGGGCTATTTCCCGCGCGCAAAGTAGTGTTTCGCCGAACCGTCCATGGCAGTTATAGTTGCCGTCTGGCGCGAAGAGAAGCACGACGAAATGAGCGAAGCCGCGAACGGTACG
>LXNJ01001244.1_pt1 | contig 15478 bp, 13 predicted proteins | sample 809081 | NCBI WGS metagenome assembly LXNJ01 (sample SAMN04870510, study PRJNA318959) | sponge metagenome | biome: sponge; feature: marine sponge reef; material: water | host: Petrosia ficiformis | place: Greece: Milos, Mediterranean Sea | collected 2013-05-29 | depth 5-7 m
GGAGGTTGGCTGAGCGCCAACCTCCGTCCCTCGCGCTCAAGGGGTCTGCGCGGGGCTCTCGCCCCGCTCCGGAAGCGAGCTTGCGATGCATCCCGGCTGAACCACTGCGCTCGGCGTTCCGAATCAGTCGGAATACACCCGGTATTCCTCCCGATTCGCGCCTTGTCAGCCGGGCGCCGTCCCCACCGGGAGAACTGGGCCGCTCTCGGTGACTCGCAGCATTTACGGGACACCACACTAGCGCTCGTCCACCGGAACGACGCTCTCGCCGCCGGCGTAACCCACGATGCCGGCGGCGACCACCCGCCGGAAACCATCCGGCGACGCGCCGGCCTCGGGGTCCAGTTCCAGATAGAGCCCCTCCGGCAGCGCGGCGAGCTGCGGGAAGGAATGGCCGGGGCCGCTTCGGAGCGCCGCTCCCGGCTGCACCACCACCGCGACCGGCGGAACGTCCAATCGGAGCCGGAGGAGGATTCCGGAGGAGGTCGCGGCGACGAGGGAGAGCCCGAAGACGGCCAGCAGGAGCCCGCGCCAGCCGCGCCGGATCATCAGGAAGGTCCAGCACGCCCCGACCACCAGCAGGAACGCGCTGAACGACCAGGCGAAGCGCGCCGGCGGCATCTGGCGCAACCAGACGTGGAACCCCTGCATGGAACGAAGGAGTTCCAGCAGGAAGGTGTCCGGGTCGCCGGACGCCGCGGCGTCGGTCAGCCGCCGATCGAGCACGGCGCGCGCGAGGGTGACGTTCGCCCGGGCGTCTTCGTCCCCGGGCCGGAGCGTGAGCGACCGCTCCCAGTGCAACATCGCGTAGCCGAGCCGACCGGCCCGGTACTCGGCATTCCCGAGGTTGTAGTGAAGCGCGGCCCGGTCCAGATCGGCACCTGCCTCGCCGAGCAGCCGGCGGTACGTCGCCACCGAAGCCTCGTAATCACCCTCGTCATAGCTGCGAGCGGCGGCGGCCGCCGCCTCGGGCCCGTCCTGGGGAAGCGCGATCCCGGGCAATCCGATCCCGATGGCGAGCGCCAGGGAACCCGAGAGACGCGAGGGCCTCATCCCGCGCCTCCCTTCCGCCCCAGTTGCGCTTCGAGCTCGCGGACGAGTTCAGCGGCCGCTTCCGCATCGGAGCGTGCCCCTCCGCCACCTCCGGGCGCCGCAAAACGCGCTCCCTCCGAGCGGGAGAGCAGTGCGCGGAACCGGCGGGCCGCATCGGGCGTCGCACCCGCCTCCTCCAGCCGCCGGGCGGCGCTCTCGGGCGTCAGGCCGTGCCGCGATCCTCCCAGCCGCGCGGCGGCGTACTCGGTGAGCGCCGCTCCCACCCGGGCCGCGGCGTCGGACCCGTCTCCGGCAACTCGCGCGAGTGCCCGCTGGGCGGTCCGGGCCGCCCCGCGGCGGCGGAACTCGGCCGGATTTGCCTCCCGCCAGGCGCGGCGGCGCCGGACGGCCAGGAGCCCCAGGTTCCACAGGAACGGCAGCGCCAGGCTGAGCACGAAGACCGGCCCGGGCTGCCAGGGGCCGGATGGGACGCCTGTCCCGGGCCCCACCGGCTTCAGGTAGCGGATGTCCTCCCCGAAGCGCTCCACCGCAACCGGCCCCTCGGTTCCCGGAGCGGCCGCGGCTCCTCCTTCCACGCGAATCTGGAGGGGGTCCGAGGCCAACGCCTCATAGGCGCCGGTCCGCGGGTTGAAGACATCGAGAGTGACCGCGGCGATGTTCCGGACCCCACCGGCTTCGGGCACCATGGGGAATTCCCAGACCTGGCGGCCGCCGAAGGCGAGCCCCTCCCCATCCTCCCGGAGGCCGGTCTCGGAGGTCGAATCGGGATCGAAAAACCGGAAGGCCCGCCTGACTTCGGGACTGTCGGGAAGAACCGGAGTGCCCGCCGCGCGCAGGTTGCCGTTCCCCTCGAGTTCGACCCGCAGCACCAGGGGCTCGCCGGCCACCGCAGTCCGGTCGCCGAGCGGGGAGTCCTCCCGTCTGACTTCGGCGGTCAGCCGGTAGTCCCCGACGGCGCCGGTGAATCCCGGTGGCCGGCCGGCCTCGGGCAGCGGCTCCGCGCGAATCGTGACCGGAGGCGCCTGCCGCGCCAGCACCACCTGCTCCGGACCGAAGAAGGACCGCCCCTCGCCCTGAATCCCGATCTCGAAGCGCGGGCCCGGGAGCTCGCGCTCTCCGGCGCCGGTCGGAAAGACCGCCCGCATGAGCAGCGGATAGGTCTCGTACGCCACGCCGTTCAGGGTGCGGCGTTCGCGCCGGGGCCCCGGGAGACTCCGGCGCTCCCGAGTCTCGTCCCCGTTGAGGCCGCGTTCCAGCCAGGGAACGTCGGGGAGTTCCACCTCCTCGGTCCAAAAGCCCTCCGGCTGGGCCAGTTCGACCGGCGCCGCCGCAAACACCGGGAGCCGGGACCAGAGCCGGTAGAGCACGAGAACCTGCTCGCCCACCTTGGCCTCGGAATCCGGCGCCTCGACCCGGATGAAGAGATCCTCCTCCCGAACCTCCGGAACCCGCTGCTCCCGGCGACGAAGCCGGTCGAAGGGATCCCTGAACCCGAAGGGAGAGGAAAAAGGCGACGAGAAGGGAGAGGCGAAGGGATCGGGAGCACGGGGACGGAGACTTCCCTGCTCGATGCGCACCTGGATCGGGGACGTGGGGGCGTAGCCGGGAACCGGAATTCCGGGGATCACCAGTTCCCCCACCGCTACGGGGCGGAGCCGATAGACCCACTCCGTCGTTCGGCTCATCCGCATGTTGACGATCTCGGTCTTCGAGACCCGCTGGCTCCCGAGCACCTCGAATCCCCCGAGATCGGGGAGCGCGGGCTCTCCGCCGCGCTCTTCCGGAACCGAAACCGTCAGGGTCAACGTGTCCTCGATCCCGATGCGATCCGCGTCGACGGTCGCATCGGCGGCCTCCTGGGCGTACCCCGGAGAGACGGACGCGACCGCGGCCAGCGCCGCCAGGAGAAGACGGATCATCAGTGCCGGCCCCTCCGGAGCGCCCGAGCCCGGCGCCGTTCGAGCTGTTCCTCCTGAAACGCCCGCTCGATGTCGGCGAGGGCGGCCAGGATGCGCTCGGCCTGCTCCGGGCTGATTTCAGGCACCTCCCCCGGAACGGACTCCGGATTGTCGGCGTCCGGCCCGGCCTCCTCGGGCGCGTTGCCCCTCGGGTCGCCGGTGGGCGGCCGATCCGCGGATGGCGGGGAACCTTCCGGCGGCGACTGCTGCTCCTCCCCGGATTCCCGGTCCTGCTGGCCCTCCTCTCCCGGTTGGGGCGGATCCTGCCGGCTCTGGCCCGGCCGGTCCTGATCCTGTTCTTCCTGATCCTGCTCCGGTTGGGGCGAGTCTTGCTGGTCCTCCCCTTGTCCCCCGCCCTGCTGCTGTGGTTCCTCGGCCGCCCGGAGCGCCCGCTCCAGGTTCTGGCGCGCCTCGAGGTCCTCCGGATCGAGGGCGATGGCTTCTCCAAAGGCGGCCGCCGCCTCGCGAAACGCTCCGGCGCGGAAGAGCGTATTGGCCAGGTTGAAGTAGGCGTCGCGCCGGACCTCGCCGCTCACCCCGCCCTGGAGCGCCGCCCGATATCCGCGGAGCGCTTCGGCAAGCGGTCCCTCCTCGCCGGCGGCCGCACCCACCGCCTCGCCCAGCCGGTAGTGGACCCCGGCGATGTTGAGATCGTTCTCGGGCGCCTCCGGTACCTCCCCCTCAGCGCGCGAAAAGGCCCGCAGCGCTTCTTCCAGGCGGCCCGCTTCGAAGTGCTCGGCACCCTCGCGGGTGTTCCTTTCGCCGCCACCGAAGAGCTGCGCCGCCATCAGCAGGGCGGTTGCCGCGCGGATCACGAGACCCCTCCCGGTTGCGGCGAGCGGCGGCGACGCGCCGGACCGAAGAACGCGGCTCCCGCGATTGCCGTGACCGCAAGTCCCGCGGGAATCCAGAACTGCTCCCGGTAGCGGCGGGAAACCTGGGCTCCCAGCTCCCCTCCCTCGATGCCCCCGATCCGCGCCGCAAGTCCCTCGATCTCGCGGTCATCGGGCGAAACCTCGAAGAAAACGCCCCCGGTGAGCGCGGCCAGTTCCGAAAGCGCGGCCCGGTCCAGCCGGCTGACGATCGGAGAGCCGGCGGCGTCGCGCATCAGGGTCGGCCCGGACTCCGAGTCCGCCGGGATGGTGGCGCCGCCCGGCGTTCCCACACCGACCGGGAGGACGGTGATCTCGTGTTCGCTGGCGATCCGCGCCACCTCGGCGATCTCGGCAACGCGCAGGTCGTCCTGCTGGCCGTCGGTGAGCAGCACCACCACCCGGTGCCGGCTCTCCTGTCGCTCGAAAGCTCGCGCCGCTTCCTCGATCATGGCCGCGAGGTTCGTTCCGGGGCTTTCCACCGCGCCGGTGGCGATCCCCGCCAGCAGGGTCCGAACGGCTCCGAGGTCATGGGTGAGCGGGCATTGGGTAAAGGCCGCTCCCGAAAACGCCACGATTCCGACCCGGTTCCCGACCATCCGGCCGAGCAGTTCGCCGGCGATGTAGCGCGCCCGCTCCATTCGGGAGGGCGCCACGTCGCGGGCGTCCATGCTGAAGGAGGTGTCCATCGCCAGCACGACGTCCACCCCGACCAGCGTCACTTCCTGTTCCTGCCGCCCCCACTGCGGGCGCGCCGCCGCGGTGGCAAGCAGGAGGACCGCGCCCAGCAACAGGAAGTCCCGGAGGAGGCGGCGGGTTCGACTGTCTCCTTCGATGAGCGCCGCCGCCCGGGTACCGAAGCGCCCCAGAACCGTGCGCCCCCGGCGTGCGGCGAGAAGGACCAGCGCCGCCCCCAGCGGGAAGAGCAGCAGCAGGAACAGTGCCGAGGGCTCGCCGAAACGCATCTCAGCGAACCTCCCTTCCCGCCACAGGTTCCCGAAGTCGCTTCGTCGCAGGGGTCATGGCGCGGTCCTCAGCACGGTGGCGCCGAGCGCCATCCCGGAAAACAGCAACACCGCCGCCCAACCGGCGAGGACGGGACCGTCGTCCGACCAGCTTGTCCAGGTCGGCGCCTGGATTTCCGTCCGCTCGAGCGCATCGATTTCCTCGTACACGGCTCTGAGGCCCTCGCTGTCGCGAGCCCGGAAGTAGCGTCCTCCGGTGGCGTCCGCGACCTCGGTCAGCATCGCCTCGTCGATTCCGGGCGCCGTCCGGACATCGAGCGAGCCATCCGGCCGCCGCATGACCATCCGCCCACCCCGCTCGCTTCCGGCGCCCACCGTATAGACCCGGATTCCCCGGGTTCTGGCCAACCCGGCGGCTGTCAGCGGATGGATTTCCCCCGCGTTCGAGACCCCGTCGGTAAGGAGGACGATTACCCGGCTCTCGGCCCCGGAGCCGTCGAGACGGTTCACCGCGGCCGCGATGGCATTGCCGATCGCCGTGCCGTCGGCAATGTCCCCGATGTCCACCTCGCGCAGGCGGTCCGTCAGGACGCCGTGATCGAGCGTCAGGGGACTGAGCGTCACGGCATTGCGGGCGAACGCCACCGCTCCCAGGCGATCTTCCGTCCGCCGGTCGATGAAGTCCTCGAGCACCTCCTTGGCCGCCACCAGGCGGTTGGCCGGAGCGAAGTCTTCGGCACGCATGCTCGAGGAGATGTCGAGCGCGAGGACGATGTCCACACCGAGGCTGGTGCCGGTCTCCTCGGTGATCCCGGTCTGGGGACGCGCCAGCGCTACCGCGGCGAGCGCCAGTGCCCCGAGCACGAGCGCTCTCGGAAGAAATGCCAACCGGGAACGGAGCGAACGGGGCAGGTCGCGGAGTCCGGCGGCCTCGGGAAACCGGAGCCTCGGCGGGGCGAGCCGCCGCGCGCGCACCGCCAGCACCGGAATGAGGAGCAGCAGGAGGAGCGCCGCCGGCCAGAGGAACCGCATCAGGGACCCCCCATCCGGGGGGCATCGATCCGGGGGGCATCGATCCGGCGCGCGGCGGCCCCGTCGCCGCGAGTGGGAGCACCGATCCCCTCCGCTGCGCCGTTCGCGGGCTCGGTTTCCGGAACGAGAGGAGGCCGCGTCCGGTCCAGGAACATTCCCGCCTCCCGGAACCGCGATTCGGCGGCATCGGGACGGAGGGCGTGTTCGCTGAACTTGGCCAGATCCGCTTCACCCAGGACGGCCGCGAGCAACACCAGCGCCTCGCGGTACTCCGGCGCGGCCGTGAGCCGCAGATCCCGCAGGATCTCGCCGGTGGTCCGTTCGCACCACGGCGTCTCGAACCGCCGCCCCGCGTAGCGCTTCATGATCCCCCCGAGGCGTTCGTAGTAGGCGACGACATCGCCCCGCTCGAGAAGCCCCGCCCGGGCCAGGCGAGCGAGCGCGGCCTCCGCCTCCGCGGCCGGCGGGGGAAGCGGTGCCACCGGCGCTTCCCGGGCGCTCCGGCGCCGCCAGAGCCACCAGACAGCCGCGAGGAGAACGAGGAGCCCCAGCGCCAGCAGACCGATCTGGCCCCAGCGCGGCGGAACGCGCAGTTCGAACGGTCCCCGGATGTCGTGGATGTCTCCGCCGGCATCCTCCGCCTCCGGAGGTAGTGAAGAGACCACCCGCACCGGGGCCGGCGGCGTCTCGATGAGGGACAACGCACCGCTGGCGCTGCGGATGCCCACGGGCACCCCGGGAATCTCGTGGTCGCCGGGAAGCGCGAACGCGCCGAGCCGGAGGCGGAACCGGCTTTCCCCTGCCGGAGCCCCTTCCATTTCCAGAGGGACTGCTCCCAGGACCCGGAACGCGCCCAGGCTCTCTTCGACGAGCGGAGCCGCCTCCGCACCCTCCGGATGCTCGACGGCGACCTCCAGTTCGAAGACTGCCCCGACCTCGACCGGCTCGGCGACCACTTCGGAGGTGGCGGCAGCCGGCGGTTCCGCCTCTGGCTGGCCAGTGGCGCCCGCGGCCGAGACGGCCGCCAGGCAAAAGTGCGCGGCCCAAAGAGACGCCGCTCTCATCGCCGCCGCCTCTCCCGCATGCGGAAGAACTTTCTCAGGGGAGCATCGTACGGCTCACCCGCCGTGATCTCCACGACGTCCACACCCGTCTCGCGAAGCGCGCGCGAAGCCGCCGTCCGGGTCTGCAGGGCGCGGAGACGGAAGGCCTCCCGGACCCGCCGGTCCGACGTGTCGAGCCGGACCGGCGTACCGGACTCGGCGTCCTCGAGCTCGACGAGGCCGGCATCCGGAATCTCGTGCTCCCTTCTGTCCGTGACCCGGACGGCGATCAGGTCGTGCCGGCGCGCCGCCACCCGGAGCGGGCGCACCCAGCGCGCCGGCGGATCTCCGGCGAAGTCGCTGACCAGGAAGACGGTGGCGCGCCGGCGCACCGCCCGATTCAGCAAGCCGAGAGCCTCCGCGATGTCGGTCCCGGCGCCCTCGGGCTCGAAATAGAGGAGGTCGCGGAGGACCCGCAGGCCGTGCCGGCGCCCCTTCCGCGCCGGAAGCCGGATTTCGGCGCGATCGGTGAACAGGACCGCCCCCACCCGATCCCCGGATCGGATGGCCGAGAAGGCGAGCGCCGCGGAGACCTCGGCGGCCGTCGCCCGCTTGAAGTCACTCCGGCTCCCGAACGCGAACGAGCGCGAGACGTCGAGGAGGAACAGCACCGTCTGTTCCCGTTCCTCCACGAACTTCTTGACGTGAAGGTCTCCGGTTCGCGAAGTGACGTTCCAGTCCACCGAGCGGATGCCGTCGCCCGGGGCGTACTCGCGGACCTCCGAGAACTCCATCCCCTGCCCCTTGAAGGTGCTCAGATACGCCCCCGCCAAAGCCTCGGTCACGAGTTTCCGGGTCCGGATCTCGATGTGCCGCACCCGGGCGAGCAGTTCGGCGGTCGAGACCGGCGCGGAGGCCCGGTCCCCCTTCGCGGCGGAGCCTCGCCAGGGCGCGAAGAACGCCGTGAGGAGTCCCTCGCGCTGATCGCCGGCGGCGGCTCCGTTACGGGGCACCTGTCGGGGTCCGGTCCTCAGGGAACCTCCACGGCGTCGAGCACCCGCTGCACGATCTGGTCGCCATCGACTTCTTCGGCTTCCGCCTCGTAGGAGAGGATGATCCGGTGCCGCATGACGTCCGGCGCCAGGTGCTTCACATCTTCGGGGGCGGTGAAGTCACGGTCTTCGAGGAAGGCGCGAGCGCGGGCCGCGCGGTAGAGGTCCAGGCTCGCCCGCGGGGACGCCCCGTGCTCGACGAGCCCGGCGATGTCCACCCCGAACGCGGCCGGGTCACGGGTCGCCCGCACCAGCGAAAGGATGTAGTCGCGAATCCGGTCGTCCACGTAGACCGCCTCGACGGCGGCGCGGGCGGTGGCGATCTCGTCAGGGCCGACGACCGGCTCGACTTGCGGCGCCGCAAAGTTGGCCATCCGCTTCAGGATGACCCGCTCGTCGTCCAGCCCGGGGAACCCCATCCTCAACTTCATCATGAAGCGGTCCACCTGGGCCTCGGGGAGCGGGTAGGTCCCTTCCTGTTCAATCGGGTTCTGGGTCGCCAGCACCACGAACGGCTCCTCCAGCTTCCAGGTTTCGTCGCCGATCGTGACCTGACGCTCCTGCATGGCTTCGAGCAGCGCGCTCTGCACCTTCGCGGGGGCCCGGTTGATCTCGTCGGCGAGCAGGAAGTTCGTGAACACCGGTCCCTTCCTCGGCACGAAGGTCTGGTCGCGCTGGTCGTAGATGAGGGTTCCGATCAGGTCCGCGGGCAGCAGATCCGGAGTGAACTGGACTCGCGAGAAATCGGCCCGCACGCTCTCCGCGACGCTCTTTGCGAGGAGGGTCTTCGCGATTCCCGGCACGCCCTCGATGAGCAGATGGCCGCGGGTGAGGAGGCCGATCAGCACCCGCTCGACGACGTCCTGCTGCCCGACCACGACCCGGCCGAGTTCGGCGGTCAGGCGGTCGGCGAATGCGGAGCGGACCTCACGGCCCTTCGAGGTGAGCCTGTTGACTTCGCTAACGCTGGGCATCGCTCAAGAAAACTCCCGGAACTCGTCGACCGTTCCCGGAATGTTACGCCGGGGGAGTCCGGCTCGGAGCGCCGGCTTCCGTTGACGGCCCCACGGCTCGGAGCGCCGGCTTCCAGCCGGCATCGACTGCCGGGAGGCCGTCGAAACCGCACCACTCCACCCACCCTCACAACACACCGGTTCGGGAACGCCAACAATCGGGATAGCGCCAACGGTACGGCAACGCCGGCCCCCACCGGGAGAACTGGCCTCCGGTCGGCACTCGCGGCGCCTTCCCGCCACGCGTTCGCACCCACCCCCCCGGACGGCTAAAATCCTTCCTTCCGGGCGCCATCCACGCCCGCCGATGGAGGACCTCATGCTCAAGAAAACCATGCTCGCTCTCGCCATGCTCGCCCTGATCGCGGCGCCCACGTTCGCCGAGGAGGAATCCGATCTCGGCACCGTCGAGTTCCCGAACTCGGGCTCCGAGGCCGCGCAGGCCGCCTTCCAGCGGGGTGTCGCGGCACTCCACAGCTTCTGGTACGAGGAAGCCGGCGAAGCCTTCAAGAACGCCCAGGAGATCGATCCCGATTTCGCCCTTGCCTACTGGGGCGAGGCGATCAGCCACAACCACCCGCTGTGGTCCGAGCAGGACATCAGCGCCGCCCGGGACGTCCTGAAGCGCTTCGGGGCCACCCGCGCCGAGCGCCGGGCCAAGACCCCGACCGAGCGCGAGCGCCTTTACCTGGACACGGTAGAGGTCCTCTACGGCCCCGGTGACAAGTACGAGCGCGACGAGCTCTACCACCAGGCGATGCGGCGCCTCGCCGAGGCCCATCCCGAGGACAACGAGGCACAGGCGTTCTACGCGCTCTCCTACCTCGGACTCGTGCGCCGCGGCGAAAAGGGCTTCCACCGGCAGATGAAGGCCGGCGCCATCGTGACCGACCTCTTCCAGCGCGAGCCCAACCATCCGGGCGCCGCGCACTACGTGATCCACTCCTTCGACGATCCCGAGCACGCCCCGCTCGCCCTCGAGGCCGCGAACCGCTACGCCGAGATCGCCCCCGAGGCGCACCACGCGCAGCACATGCCCTCCCACATCTTCGTGCAGCACGGCATGTGGAACCGGGTCTCGGCTTCGAACGACGTCGCCTACAACGCCTCGGCCAAGTGGGTGGAGGCGAAGAACCTCTCGATCACCAAGCGCGACTACCACAGCCTCGAGTGGAAGGCCTACGCGGACCTCCAGCGCGGCGTCTACGGCGAGGTCATTGACGCGATCGCCATCGTGGACGCTGCGGTCGCCGAAACGGATGACAACCGGCTGCGCCGGATCTCCGCTTCCATGGTCGCCCGCCACGCCATCGAGACCGGCCGCTACGACGCCATCTCGCTCCCGATGGGCGACGTGGACACGAGCCGCTACAACTCGACGGCCAATCTGTTGCTCGCGGCGGGAATGAAGGCATTCGCCGGGAAGGACGCTTCGGGAGCCACCGCCGCCGCCGAACAGCTCCGGGCGCTCGCCGACAAGCGCGCCGCCGACGGTGAGACCTACCAGGCCGACTCGGTGCGCATCATGCAGCACGAAGTCGAAGCGCTCGCCGCCCAGTTGAACGGCGACACCGAGGGCGCTCTGAAGCACGCCGCGATGGCGACCGACATCGAGGAGACCCAGGACCCGCCGTCAGGTCCCACCTATCCGATGAAGCCGTCCCACGAGCTGCGGGGCGAACTGCTCCTCGCCGCCGGCAAGGCGGAGAAGGCGCGCGCCCAGTTCGAGACCAGCCTTACCCGGACCCCGAACCGGACCGCATCGCTGCTCGGCTTGGCTCGTGCCGCCACCGAGATGGGCGATACGGACGCAGCGAACCGCGCCTACGCGACCCTTCAGACCTTCCTGACGGAAGCCGACAGCAATGTCGCCTTCCTGGAGGAAGTCCGGAGCCGCGCGATGGCGACCACCGACATGCAGCAGCAGTAAATCCCGGCAACCTCAGCCACGGGGGCGGCGCATCCGCGTCGCCCCCGCTTTGTGTACGGCGACCGGTCGGGGTAATCCTCCTTCAGGGCCGCGCCAGGTAGCCCGGACGGGCCCGCACGTCCGCACCTCTGCGTGTCACCCGCACCTCGATGGGAACGAACCCGTCGAGTTCCGGATTCGGGGCGAAGGAAAGGACGTACCGCGTCCGCAATTCTTCGAGCACTTCCTGGTAGGCCGCCGTCAGGTCCTCATCCGAGGACACCTCGAGCAGGCGGCCTCCACTCGCCTCGGAAACCTCCCGAATCAGACGGAATCCGTCATCGCTCGGGCCCAGGAAGCGAAAGGACTCGGGCGGTCTCGCGACGATGGAATAGACAAGCGCCTCGGAACCCCGGACCGCCGCCATCGCGAGGTCGTCCGAATTCCAGCTCAGGTTGTCGTAGGCGTCGGTGAAGAACAGGAGGACGCGCCTGCCTTCCCCCCGATGGAGCACGGCCAGAGAGATGATCAGGCTGTCCCGCACCGCCGTGGCTCCGCCGGGCAGCGTTACCTGGACGTCGTTCCCCACCCCGGGCCCACAAGGAGCAAACTCACGGACCCAGAACGGTTCCATCGAAAACGCCACCACGGCGCAGGCATCTCGATCCGTCAGGCCACCGGCGAAGAGGGCCGCACCTTCCCCCAGGTGGCGCTGGCGCTGTCCTAGCGTGCTGGCGCTGACGTCCATCGCGAAGAGCACCCTCACCGGTAACGACGCCGGGTCCAGCAGCCGGAAGGACACTCGCTCGCCTTCTTCGTAGAGTTCGAAGTCCTCGTGGCCCAGACCCAGAACGGGCCCGTCGTCGAAAACGGAAACGTCCACCAGGACCGCCCGGCTCTCGACACGGAACTGTGCCGCGGCTGGTGAGCCGGCCAAGCTCAGCCCGGCCAACGTCGCGAGCCCGAAACGAAGACCGCTCCCGTCCCGCCTCCCGGAGAAGCGCCTCACGCGGTCCCCGCTACTTCACAGAGCCAGGGAAGCCCCTCTCCGAACTCCGCCCAGGCCGTGATGAACGCGAGCCACGGACGCGTTTTCTCGCGAACCGAGAGGAAATCGGACGCCAGTTCCGCGGCCTCGTCCCAGCGTTCCGCGGCTTGCAACGCGGCGACAAGCGCTGCCACTGCGGCGGACGAGGTCGGCTCGGTTCGGGTGGCCACCTGGAGACCATCAACAGCCGGCCGGAGACGGCCCTCGGCGAGGTCCAACTCGGCTTCCAGCAGGAGCCGGGGCAAGCGGAGACGTGGCGCGACCTCGTCGCGAACCTGCTGGAGGTCCCGAGCCGCGGCGCGCCGGTAACCCCGCCCAAGGGCCACCATCGCGAGCCGCAGATGCAGATCGTCCGGGTCCGCCATCGCCTGCACAATGGCGCGCGGGGACGCGCCCGGCTCCGGCAGCCGGCCCGCCCAGCGCGCGACCCCGTCACGCAGCCCACCCCGCGCGTCGGGCCAGAGATGGTCGTCGCGGAGATACCGGGCCTGGAACGCGCTGGTAGTCGCGAGCTGCCACTCGGTGGCGGGGTCTCGGTACTGCGCCGCGTAGCTGAGCACACGCCGGGCGCTCCTGATGTCGAGGCGCACCAGGCGGGACCTGGCGGCCATCAGGAACACTTCGCGGCGCAACAGGGCTCGCAGGTCCTCGGACGGCCGGACGCCCCAGGCCTCCCGCGCCGATGCACGCAGATCGGCCGGTATTCCGCGCGGCCACCGGGCCGGAATCGCTCGGAGCGGTTCCCCGAGGAGTTGCAGCCGTTGTTCCGATCTCTCCCCGAAGTGGGCCACCAGCTCGGCGTGGAACAACGCCGTGGTGAGCCTCGCCTGGAGGCCGCGGAGCATCGCCGGATCGCCCAGCGCCTTCAGGTAATCGCGTTGGGCCCACAGGAGTTGTCTCGTTCCCGACCACCGGACCGCGGCAGCCACTTCCTGCAGCCGGCCTCGCCGGTACTGCGCGATCCAGCCCGCGTACTGCGACCCATTCACCTCGCCCCGCTGCCCTGCGACCCGAGGGACGCGCAGCGCGAGCACCGCGCGGCGCCCAATTCGTCGCTCCCCGACCGGTCCCGGTTCGGAGAGCGCGCTCACGGTGGCGAGGGGCTCCGCCCCTTTACGGATCCTCGTCGAGCCCACTCGCGGGCGGGCGCACCAGATCCACGATGGCCCCGGGATGGGAGACCCGGATGGCGGCGCCTTCGGCCAGGCGAACCGGCTCCCGAAAGGCGAACTTCTCCGCCCAGTCCGAATCGAGCCGGCGAATGCGCAGCAGCAGCGTCACCGCCCCGTCGCTTCCCACCGTTTCCACGGCGAATCCCTCGGGTCCCGGATCGAGCCCCTCGGGCGGCAGCACCGACAGGAGAGTCGCCGGCCCCACGGCGGTCGTTCCCGGCTCGACCGCCAGCGTCTCCACCGGGCGCGTCCGGTCCGGAAGCGGCGGGAAGACGGCCACCTGGGGTTCATCCTCGAACTCCATACCCTCGGTGTCGAACCCCTTGCGGTAGGACAGCTGGAGGAAGAGACCCGCCTCCTCCGGAAGGCGGTCGAAGACTCCCTCCGGCCGCAGGCGCGGCCCCTGCCCCACCACCCAGGTGAAGATCGGTGTCCCGGTTCCGCAGTCGGAGCCGGCGAAGAGGACCGCGCGCCGCAGGATCGAGACCGCCTCGCCGGGAATCAGCGCGAACCCGGCGGCTGCCGCGCCCACTCCGTCACCCCGGACGAGGGGCCGGCAAACGGACGCCTCGGACTCCATTTCGCTGATCCTGACCGGCTCGGCGAGCGTGAGCCGGCTCACCGGCAGATCCGTCGCGGCGCCCGGAATCTCCGGTTCGTCCCTTGGCGCCGGGCCCTCGGGCGCGAGCCCGATCGCCCAATCCACGAGCATGTCGGTCTCCCGCTCGTCGAGCGTCCGGGCATGGGCAAAGAGCCCGGTCCCATCATCCGGCAACCAGGGCGGCATCTTCCGCTCGAGGACCTGCCGGGCGATGGAGTTGGCCCAGGGCAGGGCGTCCAGATACCGCATCAGGTTGACCGGCGCGGGGCCGACCCCGGAGTGGCAGGAGGCGCAGTGCTGCTCCAGGAGGGGGCGGATGTCACGCCAGTAGCCGTAGCGGGAGAGTTCCGGCTCGTGGGCGGCGGCATCGTCGAACCATCCGGGGACCACCACCACCCCAAGAGCGCCAAGCATCAGCCCGCCGGCCAGGAGCGCGGTACGCCTCAAGGTCGTCATTCGCCGCTCCTTCACTCCGGCGCCCGCTCCGGGAGCCCCCGCATCCCCTCCGCGAAGATCTCGTAGGCCTCTCCGACGCGGATCCGGTCCCCCTGGTCTCCGTAGAGGTCGAGCAGCCAGGCGCCCCGCACGATCCGCTTGAGCGCCACCCAGGGACGATCCGACGCCCCTTCGCCGTAGGCGAGCGCCAGTTCCTTGGCTTCAAGCGCCGGAATGAAGAGATCGGCCCAGCGGCCCTGCTCGATCAGCGACTGAACCCGGCGGTCCCGGTCGCGGATGGCGTCCAGAATCGCTTGCGGCGTATCGGGCACCCGTAGTTCTGGAAGTTCCGCCGGAGCCGCCTCGCCGGCCAGCGCCGCCTTCTCCGCTTCCGACAGGAAGATGAAGTCGAAGCGGTCGTCTTCGTCGCGATCGGGGAACCGCACGAACGCGGTAAATGCCGCCCGCTCTCCCGCGACGGCGTCCACGGGCGTCTCGAGCGTGCCCGAGGCCGCCGAGAGCGCCACCGGATCACCGAGCGGCGCCCCGTTGTCGTCGGCCGGAACCACCCGCGCCCCGAAAGGTTCCGGTTCGATCGGGCGCGTGAACGAATCGTAGAAGTAGAGGCGGAAGGTCCCGTTCTCCAGAGCGCCCTCCAGATGATGTTCCCCGTCCGGAGCCATGAACAGGACGCCGCCGTGGCGGGCGTTGTGGTCGCCGTGGGCGGAGACCCGGGTCGTCATCTGACGGGGGGCGTCGCCCTCGCAGACCCCGGGTTCGACGAAGACCCGATCAGGGTCGGACGGGCAGAACCAGATCACTTCGCGGGTTGCCGGAACGAGCGGATCCCCCGTGTCCGGGCAGATGCCGGGTCCCTCCTCCACCACGGTGTCCTCCTGGGCCAGGCAGACGTAGCGCGTCACCAGGGTGCGGCGCACCAGCGCCATCCCGCAGAGCGGACAGCGTCCCTCGCCGTGGGACTGGTGGTCCCGGTGCATGGGGCAGAGCCAGACGGTGTAGGCGTCGTCCGGGGTATCGGCGCCCTGGACATCCTGGACGGCCTGGGCCGCCGGAACCGCGAGTCCGCCCGGCAACCCGACTCCCAGAGCAAGGGCAACCAGCAGCCCCTTCCGGACGCTCATGGCCGGGAAATTAGCAGGAAGGAGGTTTGGGGGGTTGTCCGCCGCGGTGCCGCCAACCAAATCGGCGGCGCGCGGTTTCGACCGCCTCTCGGCGGTCGATGCCGGCTGGAAGCCGGCGCTCCGAGCCGGCGGCGCTACTCCCGCCTCGTCAGGTTCACCACGATGCCATCAGTGGCGGGGAAC
>LXNJ01001245.1_pt1 | contig 15473 bp, 12 predicted proteins | sample 809081 | NCBI WGS metagenome assembly LXNJ01 (sample SAMN04870510, study PRJNA318959) | sponge metagenome | biome: sponge; feature: marine sponge reef; material: water | host: Petrosia ficiformis | place: Greece: Milos, Mediterranean Sea | collected 2013-05-29 | depth 5-7 m
GGTTACCAGGGCCGATCTGTCGACCGCGGTCGATTCCATGTTGGCGAGCTCTGCGGTTACCCGGCCGCCGGTGGTTCGCGCGTCGATGTCGAGGGCGATGCCCTCGGCGAGACCGACGGTGATGCCCCCGCCCACCGTGCGCAGGGTGGACTCGCCGTCGGGTCGACCGGAGAGGGTCGCCTTGATGGATCCCCCGGCCGTGCGAGCCTGGATGTGGCCGGCCATGTTCGCGAGTTCGATGGAGCCCCCTGACGTCCGGGCAACGGTGGGGCCTGCGGCTCCATCGATGCGAATCGAGCCACCCGACGTGACCGCATCGACGGCTGCGGCTGCGGAGCCGATGCGAATCGATCCCCCGGAGGTACGGGCGTTCACCGGACCGCCGGCCGACTCCAGATGGATCGACCCGCCGGACGTGCGGCCTGCCACCGAGCCGGAGATGTTGGCGATCGCGAGCTTGCCGCCCGCCGTCCGGACGACGACCTCGCCGTCGAGATCGGGGATGCGGATATTGCCGCCGGCCGTGGTCAACTCTAGGTCGAAGCGCTGCGGGACGGTGACGCGGAACGTCGGTGCGCGCCGCTCCCCGCCGAACCAGCGCGCAAGACCCCGTTCCTTCCGCTCGCCGCGGACCGTCACGGTGTCGTCGTGCTGTTCGAATTCCAGGTCCAGCTTGTCGGCATGTTCGACGACGACGTCCACGGCATCTTGTTCCCAGGTCTCGATCTCAACGTGTCCCCAATCGGCGTCGAGCACGAATCGGCCGCCGGCCATCGCCTCGAACGACCGCTCGACAGTCTCGGCGACGGCGGTGGAGGTCATGAGCGAGACCAGGAAAACGGATGTGCACTTGGGTAATACATGTCGCATGGGTACTCCTGAGGTTTGGCTTCACGCCCATCGGCGATCAAGACGCGTGCCAAGTAGAAAGCCATATCTGGATCAATAAGTTACCTTATATCGTCGCGAGACGGCGTCGCGCATTCGGCCAACCGTCTGGCGAGATTGACCATTCTCAGTTGAACTGCCGCAGCAGGTCGCTGGCGAACGTGTCGCGGTACGGACCCGCCGCCAGACGGTGTCGAAACGCGTTTAGGTTCGTCTCGTCGAAGCCGAGCTCGGTGAACGCCTCGTCGAGGAACCGTTCGCGCACTATTTTGTGGCCGGGGTCGCCGACCAGGTTGGTCAGTTCGCGCGGGTCTTCGAGCATGTCGTAGAGCTCCACCGGGGCCCGGCTCGCCGAGTCGACTGTCATCTTGTAGCGTTCGTCTCGAGCCATGGAGTAGTAGGCCTCGACCTCGCTGAACGCGTAGTTCCGGTCGCGGCCGGACGCGGTGGATTCGCCGGCGGCGAAGACCAGCGGTCGGCCAAGGCTCTCCGCCCTCTCCGGTAGGGGTGCCGCGCCGGCCGCTTCGAGCAGCGTGGCGCAGATATCCAGATGGTCGGCCGGTTCGTCGCGCCGTGATCCCGACGCTCCAACGTGATGGTCGGAGCCGCGCACGGGCGGCCGGACGATCAATGGAATGTTCAGCGCACCGTCGTAGAACACCTTCTTCTGCTTCAGGCGGTGGTCGCCCAGCATCTCGCCATGGTCGGAGGTGTAGACGATCCAGGTGTCGTCGAGGATGCCCTTGTCGGCCAGTGCGTCGAGCACGATGCCGACGCCGTGATCGACGAGGCTCACCTTGGCGTAGTAGTGGCTCACCATCATGCGTGCCTGCATCTCGGTCATGGCGTCGAGGCGGCTCGACTTCAGCATCTGCGCCACTTGGGGCGAGACCGGGTCGGCGGGCGCATCGAGGATCGGCGGCGGCACGTCCTCGGGGCTGTAGCGGGCGCGGAACTCGGGCGTTGCGTCGAAGGGGGTGTGGGGCCCCGTGAAGCAGACTTGGAGGTAGAACGGCGCATCCGCCTCGTAGTCTCGCACCCACGTTGCCGCCTGGGAGGCGCAGTAGATGTCGATGTGTTCCTCGGTGGGCAGTGGCGACGGCGGATCCTCCCAAGGTTGGGCGCCGCGGAACGCGTTGGTCCACCACAACCGGGTGTAGTCCTGGTAGACGCGCAGCCGGCCGCGTTCGGCAAGGAAGTCGGCGTAATGGCAGGAGCAGCGCTCGGAAGGCACCACGTCGCGGAGCTCGTGGATGTCCTGGTAGCCCCAGTCCTCCAGCTTGTGGGCGTGCTCGCGGGTGTGCCCGTCGTTGCGATGGTTGGCGTAGAGGTGCGTCTTGCCGATCATCGCCGTGCGGTAGCCCGCGTCGCGGATGCTGCGCACATGGCTCGGGCCGTGGCGGTCCGCCTCCACGAGGTTGTTGCCCCACACGCCGTGGGCATTCACCGGCTGCCCGGTGATGAGCGACGCCCGGGCCGGCATGCACAGCGGCGAACTCGTGCAGCAGCGCTCGAACAGCACGCCCTGGGCGGCCAGGCGGTCGAGGTTCGGGGTCTGCACGACGGGATTGCCTGCGCACGCCATGGCGTCGCCGCGATGCTGGTCGGGGAAGAACAGGACGATGTTCGGCTTCGGCATCGACGTTTTGGTCCGCTTTGAGCCCGCCGGGAATCCTCGGCGCACAGGGGCGAGGTCGTCAAGGCGCTAACATCGGGCGCTGCGACGATTCGGGACTCGGGGGAGCTATGAGAGTCATCTGCATCCTGGTTGCCTGCGCGACCGCGGCGACCGCGGCCGGCGAAGACTGGTATCCATCGCAACACGGCGAAGGCGACACCCTGGGGGCCATCAACCACCTGACGCCGGACAGGGTCGTCGACGTTTTCAAGGTGCCGATGACTCCGCCGCCACGCCGCGCCGCTTGAGCGCTGTCCGGCTGTCGCACTATGCTGCGCGGCTTGCCATCAACTGACACGAGGTGACACATGGGCCCCATTCCCAAGGGTGGAACGGTTGCGGTGACGGGTGCCGCGGGATTCATCGGCGGCTGGGTGGTGCGCCGGCTGCTCGACAAGGGCTACCGGGTCCGTGCCTGCGTGCGCGACGCCAACGACCCGGTACGGACGGACTTCCTAAGGGCGATGCCCGGCTACGCGTCAGGTCGGCTTACCATTCACTCGGCCGACGTCGACGAGGACGGCTGCTTCGACGACATCTTCCCCGGTTGCCACGGCGTCGCCCATGTCTCCCACGTGTCGACCTACAGCGACCACGAGTACGTCAACCGGGTCTGCAACCACATCATCGAGAGCGTCAACAAGGCGCGGACGGTTCGCCGCGTCGTCGTGACTTCCAGTGTCGCGGCGGTCATGTCCGACGCGGACATGAACGAGTTCGCGCGCCGACCGGTGTTCTACGAAGACCGCTATCCCGACGAGTTCAACCCGAAGCGCACACCGGAACGCCAGGGCTATTCCATGGCCAAGGTCATCGCCCAGCGCGCCTTCTCCGATGCGGCGGAGAAGAACGGCGACTGGGAGGCGATCACCTGCTGCCCGGCGGACAACGTCGGACCCATCCAATCCGCGCATCAGAAGGACCGGGGTCCCTGGCAGCACAACATCGAGATGATGCTGCTCGGGGAGTGCTCGCAGTCGGGCGCCTACCGTCCTTGGATGACCGTCGACGTGCGCGACGACGCCGACTGCCACATCGGCCTCTTGGAGAGCGTCCACGTCAAGAACGGCGAGCGCTACATCGCCTGGTCCACCGACATGGTGAACGTCGAGGACATCTGCGCCGGCATCGACCGGCTGCTGCCGGAGCTCGGCCACGACACCCCGGAAGTGACCGACAACTTCCCCGACTACATCAGGGAGCGTGAAGGCAAGTACCGCCGCATCTGGGCGGGCTGCGAACTTCGCAACGACCGCATCAAGGCCGTCACCGGTGTTGAGTTCCGGCCCTTCGACGAGTCGCTACGGGACTGCGTGGAGTCGCTCCTGAGCGTCGCCAAGGTGAAGCCGAAACGGCGCGAAGGGTTTTGAGCCGCGGATGTATTTGACGCTGCTCAGAACGGCGCCATCGAACTCTGGCTCAGAGCGCGTCTCGCTTCGCGAGCCGTCCGGAGAGCCCCTCGTCGAATACGGCGCCCACATCGACCGAGACGCCGTCGAACAATGGGGATGACGCCGAATCGCCGCGCGCGAAGACGCCGTGTTCGACGTATTCCCCTTCGTGCAGAGTCAACACGGTTACCGTCTCGTCGCGCGGGTCCACGATCCAGTATTCGGGAATCCACCTGCACGTCTAGCTGCCAATCCCTCTGGAATCGTTGATCGCTGCGTAGACGAGGCCTTTGAGCTTCTCCTGGATCGCGTCGGGCATGCCGATGTATTGCGGCATGAACACGGCGACGAGTTCGTTGCCCGGGTCGATCCAGAAGAACGTGCCTGCGGCGCCGCCCCAGGAATAGGAGCCCGGCGGCGTCGAGCCGCCGTCCTCGGTAACGACCGCGAAGCCGAGGCCGAAGCCGCTGTTGGGCCAGATGCCCGGCGGCAATTGGTCGGTGGTCATCAGCGCCACGGTCTCTGGCTTGAGGATCCGGGCGCCGTTCAGTTCGCCACCGTTGAGGATCGCCTGGCAGAAGCGGACGTAGCTCTCCGTGGGCATCACCAGCCCGCCGCCGCCGGAGAGAAACGTGACGCCGATGAACTCCGGATCCTCCCGGGAGCTGTCCTGAACGACGAACTTGCCGTTCTTGAACTCGTGGTCCGTGCCGAACCGGTCGAGGACATCCGGGGGCACGTCGAAGTAGGAGTCTGTCATGCCGAGAGGTCGGAACATGCGTTCCTCGAGATACTCGTCGAGGGGCTTGCCGCTCACCCGTTCGATGAGCTGCCCCAGGACGTCCGTCGAGAAGCTGTAATGCCAGCGCGTATCCGGTTGGAACAGCAGCGGAATGTCCGCGAGCTTCTCGACCAGTAGGTTCGTGTCGCGGACCAGATAGTCCCAATCATCGATCAGGCCGGCTGCCCGGTAGGCCTTGTCGACCGGGGTGTTGCCGACGTAGCCGTAGCTCAGCCCCGAGGTGTGCAGCAGGAGGTGTTTTGCCGTGACCGGGGGATCGACGGGGACGATCCGGTCGCCGTCGTAGGCCGTCTGGTCCTGCCACTCGGGGAAGAACTTCGTCACCGGCTCGTCGAGATCCAGCTTACCGTCGTCGACCAGCATCAGCGCGCCGGCGCTGGTGATGGGCTTGGTCATGGAGTAGATGCGGATCAGGGAGTCGAGGCGCATGGGCGCGCCGGTCTCCATGTCGAGGATGCCGGTCGCGTGCTCGAACACGATCCGGCCCTGGCGCGTGATCATCGCGTTCATGCCGACGATCTCGCCGTCCGCCACCAGCCGGTCCATTTCCGCCGCGACCGCGTTCAGCCCCTCCTTCGACATGCCCACGGCCTCCGGCTGCGCCTGCGGAAATTCCTGCCCGGCTGCGGCGGCCGCGACGGCGAACGCGGTAGCGAACCCCAGCCAAGCCAGTGCGGGGCGCGGGTTACACTGCCGGCGCCGACCATGTCCGAAACGAAAATCAAGCGCGTCCACCTGTTGATCGAAGGTCGAGTCCAAGGCGTCGGGTACCGCTACTCGGCCTGCGCCGAGGGGGAGTACCGCAGCCTCGCGGGCTGGGTCCGCAACCTGCCCGACGGGCGCGTCGAACTCGTCGCCGAAGGACCCGGAGCGGCGGTGGAGAGCTTGGTCGAGTGGTGTCGGCAGGGACCGCGCTACGCCGCGGTCCGACAGGTCGATGTCGCTTGGGAGGCGCCCGGCGATGAACCCTCGGGTTTCCGCATCCGTTGAATGTCTCATTGCTCTTCCTCCCACTCGTCCGATGAGATGTCCTCCAACGGTTCGCCGGGAATCTTGAAGCGCTCGTCGGCCCAGGCGCCGAAGTCGATCAACCGACAGCGTTCCGAGCAGAACGGGCGGTAGCGGTTCGCGGGCGACCACTTGACCGGCTTGCGGCAGGTGGGGCACGGCACGATTCGGACGGTTTCGGACAAGCGCTGTGAGCCTCGGTTGGAAGGACCACAGCATAGCCCAACGGCCCCACGTGTACGGGACGGGCACGTGTGGTTCAATCGACGGTTGCACTCCCGAGGCCTCGATCGATGACCCGAGCCAAGCAGCCGAACGTCCTGTTGTTCTTCACCGACGACCAGCGCTTCGACACCATTCGAGCCTTGGGCAACGGCACCATCCACACGCCCAATATCGATCGCCTGGTGGCGCGCGGCACCACCTTCACCCACGCCCACATCCCCTGCGGAACCCACGGCGCCATCTGCATGCCGAGCCGGGCGATGCTGCACACGGGTCGGTCGCTGTTCCACCTGCACGACTCGGGCAGCAGCATCCCGACGGCGCACACGATGCTCGGCGAGGCGCTGCGCGAAGCGGGCTACGGCACCTGGGGATGCGGCAAGTGGCACAACGGCCGGGAATCGTTCAACCGGGGCTTCGCCGACGGCGACGAGATCATGTTCGGCGGCATGGCCGACCACTGGAACGTGCCCGTGTATCACTACGATCCCAACGGCGCCTACGACAAGCGCCTTGCGTACATTGCCGATCCGCCGGCGTTCGGCAACAACGAGATCGCCTGGCGCGAGGCCGATCACATCCACGCCGGGCGGCACTCGAGCGAGATGCTGTGCGATGCCGCGGTGGACCACATCCGGCATCAGGACGGCAGCACGCCGTTCCTCACCTATGTCTCGCTGCTCGCACCCCACGACCCGCGCACCATGCCGGAACGCTTCCGCACCATGTACCGGCCCGAGGACATGGAGCTGCCGCCGAACTTCCAAGGCGGCCATCCCTTCGACAACGGCTCGCTGCGCATCCGCGACGAACTGCTCGCCCGATTTCCCCGCGAGCCGGAGGAGATCCGCCGCCACATCGCCGAGTACTACGCCATGATCAGCCACCTCGACCATGAGTTCGGCCGCGTGCTCGATGCCTTGGACGAGCAGGGCCTCACCGACGACACGCTGATCGTGCTGGCCGGTGACAATGGCCTGGCTGTGGGGCAACACGGGCTGATGGGCAAGCAGAACTGCTACGAGCACAGCGTCCGCGTGCCGCTCATCTTCGCCGGGCCCGGAGTTCCCGAAGGTCGGCGGAGCGAGGCGTACGTCTACCTGTTCGACATCTTTGCGACCCTGTGCGAACTGACCGGGACTCCGAAGCCGGCCAGCGTCGAAGGCGAGAGCCTGGTTGCCGCCATGAACGATCCGCAAGCGTCCGTCCGGGACACGCTCTACTTCGCCTACGTCTCCTCCCAGCGGGCCGTCAAGAACCGCACCCACAAGTTGATCGAGTACGCGGTCCGCGACCGGGAGCGCCGGACCCAGCTGTTCGACCTCGAAAACGATCCGTGGGAGACCCACAACCTCGCCGACGCGCCGGAGTCGGCGACCATCGTCGCCGACCTGCGTGCCGAGATGATCCGCTACCGGGACGATTGGGAGGCCGGCCACCCGGGCCGGGGTTCGAACTTCTGGACGCGGTATGCCTGACGCCTGCTGCGGACCTTCCCGTCCGGGTGAAGCCTCGGTGCCGCCGACGGTCAGTGGGCGGGGCGAGGCCGGCACGGACATGGTCGAACTTCCGGGCGGCACCTTCCTGATGGGCTCGGAGGATGCCGACTACCGACCAGAGGACGGCGAGGGACCTGTACGCGAAGCGAATGTCGACGCCTTCGAGGTCGACCCAACAGCCGTCACGAACCGTGACTTCGCCGAATTCGTGGATGCCACCGGCTATCGCACGCAGGCCGAGGTGATCGGTTGGTCCTACGTCTTCCGCGGTCTACTGCCCAGGGCGAAACAGCGCCGCCTGCCCCGTGGCCGCGACATCGGGACGGTGCCTTGGTGGCACGCGATGGATGGTGCTTCATGGCGCCGGCCCGAAGGCCCCGGGTCCGGCCTCAAGGGTCGCTTGCACCATCCCGTGGTCCACGTCTCCTGGCACGATGCCGACGCCTACTGCCGTTGGTCGGGCAAACGCCTGCCCACGGAAGCCGAGTGGGAGTACGCGGCGCGCGGCGGACTCATCGGCAAACGGCTCCCTTGGGGAGACGAACTGACACCCCGAGGCCAGCACCTGTGCAACATCTGGCAGGGGACGTTCCCGGACGACAACACGCTGCAAGACGGCTATCTCGGCACGGCGCCCGCGGAGTCGTTCCGGCCCAACGGCTTCGGGCTCTACAACGTGGCCGGCAACGTCTGGGAGTGGTGCTCGGACTTCCACAGCGTGGACTGGCACAGACACCATCCGCTCGACAATCCATCGGGTCCCGAGGACGGCGAAACGAAGGTCCTCAAAGGCGGTTCCTACCTCTGCCACGACAGCTACTGCAACCGCTACCGCGTCGCCGCCCGCTATGCCAACACGCCGGACTCCGCCACGGGCAACGCGGGATTCCGGTGCGTGCGATCGTGAAGCCGAACATCCTGCTGTTCTTCCCGGACCAGCACCGGGGGGACTGGACGGGCTATTTCGGAACGCAGGGTGTCAGGACACCGAATCTCGACCGGCTCGCCGCCCGGGGCCGGGTCTTCCGCAACGCGCTGACCCCCTCGCCGCTGTGCTCGCCCGCGCGTGCCTGCATGGCGGCGGTTGCGCCCTACGACGCGCAGCCCGTGAAGCACAACCAGCACGATGTCGACCCCGCCGAGCCCAATCTCTACCAGGCGTTGCGCGACGCCGGCTACCAGGTACTCGGCTGCGGCAAGTTCGATCTCCTGAAGGGTTCGATGGACTGGGGGGAGTCCGGCCGCCACGGCGAAGGCGACGATGCCAAGATCCACCAGCTCGGCTTCACCGACGGCATCGACAACGCCGGCAAGCACGACTTCGTCATCGGCCAGGGGAAGGGCCGGGCGGAACCGTTCCAGGCGTTCTTGCGCGACAACGACCTGCTCGATATCCATCTCGATGACTACACTGGGCGGACCGGTAGACAGCGCGCCAACTACACCAACACCGCGCCGACCCCGCTGCCGGACTTCGCCTACGGCGACAACTGGATCGCCGCCAACGGGCTGAAGTTGCTGGATGGGGTGACGGACGATGCGCCCTGGTTCCTGCAGGTGAACTTCAACGGTCCCCACGAGCCCATGGACGTGACCGCGTCGATGCAGGCCCGCTGGCCGGATCCGGACCTGCCACCGCCGGTGGCGTCGAGCCAGTACGATGCCACGGCACACCTCGCGATTCGCGCCAACTACGCCGCCATGATCGAGAACATCGACAGGCATCTTGGGAGCTACCTCGACTACCTGGCGAGCCGGGGCTGCGGCGACCGGACGGTCGTCATCTACGCCTCCGATCACGGCGAGATGCTCGGCGACCTCGACCGGTGGGGCAAGGTCGTGCCGTACCAGCCATCAGTGCACATTCCCCTGGTGATGGCCGGCCCCGGCATCGATGCGCAACCCGATTGCGATGCCTGGGTCGATCTCGTGGATGTCGCCGCGACCGTTCTGCACCTTGCCGGCGCCGACTTTCCCGCAGGCAAAGGCCAGGTCTTGACGGCGGGGGCCCTAGCGTCCCGAAAGGTGGTCGGCCTCGGCGGTTGGCGGACGATCTACGAGGATGGGATGAAGTACGTGCACAACTTCGATCCCGAGGCGGCTCGCGGTTCGGTGGCCAGCGACTTCGATCCCGCGGAGACACACGCGGCCCTATTTGATCTTCACAACGATCCGCACGAGCGCGAGAATCTCGTGGTCGACGAGCCCGAGACCGCGAGTCGCCTGCGGCAAGCGCTGCTCGAAACCGTCGAGGAGAACCATGCCTGACAGCTATCGCCGAATAGAGGTCGAACCGCTGACGCCGGGAATCGGTGCCACCGTGCATGGCGTCGACCTCGGAACGCCCCTGGAGGATGACGTCGTCGAGGAGATCCACGACGCCTGGATGCGGCACCTGGTGCTGTTCATGCGCGACCAGCACCTGTCGTCCGAGCGGCACTTGGCCTTCGGCCGCCGCTTCGGCGAACTGCACATCCATCCCGCCGCCCCCTACGCGCACAACGAACCCGCGCTGATGGTCATCCACACCGACAAGGACTCGCACCGCAACAACGGCTCGGGCTGGCACTCGGACGTCTCGGCCGACGAAGAACCACCGCTCGGCAGCATCCTGCACCTCCACGAAGTGCCTTCGCAGGGCGGCGACACCCTGTTCGCGAACATGTACGCGGCCTACGAGTCCTTGAGCGAGCCGATGCGCGCCTTCCTCGACGGCCTGACCGCGCGCCACGAGTCCGACTACGCCGGCTACTACGGGGATCATCCGCCACAACGGGACTTTCCCCGGGCTTCGCACCCCGTGGTCCGCACCCATCCGGTGACCGGGCGCAAGGCGTTGTACGTGAACGCCGGATTCACCCGTCGCATCGAGGGGTTGAGCCGCGCGGAAGGCGCGGCCCTGCTCGGGTTCCTGTTCGAGCATGTGAAGAATCCCGCCTTCCAATGCCGATTCCGGTGGGAACCGTACTCGCTCGCCATGTGGGACAACCGCTGCGTCCAGCACATGGCGGTCTGGGACTACTTTCCAAACACCCGCAGCGGCTTCCGCGTCACCGTCAAGGGCGACCGCCCGTACCACTGAACTTCCGGGTGGTTCGACGGCAACGTGAACCGAAGTCCGTCTCGCCGGTGTGCAAACGCATGCGGACGGACCGCGAATCTGGTCCAAATGGCGCTGAGAGTCGGCACTTGGTTGTCATGAAGTTGCTGTTCTCGAAGATCGTCCAGGACCATCGCCATGTCGACGAGACGTCGATCATCCACCGCTACCGCGGTGTGGCGGAGCGCGTGGTGCAATGAGTCAGCTCACGAAGCGCGGTGGCCAACTCTCGATGGTCTTCGGAGCGCAAGGACATTTGCCGCCATGCCAATGCGATCTGACGGAAAGCCGGCATTCCGAGCCGGGCGAGCGAGATGTCCGATCCCCGGGTGATCTGCGCGTCCACGGCGAGCCGGGGTATGAGGGTGACGCCGATGCCGCCGGCGACCATCTGCACGAGCGTGTGCAGGCTGCTAGCCTCGAACTGTGCCCGCGCCCTGTCATCGCCGATTTGGCAGGCGTCCAATGTATGCCCGCGCAGGCAATGGCCTTCCTCCAGGAGCAGGAGTTCCGTACCCGCGAGTGCCTCCACCGGGACCTCGGGCCGACCGGCGAGCGCATGGCTACGGTGGCAGGCGAACAGGAATTCATCGTCGAGCACGACTTCGGTGCACAGACCCTCAGTCTCGTAGGGGAGCGCGATCAAGGCGACGTCCAGTTCGCCGTTGTCCAGACGGGCGAGCAGTGGCGCCGTCTGCTCCTCCCTCAAGTAGATCGTCAGCGCCGGGTAGCGATCGCGTAACGCAGGCAGAGCCCGTGGGAGTAGGAATGGCCCGATCGTCGGGATGACGCCAAGGCGCATGTCCCCCGTCATGGGTGAACGATCGGCCTTGGCCAGCTCCATGATCTCTTCCGCCTGCCGGAGTACCGACCTCGCCCTGTCCGCGATCTTAGTACCGGCGTGCGTCATGACCACCCGCCGGTTCGACCGCTCGGCGACCGCGGTACCGAGCACCGTCTCGAGATCGCGGATACCGGCGCTGAGTGTCGACTGGGTGATGTGGCAGCGCTCGGCGGCCTGGCCGAAATGCCGAGTGTCGGCCAGGGCGACCAGGTACTGGAGTTGCTTCATCGAAGGCACGCGCTTCACGGATGTTCTCCGGGACCTGTTTGTTCGAGTCCTATTATTCGTGCAACACGATCATATTATCAAATAATTATCGTTGTACACGAATGATGTGGCAATCCTACTCTCTCAAGCGCGGATCAACGCGCGGACCAAAAGGTCAAATCAACCACGACTCACAAGGAGAGATCCATGAACGAGAGCAAGTGCCCCGTGACGGGCGCGGCCCACGGCGTCCCTCACGACAGGACGACCAACCGGGACTGGTGGCCCAACCGCTTGAACCTGGGCGTTCTGCACCAGCACTCACCCTTGTCCAACCCCATGGGTGAGGCGTTCGACTACGCCGAAGCGTTCAAGACCGTGGATCTCGATGCCCTCAAGCAGGATCTATTCGAGTTGATGACCACCTCGCAGGATTGGTGGCCGGCCGACTACGGTCACTACGGGCCGCTGTTCATTCGGATGGCCTGGCACAGCGCTGGCACCTACCGCATCGGCGACGGCCGCGGCGGCGGCGGTACCGGCAACCAGCGGTTCGCACCACTCAACAGTTGGCCCGACAACGCCAACCTCGACAAGGCGCGCATGCTGCTGTGGCCGATCAAGCAGAAGTACGGTCGCAAGCTCTCCTGGGCGGACCTCATGATCTTCGCGGGCAACTGCGCTCTGGAGTCGATGGGCCTCAAGACGTTCGGCTTCGGTGGCGGTCGCGAGGACATCTGGGAGCCGGAAGACGACATCTACTGGGGCACCGAGGACGAGTGGCTGGGCGATGAGCGCTACAGCGGCGAGCGCGACCTCGAGAATCCCCTGGGTGCCGTGCAGATGGGTCTGATCTATGTGAACCCCCAAGGGCCCAACGGCAACCCGGATCCCGTCGCCTCTGGCCGAGATATCCGCGAGACCTTCGCCCGTATGGCCATGGACGACGAGGAGACCGTCGCCCTGGTCGCTGGCGGACACACCTTCGGCAAGTGCCACGGCGCCGGCAATGACGCGCTGGTGGGTCCGGAGCCCGAGGGCGCCGACATCGCCATGCAGGGGCTCGGCTGGGCCAACGGCCACGGTACCGGCAAGGCCGGCGACACGATCACCAGCGGGATCGAAGGCGCCTGGACTGCCGACCCGGTGAAGTGGGACAACGGCTACTTCGATGTCCTGTTCGGCTACGACTGGGAGTGCGCGAAGAGTCCGGCGGGCGCGTTCCAGTGGATTCCCAAGGACGGTGCTGGCGCGGACACCGTGCCGGACGCCCACGATCCATCGAAGCGCCACGCCCCCATCATGACGACGGCGGACCTGGCTCTCAGGATGGATCCGATCTACGAGCCGATCTCGAGGCGCTTCCACGACAACCCGGACGAGTTCGCCGATGCCTTTGCCCGTGCGTGGTTCAAGCTGACGCACCGCGACATGGGACCGCGCTCGCGCTATCTCGGCTCGATGGTCCCGGCGGAGGAACTCATCTGGCAGGATCCGGTGCCGACCGTCGACCATGAACTGATTGGCGATGAGGATGTCGCTGCCCTGAAGGCGAAGATCCTTGCCTCTGGCCTGTCGGTCTCCGAACTGGTTGCGACCGCGTGGGCCTCGGCTTCGACCTTCCGAGGCTCCGACCTGCGTGGCGGTGCCAACGGTGCCCGCATCCGCCTTGCGCCGCAGAAGGACTGGGAGGTGAACCAACCCGTTCAGTTGGCCAAGGTCCTTGGCGTCATGGAAGGCATCCAAGCGGAGTTCAACGATGCGGCAGCGGATGACACGCGTGTCACACTCGCCGATTTGATCGTCCTCGGCGGTTGCGCCGGCGTCGAGCAAGCCGCCCGCAACGCCGGGCACGAGGTCGCGGTGCCGTTCATGCCGGGTCGCACGGATGCGTCGCAAGAGCAGACGGACGTCGACTCGTTCGGGGTGCTCGAACCCGTCGCGGACGGATTCCGCAATTACCACAAGCCTCGATGCGCCGCGCCGGGCGAGCGGCTATTGGTCGACCGCGCGCAACTGCTGACGCTGACAGCGCCCGAGATGACGGCGCTCGTCGGCGGCATGCGGGTCCTGAACACGAACGTCGGCGAGCCGCGGCATGGCGTGTTCACCCGTCGGCCCGAGGCGCTCACGAACGACTTCTTCGTGAACCTGCTCGACATGGGCACCACCTGGCAGGCGACTTCCGAGTCCGAGGACGAGTTCGAGGGGCGAGACCGCCGGACGGGTGAACTCAAGTGGACGGGCACCCGTGTCGATCTCATCTTCGGTTCGAACTCGGAGCTTCGGGCGTTGTCGGAGGTCTACGGATGTGCGGACTCCGAAGCGAAGTTCATTGACGACTTCGTGGCGGCGTGGGACAAGGTGATGAACCTCGACCGGTTCGATCCCGTCTGATCGCCGGGCAACGCGTGGGGCCGCCTTCCGTGGCGGCCCGACAAACGGCGGGCCACCGGGAGATCCTCGTGGATCCATTTCCGTCCGGCCTGCCGACGTCCCAGGGTTCGTTGCTGGACGCAGGATCGATCGCGTGCAACGTCTGAATGCCATCCTCGAACGCTTGTGCCAGCGCCGTCCAGAACGGGGCACCCACTCGTGCTTTCCATTAGTCACTTGAATGATTATCATTCAATAGATGAATGATTATTTTCCGCGGGCCGTTGAGAACCGCCTCGCCGCTCACCTCCGGGTGATGCCTGCGGTTGTCGTCAGCGGCGCCCGTCAGACCGGCAAGAGCACACTCGCGCGACGACTCGTGCCGGGACCCAGGCAGTTCGCAACGCTTGATGACCTCGACGTGCTGGATGCTGCCCAACGAGACCCCGACAGCCTGTTCGGTGACGAAGCGATCACGCTGGACGAGATACAACGCGCACCCGACCTCCTCTTGGCAATCAAACGCCATATCGACGAGCAGCGTCGACCGGGGCAGTTCCTGCTCACCGGTTCGGCGAACCTTGCGTTGATTGCCCGCGTATCGGAGTCCTTGGCGGGGAGAGCCGGATACCTGGCGCTTTGGCCGATGACTCGGCGCGAACGGCAGGGTCTCGGCCGAACCGGTTGTTGGGACGAACTGCTCGCCGCGTCGGACTCGGCATGGAAGGAGGTGGTGATGGCGCAGGCGGGGGACCCCGAGGACTGGCGCGAGGTTGCTCGTCGTGGCGGGTTTCCGGATCCCGCAATCCACTTCGCGGAGGATGCCGATCGCGCGATCTGGTTCGATGGCTATCTGCGCACCTACCTTGAACGCGACCTGGCGGCACTATCCTCCGTCGCCTCGCTGGTCGACTTCCGCCGGCTTGTGCGAGCCGCGTGCCTGCGCGTCGGTCAGGTGGTCAATCAAACGGAGATCGGACGCGACATCGGTCTCCCGCAACCGACCGTCCACCGGTATCTGAACCTGCTCGAGACCTCGTACCTGCTGGTTCGGCTGCCGGCGTATGCCATCAATCGGACCAAACGGCTCATCAAGTCGCCCAAGTTGTATTGGTGTGACACCGGCCTCGCGCTACGCATTGGCGGCGTGGACCCTGCGCCTGCCCACCTCGAGAACCTTGTACTGTGTGACCTGCTCGCCTGGCGGGACTCGCGCCGGGACCCGGCCGAAGTCTGCTACTGGCGTACAACCGCCGGCGAGGAAGTCGACTTCGTGATCGAAGCTGGCGACGCCCTGCTACCAATCGAAGTCAAGGCGACGGGCAACCCGCGCCTAGGGGATTGCACCCGCCTGCGGGCGTTCCGTAGGGAATACCCCGAGCTAGCGCGCCCGGGTCTGCTGCTCCACGCCGGCGACCGCGTCGAATGGCTTGCCCCGGACGTCCTCGCCGTTCC
>LXNJ01001246.1_pt1 | contig 15473 bp, 15 predicted proteins | sample 809081 | NCBI WGS metagenome assembly LXNJ01 (sample SAMN04870510, study PRJNA318959) | sponge metagenome | biome: sponge; feature: marine sponge reef; material: water | host: Petrosia ficiformis | place: Greece: Milos, Mediterranean Sea | collected 2013-05-29 | depth 5-7 m
AGGTGGACCCTGAACACGCTCTCGCGTTCCGGGCCCGAATCGGGTGGTTGTTGCCGACTGCCGCAAGTTCGCGTTCGCCCGGGGCCAAGTTCTTCCAGCAGTTCGATGCAGGATTGGCAACAGGAGTGCGCCGTGCGGTAGACTCGAAGCTTGCCCCGGCTGGCTGTCGGTGCTTTTCCCTCGATCCGCTGTGCACAAGTACATCGTCATCGGCCCGCAGGCATCGGGGAAGTCCACCCAGAGCCGCATGCTCGCGTCGCACTTTGATTTCGCACACATCTCGATCGGCGAAATCGTGCGCTGGCACCTCGAGCACCGTACCAAGCTGGCCGCGAATATCGGGCAGATCTTGGACAGCGGCAACCTGATCCCAGACGAGATCGTCATGGACCTCGTCCGGCGGCGGTTGCACCAGCACGACTGGAATTATGGCTTTGTGCTGGACAGTTTTCCGCGTAACAAGGCGCATGCCGAATTCCTCCGGCAAAACTGGGACATCGACCGCGTGGTCTATCTCGACGCCCCCGACGAGGCCGTGTTCGAGCGCGTCATGGAACGCGGCAAGGAGGGCTGGGGATCGGGTTACACCAAGCGGGCCGTCACAAACCCGGACGTCCTGCGCCGCCGCATAGCCAAGTACCATCGGCGCACCAAGCCAATCCTAAAGGTCTACGAAGAACTCGGCATACTCGTTCAGATTGACGCTACGAAGTCGATTTCCGGCGTGTTCTCCCGCATTACGCGCTCCTTGGGCCTTGCGGCAGGCAGCGTGTGACCTCTGGGCCTGCGCCTACGGCGCTCGACCCGCCCTAGAGTTCCTTCGACTTCGACCACTCGTATTCGACACCGCCGTCCACGTTGTGCAGACGGAAGGCAATGGTGGAGGCGCTCAACGTCTTGGTCGCGGACACCGAGACGAAGCCGCCCGCCACCCGGTGGAAGCGGTGATACTCCGTGTCCTCGCCGGGCGTGCCACCCGCATGCTCGTCCGTGGCCGGTCCGCTGGAGAATTCCCGCACACCCGTGCCGGGGTGCACCGAATGGTACTGCCAGTGGCGGTCTCCGCACACTATGAAGAAGTTGTCCGGCAGGTTCGCGGCGGCCCAGCCCCTGAACTCGTCGCCCTCGTGCTGAAAGGCCTTGTTGGCGTGGTTGTCAGCCTTGTTGGAGCGATCCGGGCCTACGATCGGGGTCGGGCTGACCAGGACTTTCCAGTCGGCGTTGCTGGCCAGTAGCGTTTCCATGAGCCAGCTCTTTTGCTGGCTGCCCCAAATGCTCTTGTCCGGCCCATCAGCGATTGTGTTGGGAGATCGGAAGTCACGCCCCTCGACGATCCAAACCTGCAGACCCTTCCCCCACCGGAACGTGCGGTACGGAAGGTCGCTCATGGGCACCTGCTCGGCGTAGACCTGAAGGCCCTGCTCCCAGCTGAACGTTCCCATGTACTCGCGAGACATGCCGGGCCAGTTGTCGTTGTGGTACGAATCGTGGTCGTCCTTCTCCCAATACCCGGGCACGCTGAGGTGGAACCTGACCAACGATGGAAAGCTGTACATGCGGTGCCAATGGAACCGTGCTAGCTCGATGGAGGTTGCGAGCGGGGCGTCGCTGTCGTAGTACACGGTGTCGCCTGTTGGCACGATGAACTTTGGGGTCAGGTCCAGCATCGACTTGTAGATCTTGAACCCGTCCTCGGCGTCGTGGTCGCGGTTGGCTTGGCCAGTGACCGCTGTAAACATCACGTCGGCGTATTGGTTCGGCGGAGGGGCTGTCTCGAAGCGCCCGTTGACCGGTTTGTGCATGACGGTTCCGTCGACGCTGCTAGTCTCGACCTCGAAATAGTAGACAGTTGAAGGATTCAGCCCATCTAATTTAATGTGATGGGTGAAGTCGCTTTCGGCATCGACCCCAGCCCACTCCGTTTGGACGGGATTGAAGAAGTTCACATTGTCGTCGTAGCGGACGCGCACCCGGCCTTCCGCTCCCGGCACCGACCCCTTTAGGTCGCGAGGATCAAGCTGTACGATCTCCTCGCCGGGCTCGGTCTTCTCCGGACGGCCGCGAATCACAGTGCCGTCCGCCCTGCGCCCGGCAGACGCTGTGACACGAGTCCAGATGATTGCCGAGTCGGAGGTCACCTCGCCGACCTTTACGCCCGTGGCTTGGCGCGACTCGTCCAAGTAGGTGACCCGGGGCCCACAGCCAATGAGCACAAGCGCACAAACTGCTGCCGTGATTCTGCTTCGCATGGTTCTGTATTCTAGCGATTGCGCACGGAGCGTAGGCGGGAAACTTGGCGCTCGAGCGAATTGATGCGTTCGAGCAGCGCCCGGCTGCCGATTCCGCCGCAGTCGCAATCCGCCGGCCGCGTCTCCAATTGGATCACCCTGACCTCCAAGCGGTCGAGTTTGGCTTCCGATTCCAATGTGAGCCGGTCCTTTTGCTCCTCACGGGTGTGCCCCTCCTCGTGCGTCGCGAAGCGATCTTCGATGGCGGACAGGCGATCCTCCAACTTGGCCAATCTGTCATCGAGCGTCATGCGGGCCGGAGTCCGGCCCTGAGCGTCCAGCGCACTAGGAAGGGCTAGGGCTCCAAGGAGTGTCAGCGCGAGAATCTTGAACGGCATGCAAATGCTCCAACGTGAGTGTCGCATAGGGCCCAAGCCGCCGCGCAGTCTACGGCGTCAGATCAGACACCAGACGAGTCGCCGGAAGCCCGGAAGCGTCCCCATAGACAGTGCTGCGAAGAATCTGCGATTGTAAATGTAGAGTCTAGAAACGAACAAGGTTAGATGCCAAACCTCCGCGAAGAAACGCTGAACACCTATCTCGCGTTGTTGCTGGAGGACTACGATGGCATCAGTGCGGCGGCGGAAATTCGCGGACCGACCGATGCGATTGACATTACGGTCACCCAAGAAGGCACGACACCAAGCGTCAAGATTTTCATTGAGGCCAAGATTGGCGACACCGAGGCCAAGCGGCGCCAAGCGGAAGTCCAGGCACGTTCAAGGCTGTCGGGCCGACCTCGGGCACTTGCGTTCGCGGTCTGCTACCCGCAACACCTGCGTGACGGCTCGCTATCGTCCAAAGCCACTCAGGATGCCTTGGCGAAATCTGAGATTGCATTCGCGCCTATTCCACGCTTCGGGCCATCATCCACATGGCGCGTGGGTATGATCGACGATCTTGCCTCTAGTCTTCGCCATGCCGATTTGTCTCGGCGGCGTGTGGCCGAGACAATCGAGCATACAGTCCGTGAGGCGGCCGATATCCTCTCGCAGCAAGGGTGTGCCCGAACGATAGCCGATGCGCTCGCATTGCCGAAGAGAGACGAAGAGCTCAAGGCCGCGCCCCTAGTTGCGGCCCTGATGCTCTCTAACGCCGCGCTCTTACACCAACGCCTGCGGCTTGTGGGACCGCTCGGCCAGATCACAAAGTTGGAAGATGCCGCGAGAGGCAGCCCTGATGACTTGCCTCCCGCTGTCCGTGCGGCGTGGAGAGAGATTCTAGCCATTGACTATCACCCGGTGTTCTCCCCCGCGCTCGCAGTCGTGGCCGCACTCTCCGATGGCGAATTGGCGCGGCCCTTGAACTGGATCGCAGAGAACGCCATCGCTGTCGCGGACGAGTTGGCTTCGTTACGGTTCGACCATGCCGGGCCTCTTTACCACCGCCTGCTGTCTTCGGCGAGGTACGACGGATCGTTCTACACGAACAATGTGTCTGCGCTGCTCCTCGCCAGGCTCGCGCTCACTGAATCGACAGTGGATTGGTCGGACGTGGAGGCGCTCTCGAGGCTGAAGGTGATCGATCCCGCTTGCGGAACCGGCACACTCCTGATGGCGGCGATGCATGCAATCCGCGATCGTTACGAAACTGCGGCCGGAACCGAGGCCGAACTCGACCTGCTCCACCTAGCGCTGGTCGAAGATGTGATCTATGGACTCGACATCAACCGGCACGGCGTCCAACTCGCGGCCTGCAACTTGACGCTGGGGAATCCCCGTGTCGACTACCGGCGGATGAACTTGTACACGATGCAGCACGGCCCGCAATTGAACGGGAAGTACAAGGCGGGGTCGCTCGAGTTGCTGGCAACCGCCTCGGATATGCGAGACATCATTAGCCTCGCGGTACCGTTGCCAACCGCCGAGGGTCTCGAAGCCGAACGTGCTGAGCCCGGTGCCGCGCCTACCGAGTCCCTGACACAGATGTTCGATTTGGTCATCATGAACCCGCCCTTCACGCGGAACGACATCCGCAATCGGCAGTACGACTCCGGTGATCGGCGTCCCCTCCAGGAACGCGAGATCGAAATCGCTAGCTTTCTGGCGGGACCGGATGCCTTCGCTTCCCAAGCGATCGATCAAACGAGCGTGCGGACGTTTTTCTCGCCGCTAGCTGATGCGTTACTGAAGAAGGACGGTTTCGCAACGCTGGCTGAAGTGGTGCCCACAACCGCCCTGACAGCTGCTTCGGGAATCGATGAACGGCGCTTTCTGGCAGAACGCCTCCAAATCGAGACGATCGTCACGAGCCACGATCCGCGGCGTGTCAGCTTCTCGGAAAACACCACGATTCATGAATCTCTGCTGGTAGCGCGCCGTCCGGGCAAGGAGCGCATCGCGACGCGCTTTATTTCGCTGGCGCGCATGCCCCAAGACGCCCACGAGGCTATTCTGCTGTCAGACTTGATCAACCGCCGTGCCGATTTGGGCGTCTGGGGCACCGAATACGCGTGGCCGTGGCATCGGGTCCGCGCTGGTGATTGGAGTGCGGCCCAGTTCTATGACGCGGCGCTAGCGGAGGCCATGCACGACATGGAATCGCTCGCTGGGACGAGGCTGGCAGCCGCCGAATCACTCTGCTGGATCGAACCGAGCGGCCGGCGGATTCGCGATGCCTTTCTACATCCGCCCAAACGAGGGCGAATGCCAGGTCAGGCCGCACATTCACCGCGCACGCCCCGGCAGCCGCCCCAGGGTGTGGACTGGAGCGCACCGATCCTCTGGGATCACCCCACCGACCAACAGGTCTCCATGGAAGCGACTGCGGACGTGCTGGGCGTTCCTAGGCGAGGCAAGCAAGGTTATGCCCGGGAAGTGCTGGCAAGCAAGGCCAGCCGACTCCTGCTCGCGAACCGGTTGCGGACGAACACTGTGCGGGTCTCAGCCTGTTATGCGGACAGACCGCTGCTGGGCTCGGCCTGGGTGCCGGTGCGCCCGGTCGTTGCAAACCCCACGCTTGAGCGGGCACTGTGCGTGTGGTGGAACTCGACTCCTGGCATCCTGACGCTGCTGCATTGTCGCGCTAAGGCGCTCGACTACCCGCGCTACGCGCTGGCCTCGCTGCGTTCTCTGCTAGTCCCAGATCCGCAGCTGACCGATATCCAGCCTCTCGCCGACGCATTCGCCGAGACCCGCCAAACACCGCTGCTGGCGTGGCCACAGATGAACGAGTGCCCGGCCCGTGCCCGGATCGACAGCGCTGCCGCCCACGCCCTGCGCATGGACGGGCGGCAAGTAGCGGATTGGCGCCGCCGGATCGCAGTTGAGCCCACTGTGTCGGGTAGAGCCGCGAAATAGGCGATCCCCGGCCTTTGTCTCTGGTTGCCGGCTTGGCGGAACGCTCGCTGTCCATCAAAGGCTGGTAATGTTGCCCGAATTCCGTAAGCTCTGTCCCGCCGGTTTACCCACTCTCTTTGCGGATTGTGAACGGCACTTGAACGAGGGTTCGGGACATGGGACTTCTGGGCCCTGCGTGAGGAGGGTTCGCGGTCACCAATGCAGATGCTTCGCCAGTTTGGGCTCGTCGAGGCCGCCAGCCCTCACGAGAATCGCTCCGAGTGCTGCGGGCGATGCGGGACTCCAGCGTCCAAGGTTTAGCGTGTCCAATTCTCGGGGCCGCTGGGATTCGGCATCGGCCTCCATCGAGAACGGATCAGCTACTCGTCCTCGTCGAGTTTAGGCACTAGACTTGACCGGCACCGCGGCAATTGTGAAGTTGTGAGGCCAGATGTTGATCCCAGTGCCCGGGGTCGAGTACCATCGAGCGATTATCGACTCGTATCTCGCCACCATTCAAAGCATCCCCAAGGTGATTCACCTTGATCGTGATCACACGCCGACCCGGGCCTCGGCCCTCGCCGCCCGGCTAGCGCCCCTGAGCCTGCTGCTGCTCTTAGGTTGCGGCGACGCCCCCGGCCCCCCGCCACACGAAGGCCCTCTCCTAATCGACGGTGGCACGGTCATCGTGATGGACGAGTCCGGCATGATCTTGGAGGGCGCGGCGATGCTCGTCGAGGGCACCCGCATCTCCGCCTTGATCGCCGCCGGAGATCCACGCCCCGCAGGTGCCCGGGTCATCGACGCCACCGGCCACCTGGTCATTCCCGGCCTGATCAACACTCACGGCCATGCGGCCATGTCGCTGTTGCGCGGTCTCGCCGACGATCTCCCGCTCCTGACCTGGCTCAATGACTACATTTTCCCCGCCGAGGCCGCGCTCGTCGCCCCCGATTTCGTCTACTGGGGCACACTGCTCTCCGCAGTCGAGATGCTGAAGGGGGGCACGACCACCTTTGCGGACATGTACTACTTTCGCACCGACATAGCCCGCGCCGCGATCGACGCTGGGATTCGCGCGGTGACCGGTCCGCACATTATTGGCTTCCCCACGCCCGACTTCGCCTCGCCAGAAGAGTCGCTCGCCGACGCGGCAGAGTTCATGGAACACTACCGGGACCACCCCACCGTGGTCCCCGCCGTGGCCGCGCACGCCCTCTACACCACGCCCCTCGAAGCGGTCGAAAACGCCTTCCGGCTCGCCGAGCAGTACGATGCTCCCTTCTTGATCCACGCGCTGGAGGACCCCTCTGAGGACGTGGCCGCGCGGGAACTGACCGGGATGGGGGTCGTGGAGGCGCTCGGGTCGATCGGGGCGCTCCGGCCGGGTACAGTGCTCGCCCACTCGATCTACCTGTCGGACGAGGACATCGAGCGGATCGCGGCAAGCGGAGCCGGCATCGCGCACAACCCGCAGAGCAACATGAAGCTGGGCGTCGCGCGGGCGGCCCCGGTGGCGGAGGCGCTCGCCGCCGGGATCCCGGTCGGGCTGGGCACGGACGGACCCGCTAGCAACAACGATCTTGACATGTTCGACGAGATGGACGCCGCAGCCAAGGTGCAGAAGTTCATGCTGGGCGACCCGGCCGCTCTCCCTGCGGAGACCGTCTTCCGCATGGCCACAATGGGCGGCGCACGTGTGCTCAACCTGCACGACGAGATCGGGTCGCTGGAGCCGGGCAAGCGCGCGGACATTGTGCTTCTCGACACGCGCCGCCCGGGGCTGACGCCCCTCTACCGCGTCTACTCGCACCTGGTGTACGCGGCACGCGGCAGCGATGTGAGCACCGTGATCGTGAACGGCCGGGTAGTGGTCCGGGACCGCCAGATCCTCACCGTGGACGAGGAGCAAGTGATGGAGCAGGCGAGGGGTTTCGGGGACCGCTTACGGGAGGTGATGGACAGTGTGGCGGCGGCAAGGGACCCCGGATGAGGGGTAGCTGGTCAGCCGGCTTGTAGCGCGACGACGCCCGCCAGTCAGGCTGATTCCGAGCCGGAAGTGTAAGTTGTGGTTTCCCTCTTGTAAGCCGCAGCTATCATTCTTCGATGGCGGAGCACCCGGGTCGCGGTGTTGGACGCCCCTCTTGGCAGTCTTCCGTGGAGACTGACTTCGATGATTGTCGTTGACGAACGCCCTCACATCTCCCGGTGCATGACATCGCCATTGACAAGAACCTTTGTGATCAGCAGCGAGGAAGGGGATGACCGGCTAGCGGGGCACTGGGAGCCGAAGGGCTTCACCAAGCGCGAACTCGATGTCATGAGCGTTACCGTCGCACGAGGGATTGGGCACCGTAGCGGAGGTCCGGGAGGTGCTCCGCGAGGAGGTCGGGTCCACGAGCATCCTCAAACTGCTGCCGATTGTCAAAGAGCAGGGCACAGCCCTCACGGACGCGACCATACGCGGATTGGCGGCAGTTCTTGGCCAAACCTGGCGAATTGTCGGCTTCCTGAACCCAAAGCGCCATTGCCCACATGCCCCTCAAGTTGCCTCTTGCACATGAACGCCGTGTTCTCGCGGCTCGTTCCGCCTGCACTGCCGGCCAGTGACGAACCACGCCTTCCGCGGACAACTGGATGGTGGTTTGCGTCGGGATCACTGGATGCTGAGCATACGGTCGATCGCCAACTGGGCCTTGCGGGCCGTTTCTGCTTCTATGGTGACCTCGATCCGGTCCCGCTCCAAGGAATCGAGCAGCTTCTCCAGTGTGTTCATCTTCATGTACTCGCACACCGCATCTGCGCTGACCGGGTGGAAGGTCTTGTCTGGGATCTCGCGCCGCAACCGGTACACCATGCCCATCTCGGTGCCGACGATGAACTCATGGGCTTGGGATTCCTCGGCATGGCGGATCATGCCTTCCGTGGAGAGGAAGAACGCTTTCTGGTAGGGAGAGTTGCCCTGCATGACCTTCGACATGCAATGCGATGCGCAACCGCACTCTGGATGGATGAGCAGTTCCGCCTCGGGGTGGCGCTCGAAGGCCTCTTCGAGAGCGCTCTCGCCGATCTTGGCATGCACATGGCAGCAGCCGTCGTACAGATCGACCAACGCGGCATCCACCACGTTGCTCTGGGCGATTGAGACAGAACCGAGGAATTTGTCAGGCAAGAACAGGATCCGACGGCCCGGATTCTGGCCGGCGGCGTGATCCAGCACCTGGGCTGCGTTCCGCGACGTGCAGATGTAGTCGCTGAGCGCCTTGGTGGCAGCGTCTGTGTTGACGTAGGAAATCACGACGCCATCAGGGAACTTGTGCTTCCAAGCGCGCACGCGGGCATGGTCAATCGACTCGACCAAAGAGCAACCCGGCTTGTCCGGCATGTAGACCTTCGACCGGTCGCCGACGATGGTCTTGGCTGTCTCGCCCATGAACCAGACGCCGCAGAAATCCACCCGAGGCGAGGTCTGCTTGGCCACGTAGCGACTCAGTCCCAGCGAATCGCCGACCTCGGCGGCGACTTCTTGCAACTCGGGGAACTGGTAGTTGTGCGCGACGATCAGTGACTGCTTGCGGGCGGCCAACTCGCCCACGCGCTGCGCGGTGCCCACCAGGCTCTCCGTGTATTCCCGCGTGTAGCGGCCGGGATAAAGGTCGCCCGCGGCGCGGTTAAACGTGTCGTACCACCGGTTGTAAGGCAGGCGTTCCATGGGGCGAGCCTCTGCTTCAGACTTGGAAAGACTTTCCGCAGCCGCAACTCTTGTCGGCGTTCGGGTTCTTGAACAGGAAGCGTTGCTCGAGCAGCGTTTCGACATAGTCGAGCGTCATGCCGTCGAGGAACTGGAAGCTCTTCGGGTCAACGCACAGGCGGACGTCGTCAACGTCGAAGACCGTGTCGGCAGGGCGCGCCGAGCGCTCGTACCTGAACTTGTACTGCAAGCCCGAACAGCCGCCGCCAATGACGCCGAGACGCAACAACCCGCCAGGGTTGTCCGCGTCCAGCATCCCGCGGATCTTCCGGGTTGCGCTGGGCGTGACGTCAATCATCGCGTTCCTTCATAATACCCGCCTTGCCGGGCGGCACACGATTTGTGCCCGAACTTACGCGGTAACCGAGCACCGGCACTGGGCCGTGACCTCCATTTTGGGCGATTCCGGTGGACTGTTTCAAGCGTCGGCCCTGACCCGGCTTGGCGCTGCGCCTTGAGCGCGGAGCCGGGACCTGCCAGTACAATGGCATTACCGAGTCCCGCGCATGTTGGTCGACAAGCATCGCCGTGCCTTGGAGGATCTGCGGATCTCCGTCACGGACCGCTGCAACTTCCGCTGCACCTATTGCATGCCTCTGGACCAGTACGACTGGATCTCCCGTGATCAGATCCTCAGTTACGAAGAGATTCGCCGCCTCGTAGGTGTCTTCGCGCGCTTGGGCGTGCGCAAGTTGCGCATTACCGGGGGCGAACCGCTGCTGCGAGCGGACCTCGAAGACTTGGTGGCGATGCTGGCGCAGGTCGATGGTGTCGAAGACATCTGCCTGACCACCAATGGCTCGTTGCTCGCCGACAAGGCCGCAAGGCTGAAGCGCGCCGGGCTGGGTCGGGTCACGGTCAGCGTCGACTCGCTCAATCCGACAACCTTCGCGCGCATGGCTCAGCGCGGCGATGTGGCGACCGTGCTAGCGGGAATCTCGGCTGCCATTGAGGCGGGTCTAGCCCCGGTCAAGCTCAACGCGGTGATCGAGCGCGGGGTGAATGATCACGAAATCTTGGACCTGCTCGAGTACGCCAGACTGCGCCGCTTGGACCTACGCTTGATCGAGTACATGGATGTCGGCAACGTCAACCACTGGACTTCCGAAAAACTCGTCAGCAAGGCGGAGATCTTGGAGCTCATCGGAAAGAAGTACCCGTTCGCGCCACTGGGCAGCCCGCGCGGCAGCGCCCCTTCGCAGCGTTACCGCTTCTTGGATGGCGGCGGTGTCTTCGGCGTGATCGCGTCCGTTACCGAGCCCTTCTGCGGCGCATGCACTCGGGCGCGGTTGACTGCCGACGGGCGCTTGGTTACCTGCCTGTTCTCTACGCACGGGCATGACCTGAAGTCGATGCTGCGCTCCGGCTGCAGCGACGAGGAATTGAGCGGAGCGATCGAAGCGATCTGGGGCCGGCGCACCGACCGCTACTCCGAAGAGCGGCTGGCGGCGATCTCTTCGGATCAGGGGTACCGGCCCGAAGCGGTGCGCAAACTGGAAATGATCAGCCTCGGCGGATAGCTCCCAAGCCTCGGCGCGTGCGCGGTTGGGCACCGCGCTGCGAGGTGCTTAGGCGTCCACGTGGCAATGGAAGCGGTGATCCATCGCCTGCTTGTTCGCGCCCGCGAGTTCCTTGGAGAAGCGCTTCATCTCCTCCGCGGGCATGGGCTGGAAGTTCGCAGCGACCTTCACGTCCTCGCGCAGGTATTCCAAGGTGGGCATGCCCACCACCGCCGACGTGACCGGCAGCGAAAGGGCGTATTGCAGCAAGCGTCCGATGTTGGCCTTGCCCGGACCGGCCCCTACCAAGGCCTCTTGGCCGGTGGCTTTCATGACCAACACGCCCATCTTCTTGCGCAGGGCGACCGGCAGCGCCACCGCTTCGAAGCTGTCTTCTGGAAGGGAGTCCACAGGGTCCCGAGCGTTCTCGCTACGACCCTGCTTGGCAGCATTGAGAGCCATCTGGGTGCAGTCGAAGTCATGGCGCTCGAGTGCTGTGGCTAGCACGTCTGGGTAGCTATGGCTGGTGATGCCCGCGAAACGGCACACCTTCTGCTCCCGCAACTCCATCAGTGCGCGCAGCGAGCCGGCCTCGATCGCGGCCAGATCCTCTTGGCCCTTCAGGCTGTGAATGTGGATCAGGTCGATCTGGTCAGTTTGCAAGCGCTTCAGGCTCTCCTCCGTCCGGCGCATCGCCTGGTCGTAGTCGCGGAATGCAATCTTGGTGGCGAGGAACACTTCATTGCGACGCTCGGCCATGACCTTGCCGACCCAGAGTTCGCTGTTGCCGCGGCCATACGATTGCGCTGTGTCGAGGTAGGTCACACCCAGGTCGAGCGCTAGGTTGAGCGCCTCGATCGCCTTGCCTTCCTCCTCATACATCGACAGTCGGCTGCCACAGCCCATCGCTAGGATCGATGGGCGCGCGCCCGTTCGGCCTAATGGCCTTGAAGGCAGTTTGCCGTTCCCAAGCGCAGTCTGGCCTGCGGCTGCGACAGCTGCGGCACCGCCTAGGAAGTGGCGGCGAGTCAAGTCGATTGGCATTGCATGGACCTCCTCGTCCGCACCCACTATAGGCCGGATCCCTCTTCCGTGCAATCGGAAATCCGCAGGCCCGGGATCTGGGACGCGATGGAGCGCTCGATCAAGGGGTGCCTATAATGGCTCGCACATGTCCGACGAACTTTCGAAACTGCGCTCGCAGGAATGGTTTGGCCGCAAGGACAAACTGGGGTTCCTGCATCGCTCTTGGCTGCGATCGGAGGGCTTTCCGGGAAGCGTCTTCTCCGGTAAGCCTGTCATCGGGATCTGCAACTCTTGGTCTGAGCTCACCAACTGCAATGCCCACCTGCGCCAGGTGGCCGAAGCTGTCAAGCGCGGGGTATGGTCGGCGGGCGGGTTCCCGCTCGAATTCCCGACGATCTCGCTCGGCGAGCCGTTCATGCGGCCGTCCAGCATGATGTTCCGCAACCTGATGGCGATGGACGTGGAAGAATCGGTCCGAGCCAACCCCATGGACGCGGTTGTGCTGCTGTGCGGCTGCGACAAGACCACTCCCGCGCAGCTGATGGGCGCAGCCAGTGCCGACCTGCCTTCGATCTTCGTAACCGGCGGCCCGATGCTCAAGGGCATGTGGCGCAACAAGGAGATCGGTTCCGGCACCGACGTCTGGCACTACTGGGACGAGCTGCGGGCGGGGCGCATCAGCGAAGAGGATTGGTGCGAGATAGAATGCGCCATGTCCCGCTCGTCGGGGCACTGCATGGTCATGGGCACGGCCTCGACCATGACCAGCCTCACCGAAGCGCTCGGCATGACCCTGACCGGCTGCGCAAACATCCCGGCTGCCGATTCGCGCCGCTTCGAGATCGCCCACCGCAGCGGAGAGCGCATCGTGGAAATGGTCCGGGAGGATCTGCGCCCGTCCAAGATCATCACGCGCGAGGCGCTGGAGAACGCTGTGCGCGTGGACATGGCGATCGGAGGGTCGACGAACGCAATCATTCACCTCAAGGCGCTGGCAGGCCGTCTGGGCATCGATTTTCCGCTCGAGCGCTTCGACGAGATTTCTCGCGAGACAGCGGTGGTGGCTAACATCCAGCCCTCTGGCAAGCACCTCATGGAGGACATGTTTTATGCCGGCGGAATCCCGGTCGTGATGAATGACTTGCTCGATCAGTTGCACGGAGATTGCCTGACCGTGACCGGCAAGACCGTCGCGGAAAACGTCAGCGGCACGACTTGCCACAATCGCGAGGTGATACTACCCAGAGAGCGTGCCTTGCAGGCTGAGGGCGGCACGATCATCCTCAGCGGCAATCTTTGTCCGCGTGGCGCAGTGCTCAAGACTAGCGCGGCATCTCCGAAATTGCTGCAGCACACGGGCAGGGCAGTGGTGTTTGAAGATCACGCGGACTTCATGGAGCGAGTCGACTCTCCAGACCTTGATGTGGATGCCAACTCCGTCCTCGTGCTCAAGAACGGCGGCCCCATCGGAGCACCGGGCATGCCGGAATACGGCAACCTGTCGATCCCGGCAAAGCTGCTCAAGCAAGGAGTCAGCGACATGGTCCGCATTTCAGACGCACGAATGAGCGGAACCAGCTATGGCACAGTCGTGCTCCACATCGCACCCGAGTCAGCCGTCGGAGGACCGCTCGCGCTAGTGCGCACGGGTGACGAGATTCGCCTGGATACGTCCGGTCGGCGGCTTGACCTGCTGATCAACGATGAGGAGATGGAGGCCCGCAAGCGAGCTTGGGTGGCTCGCGAGCAGCACTACGACCGAGGCTACGGAAAACTCTTCCTCGAATCCGTCTTGCAGGCGGATGAGGGCTGTGACTTCTCGTTCTTGCGCGGAACCGGTCGGGCCGAACGTGCGCTTCCGTTGGCGTTCTGAGGCTGCCGTCAAGCAACCGGCGCGAAACTCGGGGCACCGTCACCGCGGCTCGACGGCCAGCAGTCCGTTCGAAAACCGGGAAAAATGCCGAACGTTCCAAGTCAGCAACGTCGAGGCCCCAGCTTTCTCCGCGCAACTCGCTATCACAGCGTCGTAACACTGGCCGCCCGCCACGCCGAGGCTATTGGCCTTCCTGAGGGCATGCCACGTCTCTTCCGCAGTCAGGTGAACCACATCTGCTGACCGCCAATTCGCCTCGAGGAGCGTCATACTGGTTGCGGGTGTCAGCCGATGCGGGGAGGGCAAGCGGGTCAGAACAGCGTAGGTTTCGACTAACGAATGGCTCGCTATGACTAGCTCGTCGCCGCTGCGGGTGCGCCCATCAAGTTCTGCGACTGTTCGCGTGTGGTGCTCGTGCCATCCGCATACCGCGGCGACCAAGCAGCTGGTGTCGCAAAGGAAGCGGCTCATCGACGATTCGCAGCATCCGCGCGAAGATCCGCAAGCGTGTGATCCACTTGAGCCTGTTTCAACACGGGCAGGCTTTCTCGCGGCTGCGCCACGGTAAGCCGCCCTTCTTTTTGGATCACAACCTCAAGCGGCTCGGGCTCGATCTCCAATACTCCGGCGGAGGTTACGCGGAACAGGAGTCTCGTGCCAGGCTCAAGACGCACTGCGGCGCGAATCGCCTTTGGGATTACAACTCTTCCCGCTGCATCGATGGTAGATGGCATGGTAATAATCTCACCATTATTAGTACCATTGCTTTGCCCATTTCGCAATCCCAAGTCAGAAGTGAGACATAGGAGTGTTCCTTGGGCCAACGGGTGCAGACGGCTCGCCGTGCGCCTCCGCCTGCCAGTACAGCCTGCTGGCACGGAACTTCAATTAGCCTCCAGGCGATGCGTCCATCTCGCGTACTCCTCGCGACAAGCTCGCACGAGTGAATTGTGCTCCGTGGCATCGTCGCGTTCTCGAGAATCTGAGCGGCGACGCTGGGATGATTCAACGCCGCGACTAGGACGGGCAGGCCCTTCTCGTAGCGTCCCCGGTTGAACAATCCCTCGGCCGCAGTAATGCGCACGCTGACGGACTCATCTTGCAAGGCCGCCTCCAAAGCGGACTTGGGGCTCGAAGCCGCTGCCGCGCCACCGCCAAGCCGAGCACTGCCCAATAGCGGGCCGCCGAGTGGGTGTCCTTGCTCCGGGCAATCAATTCGGGGATCGCACTCTGCCCCTGAAGCTGCAGGTTAGCGGTCTCGAGGACCCGGCCATGGTGCTCCAGCGACTGTCCGAGATCCCATGGAGATGCCGCTCCTTTCTCGCGCTCAAGCATTTCTGTCTCGTCGAGAAGGCCAAGGTCACTCGTCGCCAGCATCCAATCGTGGATCTGGCCTCGCATTCGTTCGAGAACATCCGCGTATTTGGGGTCGGCGGCCACGTCCTCATAGGGCTTGAATGGAAGGTGTTGGCAAGGGTTCCTCTGGTAGCGATATCGCTGGTCGCGCACGGTGCGGACCATCTCAGGCCGGGTATTAAGCCGGTCACGTATTCCGAACACGTGGTCTCCACATTTAATATTTCCTTTAGTATGACGGAATATCGGTCTGCCCTGCACATGGTCGGGAGGGTCGATTCCCGCCAAGAGTAGAGCGGAAGAGCCAAGATCCATCAAGGTCACCAGCCCATCTATCACTGAGCCCGGTTCAGCGGGCACGAGGTGTTGATACTTGCTTGGGAAACGCGCGATCAGCGGAAC
>LXNJ01001247.1_pt1 | contig 15464 bp, 12 predicted proteins | sample 809081 | NCBI WGS metagenome assembly LXNJ01 (sample SAMN04870510, study PRJNA318959) | sponge metagenome | biome: sponge; feature: marine sponge reef; material: water | host: Petrosia ficiformis | place: Greece: Milos, Mediterranean Sea | collected 2013-05-29 | depth 5-7 m
TTGATATGTAGCGCGAAGATGTCGTAATGCCGACTCCTCACAATCCTTCGGCTGCTGTTCGTCGAACACTGCGCAAACTTGGCGCGGACATCCGCGATGCCCGTCGCCGCCGACGGCTGCCCATGGCGGTGGTGGCGCAACGCGCCTTCACATCCCGCTCCACTCTTCAAAGGGTCGAAGCAGGCGACACCACTGTCGGCATCGGCATCTACGCCGGCGTGTTACAGGCACTCGGCTTGCTCGAAGGGCTGGGCCACATTGCCGACATCGGCAACGACAGTGTCGGCCAGGTCCTCGCCAGCACCGCACTGCCCAAGCATGTCCATCTCAAGCGGCCCGCCGGATCGTCCCGCGATGGCTGACTTCGAGGTCCACATCGACCTTGGCGGTCGCACCCGGCAAATCGGGCTCGCGCGGTGCAGTCGCGCCCGTGGGCGGGAGACCGTCACATTCGAGTATGTCAGGACTTGGCTCGAAGACCCTGACGGGTTCTCGCTGCAGCCTGCCCTGGCCTTGGGCCGTGGCACCTTCGCGCCGCCCGAAGGCCTTGCGACCTTCGGGTCCATTGGCGATTCAGCGCCCGACACCTGGGGGCGCCGCCTGATGCAGCGCGCCGAGCGCCGCCTCGCCGCACGTGAAGGCCGCGCCGTTCGCACGCTCCTGGAGAGCGACTATCTCCTTGGCGTGGCAGACGAGACCCGGCTGGGCGCTTTGCGCTTCCGGTGGGCTGGGGACGACGCGTTCCAGGCTCGGATCGGCGTGGGGGTACCGGCTCTGATTCAGCTCGGCCGCCTGCTTCAGATCACCGAGAGAATTCTTCGTGACGAGGAAACCGACGAAGAACTCCAGCTTATCTTCGCTCCCGGTTCCTCACTTGGCGGGGCACGTCCGAAGGCGTCGGTAATCGACCAGCATGGCGACCTCTCCATCGCCAAGTTTCCGAAAGAGACCGACGACTACTGCATGGAGACTTGGGAGGAGATTGCACTACGTCTGGCCGACCAGGCCGGCATCGCCACGCCCGTGCACCGGCTGATCGACGTGGCGGGCGAGAAGGTCATGCTGTCACGGCGCTTCGATCGCCAGGGGGCAGTACGCATTCCGTTCCTGTCGGCCATGGCGATGATGGGCACGAAGGACGGCGAGCGCAGCAGCTATCCCGAGATCGTCGACGCTCTCGCGGAACATGGTGCAAAGGGCAAGACGGATGCCCATGCTCTTTACCGGCGCGTGGTCTTGAGCGTGTTGATCTCCAACGTCGACGATCACCTGCGCAATCATGGATTCCTGTGGCTCGGCAACGCGGGATGGTCTCTCTCGCCCGCCTACGACCTCAATCCCGTACCCACCGACCTCAAGGCCCGGGTCCTGACGACCAACATCGATCTCGACGAGGGCACCTGTTCGCTAGATCTCCTGGAGTCTGCGGCAGGGTTCTTCGCGCTGACGCTGGCGCGGGCCCGCACGGTGATCAAGGAAGTCGCCACCGTGACCGCTACTTGGCGCGACACGGCGAGAGAGGTCGGCGCGCGCGCTGCCGAGATCGACCGCATGGCCAGTGCCTTCGAGCACGACGAACTGAGGCGGGCACTCACCCTGCGCGGCGAATGAGAATCGGCGAAGCCGACCCCGAGGACGCCGGCGCCTGGGCGCGCGGACAACGGTGAGTCAAGCTGCCGCCACGACCGGTCAGTGGCAACGGGTTCAAGTTCCTCGACGGACCGGATCGGACCGGATCGACGACGGTCGGCGGGAAGGTGACCCGAAGGCGCTCGAACGGGAGTACTTCGGGGCGATGGCCCAAACCGGGGCACGGCCTAGTCGCCGCCCGTCACACTCCCTCGGGCCGCAACGGATGCTGCCACCGAAGCCCCGCAAATCGGTTGAAATCGGAGTCCGTCGAAACCATCGTGCATCCGTGCTCCACCGCAACGGCTGCGTGCTGAGCGTCGGCGACCAGATTTCCCGATGCTCTTGCCTCGCGGCACAACCGCTCGAAAATGGACAAGTGATCGGGACCCGGACCGATGACTCGCGCTGTCGGCCGCTCTACAAGCGATGACACGAAGGCAAAAGCCGTCTCAAGAGTCGCGGGCGAATCGAAGATCCGCGAATTCGTGGCAATGCGGATGAAGCCGGACAAGACGAGGACAGAAAGAGCGAATGGCTCGGGTCCCGTTGCCAATTGCGTAAGCCAACGCGCGTACTCGGCATGTTCGGTAACGACGTGCTCGAAATGCGCGTAGATCAAGACATTGACATCGGGGAGCAGGATCGCTTGCTACCTCGCCCAGTCGAACCGCGCTTCGTCGTCCTCGGCATCCAGAGACCTTGGCCTGTCTAGGTCCACACCCGGACGAACGCGGGCCCCAGATGTCGTGATCAAGGTGAATGCTGGCGTTTCCGACGGGACCTGCCGTTTCAGAGCATCGTCCAAGACCTTGGAAATGAACGCGCTCACGCTCAGCTTTTGAGCCGCCGCCGCGCGGCGCACCTGGTTCCCAATACGGTCGTCAAGCGATATCGTCGTCCTCATGATGCAGAGCATAACTTCCGATCATCAGTGCATCAACGTGGTCAGGCTGGGATACGGACGAGGACTTCCGCGTACCGCCATCGCCGCTTACCGACGAGTGTTCGGTCGAAGCCCAGCAGGGGAAAGTCCGCCGCGAGCCAGAGCATGGCGCCATCTAGGTCTTCAGTCGGATGCCATGGCCGAAGCGCTCTCGCCGCCAGCGTTGAAGCCCGTCGCGCAACTGTCGGCGGCGTTGCGTCGGGATCCACCACCAAGTGTGCAGTGACGTGCAGGTCTCTCTATCAGTGTGACCAATGTCCTTCACACTTCACGGCACGCCCAAGTGCGTTGACCGATGTCGGACGATTCATGGGCCACACCGGCTGTGCTGAATGGGAGCTCCTACACAAAGCCGTGCGGAGCGGGGCCAGCCGACGTGCCAAACTGTCTGATCCTTAAGGACCGGTTTGCCCTAAAATCACGTACTCCGTAGTAGGAGCCGTCTGGGTGGGCTGACCCATTGCGGGAGCCGACAGTCTGGGGAACTCGAAATGGACTTCACCAAGCTAACGAGCGCGACGAGACAGCGCTTCTCGACTGAGCCCGCGCGTCACGTAGTGGCGGATCGTGCGAGGCTTGATCCGATTAAGGTGTTCGAGTCCCTCCCCAGCCTACCCGATACGCCCAACGATCTGTGGCGAGGCCAGGCCAGCGCGCTCACCGAATGGCACGCTCAAAGGCAAGCGCAAGATGTCCTGATAACGCTAAACACTGGGGCCGGGAAGACCATCGTGGGTCTTCTGGTTGCACAGAGTCTTGTCAACGAGAGGATCGAGAACGTGGTCTACGTCTGCTCGACCATCGATCTAGTGAGACAGACAGCGCGAGAGGCGGAGCGCATCGGGATTGACTGCACCATCCGGGTGCAAAGAGAGTTCAGTGATGGCCGCTTTGAGTCGGGCAGTGCCTTTTGTGTAACGACGTATGCTGCTCTACTCAACGGCCACAGTGCGATTCGCAGACATCATTTCCCGGGTGCTATCGTTTTCGACGACGCCCATGTCGCAGAGTCGCTGCTCCGCGATGCCTTCACAATCCGGATCGAAGCCTATCGTCACCCGTCCCTTTTCGATGACATCGCATCCTTCTTCGAGCCGCACTTCAGCGAACTAGGTCTGCCTGATCGGTTTGCCGCCGCACTCGACGAGTCGGAGGACGTCATGTGTCTGGCCGCGCCTGACTTCCTGCAGAGTCACCACAACCAGCTTCGCGCGATCCTCAACGATCACGATGTCGCGAATGACAGCGATTTGACGTTTCCATACGCGTGGCTGCGGGATCGCCTCGGCACCTGTGCCGTCGTATTCGGCCGTGCGGTCATCGAGTTCACGCCGCCATTCCTTCCCTCCCGGGCCTTGGACATCTTCGGCTCGCAGGTACGACGCGTTTATCTTTCCGCGACACTCGAGAGTCTCGTTGACTTCGTGCGGGCTTTCGGACGCGAGCCTGATCATGTGATCAAGCCTGACAACGATGCAGGCAACGGAGAACGACTTTTTATCAACGGCGGGAGCGTAGGGACAGCAGGCTTCGACGCCGGATTCGCCGCTCAGCTAACGCACAGCCGAAAGGCTGTCATCGCGGTAGGAAGCAGGCTGCGAGCGAAGCCTTGGGCGGAAGTCGCAGTCCCGCCCGCCCGAGGGGACTTCACGGATGCGCTCGATGGCTTCCGAAAGGCTTCCACGGGAGCATTTGTCCTAGTGTCGCGAGTGGACGGTATCGACCTGCCCAACGAAACCTGCCGGATCATGCTTGTGGACGGTCTACCCTCTGGCGTGAACCTTCTCGAACGTTTCCAGTGGGACTTCCTCAGGATGACCCACATCCGAAGGCTACGTACCGCGAATCGGCTGACGCAGCTCTTCGGCCGGATCAACCGGGGCAGAAACGACTATGGCGTTTTCCTGGTCCAAGGACGCGTTTTGAACTCGTGGCTAGCAAACGATAGGAACCTAGCCCTGCTTTCCCCATTGCTTCAACAACAGATTCTCATCGGTCGCCACGTCCAAGAGAGCTTCGACATACGCGACGAGGCGAGCGCCTTCGAGCTCATTGATAGGGTTCTCGGCCGGGACAGGGGATGGCTCGACTACTACCAACAGGAAGTGACGCAGGGGTTTCTGGACAGTGAGCATCTCGCGCGGCATAGGACGGCAGAGCCTGCCTTGCTGGCCGCTGCCGTCAGCGAGGCGCTATACGCCGAGGCGATGTGGAATGGCGACCCCCAAACAGCGTGGCGAGAGCTGGAGGGCTCGATTGACCAAACGTCCCAGCATGACTCACTGCTGGCCGGGTGGCACGCCGTCTGGCTGGGCGCGGCATACTGTCTGGCGGGGGATCCCGAAGCGGGTCACCGAGAGTACGCCCGTGCAATGCGCCGCTTGGGGACTGAGAATCTTGCACTCCCTCGTCAACTCGAACTCAGCCCAAGCTCGGGCAGTGATGCGCTCAACCCGTTTGGCCAATCTCTGGATGCGGTTGTGAGTTACACCCAGGGTCCAAAATACAGGGCCGAGTTCGACCGGCTGCAGGCCCGGCTGTCAGACATCGAGCTTGGGTCGGCCAACCAAGCTGAGGAGGCGGTTCGTTCGCTAGGAGAAGCGCTCGGATTTCGAGCGACCCGACCGGACAACGATGAAGGGACAGGCCCGGATGTCGTCTGGGCAGACGTAGGATGCGAGTGCTTGCTCGCATTCGAGTTAAAGACCCGGAAGCAGACGCCCGCCAGGTACAACAAGAGGGACATCGGTCAGGGACACGACCACCTTGCGTGGCTAAGCCAAGAGTTCCCAGCCTACGATGTGCTCGGGTTGATGTACGTAGGTCCCGATGGAGACGTATCCGACAAAGCCAACCCTTCAGAGAAGATGGTGCTATGCCTAACGCGAAGCTTGGCTAGTCTACGAGATAGGCTTGCCGGGGTGATCACCGATCTACGCGGCCACATGCCGCTCGTCCGGCACGCCGAGATCGCCAAGGTCTCATCGCGCGCCGAATGGACCTTGGCAGCGCTGGCACAGACACTCCGGCACCGGAGCTTTGCGTAGGTGCATGCCCATATCAACGCCATCGAGGACGGCATCAGACGCCCTTCTGGAGTTGGCGGACGTGACGACGGTCAACCCGAACGTCTGGTATGAACTTGTATGCGTTTGCACTTAGCAAGCCGGTTGTTCTCACCTGCGAGGAAGCCAGAGGTCAGTCCTAGGCCCCAGTTCGACCACGTAGGGCTCCGGGTCTCAGCGTTATTCGGCCTTGAGGTCACGTACAACCGGGCTTCAACCGTTGCCGAAACCACGCCGACAAGTCGGCTTCTGACAGCGCGCCGCGCGCCACGTCCTCCATCACGCGAATGGCGTCGAGCGCGTCGAATTCAATTGCGTAGCCGTTGTCCGCGAGGAACAAGCGCGCCGTCACCCACGCCACGCGCTTGTTGCCGTCGACGAAGCCGTGGTTCCTGGCCAAACCAAATGCGTCGGCCGCGGCCAAGTCCGCCGCGTCGGGCGTGCCGTAGCTCGCTAGGTTGGCAGGGCGAGCGAGAGCCGCATCGATCCGCCCGGCGTCCAATACGCCCACAGTTCCACCGTGCTCGGCGAGCTGCCGATCATGAATCGCGTATACGGCGTCCGCCCTGCCCCAGCGCCAAGACGTGGCGGAGTCCGTCACCGGGCCAAGGCCCGAAGCACCTCGCGGTCATCGTGCATGATGTCTTCCGCAAGCGCCATCTGGCGCGCAAAGTCCGGATCGTACGGCGTCAATCGATAGCTGCCGTCCGCTGCCTCGGTGAGGTAGAGCGTGTCGCCTTTGCGCACTTTCAGATGGGCCATGACCTGCTTGTTCAGAATGACGCCAGCCGACGCCCCGACGGTAGTGATTTTCAATGAGTGCATAAGCGCGCCTCGGCCTATATAACAGAGATTATATAGCAGCAACGCCTGCGAGGCTGCACCCCGATCGAGGCGAAGCGGAACGCGCCATGTCCAAGCTCACGGCCTCGCGTGTCCTGGATGTTGGCACACGCACGCGGACCTTGCGTAAACTGCCGTACGTCCGCCGACTGATCGGACGGACGCTTGGGAGAGAGACACCATGATGCTCGTCGAGCAAATCTGGACCGGCAACGCGTATCGGAACTTCAACTATCTGATCGCTTGCTCAGAAACCGGCGAAGCCCTCGCCATCGACCCGCTGGACTACAACAAGTGCCTCGCCGGCGCCAAGGACAAGGGCTGGCAGATCACGCAAGTCCTCAACACCCACGAACACGGCGACCACACGGGCGGCAACGGACCGATGATCGAGGCGACCGGCGCCAAGCTGCTCGCCCATGCCGGAGCCGGGTCAAGGATCAGCGGCATCGACATTGGCCTGGGCGCTGGCGACACCGTGTCTGTCGGCCGCTCGGTCGAACTGCTCGCGATGGACACGCCAGGCCACACCATGAGCCACGTCTGCCTGCTCTCGAAGACCGATCAGCCGGCGCTCTTCAGCGGCGACACGCTGTTCAATGCGGGCGCCGGCAACTGCCACGGCGGTGGGCATCCGGAGGAACTCTACGAGACCTTCGTCAAGCAGTTGGCCGAACTCCCCGACGACACCCAGATCTATCCCGGACACGACTACCTCACCAACAACCTCGGCTTCACGTTGGACCGGGAACCGGACAATGCCGCGGCGACCGACCTCCTGGCCGAACTGGAGGGCACTTACGACCCGGGCAAGCCCATGGTGACAACGCTCGCACAGGAGAAGGAGTTCAACACCTTCTTCCGCCTGACCAGCGCCACCGTGATCGCGAAGCTCCGCGAGTCGTTCCCGGATCTGGGCGACCAGCCGTCACCGAGGGACGTTTTCCTGAAACTCCGGGAGCTGCGCAACAGCTGGTAGCCGCGCCAATGCCATCGGCGCCCGCGCCGCGCCTCGCATGCTGACTGCCTAGGTCCGTCACGCGACGTGAAGACTGTCCGTCGCTCGGACACCGCGCCCGAAGATCGGGTCCACGTCCTGAGGATGGGTGCCTACGGTGCCGGCGGACTCGCCAACAACCTGCTGGCAGCAGGCAGCGGCGGCATGATGATTGCCCTGAACCTCGGCTACGGCATGGATCCGGCGCTGGTGGGCTTGCTCGGCGCCCTGCCGCGATTGACCGATGCCATCACCGATCCGGTGATGGGCCACATCTCCGACCACACCCGATCTCGCTGGGGCCGGCGCCGGCCCTACATCGCTCTCGGTGCGATCGCCGCACCACTGATGCTCGCCCTCCTGTGGCAATTGCCCGAGGGCCGAAGCGAGGCGTTCTATTTCGGCTACTTCCTGGTCGGGTCGTTCGCCTTCTACCTCGCGTACACCGTCTTCGCGACACCCTGGGTGGCACTGGGATACGAGCTGACACCGGACTACAACGAGCGGACACGGCTCATGGGCGTGCAGAACTTCATCGCCCAAGGCGCGTGGCTGATCGCGCCATGGTTCCTATGGTTCATGGAGCGTCCGACATTCGGTGACATGCGCGAAGGCGCCGCCGCGCTGGCCGTGGTCCTGGCGCTCGGGTGTATGGGCCTTGGACTATTGCCTGCCCTCCTCCTGCGGGAAAGACACGCCCAAGGCCCAGGGAAACAACCGCACGAGAAGCCCGGCAGCGCGGCGACCGCAGCCGTCAGCGCGGTCATCGAGTTTGTCGTCGGCTTCGCCAAAGTCTTGCGGTCCTTCGACTTCCTGAAGCTCTGCGGGGCGACCTTCCTGGTGTTCAACGGCTTCCAGCTCGTGGCGGCGTTTCAGTCGTACGTCATCATCTTCTACGTATTCGCCGGCGACCAGGCCGCAGCGGCGTACTGGGTAGGCGCGGTCGGCACGGTGTCGGCAATCGCAACCTTCGGCGTGATCGCCTTGGCGACGGTGCTTGGCACGCGGCTCGGCAAACGACAGGCGTTCTACGTCTGCGCCGGGGTCTCCACGGTCGGCTACGTTCTGAAATGGTTCTGCTACGACCCGGCGAACCCGTGGCTGCTCCTGCTGCCTGCGCCGCTAGTTGCCTTCGGCCTGGGGAGTCTGTTCACCCTCATGGGCTCGATGGTCGCCGACGTCTGCGATCAGGACGAACTCGAAACCGGCGAACGCCGCGAGGGCATGTCCGGCGCCATCTTCTGGTGGGTCGTCAAGCTCGGTATGGCCGCGGCCCTGGCCGCTGGCGGATTCCTGCTGAACGCGACGGGCTTCGATGTCTCCTTGGCGGGCATGCAGGCCGAACGAACCCTGTTCCTGATGCGCGTGTTCGACGTCGCCGTTCCGGCCGTGACGTCGGTCGTGGCCATCGTCCTGATCGCCAACTACGGGATCACGGAGTCGAAGGCTGTGGCAACCCGCGCCGCGCTCGAGGAACGGCGCGGGGTGCGGTGACACAGGGCGAACGACAGTGGTTCTCGCCTGCAATGGATTTTGCGCAAGACCTGAATGGCGGACGCGAACGGCATGAGCCGTTCGGGGATGTCACACTAGGTTCGCTACATCTTGAGTAAACTGCCGAAAGTTGCCGACTTATCGGTCGGAGATATTGGGGGAGAGACACGATGACGCTCGTCGACAAAGCCGTCGCAATGAGGCGCACGGCCACATTCCGGATCGTCCTCTACGCGGCCGCAATTCTCGTCGGCACCGGGGCAGGCGCGGCGACGACGTCTGCTGCAATCAACGGCTACGTACGCACAATCAGCGGCGAGCCGATCCCGTCCGCGCAAGTCGTGATCGTCCACTCGCCTTCGGGCACGGTTGCCACGGCGATGGCGGCGGCAAACGGCGCGTTCCGCCAGTCCGGCCTGCGTGTTGGCGGCCCTTACGAGATCCGGTTCTCGGCCGCAGGGTTCCAGGACCGCACGGTCACCGAGGTCATGTTGACGCCCGGCACGCAGCCTCCGTTCGCAACGGTGCTACTCCCGCTGAACGTCGAAGAAGTGGTAGCGACCGCGAGCGCGGTCGTGTCGGCGCGCGATCTCAACAACGGTGTCGGGTCGGCGTATTCCGCCGCCGACATCGATAGCCAGCCGTCCATCACGCGCGATGTCATCCGCACCTTGCTGCGCGACCCGCTCGCGCAGTCGGCGGGCGAAGGGAACCTCTCCGTCGGCGGCGTCAATCCCCGCTTCAACGGCCTCGCCATCGATGGCTCCCTGCAGCAGGACGACTTCGGACTCGGCACCGGCACATACGCCACCAGCCGCTCGCCGATCAACCTCGATGCGGTCGAATCGGCGTCCCTGGTCGCATCGGACTATTCCGTGAGCGCATCTGGCTTCACCGGGGGCCTGGTCAACATCACGACCAAGTCCGGGACCAACGAGTGGGACGGCGTTGCGTTCTACACCTTCCACGGCAACGACCAAGTCGGGGACACCTACGACGGCGACCGCAACTTCACGCCGGCAGCCTTCGAGGAGAAGGAATACGGCCTCTCCGTCGGTGGCCCGCTCGTCGCCAACAGGTTGTTCGTCTTCCTATCGTACGACGAGTTCGAGGCCGTCGAGCCCGTGGACTTCGCGGCATTCGACGCCGCGAACGGCATCCGACCCGGGTTCTTCGAGGCACTGCGCGGCGTGGTCACAGACGTCTACGGCTATGATCCCGGCGGTCGTCCCGCATCGGCCTCCACGCCTGAAGGATCCCAACGGTCGCTGGTTAAGCTCGACTGGAACGCCGGCGACGCCCACCGCGCGTCGTTCACCTACCAGCGCAGCCTGGAGACCGGGACTTCCGCCGGCGCGGATCGATTCACGTCCGCGTGGATCGACATCCCCGTGGAGTTGACGGCCTACACCGCGCAACTCTTCTCCGATTGGAGCGATCGCGTCTCGACGACGTTGCGTGGCAACCTCAAGACGTTCAGCCGCGGTCAGAACTGCCGCGCGCCTGGTGTCGGCGCCCTCGAGTTCGACAATCTCGATGCAGCCGATGTCGCCGGGACGCAGCTCGCCGGGTTGCTTGCGGGACGCGTCGACCTCGTGGCCGGCTGCGACCGTTTCCGTCACGCCAACGCCTATGACGATGAACGTCTGCAGCTCTACGGCGCGCTCGACTACCTCGTCGGCGACCATATCGTGCGGGTCGGTGGCGAGCGCGAGTCCTTCGATCTCTTCAACCTTTTCGTGCCCGGCTCGAACGGGCGCTTCGTGTTCGCGGATTTCGCCGCCATCGTCGACCGCCGGGCCCGCGTCGACTATGTCAACGTCGGATCCAACAACGCGGCGGACGGCGCGGCAGCGTGGGGTTACGAACGCACGACCGTGTTCGTGCAGGACACCTGGCAGGCACGGCCCCACCTCGAACTCACGGCCGGATTGCGCTACGAGCGGTTCGCCCAGAACGAACGTCCCGCATCGAGCCCGGCCATCGCCGCCGTCTACGGGATCCGCACGGAGAAGAATCTCGACGGCTTGGACCTGCTGCTGCCGCGCTTGAGTTTCCGCTGGACGGGTTGGCCGCGCACTGCCGTATCCGGTGGCGTGGGCCGGTTCTCGGGCGGCGATCCCAAGGTCTGGACATCCAACGCCTTCCAGGTACCGACAGTCTTCTCGCGCACCTTCGCGACCGGCGTCTCACCGACCTCGGTGCCCGCCGAACTGCGGACCATGGTTGCCGCCGGTCGGCCGGTTGCCATCGATGCCCTCCAGGCCGGCTTCGAAATGCCGTCGGACTGGAAAGCATCGCTGCGCATCGAGCACGATCTGGACTTGGCTCTAGGCACACTCGACCTCGGCACGGGCTATACGTTGACCGCGCAAGCCCTGCTGACCTGGACCGCGGACGGCTTTCTGTGGACAAACCTCGCCCAGACCGAATTGCCAGCCGCGCAGCCTGCAGGCGTCGCACCGGACGGGCGCACGATCTATGCCGATCTCGACGACCTTGGCATCCTGAACCTCGTCACGCTGGCGAACCATGGCGAGGGGAGCAGCCGGATCCTTACGGCAGCGCTGGGCAAGCGCTACGACATGGGCTTGGACTTCCAGGTGAGCTACGCCTGGCAGGACGTGGAGACGGTGACCGAGGGGCTGTCGTCGCGCGGCATATCCAATTGGCGCGGCATCGCGGACGCGGACCGCAACCGACCGTCGCCCCGGACCTCGCCGCACCAGGTGACCCACGCAGTCAAGCTCAACGTCGGCTACGAGCGCGCCTTCGGCGGATTGCGCGCCCACGTCGACCTCTTCGCCCGGGCCTGGTCCGGCGACCGCTTCACCTACACGTTCGACGTGGATCGCAACAACGCGCTGTTCGGTCGCGCGGGCGCGGGCGAGAGTCCCTACGACAACAACCCGCTCTATGTCCCCACGCGGCCCGACGACCGTGCAGTCGTCTACAGCAGAGGCTTCAACCGCGAGGCCTTTTTCGACTACCTCGATGCCAACGACGTCGAAGCCGGCGTGCATAGACCATACGCGGCGGACGCCGGCATGAACCAGGCCTGGGATCTAAGGCTGCGCCTCGACCTGCCCCGGATCGGCAGCATCAGCCGCTGGGTGGGCGACAGCCGGGCGAGCGTTGTGCTCGACGTGGAGAACGTGCTGAACCTGCTGAACGACGAATGGGGCACCTATCACGCCGGGCCGCGCTTCGGCCAAGCGGCCGTCGTGCGTGCAGACCTCGTCTCGGCATCGGATGTCGCAGCGCTTGGCATCGACGGGGCGCCGGCGCTGACGGGCGATACGCCGCGCACGACCTGCCGAGGGTCGGGAGACTGCGTCTACCGCTACAACCAGTTTCGTGCGATCGCCTCGGAGTTCCCTTCCGCCGCTCGGTCGGTCTATCGAATCCGGCTCGGTCTCCGCTTCGAGCTTTAGGGCTGCATCACCCCGCGACCCGGTGGATCAACGCTTCCCGCGTTTCGGTATCGAAGGTGGCGTAGGTGCCTGTGCGGGCCGGCGGACGGGGCTGCGAGCAGGAGCCGGGATTGATGACGGTGACACTCCCAGCACGATGTACCAAAGGCACATGCGTATGGCCGAAACAGACCAGGTCGTACGGCATCCGGGCGAAAGCCTCCAGACGCCGGCTGCCCGGGTAGATGTACTCGTCCTCGCCGAGTCCTGTATGGGTCATGAGCACACGCACCCCGCCGAAATCGAACTCGCGCATGGAAGGCGCATCGGCGAGGAACGCCAAAGACTCCGCCGGGTATGTGCGACGGCACTTCTCCAGGTAGTCGGGATTCCGCCCGCCGAACAGCACCGCCTCGTGGTTCCCTTGGATGCAGTAGACGCCGTGATCGGCCAACAGCGCCACGGTCTCGGCGCAGAACTCGTACTCGCTCACCGCGTCCCCCGCGCAGAGGAGCGCGTCCGCCCCCGATAGCTCCGCCAGCACGCGCGACAGCGCCCCGGCATCGGCATGAATGTCGGAAACGATGCCGATGTGCACAGTCAACGCCCGTTGAGACTTTCCGCGACGATTCAGCTTACCCGCCTTTCAGTCTCCACGCATAATCGGACGCCAACTTCCCTTGGGCAGTTGGCGCGGTCAGGCGATTTCCGGCATTCCTGCTGGGATACCGCCGAGTACAATCAAGGCAGACTGGTATGAAACACCCCGAAGTGACGATCCGCGGCGACCCCGGTGTCGTCCTGGCCCGGGTGGCACCGACCTTGCTCACGCTATTCGGCGCCGACAGCATCGTGCTTGGTGGCGGGACTGTCTTGGCCGCGCGCTGGCACCACCGAGTGAGCACCGACATCGCCCTCTTTACCAACCTCGAGCACTATCAAGGCCGGGTCGCTGACCGCCGGGAAGAAGTCGCTTCCACGCTGGGTCGTCTACTCTCCGGCGCAGCAGAGGGAGCGGTCGAGGTGGAACGAGGCTGGCTACGGGTCCACTTCCGGGAAGGACCAGCCGCGCTGACGACTATTCCGCGCCCTACCATCCGAGACCCTTACACGGAGGTCGCTACCGGAACCGGTATCGGTAGCACCGCCGAGATCCTCGCCAGGAAACTCCAGAGTCGAATACTTGACCTCGGCGTACTCACGGATCGCGACCTCTACGACCTTCTGGTGGCCCGGGAGCGCGACCCCGTTGCGCTGCGGCGTGTCCTAACATCCGTTACCGACGCAGAGCGGGCTGCCATCGCGAGCGAACTCCGGAGCCTTCCCCGAAACTGGTCGAGTGGTGAGCCGGTACGTGATCCTGCCTACCCAGACCTGTTGCGAGGCCTGGCGCCACGGGCACGACGGCTGTTCGAGTCCAATCCGGCAAGCGTCGGGGCAGACGAGCAGGGACGATGATCAACTTCGAAGCAGTGCGCAACGCGTACCACCACCCGCCTCCGCTCGGCGATCATTGCCGACGATCGAGGAGCGGGTTGCCGCGTTCGAGCGCCAGCGCGTGGCAGACGCCATAGCCCGTGGTATCGACCTGAAGGCAGCGGTCCTGGGCGAACACGGCTCCCTCATCGGCGGCCCTGGCAAGCCACCGACCCGCTTCGAGGGCGGTCGGCGCGCGGAAGACATGGTGCGGATGCCGCCGATGCCGCTGCCATGGTTCGACCATCCGAACGCGCACATCCGCGCGTCCTGTAAAGCCCCCGATACTTATCTTGACACGCTGTCCGCCGACCATTTGGCGGGCTACCACCCGCGTCCCGACGGCCATACGCTACACGCGCTCCTTCGGGCAGAGACACTTGACGACCAAGAGGCGCACCTTGTGGAGCAGTTCCTTGCACGACTCCGCATGATCGAACTCGCTTCGCTGCTCAGCCGCGGTGGACTCACGGTCTACGAGATCGCACGAGCCATGCTTCTGTCCGGCAGCGCTACGCCGGCGAAGACGCATTGGATGAACCAATTCGCGGCAAAGCCGAGGGGCGTGGCGAGGGATTGACTCGCGTCGTTCCGTGGTCGGTTGGCCTGCGGGTCCGCCTCGACATTCGCCTCAGGGATCTGCCGGGCTGCCGCCATTGAGGGGGGCGGGCGTCCTCGCGCGCAAAGAAGCTGCACGAGGCGGATTAGCGTCCGCGCACCGCCAGGACTCGCCGCTGTGCGCGTCTCCAACCATGGCACCAGCTCGGACACCGCGTTTGTTGTCATGCAGTAAGCTCCGCATCCATGCATGACGCCACGTCCTTCCACGAAAGCCCGATCCTGAACTCGCCCTACGAAGCGCCCTCAAGGCATTGGGTGCTCGACGAGGATCGCCAGCCAACGGACACAATCGGCGAAGGTCGGCGTCCGGTGTCGTTCATCTCGCCGATTCCGAGGCCGAGAAAAGCCGGGCGAGGACAACGCCAACTCGGGTTCGACGTCGCAAGCGACGCCCTGGAAACGGAAGACCAGCAATACGAACTGACCGCCCTGATCGACGGCCTCCGTCGAGAAATCGCACGGTGGCGCGCCCTACCCGAGGCGCAGTGGCGAGTCACGCCAGAGACTGCGCGCCTGCTCAAGCATTGGCGGCACCACCAGTTCAGCGGCATCCGCCCGTTCTTCTGCCAGGTGGAAGCCGTCGAGACGGCCATCTGGCTTACCGAGGTCGCACCAGCCATCGGAAACCGCGGGAGAGGCTATCTGGAGCAGCTCAATACAGCCAGCGAGAACGCGAACCCAGAACTGTCCCGGATGGCGCTCAAGCTGGCAACCGGGGCCGGCAAGACCGCCGTCATGGCGATGCTGATCGCGTGGCAGACAGTCAATGCAGTCCGCCGCCCCGCGAGCCCAAGGTTCACCCGCGGCTTCCTCGTCGTCACGCCCGGCATCACGATCCGCGACCGTCTCCGCGTCCTCCAACCAAACGACCCCGACAGCTACTACGCCAGCCGCGAACTCGTGCCGCCGGACATGCTTCGCGAGATCGACAAGGCAAAGATCGTCATCACCAACTACCACGCGTTCCAGCCACGCGAGAC
>LXNJ01001248.1_pt1 | contig 15460 bp, 12 predicted proteins | sample 809081 | NCBI WGS metagenome assembly LXNJ01 (sample SAMN04870510, study PRJNA318959) | sponge metagenome | biome: sponge; feature: marine sponge reef; material: water | host: Petrosia ficiformis | place: Greece: Milos, Mediterranean Sea | collected 2013-05-29 | depth 5-7 m
GAGTCACGACCAGATAGCCGATGCGCGATCCCCGATCGTAGGCCATCGAGCCCCAATTGGTGCCGCCGGGGTTGCCCGGATAGAGCATCGTGCCCTCCAGGCTCGGTGGCGTGAAAATGCCCTCGTAGCGCACGCCGGCCATGAGTCTCTGGCACGCGGTCCGGTGTTCCTCCGTGAAGTCCCAGAACCGAAGCGGTCGCGCGTCGGTGACGTGCAAACGCAGCTTCGGGAACGGTTGCGTCCGGGCCGCTTCTTCCCCGGGCACATCGCTCCGCGGCACCACCCGTTCCTCCACCGGGTGAAGCGGCTCGCCGCTCAAGCGGTCCAGCACGAACACGAAACCCGTCTTGGTCGCCTGGGCGACGGCTGGGCGTTTCGTCCCGTCCGCCGACGTATGTTCGAATAGCAGCGGCTGGGAGGCGATGTCGTAGTCCCACAAGTCATGCCGGACGGTCTGGTAGCCCCACACGAACTCGCCACTGGATGCCCTTAGGGCGACCACCGAGTTTGCGAAGGCGTTGTCGCCCAGACGTTCGCCGCCGTAGAAGTCCGGCGAAGGCGACGTCGTCGGGAGGAAGACCAAGTCCCGGCCGGGGTCGGCGGACATTACGCTCCACACGTTCGCCCCGCCGGTGCGGTTGCCCCGAACCTTCGCCCAGCTATCGGCGCCCGGATGAACGTCCGAGCGCGGCACGGGATCCCACGCCCAAACGAGAGAGCCGTCGCGCACGTCGTAGGCCCGGACAACGCCGGGCTCAACCTCCGCCGCGCCGTTGTCGCCGATGGCGGAGCCCACGATGACGAGGTCCCCTGCCACCGTCGGCGGCGACGTCACGGAATAGTCGCGCTTGCGGAACCGCGCTATACCCGCCGACAGATCGATTGCGCCGCCCTTCCCGAAGTCGGCGCAAGGAACGCCCGTGTCGGCATCGAGTGCGAACAGCCGGGCATCGAGGGTGCCCAGGAAAATCCGCGCGCGGCATGGCCCCTGGTCCGCAGCCGTATCCCGCCAGGCCGCCACGCCGCGCGACGTAAACATCTCGCTGTACTTTTCCGAGAAGTCCACCTGCGGGTCGAACGTCCAGACCTCCTTGCCCGTGGCCGCATCCAAGGCGAACACCCGGTTGAAGCCCGTGGAGGCGATCAGCTTGCCGCCAAGGAGAATCGGCGAGGCCTGGAACTTCGATGGGTTTCCGTCGAAACCGTCGCCGTCGGTGGCGTCGCCGGTTTGGTAGACCCAGGCGCGAGTGAGACGCTCGACGCTCTCTGGAGTTATCCCCGAAGGGGACGCATAGCGGTCGCCGCCAAGCGAACCGCCGTAGTGGGGCCAGCCCACGGGCGTTTCGGCCGAGAAGGCGTTTCCCGCAGCGAAGAGTGTTGCCAACGCGACCGAGGCAACGAGTGGATCTGACCGACCAAAACGTGCGAATCGCAGTGGAAATCCCCCTTGGGTTGGGTTGTTGGGGATGAAAGTCAAGAACCATGCCACGAGGTAGCCGGATTGACCACTCGCCACCCTGGAGGCATGTGCGGGACCATGACTCGGCGCAGGGTCGAGGGGACAACCCCTATGACGAGTGCTGGCCCGAGGCCACGGTTTCCCAAGGCCCGGCGATCGCGAACGTAATGCCCGGAGTTGGATGTTGACGAAAAGGGTCTTGCCGTCGGGCGAGAAAGTGGCACCCGCCCATTCCGATTGGCGGTAGTCTCCGGATTCGATCGCCGGTCTACCCGGAATCGGTTCATCGATCACGATGTTGTTCTCGCCGATTTCCATCGACTGGCCGTGTCTGTCGAGGGCGAGGAGCCGCGTTCCGCGGACGACTTCGCCGGACGCACCAACCAGAATGACCGTCATCTCACAAATCTGACGTACACCCATGTCCCACAACGACTAGCCCGCTGACGTTAGACTCGTCCACATTGCATGATGCCGACGACGAGATGGTAATGCCGTCCTGAAGTCACGGTCGCCGGCACCAGCAGGTCGCTACCTCGTGACCTCTTGCGGCCACCCGCTTATCCTCTTCGTCAAGGGGGCACCCAACGAGGGTTGTCCCAGGGCTAGAACTTTGGGGAGGACCGCATGGCGGACTACAACACGCTCATTCTGGAGCGCCTCGGTACGGAAGACCGGTTGGCGCGGATCACGTTGAACCGGCCGGAGAAGATGAACGCCTTGACGGGCGAACTCTTCACCGAACTCAACGATTGCTTACACGATCTGGAAGCTGACCAAGGCTGCCGGGTCATCATCATTCGCGGGGCGGGTCGCTGCTTCAGCGCCGGCTACGATCTAACGCCGGGTCGCGAGCGCCGACCGGACGAGCGGACCTACCAGACCGTCGACGCGAAGCGACGCACGCTGATGATGAACGTTCGCACGTCCATGCAGCAGATCACCGACGTGCAGATGTACCTGTGGAACATGGCGAAGATCACCATCACCCAACTGCACGGCTACGCGCTCGCCGGGGGCTGCGAACTGGCAATGATGGCTGACCTCGTTGTTGCCGCCGAAGATACGCAGATCGGCCACCCGGGCCTGCGCGGGCTCGGCACGGCCCGCAACGGCTGCATCTGGCCGCTGGTGCTCAGCATGCGCAAGGCCAAGGAGTACTACTACACCGGCGACAACATGACCGGTGCGGAGGCGGCGGAAGTCGAGATGATCAACTACGCGTGGCCCAAGGAAGACCTCGACGCCAACACCATCGAGTTCGCCGAGCGAATCGCCAACGGTTCCGCAGACCACCTGGCGGTGCTGAAGCTCACCATGAACCGCTTCTACGAGAACATGGGCATCTACTCGTCGGTGCGCAGTGCCACGGAGCAGGACGCCTTGGCGCAGATGACCGAATGGACCTACAGCTTCGGCGAAGCGATTCGCGAAGGCGGTTTGAAGCACGCCTTCACCACCCGGGACGCGCCCTACCAGGGCAACGAGGGATTCCGAGGCAAGGAATAGATCCGATTGAACATCACCTGCCAGGCTCCCAGCGTTCTGTGACGTGTTTGAGACAGGCACACGTGCACGAGCGGTCATCGGATCGTTCGCCTTCTTCTTGGTCGCTCCCGCTGTCGTTGCCGGCGTGGTGCCATTCGCACTGGTCGGTTGGACGATGCAGCCGCCGCTGCTCGGGACTCCCGGCACGCGGGTAGCGGGCATCGTGGTGGTGACCGCGGGTCTAGCCTGCCTGCTGGACTGCTTCGCCCGGTTCGCCCTTGAGGGGCGTGGCACACCGGCACCGGTGGCGCAGACGGAGACGCTGGTGGCGTCCGGCCTCTATCGGTTCGTGCGAAACCCGATGTACGCCTGCGTGCTGACCATGGTTGCCGGGCAGGCGTTGCTCTTTGGCCAGGTCTGGCTGTTCGCGTACGCCGGGGTGTTGCTGGTCGCCTTCCACCTGTTCGTGCAGTTCTACGAGGAGCCCCAACTGCGTCGAAGATTCGGAGGGTCGTACGAGACCTATTGCCGGCACGTGGGTCGATGGTGGCCACGCCGGACACCGTGGCGCGGGTCAGGTAGGTCCGCCTCCTGACGCCTCTTGTGCAGGAACGTCTTCGAGCACCTTCCGGATGTCCAGACCACGCTCGCCGAGTTCCGCCGCGCTTTCGAACCGGGTGGCCGTCTGCTCCTCATCGACAGCGATTGGGGGTTCGTGGGGCGACGTGCCTTCGGAAAGTGCTGAAACGACTCATTCGTAATGTGACCACATGCGCAAGACCTTGACGATGCGTTCTTCGTCCAAGACTTGATACACAAGGCGATGGCGGATGTTGATCCGCCGCGAATACGCACCGGTCAGATCGCCGACGAGTTTCTCGAACGGCGGGGGCTTGCGGTGGGGATTCTCGGCCAAGAGCGCCAACAGCTCTTCGGTCTTGGGCTTCAGTCCACTGGAGCGTAGTCTCTTCGCGTCTCGCTGGGCTTGCTTGGTGTAGGCAATGCGCCAACTCACCAATCCAGGACCTCGTCGCAGTCCTCAACGTCGGTGGCCAATCCCTCTTGGATGGATTCCCGCATTCCCGGGACGGACAGCAGGAACAAGGTCTCTTGGATGGCCACCCAGTCTTCCTGCGATACAAGCACGGCGGAGTTCCTCTTGCCGGAGATCAGCAACGGTTGGTGTGATGCGGCCGTCTCGTCGATAAGGCGATACAGATTGGCGCGTGCCTCGGTTGCAGTCATGGGTGGCAATGGGCCTCCTTCCTTTCGCCCCATAGAGTACGGAATTACGTACGCTCGTCAAGGGTTGCGTAGAATCAATAGGTCAGACACACATGATTCCGACAAATGCTCCCCAAGGGCACCTGGGAGATGGGTGGCACCCAATAAGGTGACATCGACCCTCAAGGTGGATGATGCGCGAGTGCGAACAGCACGGACATCGGCCTGACTTCCTTCCAATACGACGAAGGGTGGCTCGGGCGCACCGATGGGAGGCCGCTCTCACTTTCGCTCAAGCCGTGAATTGCCGCCACCCTTGTTCAAGGCTATGCGCTATCCTTGAATAAGGAGGGCGTATGGCGCACTTGGAGCAACGTCGCTGGCCCGGAGAGGCGCCCGGCTGGACTCGTCGTGACCGACGTCCTTGTGGATACGCGGTCTACTGGCCTGACGCCGTTGCCGACCGTGGTTTCGTCATCGACGGCGACGTGGCGGCCGAGGTAGCGGACGCCGAGGCCGCATTGGTCTATCTGGATGCTTCCGTGTCCGCCCTTAGCAGCACCGAGGCGCTGGCACGGCTGTTGCTGCGGGCCGAATGCGTTGCTTCGTCGCGAATCGAAGGCTTGGAGGTCGGCGCACGGCGTCTACTTCGAGCGGACGCGGCCCGCACGCTCGGCGATCCGATTTCCGACGTGACGGCTGGCGAAGTGTTGGCCAACATCGATGCGATGTCATGGGGTCTTGGAGCGGCGGAGCCCGACGCGGAAATCACCCTCGAAAGGCTGCTGGAGACGCATCGCCGCTTGATGGCGGGCGCGCGACTCTCCGAGCATGGCGGGCGTATCCGAATGCAACAGAATTGGATCGGCGGCAGCGACTTCAATCCATGCTCGGCGGCTTTCGTGCCACCGCCACCGGAAGCCGTCCCAGGCTTGCTTGATGACCTCATGGTCTTCTGCAACCAAGACAGGCTGCCCGCGTTGGCGCAAGCCGCGATCACCCACGCGCAATTCGAGACCATCCACCCCTTCGTGGACGGCAATGGGCGTACAGGCCGTGCGCTGCTGCACTTGGTGCTGCGTCGACGGCGGCTCGGCGTGCGGGTCGTCGCGCCCGTCTCCCTTGTGTTGGCGACTTGGGCCACGGACTATGTTGGCGGCCTGATGGGTACCCGCTACATCGGTCCGGCCGACTTACCGGAGGCGATGGCGGGCATCAACCGATGGATTGCCCTGGTCGCGTCAGCGTGCCGACGAGCGGCAGAAGACGCCGGCTGGTTTGAGACCTGTGTTCGAGAGCTCCAAGCATCGTGGATCGAGCGCATCCGACCAACCCGGCGCGACTCAACCGTGCGACATCTGATCCAGGCACTGCCCGGTATGCCCGTCCTGTCTATCGCGGGTGCTGCGAGGGCAACCGCTCGGTCGTTTCAAGCCACCAGCCAGGCGGTCAAGCGTCTCACGGATGTCGGCGTACTCAGGCAGATCACGGTTGGCAGGCGCAACAGGGCATTCGAAGCGCCCGAGCTGATCGATGCGTTCACGGCGCTCGAGCGCCGACTGGCCAGCCCAACCGGCGACACACGGGTCGCGTTGCCAGTCCGTGAAGTTCCGCGCCGCCCCACATAGTTCCGGATGTAGGGACACCCATCCCTTTGTCGGCACGGTTCGGGATTGGAAACCCGACGGATCATGTGTTCAACACCCCATTGTGGACTCCACGCCCCCAAGGCCTGTCTCGCCGACCCTAGCCAACGTGGTCTGTACCGCACGGTCTACCGTCTACGACCTCCGAACGCTGGCCGATGGAGGTCCGCCGAAGCACTCCAGAATCGAGTACGTGGACGAGCCACATTGCGTCAGCGGCGACGGTATCTTCGGCACATTGGACGTGCGGGACGACGAACTGATCTATGTCCCAAAGGTAGTGGTCAATCCGCACCTATCGCGTCTTCGACCCAGTCGAGCAGGTCGCCCACGGGAGCGATCCCCTCTTGGGCCTTCTCACCAGACAGGATTCCGATGACGCCGCGCGGGACGTTCTCGAGTCCGCCGTCCGGTTCGGTCCGGACAAGGAAAGCGGCCGCGTCCTCGGCGTCCTCGGGTTCGCCTAGGCCGCGCAGCGCGGCAATAGCGCCGACGGCGAAGTGCGCAGCCTGGGCAGCGGGCGCGAGCGCTTCCTCGCCGAAGCCGCCGCCATCCAGGAGAGCGGCGGCCTTGTACTTGTGCCGGGCGCGCTGCACGAGTACGCCGGCGCGCAGCTTGCGGCGGTCGGTGCCGTCCCCGGTCTGCGTTTCGCTTCGGGCGTAGACTTCGCGCAGGCCGTCGGTCGGCACGGACACGAATCCGGCCTCGGCAAGCCGGAGCATGGCCTCGTGGGTGGCTTGGTCGATAACGCGGATCGGCAGGTGGAACCGCTCGGCGAGGCGCTGTTCCTCATCGGCGATCGCCTCCGCCGGCAGGGAAACCACGACCAGCACGCCGTCCTCGCCGTCGCGGGCGAGGATGCGGTTCAATGCGGGCCCGTGCTGCGCCACCAGGTCGTCGTGCAGCTCGTCGATCGGCTCGGGTTCGGACGGCGCGTCGGTCGGCGCATGGTCGAGCACCTGATCGAGACGTTCCAGAAAGGCGGAGCGGGAGTTCGGCATCTTCACCTGCGCGGGGTCGCCCAGCCGGTCAAGCACGGCGTCCGCCAGTGCTCGTTTCTGGTCGAGCAGCGCGAGCATGCGGTGCTCGATGGTATCTTCACTAACCAGATTGATCACCGTGACCGGTCGCGTCTGCCGCTTCCGCCAGGCGCGGGCGACGCGTTGCTCGAGGCGGGCCGGATTCCAGGGCAGATCCAGGTTGATGACCGTGTCGGCCGCCTGGAGGTTGAGTCCCACGCCGCCGGATTCGGACGACAGGAACAGCCGGCAGTCGGGATCCTCGCGGAACCGGCGGATCTCCCCGCGACGGCGTTGCTGCGGCACCTCGCCGGTATGCCAAGCGAATTCCAGACCGGCCTCGCTCGCGTATTCGCGTACCAGGATGAGCATGCGCACCCACTCGGAGAAGACGATGATCTTGCGCGCCGGATCACTCAGAAGGTCCGGCAGCAGGCGTTCGACTTCGTCCATCTTCGGGCAGTCGCGGGATTGGTCGTCCAGGATGTACGGCGTGTCGCAGACCATCCGCATGCAGGCGAGGTAGCGCTGCAGCTTTTCGAACTCCTCCTTCGTCAGCGGACGCCGCTTGGCGATCGACGCGAGCCGCCCGACGAGATGTTCGTAGTCCTGGTAGAAGTTCCGCTGCGTTTCGGTCATCCCCACGAAGAACGTCTTGGCCGTTCGTCCGGGAAGTTCGGTCTCCACGTCCTCCTTGCGCCGTCTCAGCATCACCGACGAGACCCTTTCCGCCAGTTCGTCCAGGTTCCGGTAGCCAACGGGCCGTCCCCGTCCGTCGAGTTCGTAGAAGTCCCGGTTGAAGCGGAACAGCGGCCCGAGGATACCCGGGTCGACGAACTGCAAGATGGAATACAGCTCGTCGATGCGGTTCTCGAGCGGCGTTCCGGTCAGCACGAACGCGTACCGGCTGTCGAGCCTCTTGATCGCCGCGGCGGTCTTGGTTTGCAGGTTCTTGATGCGTTGTGCCTCGTCGAGCACGATCACGTCCGGACGCACCAGGGCGTGTAGCTCGTCGCCGTCCGCCAGCACCTGCTCGTAGTTGCACAGCGTGAAAAACCCGCCGCGCCGGTACTGACGTCGGCGCTCGGCGGCATTGCCGAACACCGGGGTGGCGGGCAGGTCCGAGAACAGCCGGATCTGCTCCTCCCATTCGGTCTTCAAAGACGCGGGAGACACCACCAGTACGCGTTCGATCCCGCGCAGTTCGCTGAGCAGTGCGCAGGCCGCGATGGCCTGGACCGTCTTGCCTAGCCCCATGTCGTCGGCGAGCAACGCGCGTTCGCCGAATGCCAGATGCAGTACGCCCTCGACCTGATAGGGAAGCAGCGGACGCCTGAGCAGGTCGTCGATCGACCGCTCGCCCGTAGCAAGTTCGGTCTCGAAGGCGTTGCGGCCCCGGGTCCTGCGGTTCGCGGTCCGCCTCGCATCCAGCCAGGTGTCGAGCCGGCCCGACACCCGTAGCGAATCCGGATTCGCGTCCGCCGCCCGCTTGAGTTCGTGGAGCGCCTTTGCCGAACCGCGCCGCAGACGGCTGCAGAAGCGCCGAACGTCCTCGGCGAGCACCGGGTCGGCGGCAGCGACCGGGTCGGGGACGGCGAGACGTAGGGAACGCTCCCCCGCCTCGGCTAGATAGACCTCGATCCGCGGGCTCGAAGTCGGCCGGCCGCGCCTGCGCAGACGCCGCACTACGCCCTCGATGTGCTTGCAGGTGCCGAGGCCGTTTGTGGCGAAGTCGCGGCACTCGCAGGAGTTGATGCGCTCGCCGAGGGCACGGATCTCCACTAGGTAGCGGTTGCCGTTCGACGAGGTGACGCGGTAGTCACATAACGGGGCGCGGCGCTCGTCGTCGACCGCCACGTCGTTGATCTCGGTTCGGCCGCGCCACTCCCGGCGTTTGATCTCGTCCGCGTCGGTCGATAGCCAGCCCCGGAACACCGGTTGCTGCGGCCAGCCCCGGCGGCCTTTGGTCGGTCGTTTCTCTGCGGTCATTCGCCCCTTCGCCGTGCTGTGCGGTGGGCCATGCTATCCGACCTCGCCGCGCCATCAAATGCGCCTGCGATACGAACTGTTCGAATTGCGCGCAACGTTGGCGGGGTGATGCGCTTTCCGGACTTGTCGGCGCTTGCCGACGGGTTGGCAGTCCGGCGGTTCGACGAATTGAGCTTCAATTGGAAGCCGCGTTCCTGTTTGACATCTCATGGGATGTCTGTACGGTTGCGCCGTGAGACTCGTCGTCGATACCAACGTTGTGGTAGCTGGTTTCCGCAGTGTCTCTGGTGCGAGCAACCGATTGTTGCGACATGCCAATGACGGATCGGTCAAACTGCTTTGTTCGACGGCCTTGTTCCTGGAGTACGAAGCAGTGTTGGGTCGCCTGAGTATCCGCCAAGCCACGGGACACATGCTCGAGGACGTACGGGATGTCATGAACGCGATTGCCGCGATTGCCGAACCGGTAGATGTGCCACTCAAAACTCGTCCCACATTGAATGATGCGGACGACGAGATGGTGTTGGAGGTTGCGCTCAACGGCGAAGCCGACTTCATCGTCACGCACAACGCGCGGGATTTCGAACCGGCGCGGGCTCTTGGTATTGCGGTAACCACGCCGGGCGAGATAGTCAGGAGCCTAAGGATATGAGTGAGCCCACGCGCTACAAGTATCCGCTGAAACTACCTGCTTCCCTGAAGGAGACGGTCGTACGTCTTGCCAAGGACGATGGTGTCTCGCTCAACCAATGGATCGCGGTCGCCGTGGCGCAAAAGGTAGGTGCAGTTGAAGTTGCAAGCGAGTTTCTAGGCAAACGGGCCGCTGACGCGAAGCCTGGGGCATTGGAGCGCTATCTCAACGAGGCGCCCGATGTCCCGCCAATGCCGGGCGACGAGTTGCCACCGGAATGACCTAACGCCGTAGGAAGTCACGCCCGCCGGTTCAGCAGGTCGCCACCTCGTCACCTCTCGCGGCCACCCGCTTATCCTCTACTACACCGGCGACAACATGACCGGTGCGAAGGCGGCGGAAGTCGAGATGATCAACTACGCCTGGACTAAGGAAGACCTCGACGCCTACACCATCAAGTTCGCCGAGCGAATCGCCAACGGTTCCGCGGACCACCTCGCGGTGCTGAAGCTCACCATGAACCGCTTCTACGAGAACATGGGCATCTACTCGTCGGTACGCAGTGCCACGGAGCAGAACGCCCTGGCGCAGATGACCGAGTGGACGTACAGCTTCGGCGAGTCGATCCCCCGCACTTGCACGTCAACGCCCACGTCCGCCGCCCCCATGGCCGGTGTTCCCCTCGGCTTGCGTCAACGGAGGAATGTACTCCAGATCGCTCTCCAGCATCCGCACAACGTGCTGCCAAACGTTGTAGCAACATCGTCGTATCGGGTCTCGGCCAGTTCCCGCATGGCCATGTGGTTAGACGTGTCCCCTTGGCCATGCTGGCGGCAAAGGTCGAGGGTGCTCGTCTTCATTTCGGTCGACATAAGGCCCCATGCGTAGGCAAGGTCGTCCGGCGCCGCCGTCCGGGCGACGGCGAAGTCGTACGCGTCCCGTTCGGTTGCGAGTTGGTTGCAGCCCAGACGGTTGTACATCTTCTTGGGCCACCATTCCGCCATGCCTCCCTCGTTTCGTTAGCTCGGCATCCGACACGTCGGCTTCCTGACGACCGGTCCACCCGGACTTGCCTAGAAGTTCCCGAACGTGAGCGATTTGCCCGTGGTGGCCCCTACAGCACGATTTTGTTCCCGAACGGTAACATTTCAATTGCTATGGTGGCACTCTTGAGGGTCGGGATGATGCACGCTGAGACCTGGCTGCAAGGGAGGTCGTCGATGGGCTCTAGACGGGTGGCGGAAGCGGTGGCAATTCGCTCGGCTGCCGCGCTTGTCGCGCTGGGGCTGACCGCCCCGCTCCACGCATTCGAGGCCGATGCCGCACCCCTCGTTCAGAAGCACTGCATCGCCTGCCACACCGGCACGATCCTGGCACCGCTTGATCTGGCGGGGCTTGGATACGACCTCGCGGATCCCGCCACCTTCGGGGCTTGGGCAAGGGTCTACGAACGCCTCGAGAACGGCGAGATGCCGCCCGTCGGCGCGTTGATACCCGAACCGGATGAGCTGGCGACGGTCCTGGCGTCGATGAAGGAATCGCTGCTCGAAGCGAATTTCGCGGCGCGCAACGGCCAGCGCACGCCGCTGCGGCGCCTGACCCGACTCGAGTACGCCTACACCATCGGTGATCTGCTCGGGCTCGACGAAGCACAGGGTCTGGATCTCATCCAGAACCTGCCGGCGGAAGCCGACACCGGAGGTTTCGACACGGTGGCGGCCGAGCAGGGCATTTCGGCGCTGCACGTGCGCAGTTATCTCGATGCGGCGGACAAGGCCTTGGACGCGGCCCTTGCACTGGGTCCCCGACCGGATACGACACGGCGTGACATCCAATACGCCAGGTCCGGCTACATGAACTACATGCACACGGCGAAGATCCTTGGCGGCGGCATCACGAAGAAGGTCGACGACCGGGTGGTGATGTTCTACGACACCGGCTCGACGTACATGCTGCACACGCAAGCCGAGGGTTATGCGGTGCCGTATCCCGGCCGCTACCGCGTCACCATGGACGCCAAGCCGTACCAGGCGGAAACGCCGGTGGTGCTGACCCTCTACCAGGGCGTCAAGCAGGGCACCGTGGCATCGCTCGATGACCTGATCGGGACGTTCGACCTCCTGGACGACACGGCGAGGACCGTGGAGGTGACCACGTTCATGCGCCCGGGCGATCTGCTGGCGCCTTCGGTGGCTGAACTCGACCGGCCGCCGGGTGACTACGTCAACTATTTCGCGCCCGATAAGACCGTCGCGAACTACACGGGCGAGGGCATTGCGATCAAGTCCCTGACCGTTGAGGGCCCGCTGATCGACGAATGGCCGCCCCGGAGCACCCGACGTTTGCTGGCCGGGCTCGAATTCGACGAGGCGGGTCAGGTTCGCTCGACGAAAACGGCGGAGGAGCACGTCCTCGACATCGTTCGCGAGTTCGCGAGGCGCGCCTTTCGGCGACCGTTGAAGGATGGCGAGGCGGCGGCCTATGCCGGCTTGGCCGAACCGTCGCTGGCCGCCGGCGCACCGCTCGTCGAGGCGGTCCGCGTGCCGATACGGGCCATCCTGAGTGCGCCGCCGTTCCTCTACCAAACGGCTTCCGCCGGTCCGTTGGACGACTTCGCGCTGGCTGCGAGGCTTTCGTATTTCCTGTGGCGCAGCATGCCGGACGACCAACTGTTCGAACTCGCTGGAAAAGGACAACTATCGGACCCGGATGTGTTGGCGAGTCAGGTCGACCGGATGCTGGACGACGACCGGTCGCAGCGCTTCATCAAGGATTTCGCCGGTCAGGCGTACCGGCTCTACGAAATGCACCAGACCACGCCGGATGGCGGGCTCTATCCGGAATACGACGACCGCCTGGGCAAGGCGATGGCGGCGGAGACCGAACTCTTCCTCGAGGAACTCATCGACGAGAACCACGGCGTCGGTGGCCTGATCGATGCGGACTTCACCTACGTCAACCGGCGTCTGGCGGAGCACTACGGCATACCGGGCATCAAGGGACAGCACATGCGCCGCGTCGCGCTGGCGGCGGACAGCCCGCGCGGGGGACTGCTGACCCACGCCAGCATCCACAAGATCACTGCCAACGGGACGGTGACCTCGCCGGTTCCGCGGGGCAACTTCGTGCTGGCCAACATCCTGGGACGCCCGGCACCGCCACCCCCACCGGGTGTCGAAGGTCTGGAGCCGGACATCCGGGGCACCACCACGATCCGCGAACAGTTGACCGCCCACCGCGCCAACGCGGTGTGCAACAGCTGTCACCAGTCCATCGATCCGCCGGGCTTTGCGCTCGAGTCGTTCGACCCCATCGGCGGGTTCCGCAAGAACTACCGGGCTTCCCGCGGCGAGAAGGACTATGGAGGATTCATGGTGCCCCTACCGTATGGAGAGGGTCCGGCCGTCGATCCCAGCGGGATCACGCCGACCGGTGAGGCGTTCGCCGACATCGAGGAGTACAAGGCGATCCTGCTCGAGGAGGAACTCGGCCAGATCGCGCGTCACTTCACCTCGCAACTCATCACGGTGGCGACGGGCGCGGAGGTGGAGTTCGCGGACCGGGATGAAGTCCACCGCATCGTGGCCTCGGTCGCCGACCGCGGCTATCCCGTCCGATCGATCATTCACGAGGTCGTACAAAGCGACCTGTTCCGGAGTCTCTGATTCCGATGTCCACGTTGAAACGGTGTCGGTCTTGTCAACGCATGGATGACGTATTGGTGCGTCGGATTCGTAAGCCGAGGAGTCACCGCTAGCATGGCCCTTTCACGACCCATCGATCGTCGCACCTTCCTGCGGGCAACGGGCGTTGCGTTGGCGTTGCCATTCCTGGAGTCGATGCGACCGGCCTTTGCCGGCACCGCCACGCAGCCGCCCCGGCGCATGGTGAATATCTGCGCGACGCTCGGGTTCTACTCGGATTATTGGTTCCCGAAGACCGCGGGGGCGGGGTACGAAGCCACCGACTACCTCACGCTTATCGACGGGCACCGGGACCACTACACGCTGTTCTCGGGGCTGTGCCACGAGGAGCAGACCGGTCGCCAGGCCCACAACTCCGAGATCACCTGGCTGACCTCCGCGCGGCATCCGGGATTGGACGGGTTCCAGAACACCATCTCCCTCGACCAGGTGGTATCGAATCACTACGGGTACGTGACGCGGTTCCCGTCGATCATCCTCGGTACGTACTCGGCCCAGAGCCAGTCGTATACGCAGAACGGTGTGATGGTTCCCGCCGAGACCAGCCCGGCCCGGCTCTTCGGCAAGCTGTTCCTGCAGGGCAAGCCGGCGGAAGTGGCGCGGGAAACCCGGCGCTTGAGCGACGGCCGGAGCATCCTCGACACGCTTTCCGCGCAGACGACTGCCTTGGGCAAGCGCGCTAGCGTCACCGACCGAGAAGTACTGGACGCCTACTTCGAGGCAGTCCGCATCGCCGAGCGTGATCTCGTCGAGGTGCAGGCATGGACCAAGCGTCCGAAGCCGGTCGTCGACGCCGAGCCACTGACGGACATCCCGGACAACACCGACATCATTGGTCGGGTGAGACTGCTCTTCGACCTGATCCCGCTCATTCTCGCCACCGACTCGTCACGGGTAGTCAGCGTGATGATCCAGGATCACCAGACCGTACCAAAGGTCCAAGGCGTCACGGCGGATCAGCACAACCTTTCGCACCACGGCCAGGACCAGGGCAAGATCGATCAGTTGAAGATCGTCGAGACCGAGATCGTGCGTCGCTTCGGTGAGCTGCTCACCGCCCTTCGCACACAGAACGATGGCGACGGGTCGCTCCTCGATCACACCACGTTGCTGTTCGGAAGCAACCTCGGCAACGCCAACTCCCACGTCGCGGTGAACCTGCCGATCCTCCTCGCCGGCGGCGGCTTCAGCCACGGCAAGCACGTCGTCCACGAGGGCGAGCACAACGCACCGCTTTGCAACCTCTTCGTGACGATGCTGCGCTCGGTGGGCGTGGAGGCGGAGTCCTTCGGTCAGAGCACCGGCGCGTTGAACTGGGGTTGACCCAATGTCGGGGATGCTGGCGAGGGCGTCGTCGGCATGGCAAGAAGGTCTGTGCGGACGGGCGTTGTACGTTGACGCCGCGACGATCAATACATATATTAATGCATACTAGATTGGTCCGACGTGAACATCTCATGGGATCCCTTCAAAGCCCGACGCAACCTTGCGAAGCACGGCATCGCGTTCGAGGATGCGGAGGTCGCTCTCGCAGATCCCTTGGCCTTGACACGCGAAGATCCCGACGCGGTCGGGGAGCAACGGTTCGTCACCGTGGGCGTAGACGCGGTGGGACAGGTCATCGCAGTCGTATTTGCATTTGGGGCGACAGAGATCCGGCTCATCTCGGCCCGACGGGCCACCCGAAGTGAGGTAGATGCTTATGCGAAAGGAATATGATCTCTCGCAGGCCAAACGCGGCCCGATCGTCAAGCAATCCGGGAAGACCCGGATTACGATAATGCTTGACGTCGACGTGGTAGACGCGTTTCGGGCACGCGCCAAGGACACGGGACGCGGTTACCAAACAGCCATCAATCAAGCTCTCCGTGAGTACCTCGCCAACGACGGCCTGGAAGCGACGCTTCGGCGTGTAGTACGGGAGGAGCTACGAGACGCCATTTGACGGGACGGAGCGGCTTTTTCGAGGTCGCGAGCTTGGTGCTGCCTTGGTGTTGACCGACAAGCCGCAGGGGCGACGCTAACGCACCCGCTAAGATCCACCGTCACCCGCGCCGGAACCCAACCCCAAACGGCTCGTCAAATCCGAGGGCATTGATCGCCGGTTGGATTCGGTCCCTCCGGCGCTACCAGTTCTCCACCCAAGGCCGCAACACCACCTCGAACGCCCAGGTCGAACGATGCTGCCGATGCAGTTGCAGGTAGGTCTCGGCGATGCGGTCGGGATCGGCCATGTTGTCGTCGACCGATGTGCCCGCCCTACGGTGGGCCCGCGTGCCATCCGGTTGCGTCCACCCGAT
>LXNJ01001249.1_pt1 | contig 15458 bp, 14 predicted proteins | sample 809081 | NCBI WGS metagenome assembly LXNJ01 (sample SAMN04870510, study PRJNA318959) | sponge metagenome | biome: sponge; feature: marine sponge reef; material: water | host: Petrosia ficiformis | place: Greece: Milos, Mediterranean Sea | collected 2013-05-29 | depth 5-7 m
CGATGACGCCCGCCTAAACCTACGCAAGGGCAACGGACTCGTGCGGGACGTGTTCGAGGAACGGCACATGCGCCGGCTGCGCGGAACGATGGGTATCGGCCACGTCCGCTATCCGACGGCGGGCACCTCGAGTGCGGCGGAGGCGCAACCGATGTACGTCAACGCGCCCTACGGTCTGAGTCTCGCCCACAACGGCAACCTGACCAATTCGCGGCGCCTGGAAGCCGATGTGTTCCGGGCCGGGTTGCGGCATGTCAACACCAGCTCGGACTCCGAGGTGCTGCTCAACGTTTTCGCCCACGAACTGCAGAAGATCGGCGCCCACGAACCCACGGCCGAGCATGTCTTCGCCGCCGTGGCGGGCGTCCATCGGCGCTGTCGCGGCGCCTATGCGGTGGTGGTGATCATCAACGGCCGGGGAGTCGTGGCGTTTCGGGATCCGCATGGCATCCGGCCGTTGGGTTTCGGCGTCAAACGCACGAGTGCCGGTCAGGAGGTCATGGTCGCCTCCGAGAGCAATGCCATCGACATCCTGGGCTTCGACTTCCAACGCGACGTCCTGCCCGGGGAGGCCATCTACATCGAGCCCAACGGCGAATACACCACCAAGCGTTGCGCTCCGCCCGTTGCGGCGACGCCATGCATCTTCGAACTGGTCTACCTCGCCCGGGAAGACTCCATCATGGACGAAATCTCGGTCTACAAGGCGCGGCTGCGGATGGGTGAGAAGCTCGCCAAGCGCATCCAGGAGCGCTATCCCCACGGCAACCACGACATCGACGTGGTGGTCCCCATTCCGGAGTCGAGCCGCACGTCCGCGATCCCGCTGGCCTATGCGCTCGGCGTCAAGTTTCGCGAGGGGTTCGTGAAGAACCGCTACATCGGGCGCACCTTCATCATGCCGGGGCAGACCCAGCGGACCAAGTCCGTGCAGCAGAAGCTCAATGCCATCGAGTTGGAGTTCCAGGGCAAGAACGTCCTGTTGGTCGAGGACTCCATCGTGCGTGGCACGACCACCGGTGAGATCGTCCGCCAGGCGCGTCGCGCCGGGGCACGCAAGGTATTCATGGCCGTGGCGGCACCACCGGTGCGCTATCCGAACGTCTACGGCATCGACATGCCGGCGGCGCGCGAATTCGTCGCCTACGGGCGGGAGCCGGAGGAGGTCGCCGAGACCATCGGCGTCGACTGGCTGGTGTACCAGTCCCTTGACGACCTGGTGGCCGCGGCCGCCGAGGGAAATCCCAACCTCAAACGCTTCGACTGCTCGGTGTTCGACGGCAAGTACATCACCGGCGACATCGATGGCGACTATCTCGAACACCTGTCGCGCCTGCGCAGCGACGAGGTGAAACAGCACCGGGAAGCCGAACACGGCGAGCGGTTCGCCGATGCCACGGTGATTGAACTGCACAACCATGCCTGACCACGCGCCGGGCGGCGGCGACCCCGCCGAGCGAGCGGCGGCGGAAGGTTTCATGGGTAGCCTGGGGCGCCGACGGCCGCTGCGACGGACGCCCTGCGTGGGGGTCTGCTCGACGACCTACGGCGACCTGGTCTGCCGCGGCTGCAAACGCTTCGCCCACGAGATCGTCGGCTGGAACGGCTACCAGGAGGGGCAGCGCGAACTCGTCTGGGCACGCCTCAACGGCCTGCTCGCCGATAGCGTCCGGACGGTCCTGGTGGTCGTCGACGAGGATCGGCTGCGCCGGATCGGGGGCCGGCTGACGATCGCCGACGCCGAGGTTATGCCGGCCGAGATACTGGCCTTCCAGGTCTTGCGGGTCCGCCCGTTGCCGCTCGACGAGCTAGGCCTCGAAGCCCGGCGGGCCGGTGTCACCAGCCGCGACGTGGGTCGGCAGATCGATACCGAGTTCTATGCCCGGTCCCGCGCACACTACGAGGCGAGCTTCAAGACGTTGACGTAGGCGCGACGCTTGTCGTCGGCCGTGTTCGTTCACCCCTCGCCACGTGTTCGTCGGCGCGCAACCACAAGGGCTCGCCCTACGTTTGCAGCGGGAAGCACGTCAGGGCGAGATCGCCTTGGTCGATACGGAGTTTCCACCCGCAGCGGTCCCAGTCGCCGAGCACCACGCGTCGGCGTCCCTCGTCGAGGTGATGGATGCCGGGCCGGTGGGTGTGGCCGTGAACCAGCAAAGAGGCCCCGACCTGGTCGAGGGCGCCGGACACGACCTCCGGCGTGACGTCCATGATGTTGTCGGCCTTGTTCTCGTTGGCGGTCGCGCTCTGGGCGCGTAGCGAGGCCGCCAACGCGCGCCGTTGGCCGAGGCTCGACGCCAGCACCGTGCTCTGCCAGGCGGATGATCGGAACGTGGCCCGCAGACGCTGATACGCCGTGTCGCGCGTGCAGTAGGCATCGCCGTGGGCCGCCAGAACGGGCTGACCGTCGATGTCGATCACCGTGGGATCGTCGAGCAGGGTGACGCCGGTGTCGGTGGCGAACCGTTCGCCGAGGAGAAAGTCGCGGTTGCCGTGCATGACATAGACCTCACAGCGCTCGGCCGCCGTCGAGAGTACGCGGCGAACCGCATCGGCGACGGTGCCGTCGTCGTCGTCGCCGACCCACACCTCGACCAGGTCGCCGAGGATGACCAGCATGTCCACCTCCCGCGTGTCGGTGTCGACCAACCGCTCGAGACCGGCGAGCACCCTCGGACGCGTCTCGTCGATGTGCAGGTCCGAAATGAACAGCGCGCTCACGACTTGGCGAGTTCGGCTGCCCGCAGGGTATTGTCGAGCAGCGCCACCCGCGTCATGGGCCCGACGCCGCCCGGCACCGGGGTGATCCACCCGGCACGGTCGACGACCTCGTCGAAGCGCACGTCGCCGCGCACTTTGCCGTCGGCCTGGGCGACGATTCCCACATCGATCACCACGGCACCCGGCTTTACCCAATCGGCGCCGACGAGGCCGGCCTTGCCGGTCGCCGAGACGACGATGTCGGAATGCGCGACGTCTTCCCGGGCATGGTGCGAGAAGCGGTGCACCGTGGTGACGGTGCAGCCGACGAGCAGAAGCTCGAGACCCATTGGCCGACCGACGTGATTCGAAGCACCGATTACCGTGGCGTGCAGTCCACGCAGGGGAACACCGGTGTGTTCAAGCAGCCACATGACCGCCTTCGACGTGCACGGTCGGATGGCGGGCTCGCGCAGGACCAGCCGACCCATGTTGTAGGGATGCACGCCATCGACATCCTTGCCCGCGGCCACGCTCTCGGTGACGCGCACGGGGTCGATGTGTTCGGGCAGCGGCAACTGCACGAGGATGCCGTTGAACGTCGCGTCGGCGTTGAGTTGCTGGATCAGGTCGATCAACTCGGCCTCGGTGATACTTGACGGCAGATGCCAGGCGTCCTCCGCGAAGCCGACCTCGCGGCAGTCCTTGCGCTTCAGGCGTACATAGATCTGGGACCCTGGATCGTCACCCACCAGCAGGACCGCGAGCCCCGGCGGCGGCAGACCGCGAGCGGCGCGTTCCTTGACGCGTTCGGCGATGCCCTGGCGCAGCCGCCGGGCGATGGCGTTGCCATCGAGTATCTTGGCGGCCATGGCTTCTCCCGTGCAACTCGCAGCCGGCTTCGCGGGTGCATCTCGGACGCGCGAGGGCCTGCGTATTGTAGCGCCGTGGTTGTCGGGCGGCGCGGATGACGGCGCGTTGACGCGTCCTGGCCGGTGCAGGATGCGACATGGCCATGGGCTACGGGCGCGTGGTTGGCAGTGCCCCCGACGCGGTCGCGTGCTGCCGGTCGCCGTCGGCCGAATCAAGGCGTTGCGTAGCTCGGGCAGATCCCGAAGCGACCGCCGGCAACTCGAAGTAGAAACGGCTGCCCCTGCCGAGTTCGCTTTCGATGTGCAGTTGCGAGCCGTGGCGGCGCAAAACGTGCTTGACGATGGCGAGACCGAGACCCGTGCCGCCGCGGGCGCGCTTGCCCGCGTCGATGCGGAAGAAGCGCTCCGTCAGACGCGGAATGTGCTCGGGCGGGATTCCCCGACCGTGATCCTCGACCTCGAAACGGGCCGACTCGCCTCGCCGTTGCCAACGCATGGTCACGGTACCGCCGTCCGGACTGTAGAGGACGGCATTGGTCACCAGGTTCATGAAGGCGCTGTGCAATTCCGGTGGCGCCCCGGATGCGACCAGGCCCGGTTCGGCATCGAGCACGATGCGGTGCTTCTTGCTGGCGAGTTGGCGGGCCTCGTTGACCACCGACTCCAGCATGGCGGGCACGTTGACCAGCTCCAGGTTGTCCTCGCTGGGCATCGGCGAGGACTCCAGCCGCGTGAGGGTCAACAGATCTTCGACGAGCGCCTTCATGCGATCCGCCGGCGGTCGCAGCTTGCCGAGGATCGAGCGCAGCGTCTTCTTGTCGACCTTCTCGTCCTCCAGGGTCTCCAGGTAGCCCATGACCACGGTCAGCGGAGTGCGCAGTTCGTGCGACACGTTGGCGATGAAGTCCTGACGCATGGTCAGTAGTCGGTCCAAGGTGGTGACATCGCGGATGAGAATGATCGACCGGTCGTCCTCGACGGGCAGGTGGCGGAGTTCCAGGCGGCGGGACTCGTCCACCGGCGAAGCCACCTCGACGATACCGCCTTCGACATCGCCTTCGATCAGCGCGACGATGGACGGATCCCGGGTGAGATCGATCAGGTTGCGCCGCAGCCGATGGGAGATGCCGAGCAGCTCGGTGGCGCTCTGGTTGGCGGCCTCGACGACGCCGTTTCCCTGCAGCACGATCCAACCGTCCGGAATCGTATCGAGGGTGCGTTGCAGCCAACGCAGTTCCTCGACCAGACGCCGAGAGCGGCCCCGGGACGTGGTCACCGAATGGCCGAGCCGCGTGGCGACGTGGTGCCAGCGCGAGGACCACTGCCGGGGTTGGCGCAGCGGTGCCCGGGACCAACGTTCGAGCGAGCGAAACTCGATCACACCCCAGGCGATCCACACGGCGAGTCCCGCGGCGACGGTCCAACCGACAGCCCCCGTGGCGACCAGCACGACGCCAGCGCCTACCAAGGCGCCGAAGACGCGTAGCAGGTCGCCCCAGGATGACACGATGGGATCAGCCGGTCGGCGGGGCGGCGCTTGATAGCCGATAGCCGATCCCGCGGACGGTCTCGACGAGCCTGTCCATGCCGAACGGCATCAGCGCCTTGCGCAGGCGAAGTACGTGCACATCCACGGTGCGCTCCTCGACATAGACGTTCCGGCCCCAGACGCGATCAAGCAATTGGGTGCGATCGAAAGCCCGGTTGGGATTGCGCATCAGAAGTTCCAGGAGGCGGAACTCGGTGGGTCCGACATGCACGGGATCGCTGCCGACGCTGACCTGGTGGCCGCGCGTGTCCAAGGTCAATTGGCCGACCGACAACAGGCCGTCCTCCGGGTCGCCGCGGCGTCTGAGCAGGGCCTTGACACGGGCAGTCAGTTCCTTGGGCGAGAAGGGCTTGGTGACGTAGTCGTCGATCCCCGCATCGAAGCTCTTCAGCTTGTCCGACTCTTCACCGCGTGCCGTCAGCATCAGGAGTGGCAGGTCACTGGTGATGTCGTCGCGTCGGAGCTGCCGCGCCAGGTCGATGCCGCTCATGCCCGGCAGCATCCAGTCGATGATGACGATTCCCGGCGCAGGGCCGTCCAGAACGGCCAGGGCCTGCTCGGCACTCTCGACGCCGACGACCTTGAACCCGGCGCGTTCCAGCGAGAACGTCAGCATCTCCCTGATATCGCGTTCGTCTTCGACAAGCAGTACGTAGTTCGAACTACTCATTCAGCGTCCGGCGTTCGGTCCATGGCGGGTCGATTTACCGACGACAACTCATCGCCAACAACGTACCGGTGGATTATGACAGTTTGATGATCGCGATGCTCCCGGATTACGCTTGGGCGCCTGTCTGGAGGAACTCATGGTTGGGAATCGGATGGCACAACGACAGCTGCGCGCCGCGGATGGTTACGCCTTCGGCGTCTACGAGGCGCTGCCGCAAGGTGATCCCAAGGGCGGCGTGGTCGTGATCCAGGAGATCTTCGGCGTCAACGCGCACATCCGCGAGGTCGCCGAGGGCTTTGCGGCCGCGGGATACGCCGCTTTGGCACCGGCGTTGTTCGACCGTGCGGAGCGGGGGGTCGAGCTCGGCTACGACGCACAGGGCATGAGCCGGGGGCGGGATCTTGCGTTCTCCCGGCTGCCGCGCGAGGAGGCCCTGCGCGACCTCCAGGCGACGGTGGAGGAAGCGGGCAAGTACGGCAGGGTCGGCGTCGTGGGCTACTGCTACGGCGGCCTCATGGCGTGGCTGTCCGCCTGTCACCTCGACGGCATCGACTGCGTGTCCGCCTACTACGGCGGCGGCATCGCCGCGGCGCTGGACGCGGCACCCCGATGCCCGGTCATCATGCACTTCGGCGAGCAGGACGCGCACATCCCGATGGCCGACGTGGATCGCATCCGGGGCGCGCTGCCGGACGTCCCGGTCCATGTCTATCCCGCCGACCACGGCTTCAACTGCGACCATCGGGAGAGCTTCCACGCCGAGTCCGCGGCGCAGGCACGTGAACGGACGCTCGGTCTGTTCCAGGACCGGCTGGGTTAGAAGCGCCGCCGGAATCTGTCGCACCGGGAGGGGCATTCCCAGTTCGCCTCCAGCTTGAGATGCGATTGCATCCCCGAGGGCCTCGACTCCGCCTTCCGGGGGGGTGTTTCGCGGCTGTTACGCCACCAACGGATTGTCAACTCGCGGTCACGATTCGGATGTTGACATATCCAAGTCGTTTGTTGATGCTTCGGGCGTGAATGAGGGGTGGGGTAACCCCAGGTGTTCCGGGCGACCGCCGTCGGCGGGCTCTCCCGGAACGACAGGACGGCTCACCTCGCGGTAGCTGACACAACAACGAGTACAGCTGGCAGTCCGCGGAGGGTCGACAGGGTCCGAAACGCCTCACTCAACCGCCGCACTTGGTTCGCTGACGAACCTCGACCCGAAACCCGTGTTGGGTTTTGGTAGGACTGACTAGGGAAAAGACAGGGTATAGGGTATGAATCACTGCTCAATGAAACGCCTGGTGACCACGGCCTTCGCCGCTTGCGTCGCGACCGGCTCGTTGTACGCCGGAGCGACCACGCTCGCGGACATCTACGAGGCGGCGGACCGCATCAACCAACAGGCCAAGGCCTCGCAGGCGAAGGTGGAGGAGTTGAACAAGGAGACGCGCGGGCTCTACTCCGAGTACAAGACGGTGCTCAAGGAGATCGACGGGCTCAAGGTCTACAACCGGCAGATGTCGCGGCGGATTTCCGGACAAGAGCGCGAGATGGCCGAACTCAACAACTCCATGGGGAACATCGCGGGCCTGCAACGCGACGTCGTACCCCTCATGGAACGGATGCTGATCGGCCTCGAGCAGTTCATCGACAAGGACATGCCCATCTACGTGGAGGAGCGCATGAAGCGGGTGGAGAATCTGCGCGACATTCTCGACCGCGCGGACGTGGCGGTCTCCGAGCAGTTCGCCCAGGTACTACTCGCCTACCAGATCGAGAACGAACTAGGCCGGACGATGAACGCCTACACCGGCACCATCGAAGTGGATGGCGTGCAGCGCGTGGTCGAGATTCTCCACGTCGGTCGGGTGGCCCTGGTCTACCAAACTTCGGATGGCGCGGAGACGGGCTTCTGGGACAAGCAGGACCGGCGCTGGGTAGTGCTTGACGACAGCTTCAAGGCGGCGGTTCGAACCGGAATCCGCATGGCCAAGCAACAGGCGGGCAGAAACCTCCTGCCGGTACCGATCCTGGTGGAGGGCTAGCGATGAACCGCAGATGCATGAACCGGACCAGCGGACTCGCGATCGTCGCGCTTGGCGGGCTGCTCGCCGCGCCGGGCTTCGCTCAAGAAGAGCTTGGGGTGGAGGACGTCTTGGAGGTGGTCGAGGCGAATACGCTCGACGACCTGCTGAAAAACGTCGAGGAACGCCGGGTCGTCGAGAACCAGGAGAACATCCGCCGGGAGAACGAGTTTCGCGCCGCCCGGGACCGCCAGTCGCAGATGCTCGACCAGGCCAAGGAGGAGCGGCGCCAAGAGCGCTTGCGCGGTGAGCGCCTCGATACCCAATATCGAGAGAACGAACGCTTGATCGGCGAGCTGCAGGACCAATACAACCAACGGCTAGGCAAGCTGCGTGAACTGTTCGGCGTGCTCCAGCAGGTCGCCGGCGACACCCGCAGCCACTTCGACGAGTCGGTTGTCAGCCTGGAGTATCCGGGTCGCGGTGAGTGGCTCGGCGCGTTGGCCGCGAAGATGGGTAGTGCGACCCAGTTGGCCACGATCGACGAGATGGAGGAACTCTGGGAGCACCTTCAGCGCGAGGCCACGGAATCGGGCAAGGTGACCCGGTTCACGGCCCCTGTTGACCAACACGATGGCGACCAGGTCGACACGGAGGTGATACGGGTAGGCTCGTTCGCGGTGATCAGCGAGGAGGGCTATCTCAACTACGACTGGGATCTGGATCGTCTGGTCCAGCTCGGCAGGCAGCCGGAGGCACAGTTCGCGAATACCGCGGAGAACCTCTTCGAGGCGGATCCCGGCGACCTCGTGTCCTTCGCGGTCGACCCCACCCGGGGCAGCCTGACGCGGCTGCTCATCCAGAAGGCGACGCCGGGTGAAATGATCGGCACGCCGTTCGGCGGATTCGCGGCCGGCCACTGCTATCTGCCGTTCTGCGACGGCCAGGGCGGCTATCCGGGAGCGATCATCATCCTGGTCGGCGTCATTGGCGTGCTGCTCGCGCTCGAGCGGCTCATCACGCTGACCATCGTCGGCGGCAAGGTAAACCGCCAGCGCACCCAGCCCGAGGCACCGAGCGAGGACAATCCGCTCGGTCGGGTGATCAAGGTCTACGACGAGAACCGCGACGTAGATACCGAGACGCTCGAGCTCAAACTGGGCGAGGGCGTCCTGGGCGAGATGCCGGCGCTGACCCGGAACATCGCCATCATCCAGGTGATTTCCATCGTCGCTCCGCTGATGGGTCTGCTCGGTACCGTGATCGGCATGATCGAGACCTTCCAGTCGATCACGTTGTTCGGCGCCGGGGATCCGAAGACCATGGCCAGTGGCATCTCCACGGCGTTGATGACCACCGTGCTCGGGTTGTGCGTGGCCATTCCGACGACGCTGCTGCACGCCATCGTCAACCAGCGCAGTCGTTCGATCATCCACATCCTCGACGAGCAGTCGGCGGGCATCGTCGCGCAGCACGCGGAGGAGTCGGGCGAGCCGGTCCCGGAGCCTGAACAGGCCTAGGAGGCCCGGCGAGGATGATCTACGACGCGTACATCGCCCTGTCGGCGTTCTTCGCCCAGGGCGGCAACGTGCTCTACCTGATCGCGTTGACGACCTTCCTCATGTGGTCGCTGTTGTTCGAGCGCATGTGGTATTTCCGATCCGAACACCGCACAGTGCTTCACACGGTCACCGAGCAATGGGAATCGCGGCCCGAGAGACGCTCGTGGTCGGCGCACGCGATCCGGGACGCGCTGATTTCGCAGACGCGGGAACGGATCACCGGTAGCTACCCGATCATCCTCACCTGCGTCGCGCTCTGTCCGCTCCTAGGGCTGCTCGGCACCGTCACCGGAATGATCGCCGTGTTCGATGCCATGGCCACCCAGGGCGGCAATGCGCGCTCCATGGCGGCAGGCGTCTCGCAGGCCACGATTCCCACGATGTCCGGGATGATCGCTTCACTGTCGGGGATCTTCGGCACGACCTTCCTACGTCGGCGGATCCTCTACGAAACAGAGCACATCCAGGATCGCCTGACCATGGATCACTAGCGAGGAGGAGGTTCGGCATGCCACAGAGCGGACGATTCGCAAGCCGGGACGAAGACTCGGACATCAACCTGACGCCGATGCTCGACGTCGTGTTCATCATGTTGATCTTCTTCATCGTCACGGCGACATTCATCAAGCAGCCGGGTGCCACCGTGCGGCGTCCGGACGCGGAGACCGACATACAGAAACCCACGGTCAGCGTGCTGGTGGCCATCGACGCCGCAGGCACGATCTGGATCGACAAGAAGAGGATAGAACCGACGGGCGTCCGTGCACAGATCGAGCGCCTGCACGCGGAAAATCCCAAGGGTGGACTGGTGATCCAGGCGGATCGCGATGCCACGTTCGAGAAGCTCAAGGCCGTATTGGACGCAGCCCAGGGGGCGAAGATCACCCAGGTTGCCATTTCCACCGAAAAAGATTGACGGGAGCGACGCACAGGAACGAGATTCCATGCGCATCCCGCCATCGAGGCTTAGGAGGACTCCACCATGGTGCTTCGGTATTCAATAGCCATCGTGCTCGGCGCCGTCGCGACGTTCGCCCTGTTGATGTTGATGCGCGCGGTGATCGCCGATCCGAGACCGGCGCAGGACTCGGGCATCCAGGGCGAGGTCTTGGACTTCGTCCGCCTTGAGCAGGATCGCGAGGTCGTGGTCAAGAAGCGCAAGCCCGATCCGCCGCCGCCGCCGGACGAACCGCCGCCGAACCAACCCAAACCCATCATCAGTTCCGACCACACGATCGGCGCGGAGATCAAGCCCGTCGAGGTCAACGTGGACGTTGACGCCAGCGGGATTGGCGACTTCTCGGGGGACGGCGAATACCTGCCGATCGTCAAGGTTCGACCTATCTACCCCCGGCGCGCGTTGATGCGGAACATCGAGGGCTACGTGCTGCTTTCGCTCACCGTCACCACCACCGGCACCGTGAGCGATCCGATCGTGGTCGAGGCCAAGCCTCCGGGCTTCTTCGAGCGCGCGGCCATCACGGCGGCGCTGAAATTCAAGTACAAGCCGAAGGTGGTCGACGGCACGCCGGTGGAGGTCACCGGGGTCTTGAACCGGATCATCTTCGAGATGCAGGACGAGTAGGGAAAGACCATGGAATCACGAATCCACACGTGGGCCGCGCTTCTCGCGACGGTCGTACTCCTTGGTGCGACGCCCGGAAGCCTGTTCGATGCCTTCGGGCCGGAGAAGGCGCTGGCGGCGGAGGACGGCAACAAGGCCCGCCGGATCCCGCACATCCAACCGACCACGCACAAGAGGCTTCAGCAGGCCGAGGAACTCGTCCGGGGCGATGAGGAGCAAGGCACCGAACCGGACTTCGAGGCGGCCCGGATCCTGCTCGAGGACATGCTCCCCCGCGACGGGCGTCGGAGCCGCTACAACGGCAACGAGCTTGCCCAGGTCCACAACATGCTGGCCTACGTCTATTGGGAGTTGGAGCGGCCGGACTTGACGGTCCACCACTACGAGCAGGTGCTCGCCCAGGTGCCGGACATCAGCGAGGGCATGGAACTCATCACGATGTACCAGGTCGCCAAGCTGTATTTCATGCAGGGCATGAACGCCACCCAGGAGGCGACCGCGTCGGACTACTACAACCGGACCCTGTCGATGATGGCCAGGTGGATGGCTTTGAACGAGCAGGTCGGCCCGGATATCTACCACTTCCTTTCCCAGGTGTACTACCAGCTCGAAGACCATCCCAAGAGCATCGAGAACCTGGAGACGGCCATTCGGCTGACCCGGGAACGGGGCAACGTCGTGAAGGAACATTGGTGGTCGATGCTCCAGTCGCTGCACTACGGCCAGGAGAATTGGGACCGCTGCATCGAGGTTCTCGAGATCCTGGTCAACGAGTACCCGAAGCGCGACTACTGGATCACCCTCGCGGCGGTGTACGGCGAGGCGGCGGACGAGCGCCGCCAGCTCCTCGCGCTCGAAGCGGCCCATATCGGCGGCTTTCTGACCAAGGCGAGCGACATCCGCTCGTACGGCTCGCTGCTCCTGCAGGACGGGCTTCCGTATCGGGCTGCCATGTACGTGAAACTAGGCATCGACGAGGGAGTTGTCGAGAAGACGCTGGACGTACTCAAGCTGGAAGGCCAAGCATTTGTCTTGGCGGAGGAGATAGACGAGGCGATCACCGTGTTCGAGGAGGCGGCCGATATGGCGGAGGATGGCAAGATCTTCGACCTGCTGGCGACGCTGTACCTCGACAAGGACGCCTTCGCCGACTGCGAGCGCGCCGCGAAGCTCGCTTTGGACAAGGGTGATCTCATGAACGAGATGCGCACCATGATCACCCTCGCGAGCTGCCAGTTCTATCTCGACGATCTGGATGACGCACGCGAGACCTTCGTGAACGTGCGCCGTCAGGCCCGCCGCGACAGGGAAAGCCGCCTAGAGAGGATGTCCGGCGACTGGATCACGTACATCGACAGCGAGAGCAAGCGCCTCGAGGAACTCGCCCGGGCCGGCGGCTGAGTCGTCGTTGAAGACGTTGGACCGCGGCGATATTCACCGGCATTGTCCAGGGCGTACGACCGGTCACCCGCCTTGAGCGTTACGGGGAATCCGCTGCGCTGACCGTCGGGCTCGGCGACTTTGCCGACGGTCTCCAGGTCGGGGGCTCCGTGGCCGTGAACGGATGCTGTGTAACCGCCGTGGACATCACGGCTGGCGACGTACGCTTCGACCTGGTCCGGGAGACGCTGGACAGCACCAACCTGGGGAGCCTCGACGTGGGCTCGGCGGTCAACGTCGAACGGTCCTTCCGGGTCGGGGACGAAATCGGTGGCCACATCCTCTCGGGTCACATTGCCTCGACGGTCTCGGTCACGCATGTCCTCGCCGAACCGGATCATCGGCGCATCACGGCCAGCGTGCCTGACCACTGGATGCGCTATCTCACGGACAAGGGCTTCGTCGCGCTCAACGGGGCGAGCCTGACGATCGCCGACATCGATCGGGACCGCGGGACCATCACCGTCAGCCTCATCCCCGAAACCCTGGCCCGCACCAACTTCGACGAGATCGAGATCGGGGACCGCCTCAATCTGGAGGTTGACGCACACACCCAAGCCGTGGTCGACACGGTCCAGAGAATGCTGCCCGAACTTCTGGCCCGGCAGTCGTAGGCAGCCAATGGGCGTCAAGTTCGCGGTGGGGCAGATCATCCACCATCGCAAAGCCGGCTATCGCGGCGTGATCTTCGGTGTGGATGCCGAGTTCTCGCTGTCCGAGGAGTGGTACGAGCAGGTCGCGCTCTCGCGTCCACCGAAGGACCGGCCCTGGTACCATGTGCTGGTCGACGGTGCCACGCACACGACCTACGTGGCGGAACGACACCTCGGTCACTGTGACGACCTGAGCCAAGTGGCCCATCCGCTGCTGGGCGACTTCTTCGAGAGCTACGACGGTCGGTGCTACCAGCCCCGCGGCGTTCACTAGCCCGTGCGGCGACCCGCAGCAGCGCCAACTTCCGGGCGACACGAACACCTCGCCCCAACGTGATCAGGATGCTGAACATCGCCTGTTTCAAACGGTCGGGGGCGCCCGATTCAAACGATCCGGGGCGGTGGGTTGCCGCTCGCAAACGCCGCGCCATGGACGCGAAAGCCGCCATTGGCCGAGGTCGTCGATGGGTTATCCCCCTTGATGCGATCGATCTTCCCATCGCGGAAACACTCGCCCGTTGCGATGCGGGGCGGACCAGTTGTCCCCCCCTCGATTGAGTGAGAACCGTCGGCGTCTACAAAGCGTGGGTAACGCCGCCAACGGGTGGTGCCATCGATCGAGCGGGGGTCCGCCGCCGAAGGCATGGCGTACCGAGTGAATCACTGGCCGGACCGCACGGGCCATTGTTTGCGGAGGAGCGTTTTCCACCGGCTGTCCACGGACGCGATCCCCTCAGCCACCAAAGCGGCGGTGGGCAGGCGGTGGGAAAGGCGGTGCCGGATCAATGAAAGACTCGTTCACCTCGACGAAGGCGACGACCTGCTTGATGGTCCGAATCCGTCGGACAGAACATCGCCCGTTTCAAACGGTCTGGGGCGTTGGGTTGCCGCACGCGAACGCCGTGCCGTGAACCGAAAGTCGGCATTGGCCGAGGTCGTCGATGGGGTTATCGACCGAAAGGGAGTCCGTTCCGTGCCGCCAGGGGGTCGGTTTCTCCGACATCGCATTTGCGACGCGCCGGACGGAACATCGCCCCTTTCAATCGCATCGGGAATCTCGCTGATGTTTCGCGAGCGAGCGCAGCGGCAGTTTCCTCTTTCGGTACCACCGCGACACTGCGTCCGTCAGTGAGTTGGGGGCGGTTTGGTGTCGAGCCAGAAGAAACAGATCTTGTCGTGGTCTCGACCCACCGTTGATTGCTACGCGACGCCGAACACCGGTGCGGCGTTGTCCCAGAAGATCTTGCGGATGCTGTCGCTGGCCAGCGGCTGCTGCTCCAGGTCGGCGAGGCCGGACGGCCAGGTGCCGTCGGGATGGGGGTAGTCCGTGTTGAAAGCGACGTAGTCGTCGCCGACGAGCTCGCAGACGGCTGGCAGGGTCATCTCGTCGCCGCGGCACGACACCAGGAAGTTCGACTTGAAGTACTCCGTGGGACGGCGCTTCAGCCAGGGGTGTTCGGCGTTGCCGGAGAAGTCGAAGTGCTGTTCCATGCGCTGCAGCCAGTAGGGAAGCCAGCCGCTGTCGGCCTCGACGTGGACGATGCGCAGCTTGGGGTGGCGTTCGATCACCCCGAACCAGATCAGGCTGGTCATCGCCGCCATGGCCTCGAACGGGTGAGAGAGGATGTGCCCGGAGGTGTGGGTCTCCATGCGTTCGCCGAAGGAGGGCATATAGGGCGACCCCGAGTCGTGGATGCACACCGGCAGTCCGAGTTCCTCGATCGCGCTCCACACCACGTCGTTGTCGTCGTGATGCAGGGCGCGGCCGCACACGGGGTTGGGGCGTACGTAGAAACCGGCCGCGCCCTTTGCGGCGGTGCGCCGGACCTCCTCCACCGCCAGATCCGGTGCCTGCATCGGCACCATGGCGGCCATTCGCAGGCGATGGGGCGCGTGGCCGCAGTATTCGAGGCTCCAATCGTTGTATGCCCGGCAGACGGCCGCGAGGAGTTCCGGATCGTCGAACTCCTTGCCGAGCATCTGTCCACCGACGGTCGGATAGAGAACCTGGGCATCGACGCCGTGGCGGTCCATGTCCTCGATGCGCGCCTCGGCGCGGAATCCGGTGGCACGCGCCTTCTCGTGCTTCTCCATTCCCCGCGCCGCCGCCTGTAGAAATTCCTCGGAATGCATCGGGTAGTTGCCGGTCTGTTTGGTGATGGGCGAGCCCTCGACGCACATGCCCACGCGGCCGTTGCCCATGTCCCCGATCCGCGGTGCGCGGTCGGCGAACTCGGCGTCGATGTACTCGGTCCATATGCGCGGTGGTTCCATCTGGTGAACGTCGGTGTCGATGACGCGGAATCCGTTGCGCATGCGTCCCCCAAGTGACATGGCCGTGGCGACAACGCTACCCTTTACCACGCCGAGGATCAAAGACCGGACCCACAAGGGTCGTCCCGAGGAGCCCATGAA
>LXNJ01001250.1_pt1 | contig 15458 bp, 21 predicted proteins | sample 809081 | NCBI WGS metagenome assembly LXNJ01 (sample SAMN04870510, study PRJNA318959) | sponge metagenome | biome: sponge; feature: marine sponge reef; material: water | host: Petrosia ficiformis | place: Greece: Milos, Mediterranean Sea | collected 2013-05-29 | depth 5-7 m
CTTCCACCTGTAAAACAAACTTTGGCTTAACTCATACTCGCGGCAGGTTGCCACCATTCCATACTCTTCTGCGTAACGCAAAATCTCGAGCTTCTTCTCATTGGTAAACGTTCTTCTCTTTGACATAATCTTCTAAATTTAAGTCTCCTAAACTGTTTTAGAAAATCTGTCCAGCCTTTTAAGGGGCCAATACACACGCACCAAGAAATCCTGGATGCTAAAACAAAGTTTTATGCAGAACCTGTAGTGGCGGTAATCACTCTTCCCCTGGCTTTCTTTGGTCCTAATATTTATACCCTGAGTTGGATTCTTGTGATTCCAATGAATATGTATTTCAATGGAAAGAAGAGAAAAAAGATTGAAGCAATGGCTTAATCTTCAATAGCTTCTTTAAAGGACTCTAATTTTTCTAGAAGGGATTGCCTTAAGTCGAGATCGAGAATTCCATCCTTGGGATCAAAATTCGTCTTAAACGAAGGAAGGGAAAAGGAGGCCGCTACTTTTGCCGCGCGATGTGGGAAGCTAGCTATTGCATGAGCCAGTACACCTTGACCTCCACGTTTTCCGGGAGATGTTGCTAATAGAAGTACAGGCTTGTTGCACCACATTTCTTTCTCGATGCGAGAGGCCCAATCGGTAACATTCTTATACGCGACAGAATAACTTCCATTGTGTTCCGCAAATGAAATTAGAATACCAGAACAATTTCTAATAAGCTCTTTGAAGGTATATGCTTTTTCAGGGATACCAGATTCCTGCTCTAGATCGACACTAAAGAGAGGCATCTCAAAATCGTTTAGGTCGATCAGGTCAATTTCATATTCAGAAAGGAGAGATGCGGACCACGTAGCCAATTGTTTATTGATGGAATGGCGGCTATTGCTGGCACCGAAGGCTAGGATTCTTTTTTTCATTCGGGAAAGATACAATCCATTGAATTCTTGAATATCAGATGGAGGGTTTTTTAAAGGTTCATCCTCGAACAAAAGGAGCGAACAATAAAGAATTATTATTCAAATGAAGGATTTATTATATTGCTGAAAAAGAGACAGATGAAGTTGTGGCCAGCCCTAATTATACTCAGTGCTTTCTTAGGATTGAGTTCGTGTAAAGAAAATGATATCACGATAGATAAACCGGAGAATTGTCTTACAATAATGATCGATGAGGGGTGCACAGGGAACTTTCAGCAACTCGCGTTCAGTGGAGAAGATGTGTATTTTTCTCGCATTGATGCTGGAATTGGCGAACCATCTATGGAATTCGGAGGTGATAGGAGTCATCCGGTAGAGGATTTTGGAGTGGATATCATTGGAATAATTGGAGGAACCTATTCTATAAATGACAGTCAAAACAGTGGAACAGCTCGATTGTATTATCATAAAAGCATACCACCTAATCCATCAGTAAACTATAGTTCAACCAATAAAAGCTCTGGTAATCCAGAGTGTACTCATTCTCAGGTGGTAGCTTTGGTAACTCTCCTGAAAGAGTAGGAATGGATTTCGATACCACTCGAATGTATTCTGACGATGGCGATTCTTTGGATGTGTACTTCATATTGAGGTATTGGTCCTTTAATAACCCTTGTATTTTTTAGAATAAAAAAAGCCCTGCTCTTTCGAACAGGACCAGGACTTGACTCAATCTTATATTCCTTTATTATCAGACGATTCTGACATTAAAGGCGTTCATTCCTTTTTTTCCTTCTTTAAGATCGAATTCCACATTGTCTCCTTGGTTGACTTCGTCAACTAGTCCACTAATGTGAACAAAATGTTCCTCACCGGAACCTTCTTCTACGATGAAACCAAAACCTTTTTCACTGTTGAAGAATTTAACTGTACCGTTTTTCATGGTAATAAAAAATAAAAATAATTTGAGCTGCAAAGATATAGCTTAATATGGCACCATCGACCTAAATGCCTCAAATAAAGCAGATTTCATCTATTATTAATCTCAAAGTACACCTTCATTAACAAGAAGCTTAATGAATAAGAAGACGAATCGTTGCCAATTCACCAGAAAGCATCTTGATCTGCAAAAGGTAATATCCCTTTGTGGGTATAGCCCTTAAAGTGATTAGCTCATCTGAAATTTCCCAATCCAGATTGCATTCTTTTCCATCGATTGAGAAAAGTCTAAGGTCTTCAACTTCTTGAAGATTTTCTCCAGATAAGAAGAATTTACCTGAATTTGGATTGGGAAAAGCATTGAAATTCAGCTTTTCATGCTCCAGAAGTCCAACGTTTTCTTGGGTTATCGTATAACAAACAGAAGTGTCCTGACAGCCATTTTTTCCAATAATCACAGCAAAGGCGCCAGGAACATTTGACGTATAGGTCTGTGATGTTGCACCTGGAATTGGAATGAAATTGGCGTTGCAATCCAGCCATTGATAGGTCGCAGGAGTTGCAAGGGCTGTTAAACTTGCGCCTTGTTTTACCAAGCTCAATTCCAATGGATAGATGGTCAAATCAACCAAAATAATACTGTCGCAATTTGCTCCATTAGGAACGTAGTCTACATAAGTTCCGGACTGCGTCCAAATTTGATTTCCACTTGGTGAGATATATTCATTGCATTCACTTGTTTGAATGGTGTCTCGAGATCCGTAGGTGATGTTTAGGTTAATCGTGATTTGAGTATCGCATCCCAATGGAGCAGGTACATAATCAATATATACCCGAACTATCATATACGGTATTACCACTTGGTGAGATGTAAAAATTACATTCGTTGGGCGAAATCGTTTTCGTTGGTCCTTGTAAAATGGTAAGCGTAATACTCAGCAATGAATCACATCCTCCAGAATTCACAATCGTATCCAAATACGTTCCGCTGCTGGTCCATACATGCCGTCCGCTCGGCGAGGTGTATTCCCAACAACTCGATACACTCGTGCTTCCTTGACTTGGGGCACATTGTATGAATTTCACCGGAAAACCATCCGGCCCACCTTGAACCCCCGGTTGGTGGCTTCCTCCGCTAGATAAAACCTGATTGGAAGGTATGTCCAGCCAAATACACCGCTCCATTTGGATCGGTTGCTGCGGCATTTCCATACTCATAACTAGGCCCCCCGTAATAGGTACTCCAATCTTGAACACCCGTGCTATCGAACTTCGTTAGAAAGGCATCGTACTTTGACGATTTTGAGGGCTGATAGCTTCCAGGACTGGCAATACTAGAATCTGAGAAGGTATACCCACCCAAATAAACATTGTATAAATGATCGACGCATACGGCCGTTCCAAAATCGTATCTCTTTCCACCTAAATAGGTCGACCAAATAACATTTCCTATTGCATCAAACTTGCATAGAAACCCATCGTAAGAGCCTCTGAAATTTCCTTGGTGAGCAGTAGGATTGGAGATGTGGAAAGCTAAGCTTGTAAATCCACCCAGATAAATGTTCCCTCGTGCATCTGTTTCGCATGAATAGGCCTCTTCTTCTGCCTGACCACCAAAATAGAATCCCCATTGACGAAATCCATTTCCATCGAACTGGATTAGGAAAGCGTCCTTGACACCACCCCAATAGGTGTATTGGTGTACGCCACCGTGAGAAATTCCAGACAAGGAATTGGTACCTCCACACAAATATACAGCTGCCCTATTTGTGGCTACATCGTAGGCAATATCTTCTTCTGGCCCTCCATAATAGGTCGACCAATCCAATACTCCTGTACTAGAGAATTTCGCAAAAAAGGCATCGGTATTACCTCCATAATTGGATTGCTGAGCCGAATTACTCGCAATACCAACCGGACTTGTTGTAGATCCACAGATATATACGCTTCCAGATAGATCAACCGCACAACCATTTCCAATTTCTTCATCCAATCCGCCAAAGTAACTGGACCAAACCAATTGACCACTATACAATCTTGGCCACAAAAGCATCTTGAGATCCTTGAAGTTGAGACTGATAAGTGCTGGAGGTGGCAATACCATTGGTAGAATTTGTTGTTCCAATTATAAAGATTGAAGAGGATTCATGCGCTGAACAGGCTTGGCCAACATTATCAACCGTACCTCCAAAATAAGTACCCCATTGTCTTTGACCCCAAGAATTGAACTTAACCACAAAGGCATCTTTGACTCCTGCAATACTGTTTTGATGCGTACCATTGGTAGCAATCAATTGACTGCTTTGGGTCATGCCCGTAACGTATGAATTGGCTAAGGGATCTGTGTCTACGCCATTGATGTTTTCCGGATCACTTCCTCCTAGATAGGTTCCCCATTGACGCACAACAGGATCAATGACAAGAATTTTAGATTGATCCCAATGTTCCATTTCAAAGCCAATGATGTTTCCATTGACTACCCAATTCACCTTTATCGATTGATTGTCCTGATAGGCAATCGGCTTTTGTTCTTCGAAGGTTGAAAAAGGAGTTGTTATCACTAGATTCCCTTCTTCGGACACTCTAATTTCTTCAGCTCCTTCAATACTCCATTGTTAGACGAAGGGCTTTTCCCTGGCTCAAGAATAAAATCATATTCCAACAAGCCATCGTTGAAATAGTATTTAAGGTCAATTCCTTCATAAAGCCCCTTAAGCTGCACTTCACCATATTTATGGCTTACTACCATTCCATCAGATAATCGGGGATGGCAAAAGGTGTTATACTCCTTTTGCAAATCGACGAATACAATCTCCGATTTGGTTGACGGATTGACCCATCGGGCATCAAGTCGATAAAAGTGTAAGGAATCAGACTCTTCACCTATTCTGCCATCCTGCAGATTAAGGCTATCCCTGAGTAGGGTTTGATACGAAATGCCATCTTTTGAAAGGTGAAAATCAAATCCATTGCCGCTTCCGTAGGCAATAATGTCGTTTCTCTCCCGACCCAATTGGTCATGACACTGTCCATTATTCTTCCAGAAACCGCTTTCTTGATTGGGCGTCCAATGATTCGAATACACTTCCTGACCGTGACTGGAAAGTACGGCTGTAACAGCACTTAGAAGAAAAAATCGAAATGATTTTAATCCTCTTGAGTATTGGAAAAGGTTTAACATAGGCCGTTCTACCAATACGCAGAAAAAACCATTAAGGTTTGATTGCGTTCTTTTCAAAGTTCGCAAATATGAATTGAAATTAAAATTCTGAGTCTAAGAGTTTTAGATTGTTTTGTACGGACTCATCAAGATCAAGTTTTATTTCATCGTCTAAGGTATCGGTAACGACATAATATCTAGGATCATGTACCGTCCTGAAAAAAGTTGACACTTAAAAAGTGTTAACGTATGATAGAAACCAAAGCGGGTTCGGCCTTTTGAATAAGCTTTTTACATTCCGGACTTAGGTGCATGAGTTTCACTGATTTTCCTAAATCCAAGTATTTGTGAGCAACATTTCTCACGGCTTCAATACCGGAGTGATCACTTACTTTGGACTCCATAAAATCGATTTCGACGGAATCGGGATCGTTACGAGCATCGAACTTGCCATTAAAGGCTGTAACACTTCCAAAGAAGAGAGGACCCAAAATTTCATAGACCTTCGTGCCATTCTCTTTGATCCTTTTTCGAGCGCGGATCATAGTGGCGTTCTTCCAAGCAAAGACCAGTGCAGAAATGATAACCCCAGAAACAACAGCGATGGCCAAGTCCTTCCAAACGGTGATGGCAGATACGATAATGAGTACGATAGCATCGGATAATGGAATTTTATTGATGATCCTAAAGCTACTCCAGGCAAATGTTCCAATAACGACCATAAACATCACTCCAACTAAGGAGGCAATAGGAATTCGTTCAATGAAACTGGACCCGAACAGAATGAAGCTCAAAAGGGCTAGGGCAGCAAAGATTCCAGAAAGTCTACCGCGTCCGCCTGAATTCACATTGATTATGGATTGCCCAATCATGGCACATCCACCCATTCCACCAAAAAGTCCGTTGAGTACATTCGCGCCACCTTGGGCTACACATTCTCGATTTCCACTTCCTCTTGACTCGGTTAGCTCATCAATGAGTTCGAGCGTCATTAGCGACTCAATCAATCCAACAGAAGCAAGTATGAAGGCTGTTGACAGTACAAGACCCCAATGACCATTCATGCTATCAATTAAACCAAATATCTGCCATTGAAACTGAGGTAGACCACCTTTCAATCCTTCTCCACCGCCATCTCGAATGAAAGATCCGACCGTGCTTACATCCAGCCCACCAATATTGGTAATTAAGGCGATAAGGATGATGGCAGCTAGGGCAGCCGGGACTTTCTTAGTAATCTTTGGCAGCAGCCACATAATTAGCATGGTAAGACCGACCAAGGCAATCATGACATATAAATCCATGCCGGACAACCAATGCTGTACTCCGTCAGTGTTTTGGGTAAACAATCCAATTTGGAAAGGAAAATGACGATGGCTAAACCATTCACAAATCCCAACATTACTGGGTGGGGAATAAGACGCACAAATTTCCCAAGGCGCAATAGACCAGTACCAATTTGTATGACACCAACGATTAATAAGGTGATGAAGAGCCATTGCAATCCAAGGTTTTGTACAGGTTCGCTTAGTTGAAGACCTATTTGATTCCCTTCTCTAATAAGGTGGACCATTACAACGGCCATGGCACCCGTAGCGCCAGAAATCATTCCAGGGCGACCACCAAACAATGCCGTAACCAATCCCGTCATGAAGGCTCCGTACAATCCTACCAATGGATCAACCCCAGCCACAAATGCAAAGGCAACCGCCTCAGGAACAAGGGCTAAGGCCACAGTAAGTCCTGATAGAATGTCATTTTTGGGGTTTGATGTGAAATTGTGAAGGAGTAATTTCATGAGCTGCTTTTTGAAGCGGGCAAAGGTAATTTTATTCAACTAAGCGCGAAATGGAAGTAGATTCCTCGTTGGGAGGATCAACCGAGTATAATTTTATACATGCGGAGGATGTTAGCTGCCTCGCTCTCATCAATTCGAAGACCATCAATCTTGTTGCTCTCTAGATTGAAACTCAAGCCTGTATTTCTTCTTAAATCCAAATTCCTTAAATCGGATCGATCGAAAACGGCCCCATCAAAAGAACAGTTGTCAAACTTTCCATTTCTGAGATCAGATTCAGAGAAGTCGACTTCTTTAAGTGAGCAAGCCGTGAAGTATAGATTTTTTAAATCCTGCCCGCTGAAATCGGTCTTATTCAATTGGCAATCAGTGAATTTAATCGATTGAAAGTCAGATCTCGTTTCATTGAAATTTAATCCGATCAGTTTACAAGAGTTAAAGCTGACATCCCCGAAAGAACTATCATTAATATTCGCATTGCTAATATCACAAGCATCAAAAGTACATGAGAGGAAAATGTAGGACGTCAGAAACTGCATACTAAAGTTGCAATTTGAAAAATGGCAACTCTCAAATTCTCCTTTGCTGAGTTTGATTTCGGTGAAATCCTGCCGTATAAATTCTTTATCGTAAAAAAGTTCCAAGTCTAAATATTTACTTTGAACCAAAGCGATAACCTACAAAGAAGTTCATTCGGTTAAAACCCGTTTGAACAACGAACTTAGGTTCTAGATGAGAAAAAAGCTGTTGTTGATGTATTGAAATCCCGTATACACCCTTTCTCCATTGTAACATATTGAATTCATGGCGATAAACTGTGCGTTTATTGAAGTCTCTGTAATGGTCCGTTCTCCGGTGGAATAATCGCCCATATTCAAATGAATTCCAGGAATAGCACTTAGGGTTAAGAAGAAATGTTTTTTGAAGATAAAGCTGTACGTATAGCCGACATTTATACCAAAGCTCATATTACTAAAGTCAGAAATTCGAGTCCTGGAATCAAAAACGTCAACACCACTTTTTGGGATCAACGAACTGTCTGCATTGAGCACGTAAAGACTAAAATTCGCCCCAACGATTGGACTTCCGGCTGACTTCTTTTGAATTTCATTGAGGACAAAAGGAGCCTTTAGAGAAGACTTGGTATAATTAATGGCGTATAGATATTGAAGCCCAAAGCTTATGGTTCTGAGATCGGGACGATCCGTAATATCTTCTTCCTGTAGTTTGAATCCGGCCTGATTGTTCAGATTATAGTTAAGATAATACTGGATGTTGAATGAGATGTATTGCTTGGAGCTATACACTGATCCCCTAAAGTCGAAAGAGCGTGTTTGGTAAGGGGAGGTGTTATTTAAACCAAGAGAAAAACCAATATCTAGAGCCAGCCATTTATACGTAATGCCTGGCCCCCTAAGCTAAGGTCATAAATGGGCTTATAGCTTATCCTAGCACCAGCATTTCGATCATTAATCCGAAAGAAATTGTACTTGTTCGAGCTGTACATTTTCAAGCCTACCTTATTTCCATAGTTGGCTATATAGGTGGTGTCCTGATTTCTGGATAGTAAGTAGTCACCCCAATGCTCAACAGTAGAAATTAATGAATCTACTTGCTGCGCTTTTGAGGAAAAGCCATTCATCATTAAAAGCAGTATGCTCAATTGTACAAGTAGTCGGCGCATGAAATAAATCTCTTATCGTCTTGATCCAGGAGGTCGATATTTTACTTCATCAAGATCCAACAATTTACTCAGATTCTTTATTTCCATCTGTGCAGCTTCAAAACTTGGGAATCGTGCTACAAGCTCTTTGATGCTGTGATCGTGGTTTAGCAGAAACAATTCGTAGAAAGTGTCCCTTCCAGTTTCCGATGCCGTATTTGCCCAGCTGTAGGCCGTGCTTGCATAGGTATTTCTCAAAATACTTATTGCACTGAACTTTTCGAGCGGCAAGCTTTGTCCATTTTCCAGTCCAAATAAACTGTTGAATTTCTTGAACTTCTTGGAGCTTGGCTCAATTCTACATTTGGATCGTGTAAAGGCCATAAGAAGTCCGATGCAAATGATTGGAATAGTTGCTAGAACATTTCTTTGAGTGATCATGACCACGATTCCCATAAGTGTGAGAAATTGGCCGGCATAAACAGTAGCGGGAGGAAAAGATTTCCCCAAGTCATATTCAACAAACTCCTTCTTTACATTACCCATTAAGATCTAAAACTTATGAATTGGATTCTGGATAAAGGTAGTTTTAAGAAAGCGTTGATCAAAAAAGTGTGCTCCGAATAGGGAGATGAGATAAAGACCTATGATATTGATGGGCAGTTTGGAAGTTAATACGCGCTAATTACCGAAAATTCAGTACTTTAAGGAATTCAATCTAATAACCCAACCAAACTGACCTGGTGTTTAATACGGATGCTTCGTTGGCTACGGTGTACAGTGAAAACAATCTCACCTAGTTGTCTTCATTGTGAACCGAAAACCTTTTAAGTATGAAATTTCTTAGAGCTGCATTACTCTGTGCGGCAAGCACTTTATGTGCATGGAATGCCTCTGCACAATCCGTTGATCTAAACATTCAAGAATATCTCAAGATCCATTATTCGGATTTAGGCTTATCTCAAAACGAAATGGACAATTGGAAGGAGGAAGCTGATATTCCGCATCGCTTTAATGGAACCCCTACCATCTACTTACAACAAGTCATTAATGGACTGGAGGTTCTTAATGGTACAGCTGTTGTTGTCCTTGGGCCAGATGATGAGGTCCTGCATTTTGGCAGAGGATTGATTAATTCTGAAGAATTGGTAACCGATCATCTCGCTAAAGGAGCGAACCATTTGGAAGCTATAAATGCCTTAGCTCGTTATCTATCCATTGAAGGATCAGTTGGAATCATCATAGAAGAGAATAGCGATTTTATTGAAATGGATAAGGGGACACTTGCCAGTCAAAACATTCGAGTTTCAAAAGCATATTGGGCAACAGAAGATCATCTGGAATTGGTATGGAATGTTGAGCTTAGCCCAAAGAACGGTAATGATTCCCGGGTGGCAGCAATTGACGCTGAAACAGGATTGCTTCTTAATATTGGTAATAAGGTAGTGCACTGTTCATTTGATGCAAACCCGTATCATGCGCATTCAGATTGTCCGACCATTCAAAAGCATCTTAATTATTCATATGCGCAAGGCAGTAGCGCTCAAGGAAGCACCAATTCCACGGCTAGCGGCCCTCAATATCATGTCTTTCCCTCACCAATCGAAAGCCCAAAGCACGGATGAAGAAGCGTAGTGATATCCCCTTCGGATGCAGTAGCCTCCCCTTATGGATGGCATGACACAGATGGTGTTGCAGGTTCAGAATTCAACATGACTTTTGGAACAATGTTTTTGCCTATACCGACACATTAAACTTGTATTCCTTAGGAGAGACATTATGGGACCTATTGAGTATGCCCCAAATGGAGGTGCCAATTTGGATTTTGATTTTCCCTTTCAACCCAGGTCTCATCCTCGGGAATATCAGGATGTGGCTACAACCAACTTATTTTACATCAATAACCGCATTCACGATATTATGTACCATTATGGTTTTAATGAAGTGAGAGGTAATTTTCAGGCCAACAATTATGAACGCGGTGGTATAGGAAACGACTTTTTTCAGGATGGTACAAACCAACGATATTTCGGGACCCAAAGTCTCCACAACTACCTTTAACACCTTTTTGGACTATAATCAAGTCCGTTCTAATGTTGTTTTTGTGGATGATGGAGTAGGTGATCCGAATGATGGTTGCGACAGTATTCTGAACGTAAATGATGTGAGTGGTAAAATTGTCATTATGAACCGCTCAAGCAATTGTGGAATTGCAGGATAAACCATTAAAACTCAAGAAGCAGGCGCAATAGGTGCAATTATAATTAACCCGCAAGGTCAAGCACTCACTAGTCTAGGAACAGGACCGTCTACAGTACTTATTCCCTATGTTGCGATTAACCATGGAACCGGGCAGGAAATCCTGGATAAGTTGGATAATGGAATTATCGTTCATGAATACGGACACGGTATTTCCAATCGATTGACTGATGGCCCTTCATCTAGCGGTTGTTTGAGTAATGTCAAACAAATGGGAGAAGGATGGAGTTGACTTTTACGCTTTGATGCTCACCATGGATACGTCTGCCGCTGACCCAACGAGTCGGGGAATTGGAAACTATGCGATCTATGCTCAAAAAAATGGAATAGGAATACGTCCGGCCAAGTATGATACGAGCTTTGCTGTAAACGATTATACCTATGCCAACGTAAACAGCACAAATTTATCTCAGCCTCATGGAATCGGATTTGTTTGGTGTACAATGCTTTGGGACTTGAATTGGGCGCTCATTGAACAGTATGGATTTGATGCCAATATTGATAGTGGAAGTGGAGGTAACAATATTTGCATGCAATTGGTTACTGACGGTATGGCCTTGCAGCCATGTTCTCCTGGATTTGTAGATGGTCGCGATGCTATATTATTGGCAGATACGCTTAACTATGGCGGTGCCAATTCCTGTCTGATTTGGAAGGTTTTTGCACGTAGAGGTTTAGGACGTTTTGCCGATCAAGGTCTATCAACTAATCGATCGGATTAAATTGAGAACTTCCAAACACCAATTGATGCGCCAATCGCTGATTTTGATGCCGAGCTTTACGAGACCTGTGACGGCTTTTTCAGATTTAGAGATAAGAGTACACAAGTGCCTCAGCAATGGTTGTGGAATTTTGGCGATGGAAACACCGACACTGTTGAATTCCCGACGCACCAGTACGCCAATCCAGGTACCTATACGGTTGAATTAACGGTGACGAACACTTTTGGAAGCGACACCAAAACATAGACCAATATGGTGACCTATTTGGACCCTCAGCCTCCTGTAACTTTTAGTGGATCGGGTTGTTCATCCTATTCAATCTTACTGGTAGCACAAGGTAATCCTCCATTCCAATGGTTGGATTCTGCTGGTAATATTGTTTTCATTGGAGATTCCTTTTATGTTCCGCCAAGTTTGAGTTCAACAACTTATTATGCTCGTGAGGGAAATCAAGGACCTATCGAATATATCGGTCCTGCTAACAGCAATATAGGGACGGGTGACTATCACAATACCGGATATTTTGGAAGAACCATGATTGAGGCTGATGCACCTTTGAAGATCAAATCAGCCTGGGTAGATACAGATTCACCGGGAACTAGAGCTTTTTATCTTTTTAAATTCCGGAGGAGATACCTTGCAGAAAGTATCATTTGATGTTCCTTTTACAGGTAGCGGTAGAGTGGACATAAATCTGACCATCGATGACCCTGGTGCATATATGATCGCTACTTTTTCTGATGGATTGTACCGTAATAATAGTGGTCCTTCATATCCCTATTCAATACAAGGATTGATGTCCATCACAGGAAGTAGTGCCGGTGCAAATTATTATTACTATTTCTATGATTTAGAAGTTCAAAGCTTGGGTTGCTCCAGCGATTCAGTACCTGTCACAGCTGTAGTTACGGATACCATTGACTTCATAACAACGAACCTTAGCGTTCAATTCAATGATCTTTCGCCAAACGCGGGAAGGTGGTTATGGGACTTTGGTGATGGAAATACCTCTATATACCAAAACCCGATGCATACCTATGCGGCAGAAGGAGACTATTTGGTTAGTCTTACAACAGATAACGGTTGTACCATTAGCTATATGGTAAATGTGACCAGTATTGGTGTAGAAGAGCTGATTGGTTTTGAAATGACGGTCTATCCCAATCCTAGTACCGGTATCGTTAATGTTGAATTTAGTGAAGGCCTGACTGAATCTGCTGAGATAACTGTGATAACTATGGACGGAATAGAAATTCGTAGAGATGAACTCGAGAAAGGATCGGATTCCTTTACGCTTGATTTATCCGATCTAGCGGAAGGAATTTATCAGATAATCGTTACGAGTGAAACAGGAATACTTAGAGAGCGAGTCATTCGTATTAGCGAATAGGATTAGAATAAGCTAAGGAGATCACGAATGGTCTCCAACTGAGTAAAGTTAGGGTGGACGATGTTTTTGTCCACCCTTTCATATTCCCAGGTGGTATGAAAGGGAACGTGCACAGCGAATCCACCAATTTCCAGGATAGGAAGAACATCGGATTTCAGTGAATTTCCAATCATTAAAAATTGCGAAGGTTCAATATCCAGATGCCTGATTAGTTTGGTGTACTCTCTTTCATTCTTCTCCGAAACAATTTCAATATGATGGAAATAACTCTCTAAGCCAGACTTTTGGAGTTTTCGCTCCTGATCGAGTAAATCTCCTTTGGTGGCCATCACCAATCTATATCTTCCTTTCAGAGCGTCCAATACCTCTTTAACACCTTCAATAATTTCTACTGGAGCCACAAGTTGTTCTTTTCCAAGCTCAATGATCTCCATGATGGAATTGGCACTGATTGTTCCATCACTAATCCGAATCGCTGTCTCCAACATCGAAAGAATAAAAGCTTTGACACCATAACCGTACAATTCCATATTCTGGATCTCGGTTTTCAGAAGTTCTCGGCCTATGCTATGATGGGGCATAAAGTCTTCCATCATTGAACAGAACCGATCCTCAACATCCTTAAAAAGGGGCTCATTCACCCACAAGGTATCGTCAGCATCAAAAGCAATAACTTTAATATCCGAAAGGTCCATTAGAATGAAATTGAATATAGATTATATCGGTCTCCGCTAAATATCAAGGGTAGGCCTTTGCTTGTTTTTAAGGGTAGAAGTACGAAGTCAATGCCTTCTGAAACACCTAATTCTTTCAGTTGCTCTTCGCTCATATCTCGAATCGATTTGTTCACTTCTCCGCAAACATTAAAACCCGTTTTTCGAATGGCTTGATTGGAATTGAGCAAAAGCATTCGTCGGTACCATTCATCCAGATCATCGGCTTTCTGAGGGGAGTGTTTAAATCCTATATAGATGGGACGTTGGGCATATATGTAAAAGTTTTCCATTTCAAGTGGAATAAGAAAACAGCTCTCAGGACCGGTATTATCTCTAATCCATTCCATAAGTGCCGAATCTGGATTTTTGGCATTTTCAAATGAGTGAAGGGAGTAGGTTCCCCATTCAGTTTTCAATTCTTTAATTCCATCCTGATTAAAAATCAATACATAGGCTAATCCTAGAATTAAGGATACAGGCAACAAGATGCGCAGCTTCTTTTGCATTGAAAAATGCTTCAATACATTTTGAATGAAACCGAAAACTAAGAGACAGCAAACAAGCAATGGGATGGTATCCGCCATTCGAAACCAATAGAAACGCATCAACGCAACTCGGTCCAGATTAAAAAGAATAATTCCAACTAAGAAGGGAACAAAACTAAGCAAGGCATAATTGGCCGTTGCTTTCCGGCTTTTCTGCCGCGATAATAAGGCAAGTATGAAGATGAGGATTACTAGAATAGCATAGAATGCATATTGAGAGGCCTCCCAATTGGGTAGGGTATGATGTGGCACTCGTATTTGCACATAGGTAAGCCAAGGATCCACTACAAATGTTGGAGCTGAAGAGGAAGAGAATACGTACTTCAGAACTGCGAGAATCCCAATGGATCCGGGGAGACTGAAGGCCATGAAATAGATCAAATAGGACTTAAAGCTTGATTTCTGATTTCGTAGGATGTTGAGATAGAATACCGATACAAACAAGAGATGGTATAATCCTATGAGCAGATGGAAACTGAGTGCCAAGCCCGCAAAAACCAATGAGGGTGTTAGCCTCTTTTTAATCGCAGAGGCGAGGGAAAGCAATACAAAACTGAATGCAAAGGATTTGGTTTCTATACCTCCAACCATCCATTCACCGGCCGCTACATGCTGGCCTAAGAGGAGAAAGAGTGCAAGAGCCAAACAACCGTAGATGAACCCAATTCTCAAACTCTTCAACAGGGCAAGAATAGACATGGTGAAGACCACATATGAAATGACTCGAGCAACAATGGTCGCTTTTGCAAAGCCCAACCAATGGATTAAAGAACCGAGCAAATAGCTAAAAACAAAACGGTATTCTATTTTGGTAGACAAATACCAATCCGATGAAAGCCAGGAACTATTAAACACGCTATAGGCATAAGGGAGTACATCCGTTTCATTGTAGGAATACTGCATTGGGAAACGAAAAATCGTAATCAGTAGGGTAAGGAAAAGGACCTTTCCAATTTGCTCAGCACGATTATGTAAAACGATTGCCATGTATAACAAATATAGATTGACCATTTATTTCTTTTCTATGCCCACCCATTTGTTTTTACTTCGCCTTTGTTAATCTTTATTTCATCTAGAATAAAACAAACAGCCTGCTGAGCAACCAGCGATAATTTGGAGAATGGAAATTCATCGTGACTAACCAATCACGACGATTCACATATATCGCCTTGCGATCATGATGAATGTCGTTGATTTACCTACGAGAACATCAGTTCCTCGTGGTCAACGATAATTTCTAAAGCCGAAATTCAGAGTCTGTTCAGAAAAGTGTGTCACTTAACTTAGTGATATGAAAAAGCAAGAAATATCGAAAGCCGGCTTACAAGAGTTGTTCGCGGGATTATCCTCGG
>LXNJ01001251.1_pt1 | contig 15457 bp, 14 predicted proteins | sample 809081 | NCBI WGS metagenome assembly LXNJ01 (sample SAMN04870510, study PRJNA318959) | sponge metagenome | biome: sponge; feature: marine sponge reef; material: water | host: Petrosia ficiformis | place: Greece: Milos, Mediterranean Sea | collected 2013-05-29 | depth 5-7 m
GCCAGCTCCGCTGCCAACAGTTCCTCGTCGGGCAAGGCAATTCGGTACTCTGCAGCCAGGACCTCGTTCGCCAACCCCTCTAGTGCATACCGTGCCAGCGCTTCGTTCTTCTCCGAACAGAGAATCAGTCCAACCGGCGGGTTTTCCCCCTCCCTTCCCCAATGCTCCCGGGCATAGTTCAGGTAAAAGTTCATCTGTCCCGCGTCCGCGTGGGTAAAACTTCCGATCTTCAATTCGATAACAACCAGACACCGCAGACTCCGGTGAAAAAATAGTAAGTCGACCCGGTACCATTCATGACCAACGCGCAGGCGTTTCTGCCTACCCATGAAACAGAAGTCGTCTCCCAACTCCAGGAGGAAGCTCTCAAGATGATCTATCAGAGCCTCCTCCAGGTCATTCTCGGCGTACTCATCTTTCAGGTCGAGAAACTCAAAAATGAACGGGTCTTTTATCGCCTCTTGTGGGATCAGGAGGTCTTCTGGATGAGGTTCTTCCTCCTTCGCCAACATGGCCGCCTTGTTCTTGGACAGTGCGGTGCGCTCGTAAAATAGGGAATTGATCTGCCTGTTAAGCTGACGAATCGACCATCCTCCCCGCAATGCCTCTTCCTCATAGAATTCACGCGCGTGCACGTTTTTGACCGTCAGCAACCGCACGTAGGCAGACCAGGGCAGAGGGAAAGCTGTGAGAAGTTCCTTCAACTGCACTTCGATGGAACTGCCATTTGATTTGCCAGACACCGTCTGGAGAATCTTGTCTGAAGGATAGTTTATGTAGAAGAGACGCATGTTATGAAGGTTCTGACGGGAAAACCCGCGTCCAAACAACGGCGTCAAGTCATTCGCTAGTCTTTCAATGAGCGCACTCCCGTAGGCAGCCCGCTTCTCACCTGATTGCTCGAACTCAACGATACGATGTCCGATCAACCAATAGGTGGCAGTCATTGCAGCATTCACCGAACGCGTGGCCGATTCTCTGGCGGCATCGATAATCCTCGACACGTCGCCAAAGATCGCTTGATACCGATCGTCTTGGTCGCCGGCTTCGGTTATCTTTCTCTCCACTTCCCGCTCCTCTCGTCGTAGCGTGCAGTCGCCAACGCAAAGATATTCATCGGCAGTTGTGTTCATGTACACTTCACTGAGGCTGTTACCATCCTGAGAAAACAATGTCTGGCGGCGACTATCGAAGTGATGAGCCTCACCGCCAGTCAGAAGGCTCGTGTGTCACCTCTTTCGAGCCTGGCTGGGCCCCTCCCTCCTCCTCCCCAACCCCTAAGTCCGGCAACCGCTCCATAATCTCCACCGTCTTTAGGCTCACTGTGCACACCTTCCCAATCAGCCCCACGATATACTCCGGGGCCTTGCCCATGCAAGTGGTCTCGTATGAGCGATGGACGAGAGATTGTCTGAATCAGGATTTGCTGGATTTATTGGATTTTCAGGATGGCGGGTGTCTCGCTGGTAAGGGAGAGTCGATACGTATGTTGTACGTGAGTTTATGAGCGTTGGACGAGAGTTTACGAGAGATCATGAGCGTTTACGAGCGTTTTGGTGTTGACTGAGTTGCAGTTCATGGGATTTGCCTGATGGGCTGTGACTGGGGCCTTGCCGACTCAGGTTGTCTCGTATGAGCGATGGACGAGAGTTTACGAGAGATCATGAGCGTTTACGAGCGTTTTCGGGTTGTCTGGGCTGCAGTTTATGGGATTTGCCTGCTGGGCTGTGACCGGGGCCTTGCCGACTCAGGTAGTCTCGTATGAGCGTTGGACGAGAGTTTACGAGAGATCATGAGCGTTTACGAGCGTTTTCGGGTTGTCTGGGCTGCAGTTCATGGGATTTGCTTGATGGGTTGTGACCTGGGCCTTGCCGGTGCAGGTTGTCTCGTATGAGCGTAGGACGAGAGTTTACGAGAGATCATGAGCGTTTACGAGCGTTTTGGTGTTGTCTGGGCTGCAGTTCATGGGATTTGCCTGATGGGCTGTGACCGGGGCCTTGTTGATGCAGGTTGTCTCGTGTGAGCGTTGGACGAGAGTTTACGAGAGATCATGAGCGTTTACGAGCGTTTTGGTGTTGTCTGGGCTGCAGTTCATGGGAATTGCCTGCTGGGCTGTGACTGGGGCCTTGCCGATGCAGGTAGTCTCGTATGAGCGTTGGACGTGAGATACTGCCAGGGATTTTTCTCGCTCGCGTGTTGCCGTAGACAGAACCAGTTGATCGGCGAAGTCATGCGAAGGGCGGCTAAGAACACCGAAGGCGTAACGGATTCTCTATGGGTGGCTGTGCGGCCCTCCGCGGAAGAGCATTTTTCTTCCGCTAATTGCTTTGGTGACAGACGTCAATGGGCACTCGTCATTGCTGGATTCGCTTGCCCGTGTTCAGGCCGCGAAATGTCTACAAATGTCGCGAAATGTCTACAAATGTATACGTATGTCGCGCCAATTTCAGTTTTTTGGGACGCTATTTTGGGTCTCACCGAACAGATCCTCGTCGTCCCTGGTGGATGCCGAGAGGACGTTTTGGGGGCATTTCACAGCGTTTCAGCTGACGGCATTCGCCTTCAAGTTTTCTTTGGGCGAGAGCAGTGGCTTTTCTGTTCGTGCGCCTCGAATGTTCACAAAGCGGGCCTGCCAAGGGTACTTTTTGGATTCAGGCAGCCTTTCGAGGCCTTGTCCGAATTCGATGCAATTATCCTGGGTTAGGTCGACCTAAGTCGACCCAAGTCGACGTAAGTCGACGTAAGTCGACGGGATTTCTTTTTTTTGGACTTTTTTCTTGAGTTCGCGGACGGTTCCTCCAGCCGATTCAGGCAGCCTCACTAGGTTTGTTTCAATTCGTTGCAATTGCCTTGGGTTAGGGCGGGTTGCGACGGGTTATGTCGGTGTGTTTCCTTTTTGTAGGCCCTTACATGCTTGCGTTCGAAGATGTTTCCTCGCCGTCTTTGATGCGTATCGGAAGATGAAGTATGGGCAATTCACAGACGTACAGCGGCCCTCCTTTGGCTTCAGATATTCATTTGGCGAGAGTCATGGCTTCTCAGGGTCGGAGGAAACGCAACTCATTTCGGACCCTATTATAGCACAGGATTTGGGCTCGCGAGGGGCACTTCTACCCGAATCTTGGAGGCTTTACGAGAATATTACCCAATTCCATTCAATTGCCTTGGCGTTGGGGATGGCGACTGCGCGGGCCTACATTGGTCGTTGTGCAGAATTCGGCGATCAACTTATGCCCCTATTCTTCAGGAACCCCCAACTCCGGCAACCCCTCCACAATCTTCACCGTCTCCAAACTCACACTGATCACCTTCTAGATCAACGGCAAAACATTCCCTTTGTCATCTCCGTGGTTGGGATCGTTCAAATTTCTGCTGCGACGGCACTTGGGGAAGCAATGCTACAGCAGCCCCTGTAGCGCCGCCCGCACCGAGGTGTCATGCCTGACACCGAGCCGTGCAAACTGGTCAAGTACGGCGCAGTAAGTCTTGGCGGGCTTGTGCGTGGGCAGGAGGTTTAGGGTAGACATGTATGGTTGGGTCGGCGTGCGTAATGGTGGAGTCGAGTTCTGCTAAGATACTATATTCGGTAGTTTTCGGGTGATTCGCTAGGATGGGTTGGGGATCACGGGGTATTGGCGCGTCTTGGCTCTTGCTCTATCCCGCGGCGTGCTTGATGATTCGCTCAATTGTACTCTTAATTCGTGATCCAATCTTGGGGGCCAGGCATTTTTGCCAAAAAGGTCTTTTAAAGCCTGAGTTTCATACAGTAGAGAATCTCTCTCATAGTTGGAGGCAGTGATGGTCAAGAGCGGGGCAACTGCGGCATTTCGTGGGTATAGGTTACAAACTCTCTATATTCTCTCTCGCCTTATTGAAGTCGAGGACCAAAACTTCCTGTTTCGACCTGAAGGAAAAGAGGATCTAGACATATATTCTGTAGATGGTCAACTTCTGGAGACAGTGCAGGTAAAGGCCTACAGCGCAAGCCTAACTTTATCTAATCTCGCTTCAGAACCAAACGACACATTTTTTGACCGCTCCCTTCGCAATCGCGCCGACTTTCCTGATTCTACGATTAGAATAGTAAGTTTTGGGCCTGTTGGTCCAGAGTTTGAACAGGCTTGGTCTAGTGAGGGAAACGAAAGAGTGCGTGTACAAAACAAGCTTGTAGAGGGTGGATACACCAAACAAGACATAGCAGCTTTGTTGTCAATCAGGTTGGACAAGGTAAATGAAGCAGAACTAGAGCGAAAGGTCTTAACCTTCCTCCAGACAACGCTTACGGGCGGTAATTCTCTCCATGCATTTGATCTGCTGATGTACTGGGTATGCCGTGTTTCAGAGAAGAGGGAACAGATCAGCTACTCAGACGTAATTGATAAATTGACTAACGTTGGACGTTATCTCGAGGCCCGGTCCGCCTACTATGATGAATGGTTTACCTCCATTCTTCCTCTACCTGATACTTCGGATTCAAATGGCGTTGACAAACAACGGCTTGCCCAAGAGTATTCTCAAGGTGTCGATGCACGATATGAGCATATTTTGGCTGGTCTAGACATAGTACGTAGCGAGAAGCTGACAGAGATCCAGCGAAAATTTGAGGCAAGTAATGTTGTGATCATGCATGGGGCGTCGGGGCAAGGAAAGAGCACTCTTGCATTTCGGTATCTCCATGACTATACACCGAACGCATGGTGTTTTCTTGTGCGATTCTTGGAGGACAGAAAGCATGTATTGAGCGTTGCAAATGCCTTGGCAGGCCACGCCAAAGCCATTGATCTTCCATGTATCGTTTATGTAGACGTCTCTTCTAGCGACCGAGACTGGACTGAACTCGTTCGGGAACTCTCACACCTTTCCAATTTAAGAGTTCTGGTCACCATTCGCGAAGAAGACTGGCGGCGGGCAACCGGCTATCGAGCCCGCTTCGTGTCCGAGGAGTTGGAACTCAGTTTTAATAAGGTGGAGGCCGGCAATCTATATGCACAGCTGAAAGAACATTCTCCGGACTATCTTGCTTTTGATGAAGCTTGGGCACGTTATGGAGGCAAAGGTCCCCTGCTGGAATTTGTCTATTTTCTAACACAAGACCATACGCTGAAGAGTCGCGTTGAAAGTCAGATTCAGACTCTGGAAAATGACGTGCGGATGGGGCGACTGAAGGCAAACGAGCTCCACCTTCTTAGACTCGTCGCTGTAGCTTCGGCGTACGAAGCTAAGCTAGACCTAAAGGCCGTAGCAGCGCATCTGGGTTTGAGTGCACCTTCCCGAACAATAGAGCAGTTCACAAAAGAGTACTTAATTCGGGTTGACGAGAGTAAATCTACCGTAACCGGATTACATTCGGTTCGTTCCAACATTATGCTTGAGAGCCTACTGGATGATGTGCTTTCCAGTTGGGAATCGACGGCCGAGGAGTGCCTGCCACTCTTAGTGGAGACCGATCTGGAGATTTTCTTGCTGCACGCGTTTTCCAGACGGCGAACGAATGCTATAGCTTTGCTGGGGGAATTGGAAAGTTTCCGTCCAAAGTCATGGACAGGCGTGGCGGGTATATTGCGGGCGTTGCTTTGGCTGGGTGTACGAGACTATGCAGAGACACACAGGGCCATCATAGACCAAGAATACTCAGAGTGGGGGCCTGGATGGTTCTTCAGATTGGACTCTGACTTGACAGGAATCGCCGGAGATACAATATCCGGGTATTGGAAGATCCTATCAGAAGCTATTGAAACAGATCAAGACCGGGTATTGGAAGACCTTAGAATTCTTCGGGCAAAACAGGAGGAGAAGGACACGGCACTTCTTTTTGCCAAGGCTTGGTTAGAGGAGATCGAACCATTAGAGATTCTATCGCCTGGACCTCGAGACTTGGCGCACTTTGCTCAAGTGCTGTTTTGGGCTTCTCATTTTGATATAGGGCATGTCATTCCGTTAATGTGCTCGCAAGTTGATTTTGGCGGGATCATTGAGGAGACTCCAATCAATATTCTGGCAGACCTCATCTATGCATTTCACATGGCGCTTAAGGACAGGTTTAGCTCTTACTTCGACGAGTTCAGAGAGCAGGTCGCATCGCACTTCAGACGTGAAACGAGCACGTTTTTTTTGGAGGATGATGGCTCAATCCTTCGAGCCCACTTTATACCTGATTTTGCGTACAATATAGGACAGGATGGGCACACCGGAAAAGAAGCTAGTTCATCAACTATACATGAAGAAACCATGCACCGCGTCGATCTTTTGGGAAGGCTTCTTCCAGACCGAAGCAAGTACGGCAGCCAAGGCTATGGTCACAGAATGGGAATTATCTCGCCAGAACTTGATGAAACCAAAAAAGATTCAGACTCTAGCGACTTTTTCTCACCTTCGGCCAAAACAATAAATGCTTGTTTTCGCTTATTGGGCAACTATCCCCACAGACCGAAAACTTGGGAAGAACACGCTCAACAGATTTTCGAATTGAGGAAACAGATTCTGGCCCTCTTGGATCGATTGCAAATGGCGTTGGACATCTTTTTTCGCAAACAGAAGCGCACTCATTCCATTGAGCGACTTCTTACTGAAGCGGAATGGGCTAGTTTAAGGCAACTTACTAAGACCCGGCCTCTTCTTCCTCAGAGCACGGTGGACGAGTGGGGATTTACAGGTGAAGGCATTACTTTGGAATCTAGTCTCGACTCAGCTCTTGCTCCAACAGTAACGCTGGACGACTATGCCATTGCCCTAGCTAAGCATAAGGATTATTTTGATATCCTCCATAAGTATCTTCGGCACTTATCAAATTTCGCGGCCCAATCGATTAATGTGGTTGGACGAACTGACAGCGAAAAGCTGTCCACAGACGACCTACATGCTGCACTCGAATCCCTAAATCAACTGCAGACTGGTTTTCGCGCACGGGTCGGTCGGTTCATATCTGACGTCGACTTGAGAAGGCTGGAAGAAAGGGAACAAAAGCGAAGCAAAGACTTGTGGTGTGTATGGTACCAGTTTGCTTTTCATCCAGGGAAAAGAACGCAAGACGCTGCCAGAAAGTTCGTTCAAGAGCGGGACGATGTTTTGAAACGGGTGAAGGGGCAAATAAGACGAAAGCTAAAGGAGGTGAGTGAGGATGAATTCTTAGTCAGTTTCGCCAGAGTTGATCTGTACCATGAAGGGAAATACATCCCATGTATCACAATAGACATCAGTGAGCCAATAATGTACTGGCAAGCAGTTCAAAATACTATTGTTGCTTTACAACAGGCCTTGCACTCGGTTAACAACAAGAGCCTGCGGTACTATACAATCCAATTTTGGTTGAAGCATATTGCGGTTGTTCCCCTTATTCGGGGAAGAGCTCTGTCGCGGTCCACTTTTGTTTTCCCTACATGCGCCATTCAATCAGGAAGTGCTTTGGAGAAATGGTATTGGTATACCCCCAAGGAAATCTCAGACGAAGACTGGGCTAGGCTAAATGTATCTCTCTGGAATCGAGAACAATTTCAGCCCGCCCTAGGCTTTACCGAAGACTTAGTTGTTCTTTCACTCCATGCGTCCCAATTGGGAGATCTATGTCGTTTTCCCGATGACGGTTATGACACCGAAGTCATTAGTAAATATCTGCAAGCGAAAAGTAAAATCATTACCGAATATCTGCAAAGGGTTTACGATGTAGGCGGAGAACTGCTCAATCAGCTAAGTTGTACGCACATCGATTTCGAGAAGCGCCCCTCCTTAGAGAAGGCGTACAACATTCTTTTCCACATCTGCCAAGAAGTAAAACCCGCGGAGAACCATGATAGCAGCACACCAATGACAGTGGACGAAATAGAGGAATGGTCTGTAAGACTGGAACAGCTATGGGAGTATGCAGAGCAATTCAAACTCTTGTGGATAACAGATGTAATTGATCGACACGCGACGGAAGATTAAGCAAGTATTTTGGGTCGCAGGAAGTTTATCAAGGCAGCCGAAAGAAGTGCAGAGTGGATCTGCATAAACCATTAAGTCTCGTATTCCAGGATGTAATTCAAGAGATTATAGAAAAGTCCTCACAGAGAGATTACTATGGTGAGCCCCAATCTTTGGACCACGAAACGGAAAAAATAAGGTGCATCCGGACGCGGGCTGCAAACAACCGAGCGTGTCGATACCATATCTCGGCAACTGGATATATCCTCCTTTTTGCGGCGTGTTTCTCCATTGTTCACCTTAGCTCGTGGTTCAGTTTTTGGGGCCAAGCTCAAGCATATCACGCAAGATACTTCTGAATCAGCGTGAAAGGCACTATTGCAAATGTCACGCTCGATGGAATTGCCCCTTGGCTGGAAACGTGTAGGGAAAAAATCCTTTAAAGGGGGACAAGCAACAGCAATACCAGTTCTGCATGACGACGGGCGCGAGGGCGTCTATCGCCAAGTCAAAGATCAAATGTCTGAAGTTGGCAGAAGGAGGTTTTGGAGAGAACTGCAAATCCTTACCCACAAGGTGGACCATCGGGCCATTGTCAGACTTTACGATTGGAAAGCAGATTCCGAGCGACCTTGGTACATCAGTGAAATGGGTGACCCATTTGACGAATGGTGGCTCAAATTCAAGAAGGCTCATAAAGATAACCCCGAGACTTTGGTCGACAAAGCGCATTCGGTTCTTGTTGAGTTGTCTTCCGCCCTTTCAGTCTGTCATAGTGAAGGAATCGTACACCGCGATATAAAGCCTAAGAATCTAATCGTAAAGAGAAGAGTACCGAAGCCTTGGCCGATTCTTATTGATTTTGGGATTGCGCACATTGAAAGCAGTCCGCGTTTGACACTGGAAGATCAAGCGGTAGGCAACAGGAGATTCAGTCCAGATGTCATGCGATATCGGCTCGAGGAAGTCCCGCCCTGGCTTGACGTATTCGAATTAGCCCAACTCCTTATTTGGATGCTGGACGTGAAAGCTCCCAAAGACCACTGGCAGCGTCCCGTCCACTGGAAACACGTAATGTACAGCGATGAGCTACCAGAAGACACACTACTAGCTGTCTGGGCCTTCACCGCAGCCTGCTCAAACGAGGTCTCTTCGCCAGCAAACGGCACTGAAGCTCTCAGTCTCCTGAAGGAGCTGTTTCCGCCAAGATTGGCATTGGTGGCCGGAGACATCGACGTGAACGACATGGTATTAGCAAAACGACGAGGTGAGTCAAAGAAGCTTTTCAGAGAAGCAGAGATTCAAGAGGAAATAGAATCCTGCGCTCCTCTTGCCAAGAAAGTATATCTCGATTTGAGAAACGAGCTTCTTGCTGTTTTGGAGGAGTTCTCTACAGTAGAATTTTCCGCGAGAGTGTTGTTTGACAACCAGTTCCAATATCAAACTATTGGTGCAACCGACCTATTATGTGTGAGCTTGGGGCCCCCACAACTAGACATCCGACTCCGAATTAAATCAAAATTAGTGACTAGGTCTGCCACGACTCCGGCAAATGAGAGCAATAGGGCCTATTGGCAAGAGCATATGCCTAAAGACGCAATCTGTTTTACATTTGCCTTAGAAGGTGGGGTGGTCAATGCTCAAAACACAAGGTACTTTGACGGGAGGTGGGTCACAATTATTCGGAACGGTACGATTTACCTGCACCCACTAGATGCAGCCTTCGGGCAGTACAGTAATAACGACCTTGGAGGCTCGGCAAAAGGTCCGGGCGAGCCCGCTTCTATGAAAGATGTACGTGACTTTGCAGTATCAGTCTTTAAGAGAGAAAAGTATTGGGAGTACATAACGGCACGATGACGAGGAGCCCCAAAGGATTGAACTGAAATCCACCAATTTTCAGAATATGGTTTTCGACTGCCGTGTATCATCTCAAATCGGAATAGTGTTTAATTCAGGGCTCACTGCAATTGTATGTAGTTGGCTCCCGTCAAAAGACGTCGAAATTCATACCAAGTTATGAGTGGAAGTGCTTGTTGAACAAATAGGCTTTCTAAAGGGGATTATATGCCAAAGTAACATTTGAGGGTTGACAAGCATTCAGAGACTAATCATTGCCCTTTTGAACAACATGGAGGATTAGCGCAATGCCCGGCGTACCCAAAAACCTCAAAGAGTTCAAAGAACCAGTGTTGAACGCTCGTACCATCTTGTATGAAACCGACGACCTGGCTGCGGCTATAACGGCACTAAAGGAAGTAATGACTGAATCGAGTGCCCGCAAGGCTTTGTTGTACAAGACCTTTCGTTACACCACTATGATTCCCGAAGGGCATCCCCTGAAGGCTGAATTAAGAGCGGTAGACGCAGCTAAACAGAAGCGACTGTACTACACTAAGAAACACAGAAGCTACATAATCGAACGAGATGGCGGACAGTGTAGGCATTGCCATGAAAAGGTGAGTGGCAGAAACGCTACTTTAGACCACATCGACCCTGACGGCCCTAGTGAACCAGAAAACCTCCAGTTACTTTGCCGATCATGTAATTCCAGAAAACATCGGCACACCAATCAGAAGACAAAAGAAATACTTGCTGGACAACAAAAGCGAGAGGGCGATACGTGGAAAGTACAAGAACCTGTTTGGACAATGATAGAAAACGCCCAAACATGCAATGAGTTAGAGGCTGCTCAGAACAAATACATGGAGTTGCCTAGCAATTACTGGTGGTTAGATATAGACTTCTTTTCTGAAAAAGCCAAGGAACTTCCAGATTACGTCGGTTCAGTCTACCATTGGGCAGAACAAAAGTTCAATGAGAACCAAGAATTTCTTAGGATAGCAGACGAAATCTATACTGCCGAAGAGCAGGAACACAACACCACCTAAAGGTGTCACGGCGTCAATCCCCCGATGTTACTTTGGTTATAAAACCTCCATTGGTTTGGATTCCTTCATCGGTTGCGAAGCCTATTTGACTGGAAATTAGAGAAACTTCATGACCGCGCCGGTTTGCTGAAAGAAATTTCTTGATGCCTAGGTACAGCGAACGCACTGAACGAGAGTGGATTGATCTATTCGAGCCATTTGAATCCACAATTTCTCAAGACGAAATTTACAATGCTTGTGCCGTCATAAGCCGCATCGAGAATGACGGAAGGGTATATTTCAAGAATGACGCGCAGGCCGGATTGCGGTGGGAAAAAGGATGCAATGATTTGAGCCGCCTCGTTAGTAATTTTTCATACCGCCTACAGGTTGAAAGAACTGACTTTGCAGATCTGCTTTGGGAATTCATGAGGGAATTTAGCCACACAGAAAAACGCTTGCATCAATTGCTGTTTAGTGATGCCATATCTCAGAACCAGCGTGTTCAGTTCATTCGCGAAGTTTGGGACTGGTTTAGTGTTGCTCTAAGGTTTGCGGTTCGGGGTGCCTTGCTTGCTCACAAGGGCAAAGGTAACAAGACGGTCTGATTCCCTTGCTTTGAATTCCGCTCATTTTTCTTTTCCCCTCTCTAATGTGACTAAAGCATATAATCCCCTTTCTAAAAGGGAAAAATACCAGCCTCAAATGGCACGGACCCATCGATATATTTGACTGTGTACAAGGGTCCCAATTTCCCTACCTCTCCCACCCCCCAACAGACTCCCCTCATATCCCCGCGGCATCCGCCTGCTCCACATCCCCGTCGTGCACCACAAACCGCACCGCAAAGTTCAGCGCATCCCCCTGCCTCAATCATATCCCTTGCTCGCCATCGGATTCACGGTCAGCGTCCCCCAGTCCGCCACGAACCAGGGGAAGCCCTGCGCGTCTGTATACGGGAACAAGGCCGCCCCCGCCTGCCTGCCCGCCGCGATTGTGCCTGAACAGTCGACCCAGTCCGAAACCTCGCCGCCGATCGCGCCACCTGGGTCCATTCCGCGTTGGCGACTACGGCAGTCGGTTCAATTATGTCCTGATAGTGGGAGATATTCGGTGTACACCAAATATGGGAGGGAAGTCCGACAGGGCCTATGCCGCCTCAATGTCGGTGCGAGCAAAATCTTCGCCTTTGAAAAGCAGCGGTTCATCGCTTGTTGCCGCGAGCGCATAGACAAAGCAGTCGCCAAAGTTCAAACCGGCCGGGTGATTGCCTTTCCCGAATCGGCGCCAGGCGAGGCGGGCGGCATCAGCCTGTTCGGTCGTAACAGGTACCAGTTCTATAGATGCCGTTGCCAGGAGCAAGTCCAATTCGTGTCCAGCCGCTGTTCCACCTCTGCTTTCGACCACCATCGCGGCCTCAAGCATCGAGGCCACCGACATACGCCTGGGCCATGCCATGGCGATAGCCTCTTCGTAGTGTGCTGCATCCGGCTCGCCAAACAAGATGGCGAGGATCGCCGATGTATCGATAATCACTTGGGCAACCCTTGCTCGTTGTAAAGAAGGTCCCCGTGCTCGACTGCAGCCGGCCCCGGCGCAAGCAGGGCGGCGCAGCGTTGGCCAATGGCATGCAGTTCCTGTGCCAGCAAAGTGGCATCTCGCTTGCGTCGCTCGCGTTCCAGCTGCTCACGTAACGCAATTGTAACCGCGCCTGTCGTCGTTTCTCCTGTCAACCGGGCCAATTCATCGGCCATCCGGCAGGTCTCTGCATCGCTGATATTCAGACTCATCAGTTGCCTCCAACAAAGAGATTTCGCCCGCGCACTACCCTACACCATCGCGACATCACAGGCAAGACTAGCCTCTTCGGACTCCAGACCTCTCTCAAACTCAGCCTTACGCAAGTCTCCTCTCATCAAACGTCCCCCATAAACCCGCCACATCCGCCTCCTCCGCATCCCCGTCATGCACCACAAAGCGCACCGCAAAGTCCAGCACATCCCCCTGCTTCAATGCATATCCCTTGCTCGCCAACGGGTTCACCGTCAGCGTTCCCCAGTCCGCCACGAACCAGGGGAACCCTTGCGCGCTTGGGAACGGAAACAGCGCCCCGCCTGCCTGCCTGCCGGCGGCGATTGTGCCTGAACAGTCGACCCAGTCCGACACCTGGCCGCTGATGGCGGTGGCCCCGGTGCGGCCTTCGGAATCGACCATGGTGGCGCCGCTGGTTACGCGCAGGGGCTCTGTCATGCGCAGCCCGAAGTAGGCGTGGCGGGTCGGCCCGATGTGCAGATCCCACTCGGCCGGGCGCAGCTGAGAGCGGACGTCGAACAGGTTGGCGACTTCTCCGGGGCGGATGTCGATCGTCCGAGTCTCGACAGCCAGCTTGCGCCGCTGCGGCGCGCCCCACTCGATCGGACCCTGCCAGTGCAGCGTCTGCACCAGCCGCAGATGGTCGGCCGCCAACTCCTCCGCCTCTACGTCCACGCCCAGGATACGCCCCGGGGCCCGCCCCTGGAAGATATCGTTGACGTAGAAGTTATAGTTGGCCTCCTCCAGCGCGCCGCTGGAATAGGGCAGATAGCAGTTGAAGTGGTCGGCGCCGATCCACAGGGAATTGTGGTGCGGATGGTCGAGCGGCGACTCGCTGGTCACGGCAAAGCCGGCCGGCGTATAGACGGGGAACAGGTAGGCGCGAAAGGCGCCCTGGCTCAGCGCGGTGAGGTCCTTGCCGCGCCAGCGCACGTTCAGCCGGTGCGACTGCGCCCAGGCCCCCTTTGGCAGGGCTACCTGGTCGCCTTCAAGCGAGAAATTTTCCAACCGGGTCTGATCGTCCATGGCTCTCCCTCCACCCCTCGGCTTTCTTCATCTGACTTCGTGCCCTTCGTGGATGACCAACTGTAACCGCTTGCTGCCGCCACAACAAACCATTGAAATCGGCCGTGCACGCCCAGCACACGATCCGCACCCCATCAGACTTGCTCCCCATCCGCCCACTGATAAAATGGAGGAACGGCAGTGGTCAAAAGTCAGTGGTTAGTGGTCAGGGACAACGGCGCCGTTCCAAACTGGCCCGCGAAATGGTTATGGCTCTTTTGTTGCCAGAGGGATAGAGACTGAAAACTTTCCTGGAGGAAATCCAATCATGCAGAGCGACGCCAAAACCCCGGACGAATACCTGTCGGAATTAGACCCCACCAGACGCGAGGCCATCTCTGCCGTGCGCAGCGTCATCCTTGACAGCCTGCCGGACGGGTACGAGGAAGTCATGCAGTACGGCATGATCTCCTATGTCGTGCCCAGCAGCGTGGTCCCCGAGACCTATAACGGCCAGCCGCTGATGTACATTGCCCTCGCTTCACAGAAGCAGTACATGTCCCTCTACCTGACCTCCGTTTACACCGACGAGTCGCTGTCGGACTGGTTCAAGGAGCGCTATCTCGCCAGCGGCAAGAAGATGAACATGGGCAAATCCTGCGTTCGTTTCCGCAAGCTCGAAGACCTGCCGCTCGACCTGGTCGCCGAAGTCGCCGCGCTGACACCCCTCGACAAGTTTGTTGACGAGACCGAATCCTACAGATCAGGTCAGAAAAGTAAAAAGTAGATTCCGCGCGTGGATCCCAATATGTCGGGCCTTTGCAATATGGCCTTTCGCCCGACGAAAAATGGCCCACCGCGTAGGATTCGATCCGTCGCGTACAATCCTGTCCAGCCCTTAAGTCCCAATAGTCACAGTTCGGACAAACGCTCAGAACTGCAGTGGTCAGGGGTCGGTGGTCAGTGGTCAGTAGGTAGGCAATCTATAGGGGATGGATATGAGGTCTGGATATGGTCTCGTCGATACCAGAGGTATGCGAGAGTTTACCCCTATTTTGGGACACACCCTCCACCCGTAAGCTCTTGACATCACCGGTTCCAGTGGTATGATTCGGGTGCGTCTGGGAAGAGTCGCCACGCGTCTCTTATCGGGGCCTATCCCCCGAACCTAGTCGCTTTTCTTTTGCAAGGGATGCCCGCGGATTTCTGTTACACAGATGAATCAGGAACGACTGACGTTCCAGACGATCATTCATCCTTGACCATTTGCCATCCCCATGAACCCGAAAAGTGCCCAATTCAGCGATGACACTCAAGAAGCTTGACGTAATCGATTTCCTGGACAGCGATGAGGCGTTAGTCGAATACCTGAACGCGGCGCTGGCGGAAAACGACCCAAAGTACTTTGCCAAAGCCCTAGGCAATGTAGCACGCGCCAAAGGGATGTCCTCGATTTCCGAAGTGAGTGGTGTGGGGAGACAATCTCTTTGCCGGGCGCTCTCGGAAGAAGGCAACCCCCGGATTGACACGCTGTTTAAGATTCTGGAAGCCCTGAACATCCGGCTTGCCATTACAGCGAGCGGTTAATCGTCTCTTGGCGTTCTCTCTGTTGTATACAGAAACGCCCCTGCCTCCTTGACAGCGGGGGCGTTTTCTTTTCGGTCGAAAGAAGGCCGTAAATTTGGCTTACTTTTGCAGGGATATATCCTGTCCTTCGGGGGCATCTCAGGTTTGGGGTGGGAGTGGTCTGGCGGGGAGACTGTGCCGGCGGTGGGTGGAAATGTCTGCCGGCGTCTGGAGAGACGCAGGGCAGGCACAAGGCCTGCCCCTACGGGACCGGTTGTGGGGATGGCGAAGACACTGTGGGAGGC
>LXNJ01001252.1_pt1 | contig 15447 bp, 11 predicted proteins | sample 809081 | NCBI WGS metagenome assembly LXNJ01 (sample SAMN04870510, study PRJNA318959) | sponge metagenome | biome: sponge; feature: marine sponge reef; material: water | host: Petrosia ficiformis | place: Greece: Milos, Mediterranean Sea | collected 2013-05-29 | depth 5-7 m
CGTTCAGATCCGCATTGCATTCAACGGGTTCGCCCGCCGATGGGATTGGCAGACGCTGCAGGAGTTCAAGGGCGGCAACCTGCTGAATACGGGGCCGCATCCCATGGACCAGGCCCTCTGCCTCCTGGATTGGAAGCATCCATCGGTGACCTGTATCATGGACCGGGCAAATACCTATGGAGACGCTGAAGACCACGTCAAGGTGCTGCTTCGGTGTGAGGGATATCCCACGATCGATCTGGAGATTTCTTCGTGCGACCCGTATTCCGAAGACATGTATCGTGTCTACGGCACACGGGGCGGCCTGGCGGGCGGCTCCAATGGAATCAGATGGCGATATTTCGATCCCGCGGATGCGCCCGCACAACGGCTGTTGCGGTCGCCGCTGCCGGGGCCGAGCTATTGCCGCGAGGAACTGCCATGGACCGAGGAGTCGTGGGCGCCGAATGACGAGGAAAAGGATGCGTTTACGTTTATGTCCAGGGCGTATTACGACCACATATACGACGTACTGCGCAACGGCGCGCCGTTGTTCATTACGCCGGAGCAGATCGCCGTGCAGGTTGCGGTTATGGAAGAATGCCACCGCCAGAATCCCCTGTCCAGGCAGGCGCCGGCGGGCTGGGAAAAGGGGAATTGAAAGGAGTCGCCATGGGGAAAACGTATCGGGTCGTTCTGGTCGGTTGCGGAGGGATGGGCCGCCAGCATCTGGCAGTCATCGACGGGTTGCCCGGTTTCCAGGTTGCGGGGATCTGCGACGTGTTTGCCGAAACCCTCAGGGAGACAGGGGACGCGCACGGCGTGACGGCGCGTTTCCTGGATTTCGAGCAGATGTACGACGAGGCGCGGCCTGACCTGGTGGTGGTGGCCACCCAGACCAGGGGGCATCACGCGCCCACCGTGGCGGCGCTGCAGCGCGGGATATCCGTTCTTTGCGAGAAACCGATAGCCATCGATCCCGCCGAGGCGGACGAGATGGTCGCGGCGGCTGCCGCATCCGGCGCGAAGCTGGCCGTCAACCAGCAGAGCCACGTGAGTTCCGCGGTTCTGAAGGCGCGTGACATGGTTCGCAGCGGGGAAATCGGGGAGGTCGTTCTTGTGCGCGGGCGGAACAAGAGTGGACGGCGCAGCGGTAACGAGTTTACGGAAATGGGAACCCACGTTGCCGACATGATGATGCGATTCGGCGGCGTGCCCGCGTGGTGTTCCGGCAACGTCTGGTATGAGGGACGCCTGGCGGACGTCAACGACGTCATGGAAGCGAAGGAGATGTCGCCGAAGGACAGGGATTCCGGGCTGGTGATGGGCGACCGCGCGGTGGCTCAGTACGGGTTCGAGGGCGGCGTTCTGGGAGAAATCCACTTCCTGGGTTTCACGTCGCCGAATAGCGAAAACTACGGCGTGGACGTCATCGGGACCGACGGGCAATTGTCGGTCCGGGCTTCCGGCAGCGTCGACCATGCGCTCTGGCGCCTTCCCAGGCCCATGGAGGGGCTGCCGGGGGGCCAGGGGAACTGGATGCCCGTTGAAACCGAAGGATCGGAGGCCCGGGATGCCATTGCCAGGATGTACCGCCGCATGGCGGCATCGATCCAGGAAGGGACGGAACCGCCGTCGAGCGGGGCCGACGCCCGGACGGCGTTCGAGATGATTCTCGGTATCTACCAGTCACACAGGGAGGGAGGGCGCCGCGTGGCGCTGCCGCTCTCGGACCGCAGGCATCCGCTGGATGCATGGCGGGATGAAACGTCGGATTCAGATCGGAAATAGACATGTCGATTGCCGAAAGCGTCAAAGCGGCGAGGGCCGAACTGGATGCCCATGTACGGGAAACCGTTGCGTGGCATTTCGATCCGGATACGGGCTGCCCGTTCTGGCTGGAATTCGCCGGCGGGCTGGATTTCGATCCGCGGCGGGAGATCGGGGGCTATGAGGACTTGAAAATCCTCGGCCATTTTCGGGACGAATGGCTGCGCGGCGGCCCCGTGCGCCGTTGGATTCCCCGTGGCAGCGCGGGCAAACCGACCTATGTCTTCGAAACGGGCGGATCCACCGGAGTGCCGAAATACCGGATCAGCCAGGACGACTTCCAGATTGACTACGAGATGTTCAGCAGGCACCTTTCGGACGAGACGTTTCCGAGAGGGGCCGACTGGCTGATGCTGGGTCCCACGGGCCCGAGGCGGCTACGGCTGGCGGTGGAATACCTCTGCCAGATCCGGGGCGGGATCTGTTTCCTGGTGGACCTGGACCCCAGATGGGTCAACAAGCTGATTGCGCGGGGCGCGCTCCAGGAACTGGAATTATACAAGGCCCACGTGATCGACCAGGCGCTGACCATTCTCCGGGCAAACGACAACGTGAAGTGCATGTTTACAACTCCGAAGCTTCTGGAAGCGATCTGCGAAAAGATTTCATTGAAAAAGGCCGGCATTTCGGGGATATTTTGCGGGGGGACCGAAATGGACGCGCAGTTCAACCGGTTCGCCAGGGAGGAACTGGTTCCCGGCATCGACTTCGTACCCACGTATGGAAATACGTTGATGGGACTGGCATATTCCAAGCCCCTGGAACCTTCGGACAATTTCGCCATTACCTATTATCCGCCGGTCCCGCGGGCCGTGTTCGACCTGGTGGACCCCGACAATCCGGACGAACCGGTGGCATACAACGCGGTTGGCCGCGTCATGTTGACAACCCTCACCCGTGAGTTCTTCATGCCGCGGTTTCTGGAACGGGACGAGGGCGAGCGGGCGGAACCGATCGAGGGGTTTCCCTGGGACGGGGTGAGGAATCTGGGCCTGTTCTCCGAGATGCAGGAGTCAGTCGTCGTGGGCGTGTATTAGCGTGATGGCTTGATAACGATCCAGGAGGATGGCGTGACCCATATCCCGGTTTTGCGAGCCGGAAAGCCATACACAAGTCTGGACGTCCAGGAGGTACCGCACGTTCAGACCGGAGAACCGCTCGTGAAGGTCAGCCAGGCGAATCCGGGCCTGATCGCGCGTGACCTCAACGCCGCGCACGCGAATAGGAGGGCCCTGGATGCGTCAGGCGTTTCCGATCTTGCTGCCGTTACGCGCAGGGCCGGCCGGTTGTTCGCGGAGGCGGACCTGCCGCTGGGTGACCGGACACAATCGCCAGGCGACTATGTCCGCCAGTTATCGGGTACCACAGGGATTCCCGAGACCCTTTGCCGGGAGAACATGGAGAAAATCCGGCTGGTCTGTACCCAGATCGAAGAGGTTCTCGCCGGTCTGACGCGTGAACTGGATCTGTCGGTGCTGGACAGGGGGTGGGGTGCGGAAAACGGCCGGCCATTGAGCTACGTTTGCCAGACAGACGCACTTGGCGCGGTATTGCCGAGCAATTCGCCGGGCGTGCATTCGCTTTGGATTCCGGCGATTTCGCTGAAAGTGCCCCTCGTTCTGAAGCCCGGCCGGGAAGACCCGTGGACTCCGTACCGGATTGCACAGGCGTTTATTGCCGCGGGATGTCCTGGCGAAGCGTTCGGCATCTTTCCTGCGGGACACGCCGGCGCCAATGAAATCCTCCTGCGTTGCGGGCGTTCCCTTCTGTTCGGTGGCGGCGATACGGTCGCGCCGTGGCTGCACGATCCGCGGGTCTCGATCCATGGGCCGGGCCGCAGCAAGGTGATTCTGGGAGAAGACCTGGCCCACCGCTGGGAGGATTTCCTGGATGTGATTCTGGTTTCGATCGCGGCCAACGGCGGGCGTTCGTGCATCAATGCGTCCGGCGTATGGACGCCTGCTTACGGACGCGAGATTGCAGAGGCGATTGCGCACCGGCTCGCAGGAATTGAAGCGCGGCCGCTGAGCGATCCGGAGGCCCGGATTGCCGCGTTCGCCAATCCGGCCGCGGCCGCCGGGATTTCCAATATCATCGACGTCCATCTGAACAGCGGTGGCGCGGAGGATCTGACCGCGGGCATGCGCGGGTACCGGCTTGCGGAACTGGACGGCCTGACGTTCCTGAATCCCACGCTGGTGTGGTGTGACGCTCCGGAGCACCCCCTTGCGAATACCGAATACCTGTTTCCCTATTCGAGTGTGGTCGAAGTGCCGCAGGCGGAGGTGGTCCATCGGATCGGGCCCAGCCTGGTGGTCACGGTGTTGACGGAGGACGAAGACCTCGTCGGCGAGTTGTTGAATTCACCCCACGTGGATCGACTGAACGCGGGGCCGATTCCCACGAACCGGATTTCATGGGACCAGCCTCACGAAGGCAATTTGTTCGATCACCTCTACCGTCAGCGGGCCTTCCAGTTCGCGCGGGGAGCATAGAGTCCGCCGGATGGAACCCTTCGACCTTCATCCCGCGCCGCGAGTGATCTTCGGGGCAGGCGCGCTGGCGCAACTTGCGGACCTGGCGGATGACCTGGGTGGCGGACGGATTTTGCTCGTGACCGATCCGGGGATCGTCAACGCGGGCATCGCGGACAGGGCGCTGTGCCTGCTGCGAGGAGCGGCGCGCGACGTCCTCGTGTTCGACAACGTGGAAGAGAATCCAACGACGGACCACGTGGACGCCGGTGTGGAGGCGGCCTCGGCGCACGGCGGGATCGGGCTCATTGTGGGCCTGGGCGGCGGCAGCGCGATGGATTGCGCCAAGGGGATCAATTTCATTCTCACGAACGGCGGACGCGTGGAGGACTACCGCGGGATGGGCAGAGCGCAGCGTCCTATGCTTCCGTCGATCGGCGTTCCCACGACCGCGGGTACAGGGAGCGAGGCTCAGTCCTACGCGTTGATTTCCAGGCCGGATACGCACGAAAAGATGGCCTGCGGCGACCTCCAGGCGCGATTTCGCGGCGTCATCCTGGATCCCGAGCTTACCGCGAGCGCACCTGCGCACGTGGCTGCCGCAACGGGAATCGATGCCATCGCCCATGCCGTGGAGAGTTGCGTGTGCACAAGGCGGAACGCGGTGTCACGAATGTACGCGCTGGAAGCCTGGCGTCTGCTCGCATCGGGATTCGAATCGGCGCTGGAGCCGGCCGCCGGCGAGGAAGCCAGGGCCGCCATGCTTCTGGGCGCGCATTTCGCTGGAGCGGCGATCGAAAATGCCATGCTGGGCGCCGCCCACGCCTGCGCCAACCCGCTCACGGCCCGTTACGGTATCCCCCATGGCGTTGCCGTGGGCGTGATGCTTCCAGCGGTGATCCGGTTCAACGGGGAGACAGAAGAGGCCCGCTACGAAGGATTCGGGTTGGCGCCCGGGGCGCTGGCCGAACAGATCGAACGATTCGCGCGCACGGCGAGTCTGCCCATGCGCCTTCGGGAATTGCAGGTTGAGCCGGAACGGCTCCCTGAACTGGCTTCGGATGCGGCGCGCCAGTGGACGGGGACGTTCAATCCGCGGCCGGTCCGGGAAACCGACTTTCTGGCGCTATATGAAGAGAAGTACTGAGATTCAGGCCGAGCGTATAGCGACGTGCCGGTGGAACCATTTTCTCGTTTTCTGTATCCTATGGGTACCGGTTTCCGTCTGCTTCGCCGGAGAGTCGTCCTGGCCGCGGTTTCGAGGCAACGCCCAATCCACGGGACTCGCGAAGGAATCGCTGCCCGACAGTCTGGTTGTTCTGTGGGCCGCCCGCGTGCCGGATGGCATCGAATCCACGGCGGCGATCCGGGATGGAACGGTTTTCGTTGGCGGGCTGGACGGAAATCTCTATGCGTTTGATTTCGCCAACGGCGCGTTGAAATGGACGTATTCCGCCGGCGGGCCAATCAAGGCGTCGCCGCTGGTGGAGGATAACAGGGTTTTCGTTGGAGATGAAGACGGCGGCTTTCACGCCGTGGATGCGTCATCCGGGAAGGGGCTGTGGACGTATCGGACCGGAGGAGAGATCGTCTCTTCAGCCGCCGCCCACGAAGGCCGGGTAATCTTCGGGTCCTACGATCAGTTCCTTTACTGTCTCGCAACGGCGGACGGGACCCTGGTGTGGAAGGTGGAGACGGAGGGCTACGTTCATGGATCCCCGGCCCTTTGGGGAGAACGCGTACTTGTCGCCGGTTGCGACGGCCTGCTGCGTATGCTCAGCGTTGCCGACGGAGATGAGATTTCGCGGGTGGAATTGTTGGACTACGTGGCGGCAAGCGTTGCCGTGCGCGGTGGAAGGGCCTACGCGGGCACATTCGGAAACCAGGTCCTGGGTCTGGATCTGCCGGCGGCGAGGGTCCTGTGGCGGTACGAGCACCCCAGTCGTAAGTTTCCGTTCTACGCGTCCCCGGCGCTGACGGAAAAACACGTGATCGTTGCCGGTCGGGACAGGATGGTTCGCGCGCTGCGTCCGGACAACGGTGAGGTGAATTGGATTCGTTCGTTTCGCTCCAGGCTGGATTCATCGCCCGTGATTGCCGGCAACCGGGTGTACGTGGGCACAGCGGGCGGTCGAATTGTAGCGTTGGACCTGGCCTCGGGCGATCCGCGTTGGGAATTCGTGACCGGTTCGGCGGTCCTGGCATCTCCGAGCGTGGCCGGCGGACGGCTGGTAATCGGAACGGCCGGCGGGACGTTGTTCTGTTTTGGAAACGAGGTGAGAGAATGAGTACGCAGGTTCACGTTCCTGAGCCCGCGACTTCCAGGAAGGAATGGAAAGAAACAGCGGTTGGCAGCGTATTCGTGTCGAACTATCCGCCGTATTCGTTCTGGCGGGAGGAGTACAACTCCCGGGTTGAATCAATGTTGCAGGTACCGCCTGCGACGATTGACGCGCCGCTCGGGCTCTACCTGCATATTCCGTTTTGCAGGAAGCGGTGCAAGTTCTGCTATTTTCGCGTGTACACGGACCGCAACAGTTCCGAGATCCAGGTCTATCTGGATGCGCTTGCCAGAGAGGTGGAAAATTACGCCGGGCTGCCCGGGATTGCCGGGCGCAGCCTGCAATTCGTCTACTTCGGCGGGGGGACGCCGTCGTATATCAGCGTGAAGCACCTGAAGGCGCTGGTGGATCGGCTGAAGTCCGCGTTGTCGTGGGATGCCGCCGAAGAGGTCGCGTTCGAGTGCGAACCGGGCACGCTTTCGCAGCCCAAGGTGGCGGCCATTCGCGAGATTGGCGTGACGCGCCTGAGCCTTGGGCTGGAGAACCTGAATGACGGGATCCTGAAGGAGAACGGCCGGGCGCACGTGGGCAAGGAGATCTATCAGGCCATGGGATGGGTGAAGGCGCAGGCATTCGAACAGGTGAACGTGGACCTGATTTCCGGGATGGTGGGCGAAACCTGGAAAACCTGGAAGGAGACGGTGCAGGGTACGATTGACCTGGACCCCGACAGTGTCACGATCTATCAGATGGAACTGCCGTTCAACACGACCTATTCCAGGGCGCTGCAGGATGGAAACGGCTTGACGGTTGCGGACTGGGAGACGAAGCGCGCGTGGCATGCCCATGCAATCGACGCGTTCGGCGAGGCCGGCTACGAGATCTCGAGTGCCTATACGATGGTGAAGAAGGGTAGACCGAAACGCTTTGTCTACCGGGACGCGCTCTGGCGGAGTGCGGACCTGATCGGCGCGGGCGTTGCGTCGTTTTCGCACGTGGGCGGGATACACTTTCAGAATCACACGCAGTGGGACCATTACGTCGACGCCTGTCTGCAGGGGCGGCTGCCGCTGAACAGGTCCTTCGTTCCTACCAACGAGGAGCGCCTGGTGCGGGAGATGATCCTGCAACTCAAGCTGGGCAGGATAGAAACCGGCTATTTCAGAGATAAATTCGACGTGGATATCCTCGAACGGTTTGGCGAAGCCTACGGAAGACTCAGAGATTTCGGCATGCTGGAATTCGACGCGAAGGGGGTCAGGCTGACTCGCGAGGGGCTGTTGCGCGTCGACCAGTTGCTGCCCGAGTTCTATCACGATGTCTATCGGGATTCGAGGTACACCTGAAACCCGGGCCGGGATGAGAGGTCTGATGTCCTCGTTTCGACAGACGCGGGAACCCTGACGGGTTGCATGTCCCATCGCCCGCGACACGGCCGTTCGCGTCAACAGTGAGTTCGTGAGGGTCAGAAAGGAAGAATGCAAGATGCGTGGAATGTCGGTGATTCTTTTCGCGATAATGTTATTTGACGCGCAATTCGCACACGCGGATTGGCCCCAATGGTTGGGTCCGGACCGAACGGGAATTTCGACCGAAACGGGATTCATAAAGACCTGGCCGAAGAACGGTCCTGACGTGGTGTGGCAGAAAAACCTGGGTGCGGGGTTTTCGGCGATCTCGGTGGCCGACGGTCGTGTATTCACCATGTTTGCAGAGGGTGACGATGAGTTCGTCATCTGTCTGGGTGAGGAATCGGGCGATGAGATCTGGCGGTTCAGGACAGGGCGCATGTTCAAGGAGGGGCAGGGGGGCAACGGACCCCGTTCGCAGCCGACGGTAGCCGGGGATCGGGTCTACGTCCTCAGCGCTGAGGGACGCCTGTACGCACTGAACGCGGCGAACGGCGAAACGATCTGGTCCGTGGACCTTGTCGACGGACTTGGCGGCCGGTTTCCCAGGTTCGGGTTTTCCACGTCGCCACTGGTGGAAGGCGACCTCCTGTTCCTGGAGGCGGCAACCCGCGACGGTACGTTTCTGGCATTGCGGAGTAAGAACGGTGAAGTCGCGTGGGCTTCCCAGAATGACGTGGCCTCGTATTCATCGCCCATCGTGGTGGATCTTGCCGGCGTGCGTCAGGTCATCTATTTCTCGGGGGAAGCCGTGGTCGGACTCTCGCCGGAGGACGGATCCCTTTACTGGCGGTACCCGTGGAAGACGTCGTACGATCTGAACATTGCAACCCCGATCTTCGTGCCGCCGAACCAGATCTTCATATCCTCCGGCTACGACCATGGCGCGGCCCTGTTGCGAATCGAAGCTGGAAGCAACGGAATCGGGGCGACCCGGGTCTGGGAGAGCAGGCGGATGAAAAACCATTTCGGCACGTCCGTGTTGGTGGGGGACTATCTGTATGGATTCGATAACGCCATTCTGAAGTGTATTGAAGCGCGGACGGGGAAGGAGCAATGGAAACACCGCGGGTACGGCAAGGGGGCGTTGATCTACGCCGACGGCCATCTCCTGGTGATGAGCGACAGCGGAAGGCTGGCCCTGGCAAAGGCAACGCCGGAAGGATTCAGCGAAACGGCCGGCGTTCAGGTGCTTTCCGGCCGCAGCTGGACGGCGCCGACTCTGGCCAACGGACGCGTGTTCGTCAGGGATATGCGGAAAATCGTCTGCCTGGATCTTCGTTCCGGCAGTTAGTGTGTTCTGGTGAAAGGAAATCACGATGGTTTTGTTATTACGAACGGGCCTGCTGACCGGCATGATTCTGTGTCTTTCTGCAAACGCCTTGCTTGCCGCGGACGACAAGACCGACGAGGAAGCCGGGGATGACCTGCCGGTTTACGCCGGTGAAGAGATTGTGGTGACCGAGAGCAAGGAAAAAGTCGCCACGATCGGTTCCGTCGCCAGCAAGATCCCGGTGCCTCTGAGTGAAACACCCGCCAGCGTCAGCGTGGTCAACCGCGGGCTGATTGAACATCAGAGCGGCGTGGTCCTTGGCGACGCGCTTCGAAACGTGAGCGGCGTGAACGTGCAGACGGTGTTCGGCGTGACGGACTTTTTCGTGATTCGCGGATTCGACTCGCTGTCCAGCGGGCTGGTGCTGACGGACGGCGCTTCCGAGCCGGAGGCCACGTTCTACAATCTTTACAACCTCGATCGGGTGGAGGTCCTGAAAGGACCGGGCGCGTTTCTCTACGGCGGCAACCCGCTTTCCGGATCGGTGAATCTGAACCGGAAGCAACCCGTTTTCAAGCGCATGTTTCAGGCCAGGGGCGCTTACGGCCCTTTTGGGAACGTGAGAGGAAGCGTGGACGCGGGGTGGGGGGACCCGGCTCGGGGCGCGGCCGTACGTTTCAACGGACTCCGACAGGTTTCCGACAACTACCGGGACGACAAGAGCAGCGGAATCTGGGCGTTGAACCCCGCCGTCACCCTGCGAAACGAAAAGACGACGGCCACGGCGAATTTCGAATATGTGACCAGCGAATACAAATCAGATTCGGGGTTGCCCGTGGCCGGAGGGCAACTGGCAGCCGTGCCTCGGACCCGCTCCTACCAGTCTCCGTTCGATGTATCGGACCAGGAGATCTTCAGGGTGCGGATGGATGTACAGACCCGTTTGTCTCCGCGGGTCACGCTGCGAAACAAACTGTATTTTACGGATTTTTCCTGGATCTCCAACGGAACGCTGTTCAACGGCGTGTATCCCAATGCCGCGGGCAGCCAGGACCTGGTAAGGACGTTGTTGCTCCTCGACGACCGGCAGAAGGTGCTGGGCAATCAGTCCGAGCTTGTGTTCTCGTTTTCCACGGGACGGGCGAGGCATACGCTGCTGGCGGGGCTGGAACTGATGCGGTGGCAGGACACGTTTACGCTCGACGTGGCGGTCCTTCCGAATATTGATCTGTTTGTACCGGTCGAAACGGCCACGCTGCCGTATTTCGTCGTTCCGGGTCAGTCCCGCGCGGCCGATGCGACGAGCGGCGTTGTTGCGCCATTTGTCGTCGACCGGATTGTCTTCTCCGATTTTTTCCAGGCGTTCGCGGGCGTTCGCTTCGACCGGATACGGTACGACGACCCTGTCACGTCAACGTCGAGAGCGTTCAACGAGTTGAGTCCGATGGCGGGTGTGGCGTTGAATCCCGCGGAGGACCTGACGCTCTATGCCAGCGCGGGCAAGGCGTTTGCGCCGCCCTCGAGCCTCGTCGCGGGACCGAGGGACGTCGAATCGGCCACGCAGTTCGAGGCCGGCGCGAAGAAATACCTCGTTGACAACCGCCTTCACGCGTCATTGGCTGTCTTCGATCTGCGGAAATACGACATTGGCATCCCGGATGAGACCGGCGTGACCAAACAGGACGGGGACCAGCGGTCGCGGGGCATGGAACTGGAAGTGATGGCGCGTCCCGGCGGCGGGTGCCACGTTTTTCTGACGTACGCGTATTCCAACGCGGAACTTACGCGGTTTACCGAGATGCTGGCCGTGCCCACGCCCACCGGGATGCAATTTCGGCACCTGGACCGGTCCGGCAACAGGCCGGCCTTCTCGCCGAGACATATTCTGAACGTATGGAGCGCACTTGGCTTCGACAGCGGCATTGAACTGGGAATGGGCGCCAGGTACGTGGGCAGCCAGTTCATCGCCGAGGACAATCAATACAGTATCGGCGGCGTGCTGACGCTTGACGCTTCGGCATCGTATACATACGGCCACGCGACAGTCAGGCTCAATGCCAGGAATCTGACCGATCGCGAGTACGAAACGCGCGGGTTCGGCGCGACGTCGGTAATTCCGGCGCCGCCCTTCGGCCTGTACGCCGCCATTCAGGTCGACCTATGAGTTCCGTTTGCCTGGCACATGAAGGGGACGGACCGGGCGAGTCGCAGGTCCGTCGCCTGAGGGACATGCTGGTCTCTGTCCTGCGGGACAACGCGTTTTACAGAGAAAAGCTGACGGGCGCCGGGCTGTCCTCGCCCGGGGACGTCCGGACCCTCGATGATTACAGGCGGCTTCCCTTTACAACCAAGGCTGAACTGTCGGCCGACCAGGACGCGCACCCGCCGTACGGATCCAATCTGACGTATCGTCTGCGGGATTACATCCGGGTCCACCAGACGTCGGGCACGACGGGCAGGCCCCTGCGCTGGCTGGACACACGGCGAAGCTGGGACTGGTTCGCCGGCTGCTGGCGCCGGGTTTTTGATGGCGCGGGCGTAACGTCCGGGGACCGGCTGTTTTTTGCCTTTTCGTTCGGACCGTTTATCGGGTTCTGGACCGCCCACGAAGCCGCCCGCGTAATCGGGGCGATGGCCATTACGGGCGGTTCGATGTCGTCGGTCCAGCGGCTCCATGCCATTGGGGAACACCGGGCGACGGTTCTGATCTGCACGCCCACGTACGCGCTGCATCTGGCGGAAATCGCAGAAACCGAAGGGATCGATATCGCAAGCTCCAGTGTTCGCACCACGATCCACGCCGGGGAACCCGGGGCCGGACTGCCGGCGACGAGACAACGGATTGAGGAAACATGGGGCGCCAGGTGTTTCGACCACGCCGGCGCGACCGAGGTGGGGGCGTGGGGGTTCGAGTGCCGTGCCCGAAACGGCATGCACGTGAACGAAGCCGAGTTTATCTGCGAAGTGATCGATCCGGTCTCCGGTGAGCAGGCAGACGAGGGTGAACTGGTCCTGACGAACCTGGGTCGGGTGGGCATGCCGGTGATCCGTTACCGCACCGGCGACCGCGTCAGGCGCGCGATGGGGGCATGTCCGTGCGGGTCCGGGTTTCTCCGTCTGGAAAACGGCGTGATCGGCCGCATCGACGGCGGGATCATCATTCGCGGGGTCGTCATCTACCCGAGCGCCGTTGAGAACGTTGTCAGGTCCTTTTCCGAAGTGACGGAGTTCGCGGTGGACGTGTACCGCCGCGGCGCCCTGGATGAAATGGAAATCCGTCTTGAAGTCAGGGGACAATCGCCCGATTCCGTTGCCGATGCCCTCGCGCGGGAGGCGAGACGCAAGCTGGGATTCCGTGTCGGGGTTCGTGCGGTAGGCCTGAACACGCTGCCCAGGTTCGAACTGAAGGCAAGACGGTTTACGGACCATCGAAGCTGAGTTTCCGCGGGAAATTCCAATGCGTTCAGACCCTTACGATGTCATTGTGATCGGCGGCGGCCCCGCGGGGAGTACCGTCGCGGCGCTGGTTGCCGAGTACGGCCATCGCGTCCTTTTGCTCGAGCGGGCGCGGTTTCCGCGGTTTCAGATTGGAGAGTCGCTGATGCCCGGAACGTACTGGTCGTTCAAACGGCTGGGCGTTCTCGAAAAACTGAAGAAAAGCGCGTACGTGAAAAAATACAGCGTACAGTTCTTCGGTGCTTCCGGCCGTGGATCGGCGCCATTCTATTTTCATCGGCACGACCCGCACGAGAGTTCGGTCACGTGGCAGGTGCTGCGAAGCGAGTTCGACCGGATGTTGCTGGAGAACGCCCGGGAGAAAGGGGCGAGCGTGAGACAGGGGACCGCCGTTCAGGAGGTCCTCTTCAACGAGGACCGGGCCGTAGGCGTCAGGGCGAAAGACAGCGACGGCAGCCTGAATGACCTCACGGCCCGCGTGATCGTGGATGCAACGGGACGCAGCGCGCTGATTTCCCGCAAGCTGAATATCAAGACCGAGGAGCCCACGCTGAAGAAGGCATCCCTGTTTACGCACTTCAGGAGCGGGTCCAGGGAAGCAGGGATCGACGAGGGGGCAACGCTCATATTGCACACCCGCACGAAGGACGCCTGGTTCTGGTATATCCCGCTGGCCGACGACGTCGTCAGCGTGGGCGTGGTTGGCGATATCGGGTACCTGCTGCAGCAGCGGGAGGGCACGCCCCAGGAGATATTCGAGGAGGAGTTGGACCGCTGTCCGCCCATGCAGGATCGGCTGGAGCGCGCCCGTCAACTGTTTCCCATGAAGGTAACCAGCGACTTCTCCTATCGGGCCAGTTCGGTTTCAGGAGATGGCTGGGTGCTGGTTGGCGACGCCTACGGGTTCCTGGATCCCGTCTATTCGTCCGGCGTGTTCCTGGCGCTCAAATCCGGCGAAATGGCGGCTGATGCGATTCATGAGGCTTTTCGGAACGACGATTTCTCCGCCAGGCGACTGGGAAATTGGGGTGAGGAATTCATACCCGGAATGGAAGCCGTTCGAAAGCTGGTATATGCGTTCTACACGAAGGAATTCAGCTTCAGCCGGTTCCTCGACGCCCATCCGGAGTGTCTTGACGGCATCGTGGATATCTTGAGCGGGAAGATCTATATCAACGACGTCACGTCCATCTTCGGACCGATGGGACAGATGTGCAATCTGCCCGAAGACGTGGCGCACTATTCCGGTACGCCCGTCTGACGCCGTAACGTCGCCTGGACGATTTACGGAAGAAGAAGGGGACCCGGCCCTGTCAGCCCCCGCGGGCCGGGATTGCCTCCAATGGGAAGACCCCTGCATCTGCGCCGGCAGATGCGGCGTTTCCAGGTCAGCGACCGGCAGGGAGGCGGAACACCCCATGCGTGTTGCTTACATCGCCGCCGGCGCGGCGGGGATGTATTGCGGGAGTTGTATTAACGACAATACGCTGGCCACGGCGCTCAGGCTCAAGGGAGTTGACCTGGTGCTGATCCCAACGTACACGCCGTTGCGGACCGATGGTCCGGACGCGAGCATCGACCGGGTGTTCTACGGTGGAATAAACGTCTATCTGCAGCAGAAACTGGCGTTTTTTCGTCGTGCGCCGGAATTCGTGGACCGACTGATGAACGTGCGTACGCTGTTGAATTCGCTTTCGTGGTTCAGTGGATCGACGCGTGCGGAAGAACTGGGGGCGCTCACGGTCTCGATGCTGAAGGGGGAACAGGGCTCCCAGAGAAAGGAACTGAAAAAGCTGGTCCGCTGGCTGAAAGACGACCTGCGGCCGGACCTTGTTCATCTGACGAATTCCATGTTTCTGGGCATGGTGCGTGAGATGAAGCGTGAACTGGGCATTCCCGTTCTGTGTTCCGTGCAGGGGGAGGACGTTTTTCTCGACGGGTTGGCGGAACCGTACCGAAACGAGGCCCTGAGCCTGGCGCGGGACCGGGCGCGCGACGTCGACGCCTTTGTGGCAACGTGCGACTGGTACGCGTCGTCCATGGCTGCCTACCTGCAGGCGCCGCGGGAGCGCTTCCGCGTGGTTCCACTGGGCATCAGTCTGGAGGGCCATGGGCGCCGCGAGCGGGATTTGCCGGAGACACCGTTCACGATCGGCTACATGGCCCGCGTCGCGCCGGAGAAGGGATTGCATCTTCTGGCGGATGCCGTGGGGCGGCTGGCGGAACAGGTGGGAACGGAAAATATCAGGTTGCTGGCGGCGGGTTATCTGGGCGGGCGTGAGAAGCCCTATTTTCGCCAGGTCGTCTCGCTGATCGAGTCCCGCGGGCTTTCCAACGCCTTCGAGTACCGGGGCGAGGTGGACCGGCAACAGAAGATCGATTTCCTGAACAGCGTCCACGTATTGTCTGTACCAACGCCGTACCGGGAGCCGAAGGGGTTGTTCGTACTGGAGGCGCTGGCCAACGGCACGCCGGTGGTCCAGCCGCGTCACGGCGCGTTTCCGGCGCTTCTCGACCGCACCGGAGGAGGCATCCTGGTCGATCCGGACTCCCCGGAGGCGCTCGCCGAGGGGCTGTCCCGTATGATGAGCGACAGGGAGGCACGCGAAGCCATGGGGAGAAGGGGCCGTGCGGCCGTGCACCGGATGGCCGGCGACGCGTGCATGGCCGACGCCATGCTTGGGGTCTATAGACATTTCGTCGCGGGATGACCGGTCCCTTACCTGTGGTCCCGCCGACGATTC
>LXNJ01001253.1_pt1 | contig 15422 bp, 17 predicted proteins | sample 809081 | NCBI WGS metagenome assembly LXNJ01 (sample SAMN04870510, study PRJNA318959) | sponge metagenome | biome: sponge; feature: marine sponge reef; material: water | host: Petrosia ficiformis | place: Greece: Milos, Mediterranean Sea | collected 2013-05-29 | depth 5-7 m
CGCGAGGCACAGGCCGCCGCCGACCGGCTCGTGCCACCGGGTCGGGCCTGGCTCTGGAACCAGGCGCTCTTCGACCTCGGGGCGACCGTCTGCACCCGCCGCGCCCCGGCCTGCGGGGACTGCCCGCTGCGGGAGCGCTGCGGCTGGCACGGTGAGGGTCCCGACCCGGCGGACCGTTCAGCGGGTGTCAGCGTCTCCCAGCCGACCTTCGAGGGATCCGATCGTCAGGGTCGGGGACGTCTCGTGGAGGCTCTCCGGTCCGGGCCGCAACCGGCGGCAGCGGCCGCGAGTCTCATGGGCCTCGAGGACGACCCGCCGCGGGCGCGCCGGATCGTGGAGTCCCTCCGCCGCGATGGCCTGGTGATCGAACACGGCGGCACGCTGCGGCTCCCCGCCGACTAGTACGAGCCATTCCCGCCGGTGCTGCCAGCCCGAATTCAAACACGCATGTGACGACCGGGGACGGCCGCTTCCGCCGGCCGGCGGCCTGCGTGCGGCTCAGGCGATGGCGCCCCGGAAGGGCTCCATGCCCTGCACGCCGAGTCTCACCCGCAGCAGGCGCCCCACCATGGGTGCCTCGGCGGTCACCTCGGTGATCTCGCCGAAGTCGGTGACCCACATGTCGGTGTCGTCGAAACAGCAGTTCAGTGGCACGTAGGGACACTCCAGGAAGTCCAGATAGGTGCCGTCGGGGGCGATGACGTCGATGACGCCGGACATGAACCCCGTGATCCAGTAGTTGCCCTCGGCGTCGAGCTTGAAGCCGTCGGGGACGTGGCCGTCCGGCAGCGTGCAGATGTGCTCGATCGTGCCGTCGGGGCGCCGCCGCCGGACCTCCAGCGTGTACGACTCCACCCAGACGACGCTGCCGTCGGGGTCCACCGCGCAGCCGTTCGTGTAGACGGGTTCCAGCTCCTGGAGCACCCGCCCGGTGCCGTCGGGGAACAGCTCGAAGATGCGGCTGGGGTCGGGCTTGTTGACCGGGTCCCACTCGCCGGAGTCCGTGAAGTACAGCGAGCCGTTGGGTCCGAAGGCCAGATCGTTGGGAGCGTTCAGTGCCACCCCGTCGATCTGGGTCGCCACGTAGCCGACGGTGCCGTCGGGCTTGATCCTCTGGATCGAAGGGGCGACCTGGTCGCGTGCCTTCCAAGCCCCGACGGTGCCGCCGTTCTGGGTGACGTAGACATCGCCGTCGCTGCCGACGATGCAGGCGTTCGTGCCGCCCCCGCAGTAGCCGTACACGGAGATTCCCTTGCCCTCCTCCCAGACCTTCACGTCGCTCGTGTAGGTCTCGACGAACACGACCCGCCCGTCGGGCAGCATGTCGGGTCCCTCGGGGTGCCCCAGGCCCTCACCCATCACCTCGATCGGTCGCTGCATCTCGCCCCCTTCCGTTCCCGGCTCCTCGTTGCCGGCTGCGGCCCCGCTTCGGTCGGCAACACTACGGCTCGCCGCCCGGCGGCGGCAATCCGCCGCAGCCCCGCCCGGACGCACGTCCGGTCGGTGGACGGGGGGCCGTTTGCTCCTTCGGCGCGGGCGCAAGGCGTCGCAAATCGGTCCCCCGCCCCCCTCCCTCGGGATCTGCGGTACTGAACCGAGGGTGGGGGTGTCGGGGGCCGGCGCAGGCGTGCCATTCGCGGAGGCCGCCGGAGCGCCACCGGCGCCACCGCCCGGACAGTCAGCAAGACCTGAGGGCGGAGGCGCGCAGGCGGTCCCCGCTTGGCTCCGGGCTCACGCCCCCATGGCGTGGTAGCCGCCGTCGACGTGCAGGATCTCTCCGGTGGTGGCGCCCAGCCAGTCCGACAGCAGCAGCACGCACGCCTGCGCCACCGGCTCGGCGTCGTTGACGTCCCAGCCCAGCGGGGCTCGCCCTCCCCAGGCCTCCTCGAAGGCCGCGAAGCCGGGGATCGAGCGGGCGGCCATCGTGCGCACCGGGCCCGCCGCCACCAGGTTCACGCGGATGCCGCGGGGACCCAGATCGCGGGCCAGGTAGCGGGCCACCGACTCCAGTGCCGCCTTCGACACGCCCATCCAGTCGTAGACCGGCCACGCCACCGTGGCGTCGAAATCCAGTGCCACGAGGGAGCCGCCGCCGTCCATGAGCGGCGTCACCGCGTCGGCAAGCGCCTTGAGGGAGTAGGCCGAGATCTCCAGGGCAACCGACACGTCCTCCCAGCCGGGCGCCATGAAGTCGCCCCCCAGGCAGTTCTGTGGGGCGAAGCCGATGGCGTGCAGGGCGCCGTCCACACGCCCCCAGCGGTCGGCGAGCGCCTCACGCACCGCGGCGACGTGCTCGGGCCGGGTGACGTCGAGTTCCAGCACCTCCGGGGTGGGTTCCAGCTTGCGTGCGGTGCGCTCGGTGAGGCGCAAACCGCGCCCGGCGCCGGTCAGGATCAACTCCGCATCTTCGGCTGCGGCCAGCCGCGCCACGGCGAAGGCAAGCGATGCATCGGTCAGCACGCCGGTGATCAGCAACCGCTTTCCGGACAAGAGCCCCATCGGGGTCAAGCTACCCTGGGAGCATGCGCATCGGCGTTCTGGGCGGGACAGGTCCGGCCGGCAAGGCTCTGGCCGTCCGGCTGGCGAGTGTGGGCTTGGAGGTGGTTCTGGGTTCACGGTCGAAGTACCGGGCGATGGAGGCACGCGACAAGCTCGTGGCCATCTGGCCCGACTGGGATCTGCCGATCGACTCGGCCGACAACCAGGGCGCCGCAGACTGTGACCTCATCGTGCTGGCCACGCCCTGGGATGCCGCGGCGGCGACGGTGCAGTCCGTCGAGGGGCACCTGGACGGCAAGGTCGTGGTGTCCATGTGCAACGCCCTGGCGCGGGTCGCCCACGAGTTCCAGCCGCTCGTCCCGCCACGGGGTTCGGTGGCCGCGAGCGTCCAGGCCGCGGTCCCGGTGGCCAAGGTGGCGGCCGCTCTGCATCACGTCCCCGCCACCGAACTCGGCCGGATCGACGAGCACGTGGACTCCGACGTGCTCATCTGCTCGGATCACCCTGAGGCCACCGAGGCCACGGCGGAGATCGTGGGGCGAATCCCGGACTTGCGCCCGCTGGACGCGGGCGAGTTGTCCAACGCGGCACCGATCGAGGCGTTCGCCGCCGTGTTGCTGCAGTTGAACGGCCGCTACAAGACCCGGGTGGCGCTGCGCTTCACGGGCCTGAACGACGGGTGACCGTCCCGCCGACGGCGGAGGGCGCTGTGCAGCCGATGCAGATCTACGACACGCTCGCCGGCGAGGTCGTGCCGTTCGAGGTGGGGCCCGTCGTCACGATGTACACGTGCGGGATCACGCCGTACGACGCCACGCATCTGGGTCACGCCGCCACCTACCTCACGTACGACGTGCTGCAGCGGCGGCTGCGCGACCGCGGCCACGAGACCCGCTGCGTGCGCAACGTCACCGACGTCGACGACGACATCTTGCGCAAGGCCCGCTCGCTGGGCGTCCACTATCTCGACCTGGCGGCCGCCGAAGTGGCCCGGTTCGATTCGGACATGGCCGCGCTCGGCATGCTGGCGTGCTGGAGCGAGCCGCGCGCCACGTCGGCCATCGCCGACATCCGCGGGTTCATCGGCATGGTGCTGGACCGCGGGCACGCCTACGTCGCCGGCGGGGCGGTGTACTTCGAGGTGGCCAGCTACCCGGGCTTCGGCGAGTTGAGCAAGCTGGACCGCACCGAGATGCTCGTCCTCGCCGCCGAGCGCGGCGGGAACCCCGACGATCCGGCCAAGCGCGATCCGCTGGACTTCGTGCTCTGGCAGCCGTCGGCACCCGACGAGCCCGCCTGGGGCTCGCTGTGGGGGCCCGGCCGGCCGGGCTGGCACATCGAGTGCTCCACGCTGGCGATGCGCGAGCTGGACACCACCATCGACCTGCACGGCGGCGGCTCCGACCTCGTCTTCCCGCACCACGAATGCGAGCGGGCGCAGTCCGAGGCGGCCACCGGCGACCTGTTCGCCCGCCACTGGATGCACCAGGCCATGGTCCGCATGGACGGCGAGAAGATGTCGAAGTCGCTGGGCAACCTCGTGTTCGTGAGCGACCTGCTGAAGGAGTACGACCCGCGGGCGGTGCGTCTCGCCGTGCTCTCCCACCACTACCGGGACTCCTGGGCGTGGCGCCCCGAGATGATGGTCGAGGCCGCCGAGCGCCTGGCGCGCTGGCAGCCGGCCGCAGCCGGCGAGGGTCCGCTGGGCGACGTCCGCGCCGCGCTCGACGCCGACCTGGACACGCCGGCCGCGGTTGCGCACATCGACGCCGCCGCCGGTCGCGGCCGGGGAGTCGCCGCCGCGGCCATGCTCCTGGGCGTGGACCTGCGCGCCGGGGAGCCGGCGCGCCCGGATGGCGGGACAGCCGGCGCCTCGTGCGGTCCCTCCGGCGCCCGCCGGTAGCGTTGCCTGCATGGTTCGCGTGCTGTTGCCGGACGGCTCGGCGCGCGAACTCGCCGACGGCGCCACCGCGGCCACGCTCGCCGCATCGGTCGGCCGCCGGCTGGCCCGCGACGCCGTCATCGCCGTCTCCGACGGCGTCGAGATCGACCTCTCCACGCCGCTGACCGACGGCGCTGGCGTGGAGATCGTGACCGCGGCCAGCGAGCGCGGCCTGCACACCCTGCGCCACTCCACGGCACACGTCCTGGCCCAGGCGGTCCTCGGCCTGTACCCGGGTGCGACCTTCGCCATCGGCCCGCCGGTGGCCGACGGTTTCTACTACGACTTCGAACTGCCCGGCGGCGCCACGTTCAGCGACGAGGACCTGGAGCGGATCGCCGAGCGGATGCGCGAGATCATCGCTGCCGATCAGCCGTTCGTGCGCCGGGAGATCGACGCCACCGCGGCGCTGGAGGTCTTCGCCGAGCATCCCTACAAGCGGGAGATCATCGAGCGGGTCAGCGCCGCGGGCGACGAGTCCGCTGATGCCGACGCCGATCTGGCGACCGAAGCGCCGGGCGGCGACGTCGTGAGTTGCTATGCCAACGGCGACGACTTCGTGGACCTCTGCCTGGGCCCGCACGTGCCGTCAACCGGCCGTCTGGGCCATTTCGCCCTGCAGCGGGTGGCGGGCGCCTACTGGCGTGGCGACAGCGACCGCCCGATGCTGCAGCGCATCTACGGCACGGCCTGGGCCTCCGCCGCGGACTTGAAGGCTCACCTGCACCGCCTCGCCGAGGCGGCCAAGCGCGACCACCGGCGCCTGGCCCGCCAGTTGGATCTGGTCTCCTGGCCGGAGGAACTGGGGCCGGGTCTGGCCGTGTGGCATCCGAAGGGGGCGCTCGTCCGGCATCTGATGGAGGACTACAGCCGCAGCCGCCACGTCGAGGCCGGCTACGAGTTCGTCTACACGCCGCATCTCGCCAAGGCCAACCTCTGGGAGACCAGCGGGCACCTGGACTTCTACGCCGAGAGCATGTATCCCCCGATGGAGCTGGACGGGGCGGCCTACTACCCCAAGCCCATGAACTGCCCGCTTCACGTGATGATCTACCGGTCGTCGCAGCGTTCCTACCGCGATCTGCCCCTGCGGTTGTTCGAGCTGGGAGCGGTCTATCGCTACGAGCTGTCCGGAGCCGTCCACGGCCTGTTGCGCTCGCGGGGGTTCACCCAGGACGACAGCCACATCTTCGCCACGCCCGACCAGGTGCCGTCCGAGCTGGCGTCCCTGCTGGACTTCGTGCTGTCGGTGCTGCGGGCCTTCGGGTTCGAGAACTTCCAGGCGAAGCTCTCCACGAAGCCGGCGCGCAAGGCGGTCGGCCCGGACGACATGTGGGACCTGGCCACCGAGGGTTTGCGCGCCGCGTTGGAATCGGCGGGCCTCGACTACGTCATGGACGTCGGCGGCGGCGCCTTCTACGGTCCGAAGATTGACGTCGACGTGACCGACGCCATCGGCCGGGCCTGGCAGCTCTCCACGTTGCAGGTCGACTTCAACCTGCCGGAGCGGTTCGACCTGCACTACACCGCCGCCGACGGCCGCCGCCGGCGTCCGCTGATGATCCACCGGGCGCTGTTCGGTTCGGTGGAGCGGTTCTTCGGGGTGCTGCTGGAGCACTACGCCGGCGCCTTCCCCACGTGGCTCGCCCCGGTGCAGGCGAGCGTGCTGCCGGTTGCCGCCGACCATGCCGACTATGCGGCGCACGTGGCCGGTGAGTTGCGCGTTGCGGGCGTGCGTACCGAGGTTGCGGCGAGCGACGAGCCCCTGGGGCGGAGGGTCCGGGCGGCCAAGCTGCAGAAGGTCCCCTACGTGCTGGTGGTCGGTGCCGCCGACGTGGCGGCGGGTACCGCGGGCGTCAACGCCCGGACCGGCGATCCCGAGCGCGGCGTGCCCCTGGCCGACGTGCGGGCACGGATTCTGGCCGATGCGGTCGCCGGCCGATGAGTGATCTGGACCGGCTCTGGGCCGGCTGGCGGGCCGGCTACGTGGCGTCGGTCAGCGGCGAGGGGACCGGCGGTGACGCGTTCTCCTCGCCGTTCGAGGAGATCGGCCGCGGTGACAGGCCCGACTCCGAGACGTACGTCGTCTGGCGCGGTGAGCAGACGTACGCCGTGCTGAACGCCTATCCCTACACGACCGGGCACCTGCTGGTCGTGCCGTACGAGGAGTCGGCGGCACCCGACGACCTCGACGATGCCACCTGGGCGGAGCTCTGGGACACGGTGCGCCACGCCGTGGCGGCGATTCAGGAGGCGTACCACCCCGACGGTGTGAACGTGGGGTTCAACCTGGGCAGGGCCGCCGGCGCCGGCGTGCCCGGTCACCTGCACGTGCACTGCCTGCCCCGCTGGGTGGGCGACACCAACTTCATGACCACGGTGGGCGGCGCGCGGGTTCTGCCCGAGACGCTGGAGGACACGTGGCGGAAGCTGCGTGCCGCCTGGCCGGACCTCTCCGGGTAGCGTCGGGCCATGGACGGCGACACCGGGGCGGCGCTCGGGACGGGTGACGGCGAAGGCCGGGTGCCCAGCGCGCCCGAGGGCGATCAGCTCCCCCCCGAGCTGGATGTCACCGGCTACGTCGGTCCCTACGTCTTCCCCAACAACAGCCGACGGCGGGTGCCGGGCGCGCTGTACGCGTTCCTCGGCGTCGTGGCCATCGCCACCTGGGCGCTGACCCTCGCGCACGACCCCAACATCGTCAACGGGGGATTCCTGGCCGGTGGCATCGCCCTGGTGGTCCTGGCGGCCTACCACTTCCGGGCGGGCTGGGACCTGCGTGTGGAAGAGACCGACGCCCTGCTGGCGGCGGTGCGCGCCGTCGGCTTCCCGGTGGGTCACGCCTCGGCGCAGCTGGGTTGGCGCGGGTGGTTCTCCCGGCCGACCTGGCGGATCCTCGTGTTCTCCAACGAGATCCGGCCCCTCCGCCGTGGACTCGTGCTCGTGGACGGGGTGGAGCCCGCGGTTCTGGACGTCATCGTCGAGGACAACCCCGAGGACTGGTCGGAGCTCGCCGAGAGTGACATCCATGGATCGCCGGGCTAGCGCTCGGGCAGCCGGCGCGGCACGCTAGGGAGCGCAGCGAGACCGTGTTCGACGGGCGCTGGCGGGTCGGCGTCGACCGGGTGGTCGTGCCGATCGGCAAGGCGCTCTACCGGGCGGGCGTGCGTGCCGACCATGTCACGCTGTTCGGCGTCGTCGCCTCGGCGGCCACCGCCGCGATGGTGGTGCTCGATCGGTTCGGGCTGGCGTTCACGTTCATCGTGCTCACGGGCCTGGGCGATCTGCTCGACGGTCCGGTTGCCAAGGCCGCCGGCACGGTGGGCCTGCGCGGCGCCTTCCTGGACTCGGTAACGGACCGGGTCTCCGACACCCTGATCCTCGGCGCGCTCACGTACCACCTGCTCGACGACGGTCCGGTGGCGCTGCTTCCCGTTGCCGTCCTGGCCTCGGGACAGTTCGTCTCGTACCTGCGCGCCAAGGCCGAATCGCTGGGGCTGGACGCCCGGGGCGGGCTGGCCGAGCGCGCCGAGCGGTTCGTGGTCCTGTGCTTCGGGCTGCTCGTGCCGGACTGGCTGGTCTACGTGCTGTGGGCGCTGCTGGGTCTCACGCTCGTGACCGTCGTGCAGCGCTTCGCCAAGATCTGGCGACAGTTCTGAGCGGACCAGTGGGCGGCGTTTCGGGGCTGCGAGAGCGCCTACGGCGGCGCCTGGTGCTGGAGCAGTACAGGCTCGGCGCCACGTTCCTGCCGCGGCTACCGGACTGGCTCGTCGACAGCGGTACACGCCTGCTGGCGAGCACACTGGCGCTGCGGCGCAGCGAGCAGCGGCTGATCGTCGAGCGCAACCTGCGCCGGATCGGGGCCGTCGGCGGCGAAGGTTCGTCGCCGGGCGAACTGCGGCGTGCGGTGCGCGAGACGTTCGTCGCCTACGGGCGTTACTACATCGACTGCGCCCGCCTCGCAGCCGCCGGTCCGGCCGAGGTGGATGCCGGCTTCACGTTCAACAACTACCAGCACATATCCGATGCCCGGCGCACGGGACCCGGCGCCATTCTGGTGCTGCCGCACGTCGGGAGTTGGGAGTGGGCGGGCGTCTGGCTGGCCCAGCGACCGGGGATGAAGGTGACCGCGGTCGTCGAGACGATCGACCACCCCCGGCTGTTCGAGTGGATGGGCAGGTTCCGGCGCCGGATCGGCATGGACATCGTGGCGGCCGGCCCGGACGCTCTCGGCGTGCTCACGAGAGCTCTCAACGACGGCCACGTGGTGTGCCTGCTCACCGATCGCGACATCGGCGGCGGCGGCGTGGAGGTGGAGTTCTTCGGCGAGCGCACCACGCTTCCCGGCGGTGCCGCAGTGCTGGCCCGACGCACCGGCTCGCCGATCGTCGGCGTCGTCGTGTCCAGCCGCAACGGGAAGTGCCATGCCGAGACCATGCCCCCCATGGTGGTGAGCCGCCAAGGTCGGCTCCGTGACGTCGTTGTCGAGACCACCCAGGCCCTGGCCCACCGGCTTGAGGAGATGATCCGCACCGCCCCCACCCAGTGGCATCTCATGCAGCCCAACTGGCCCAGCGATCGCGCGGCTCTGGCGGCGCTCCGCAACGGCGCGAACTCCGGCACGCGCTCCCGCTAGCGTGAGTTCCGTGCGCGTGGGGATGATCAGCCCCTACAGCTTCACGTTGCCAGGGGGCGTGCAGATGCAGGCCCTGTACCTTGCACGGGCCCTGCGCCGCCGCGGCGTCTCGGTGAGCCTGCTCGGCCCCTGCGACGGTCCGCCACCCGAGCCCGACATCATTCCCATCGGGAACTCGCTGTTCATCGCCGCCAACGGCTCCTTCGCCCCGATCGCCTTCGACATCCCGGCGTTCCAGCGCAGTTATGCCGTCCTGCGCGACCAGCGCTTCGACCTCCTGCACGTCCACGAGCCGCTGGTGCCGGCCCCTTCCCTGGCGGCCCTCGTCTCCAAGCGGGCCCCCCTCGTGGCCACGTTCCATGCCGCCGGCGGATCGGCTGCCTACGACAACGTGTCCCCGGTTCTGCGCTGGGTCTGCAATCGCCTGGACTGGCGTGGCGCCGTGTCGAGCGATGCGGCCGAGATGGCCCGCCGCTGCCTCGGCGGCACCTACGAGGTGTTGTTCAACGGCGTACCGGTGGAGCGGTTCCGGCAGGTCAAGCCGCACCCCACGGAGGGCCCCACGATCTTCTTCGTGGGTCGTCACGAGCCGCGCAAGGGTCTCGCCGTGCTGCTGGCGGCGATGCGCGGGCTTCCCGCCGACGTCGTGCTGTGGATCGCCGGCGAGGGACCGCAGACCGAGTTGCTCAAGCGGCGGATGGCCACCGACCAGCGGGTCCGGTGGTTGGGGCGCCTCAGCGAGGAGGAGAAGATCAGCCGCCTCCGCGGCGCCGACGTGTTCTGCGCGCCGTCGCTGCGGGGGGAGTCCTTCGGCGTGGTGCTGCTGGAGGCGATGGCGGCGGAGACCCCCATCGTGGCCAGCGACATACCCGGCTACGCCCGCGTGGCGCGACCGGGAATCGAGGCCACGCTGGTACCGCCCGGCGACACCGAGCGCCTCGCCGAGGCGCTCCGGCAGACGCTGTTGACACCGGGCGATCTGGTTGCCCGGGGCATCGAGCGGGCGGAGCAGTTCTCGATGGACCGCCTCGCCGAGCGCTACGAGGACGTCTACCGGAGGGTTCTGGCGTGACTGCTGTGATCATCGTCGTGGCCGCCGGGGCCGCCCTGGCGCTCGTCATCGCCGCCGGCGTGCTGGCTTCGGGTCGGATCGTGGGCCGGCTCGCCGGTGCCCGACCCCCGGAGGGCTTCGAATCCGAGCGGCTCACCGTGAGCGTCGAGGCGCTGTGCCTCGGCGCGGGCCTGCCGATGCCGCGGCTGGCGGTGATCGACGACGAGGCCGCCAGCGCCCTCGCCTACGGCCGAGGGCCCCGCACCGCAACCGTCGCCGTGACGACGGGACTGCTGCGCTCCCTGTCGCCGGTCGAACTGGAGGGAACGCTGGCGCATCTCCTGGCGCGTGTCGCCGACGGCACGGCGCGCCGTGACACGCAGCTGGCCTCGCTGGCGCTGCTCGGCGGACCGCTGGGGGGCGCCTGGGCGTCCCGGCACCTCGACGGCTCCCGTGTGGTGGCCGCCGACGTTGCCGCGGCGCGGTTGACCCGCTTCCCACCGGGCGTTGCGGGTGCTCTGCGGCACGTGGGCGAGACCTCCGGGGGACTGCGCCGGCGCTCGCCGGCGATCCGGCACCTCTGGATCCACGAGGCTCGCGGCCCGGCCGGCCAGAGGATCGGCATCGAGGACCGGATCACGGTTCTCGGCGACCTGTGATCGGTCTGCGACGAGGCCGAGCCGGCACCGCGCGGCGCGCCGACCGTCGCCGTTCCTGAGCCAACCGCGCCGCCGTACACTGGTCCCATGACTGCCAGCGCCACCGAGTCCCCGCAATCCACCCCGGTCACGCCGCCTGCACCCCTGGGGCGGGCACAGGGCACCATGCGGGTCAAGAGCGGCCTCGCCGAGATGCTGAAGCGGGGCGTCATCATGGACGTCGTCACGGCTGAACACGCCCGCATCGCCGAGGACGCCGGGGCAGTGGCCGTCATGGCTCTGGAGCGCGTCCCCGCCGACATCCGCCGGGACGGGGGTGTGGCGCGCATGAGCCCCCCCGAGATCGTGGAATCCATCACCGGGGCGGTCACCATCCCGGTGATGGCGAAGGCCCGCATCGGCCACTTCGCCGAGGCGCAGATCCTCGAGGCCCTCGGCGTGGACTACATCGACGAGAGCGAGGTGCTCACGCCCGCCGACGAGGCGCATCACATCGACAAGTGGCAGTTCACGGTGCCCTTCGTGTGCGGCGCCACCAACCTCGGCGAGGCTCTGCGCCGGATCTCGGAGGGCGCGGCGATGATCCGCTCCAAGGGCGAGGCCGGGACCGGCAACATCGTCGAGGCCGTGCGGCACCTGCGCTCCATCACCGGCGACATCCGCCGGATCACCGTCGCCGACAGCGCCGAGCTGTTCGACTGGGCCAAGCGGCTGCAGGCGCCGGTGGCCCTCGTGCGCGAGATCGCCGAAGTGGGCAGCCTGCCGGTGCCGCTGTTCTGTGCGGGCGGTGTCGCCACGCCTGCCGACGCCTCCCTGGTGATGCAGCTGGGTGCCGAGGCGGTGTTCGTGGGTTCGGGCATTTTCAAGAGCGACAACCCGTCGGCCCGGGCCAAGGCCGTCGTGGAGGCGACGACCAACTTCGACGATCCCGCCATCCTGCTGAAGGTCAGCCGCGGGCTGGGCGAGGCGATGCCGGGCATCGAACTCGAGGGACTGGAGACGCGGCTGGCCGCGCGGGGTTGGTGAGAGGCGGCCGGTGAAGGTCGGTGTGCTGGCGCTGCAGGGCGCCGCGGGGTTGCACCTCTCGGCCCTGCGGAGCGTCGGTGCGGCGGCGATTGCGGTGCGGCGGCCCGATGAACTCGCCGACGTGGACGGGTTGATCCTGCCGGGCGGGGAGTCCACGACGATCTCGATGATGCTCGACGCCAACGGGCTCGTCGAGCCCCTGGCCGAGCGCCTCGCCGGCGGCTTGGCCGTGCTGGGCACGTGCGCCGGCCTGCTGCTGCTCGCCGCCCAGGTCACCGACGGGCGGGACGACCAGCGGTGCTTCGGCACCCTCGACATCAGCGCGCGCCGCAACGCCTACGGTCCCCAGACCGAGTCCTTCGAGGCCCCGCTGCCGGTGGCGGCCCTCGGACCGGAGCCGATGACGGGTATCTTCATCCGCTCGCCGATCGTGGAGCGGACCGGCCCGGGCGTGGAGGTCCTCGCCCGGCTCGACGGCCGCCCGGTGCTGTGCCGCCAGGGCGCTGCCTGGGGCTGCACGTTCCATCCGGAGCTGTCGGGCGATCTGCGCCTGCACAGGCTGTTCTGCGAGGAGGGTCTCTAGATGTCCGGCCATTCCAAATGGGCGACGATCAAGCACCGCAAGGGTGCCGCCGACAAGCGCAGGGGGAAGCTCTTCGCCCGCCTCATCCGGCAGGTCGAGGTGGCGGCCCGAGCCGGTGGGGGCGATCTGGACGCCAACCCCACGCTGCGCACCATGTACCAGAAGGCGCGCGACAACTCCGTGCCGCTCGAGACCATCGAGCGGGCCATCAAGCGCGGCACCGGCGAGCTGGAGGGGGTCGCCTACGAGCTGTTCAACTACGAGGGCTACGCGCCGGCGGGAGTGGCGGTGTACGTGGAGGTGCTGACCGACAACCGCAACCGCACGAGTTCGGAGATCCGGGCACTGTTCAAGATCAACGGAGGTTCGCTGGCGGAGCCGGGCTCGGTCGCCTGGCAGTTCCGTCGCAGCGGCCTGATCTCGGTCGCCCGGTCGGTCGACGAGGAGGAGTTGATGCTGGCCGCCCTCGACGCCGGGGCGGAGGACATCGTCGACGAGGGCGAGGTGTGGCGGGTGACGTGCGGTCCCTCGGACCTGCCGGATGTGCGCGGCGCGCTCGAGGCCGCCGGAATCGGCATCGAGGCCGCCGAGACAACCATGCTGCCGACGCAGGTGGTGCCCGTGGCGTCGACCGAGGCGGCCCGGGCGGTCCTGCGCCTCGTCGGCGAGCTGGACGATCACGACGACGTGCAGGACGTGCACTCCAACTTCGACATCCCGGACGAAATCCTTCAGGCGCTGGCAGCGTCCGTCTAACCTCGTACGAGTGTTCGTTCTCGGTATCGACCCGGGCCTGTCGCGTTGCGGCTACAGCTGCCTCTCCGGCCACGGCACGGCCACCCGGGCTGTGGCGGCGGGCGTCATCACGACCCCGCCGCACGACCCCGTGCCGCAGCGTCTGGCGGCGCTGCAGCGGGAGATCCGCGCCCTGCTGGGTGAGTTCACCCCATCGGTGGTGGCCATCGAGCGGGTGCTGTTCCAGATCAACGTGCGCACGGCGATGGGTGTGGGCCAGGCGGCCGGGGTGGTGATGGCCGAGGCGGTGGCCGCGGGATGCGACGTGGTGGAATACTCCCCGAACCAGGTGAAGCAGGCTGTCTGCGGGGATGGCGCCGCCGGCAAGGATCAGGTGACCCGGATGGTGCAGATGCTGCTCGGCCTGTCCGAGCCGCTGCGCCCCGCCGACGTCTCCGACGCGGCGGCGGTCGCGCTTTGCCACATGGCGCAGTCACCCATCCCGGCGGTCGCGCCGCGGTGACGGTGACGCCGTGATCGGCTCCCTGCGCGGCCGGCTGCTGGACCGCCACCTCGACGAACTGCTGGTCGAGGTGGGGGGGATCGGTTACCGGGTGACGGTGGGGGAGGCCACGCTGCGATCGGTGGGGCAGGTGGGTTCGGAGCTGCTGCTGTACGTCCACCACTACGTCCGCGAGGACGCCGAGACGCTCTACGGGTTCGCGTCCCCCGTCGAGTTGCGGTGCTTCGAGGCCATGCTGGGGGCCAATCGCGTGGGACCCTCCCTGGCGCTCTCCATCCTGGGTGTCCACGACCCTGCGGCCCTCCAGCGGCTGCTGGCGGCCGGCGACATCGACGCGCTGTGCCTCGTGCCCGGGGTCGGGGCCAAGACGGCGCAGCGCCTCCTGGTCGAGCTGCAGGCGCGCCTCGGTGTGCCGGAGCTGGCGGTGACCGCACCGGTGGCGAGCGTGCCGGGCGACGGCATCTACAGCGACCTGCGGGCCGCGCTGGGGCAGTTGGGGTATCGCGATGACGAGGTGAACCGGGTGGTGTCCGGATTGCCGGCCAACGGGGACGTCTCGGAGTTGCTGCGCGCGGCGCTGCGGCAACTCTCGGGCGCCCGCTAGGCGCGGTGTCGAGGACACCGGGCTGAGCGGCGGAGCGGCGATGCGGACCGAGGTGCTGGCGGCGGGGGCCGACGCCGGCGAGCAGAGCGACGAGCACGTCAACCGTCTGGGGATCCGGCCGGTACGGCTGGCGGACTTCGTCGGGCAGGCCGAACTGAAGCGCCACCTCGGCATCATCTGCGGCGCCGCCCGGGCGCGCGCCCAGACCACCGAGCACCTGCTGTTCGCCGGGCCCCCGGGGCTGGGCAAGACCACCCTGGCGGGGATCGTCGCCGCCGAGATGGGAGTCGCCCAGCAGACCACCTCCGGTCCCGCCCTGGAGCGGGCGGGTGACCTGGCGGCGATCCTCACCAAGCTCAGCGAGGGCGACGTGCTGTTCATCGACGAGATCCACCGCTTGAGCCGGGCCGTGGAGGAAGTCCTCTATCCCGCCATGGAGGACTTCCGGGTGGACATCGTGCTGGGCAAGGGACCGGCGGCCCGCTCGATTCCCCTCGAACTGCCGAGTTTCACCCTCATCGGGGCAACCACGCGGATCTCGCTGATCACCGGCCCGCTGCGGGACCGGTTCGGCTTCACGGCCCGGCTGGACTTCTACCCGGCCGGCGAGCTCGAGCAGATCGTGGCGCGCACCGCGCGGATCCTGGCGGTGGACGTCAAGCCGGGAGCCGTCTCGGAGATCGCCCGGCGGGCGCGGGGCACCCCCCGGATCGCCAACCGGCTGCTGCGCCTCGCGCGCGACTTCGCCCAGGTGGAGGGCGACGGGAGGATCGACGAGGCCACCGCCGTCGAGGCCCTGGCCGTCTTCGGGGTGGACGGGCGCGGGCTGGACCGCCAGGACCGCGCCGTGCTGGACGCCCTGTGCCGGCGCTTCGGCGGGGGACCGGTGGGCCTGTCCACTCTGGCCATCAGCGTCAGCGAGCCGCCCGAGACCGTGGAAGAGGTGTACGAGCCGTTCCTCATAACGCAGGGAATGATCATGCGCACCCCGCGGGGGCGGGTGGCCATGCCGGCCGCCTGGATCCACCTGGGACTCGAGCCGCCCGAGCCACCCGCGGCAGGCGAGTCCCCCGACGCTGAGGGTCCGGCCGGCCTGTTCGATTGATGCGGACGCGCGAACTCGACTACCTGCTGCCACCCGAGGCGGTGGCGCAGGAACCCGTC